>Ga0136631_10000432_pt1 | contig 12865 bp, 12 predicted proteins | sample AntDrymUQ6012206_2_FD_104655 | JGI IMG/M metagenome (GOLD analysis project Ga0136631, IMG submission 104655) | Polar desert sand microbial communities from Dry Valleys, Antarctica - metaG UQ601 (22.06) | ecosystem: Environmental > Terrestrial > Soil > Desert | place: Antarctica: Dry Valley... | reverse complement strand
GATCCCTACCGTGCCGTCGCCGAACAGCTCGAGCGTTTCCGGATGGCTCCGGTTGCCGGATTGCCGCCCTTCCCGGGGGGCGCCGTCGGACTGTTCGGCTACGACCTCGTGCGGTACGCCGAACCATCGATCGGCAGCCCGAACCCCGACGAGCTCGGCGTGCCCGATCTCGCGCTGATGGTTCCCGAGCTGTTGCTCGCCTTCGACCACCTCCGGCACGAGGTGACGATCGTGGCGACGGTCGCCGCACACGAGGGTGAGGATGTCGAAGCGGGCCATGCGTCGGCCGTCGCTGCGATCGCCGAGCTTCGCGAGCAGCTCGCGGCGCCGGTTCCGCGCGTCGCACGTCCCGCCCGCGAGGCCCCGCAGTTCCAGTCCAACCTCGGAGAGACCGGCTACGCCGAAGCCGTCGAACGGGTCAAGACCTACATCCGGGCGGGCGACGCCTACCAGGTCGTTCCCAGCCAGCGCTGGAGCGCCGATGCGCCCTGCGAGGCGTTCTCGATCTATCGCGGCCTGCGGGCGATCAACCCGAGCCCCTACATGTACTTCCTCGACTTCGGCGACTTTGAGATCGCCGGCGCCTCACCGGAGTCGCTGGTCAAGGTCGAGGGCGGCCGCGCCGCGCAGCGCCCGATCGCGGGCACGCGGCCCCGTTCGGACACCGCCGAGGAGGATCTCGCGCGCGCCCAAGAGCTGCTCGCCGACGAGAAGGAGCGCGCCGAGCACGTGATGCTCGTCGACCTCGGTCGCAACGACCTCGGCCGGGTCTGCAAACCCGGATCGGTGGCCGTCGACGAGTTCATGGTCGTCGAGAGCTACTCGCACGTGATGCACATCGTCTCGTCGGTCTCGGGCGAGCTGGGGGAGGGTGTGAGCGCGCTCGACGCGCTGCGCGCCTCGCTGCCCGCCGGAACCCTCTCCGGGGCGCCGAAGATCCGCGCGATGCAGATCATCGACGAGCTCGAGCCGGTCAAGCGCGGCCCCTACGGCGGCGCGATCGGCTACATCTCCTACTCCGGCGACCTCGACACCTGCATCTACATCCGTTCGGCAGTGGTCGTCGACGGCCGCGTCCACGTTCAGGCCGGCGGCGGGATCGTCGTCGATTCCGAGGCTGGCTACGAAATGCGCGAGACCGAGCACAAGGCGGGCGCGGTGTTCGGGGCTATCGAGCTCGCGTGCACTCAGCCCGACTGGGCTTAGAGGGCCTTCTAGCCATGCAAGTCCTGCTGATCGACAACTACGACTCGTTCACCTACAACCTCGTCCAGTACCTCGGCGAGCTCGGGGTTGAGGTGGAGGTCGTTCGCAACGATGCCGCGAGCGTCACCGAACTGGTCGACCGCGCGCCCGACCGAGCGGTCGTCTCTCCTGGCCCGTGCACGCCCGCCGAGGCCGGTGTCTCGGTCGAGGCGATCGCCGCCCTCGCCGAGGCGGGGATCCCGGTGCTCGGCGTCTGCCTCGGCCACCAGGCGATGGCGGTCGCCTTCGGCGGCGAGGTCCGGCGCGGGGACCCGGTGCACGGCAAGGCTGCGTCGATCGAGCACGACGGCCAGACGATCTACGCCGGACTCGAGAGTCCGCTGCTCGTCGGGCGCTATCACTCGCTGATCGTCGACGAGCAGCTGCCCGACTGCCTCGAGCGATCGGCGTGGATGGACGGCACGGTGATGGGAATCCGCCACCGCGAGCTGCCCGCCGAGGGCGTCCAGTTCCACCCCGAATCGGTGCTGACCGCCGAAGGGAAGGCGATACTGCGCAACTTCCTCGAGTCCCGCTGATGCCGAACTCCGCCCTCACCCCACTGATCGACCGCCTCGCCTCGGGCGAGGATCTCGCGCCCGACGACGCGGCTGCCGCGCTCGGCGAGATCATGGAGGGCCGTTCCTCGGATGCCGAGACGGCGGCCTTCCTGATCGCCCTGCGGACAAAGGGGGAGTCGATCGACGAGGTCGTAGGTCTCGTGCGGACGATGCGCTCGCTCGCGGCCCAGGTCCGGGTCGGGCGAGAAGACCTGCTCGACACGGCCGGGACCGGCGGCGGCCGACCGTCGTTCAACGTCTCGACGACCGCGGCTTTCGTTGCGGCGGGCGCGGGTTGCCCGGTCGCCAAACACGGCAATCGCTCCGCGACGGGCACCAGCGGCTCGGCCGACCTGCTCGAGGCACTCGGTGCGCGGATCGACCTCGAACCCGCCGCGGTCGCGGAATGCATCGACCGGATCGGCTTCGGCTTCATGTTCGCGCCCGCCCACCACCAGGCGATGCGCTACGTGATCGGCGTCCGACGCGAGCTCGCGGTGCGGACGGTCTTCAACATCCTCGGCCCGCTCAGCAATCCCGCCGGTGCGAGTCGTCAGCTGATCGGGGTATCCGACCCGCGCGCGCTGCCGACGGTCGCCGGCGCGCTCGGAGCGCTCGGGGGCCAGCGCGCACTGGTGGTGTCCAGCGCCGACGGCTATGACGAGATCAGCGTCTCGGCCCCGACCCAAGCGTTCGAGCTGCGGGATGGGCAGCTCTCCGAGCTGACGATCGAGCCCGAGGAGCTCGGCCTCGATCGGGTTGCCGACGGCGCATTCAGCGCCGGCACACCGGAGCAGAACGCGGCGATCACCCGCGCGGTGCTGAGCGGGGCGGCGGGGCCCGAGCGGACGGTCGTGCTCGCCAACGCCGGAGCTGCGATCTACCTCGCCGGTGAGGCCGACTCGATCTCTTCCGGGGTGACGAAGGCCGCCGAGACGATCGATTCCGGCGCCGCGGCGGACTTGCTCGAGCGCTACCTGGCCGTCTCGGCGGAGCTCGCGCCGCGATGAGCGAGCGGTTGGCCCCACTGCTCGAAGCAACCCGTCGGCGGCTGGACCGCGTCAGCGTGGAGCGCCCGCTCCCCGAGCTCGAGGCCGCACTCGGCGAAGCCCCCGCCGCCCGCCCCTTCAGCGAGGCGATCAGCCGCCGCGGTACCTCGGTGATCGCCGAGCACAAGCGTCGCTCTCCGTCTGCGGGAACGATCCGGGAGGGCTCGACCGTCGAGCAGATCGTCGCGTCGTACGAGCGCGGCGGCGCGGCCGCGATCTCTGTCCTGACCGAGGAGGAGCACTTCGGCGGTTCGCTCGAAGACCTGATTGCGGCGCGCGCGGCCTGTGACCTGCCGATTCTTCGCAAGGACTTCACGATCGACCGCTACCAGCTCTACGAGGCGCGCTTGGCGGGTGCCGACGCGATATTGCTCGTCGTCGGGACGGTCGAGCTCGAGCTGCTCGCCGACCTCCACGCCGAAGCGCGCGCACTCGATCTCGATGCGATCGTCGAGGTCCACTCCGAGCACGATCTCGAGTCGGCGCTTGCGATCGACGCCGACGTGATCGGGATCAACAACCGCAACCTCGGGGACTTCACCGTCGATCTGGCGGTGACCTTCGCGCTGCTTCCGGAAGTCCCCGCGGGCAAGACCGTCGTCTCCGAATCGGGGATCCGCGCACGCGAGGACGTCGACGAACTCGAGCGGATCGGCGTCGACGCCGTGCTCGTCGGCGAGGCCCTGATGCGCTCGCCGGATCCCGAGGGCGCCCTCCGTGCTCTGACCGGGACCGCGTAACACGACCTCAACGCCCGGTTAACGCCGGCCTGGGCGTTTCTTTAGCCTGCTGATCTACAACCAATCCTGCGATAGGAATCCCCACCGCCCGATGAACTCCCGCTTCTCCCACCTGATCTCCGGCCTCGCCGGCGGCGCCTTGGCGCTGGTCCTCGCCGTGCTGCTCGTGGGCGCGGGCGTGATCGACGTCGGCGGATTGGGCGGTGCGACAGGCGCCCAGGATCCCGTGACGCGCGCGCCGTCGAACAAGTCCGGCGGCAAGACGGTCGCCGAGATCTACGAAGAGGTCGCACCGGGAGTCGTCTACATCGAGGCCCGCGGCGTCGCGGCAGCTTCTCCGTTCGGGCTGCCGGGCGAGGAGGGCGGAGCCGCCTCCGGCTCTGGGTTCGTGCTCGACGACGAGGGAAGAGTCCTCACTAACGCGCACGTCGTCGACGGCGCCGACGGTGTCACGGTCAGGTTCGAGGAGCGGGAGATCGTCGACGCCAAGATCATCGGCGTCGATCTATCGAGCGACCTCGCCGTGCTCCAGGTCGATCCCGAGGATGTCAACGACCTCCAGCCGCTCGAGCTCGGCGACTCGGATTCCCTCGAGGTCGGTGATCCAGCGATCGCGGTCGGCAACCCGTTCGGTTTCGATCGGACCGTTACGACCGGCATCATCTCGGCGGTTCAGCGCCAGATCCGCGCGCCCAACGGTTTCTCGATCGACAACGTGATCCAGACCGACGCTGCGATCAACCCCGGCAACTCGGGCGGCCCGCTGCTCGACGGTGAGGGGCGCGTGATCGGCATCAACAGCCAGATCGCGACCGGCGGCTCGAACGGTTCGGTCGGGATCGGGTTCGCCGTGCCAATCAACACCGCGAAGATCGTCGTGCCGGAGCTCGAGAACGACGGTGAGTTCGAGCGCTCTTTCCTCGGCGTCACGACCGCGCCGGTGACGCCCCAGATCGCCGAAGACCTCAATCTCCCGCGTGATTCCGGCGCGCTCGTCCAGGACGTGGTCGAGAATGGTCCCGCCGATGAGGCCGGGATCCGCGCCGGGCGGACCGAGACCACGACTGGGCTCGTGGCGGGCGGCGACCTGATCGTCGGGATCGACGGCCAGGACGTGGTCACTCCGGAGGACGTCGCGGCGGCGATCGCAGACCTACCGCCGGGCGAGACCGTCGAGATCGAGTTCTACCGCGGCGGTGAGCTGCAGACGGCCGAGATCGAGCTCGGCAAGCGGCCGCGAACGGCCGCTAGCGCGCTCGAGCCGCCACGCGGCGGCGGCGAGCAGCCACCGCCAGGGATCTTGCCGTTCCCTTAGGAGGTCTCGTGCCGCATCGGCGGCCTGGCAAGATCGGGACGTGACGCGAATCAAGATCTGTGGGATCACGCGGCCCGAGGACGCCCGTCTGGCGGTCGATCGGGGAGCGTGGGCGATCGGCCTGATCCTGGCCGAGGAGAGCCCGCGCCGCTGCGACCTCGCGGCGGCCGAGCAGATCTCGGCCGAGCTGCGGCGTGAGGTCGAGATCGTCGGTGTGTTCGTCAACGCGACCCTGGAGGAGCTGAGCTACGCCGCCGATCGCGCGGCGCTCTCGATCCTCCAGCTGCACGGCGACGAGGGGCCGCTCTACTGCGTCGAGGCGGCGCGCAGGACCGGCTGTCGAGTGATGAAGGTCGCACGCGTCCGCGATCTGTCCTCGATCCGGGGGCTTACCGCCTATCCGGTCGACTTCCACATGCTCGACGCTTACAACCCGGACCGCCGCGGCGGGACCGGCGAGTCGTTCGCCTGGGATCTCGTCCCCCACGGGCGCAGTACGCCGCTCGTGCTCTCCGGCGGGCTCGACGCCGACAACATCGGGGAGGCGATCCGGATCGTACGGCCCTACGCCGTCGACGTCGCGAGCGGAACCGAGGCCTCGCCCGGGATTAAGGACGAGGTGCGGCTGCGCGCCTTCTTCCGCGCGGTCGAGCAGGCCGACGCCGCAATCCTCGGGGCGAGCGCGGCGTGAGGCCGACTGATGAGCACTGAGCTCGAGCGGCGTTTCGGCCCCTACGGAGGCCGCTACGTCCCCGAAACCCTGATTCCGACGCTCGACGAGCTCGAGCGCGGCTGGATCGAGCTGCGCGAGGACCCCTCGTTCCTCGACGAGCTGCACGGCCTGCTGCGCGATTACGCCGGGCGTCCGACCCCGCTGTACGAGGCCAAACGGCTCTCCGAGCGGGTCGGTAACCGGGTCCTGCTGAAGCGCGAGGACCTGATGCACACCGGCGCCCACAAGCTCAACAACGCGCTCGGGCAGGTGCTGATCGCACGTCGCCTCGGCAAGACGCGAATCATCGCCGAGACCGGGGCGGGCCAGCACGGGGTCGCGACGGCGACGGCCTGTGCGCTGTTCGGGATCGAGTGCGTCGTCTACATGGGGGCCGAAGACATCCGCCGCCAGCGGCCGAACGTCGAGCGGATGGGACTGCTGGGGGCGACGGTCGAGTCGGTCGAGATCGGCGCGCGGACGCTCAAGGAGGCGGTCAGCGCCGCGATCCGCGACTGGGTGGCGAGCTCGGAGACGACCCACTACGTGCTCGGGTCCGCGGTCGGCCCGGCGCCGTTCCCCGTGATCGTCCGTGACCTCCAGCGGGTGATCGGCGACGAGGCGCGGGCCCAGGTGCTCGATCGCTGGGGGAAGCTGCCCGACCGGGTGATCGCCTGCGTCGGCGGCGGCTCCAATGCGATCGGCACCTTTACGCCGTTCCTCGAGGACACCGACGTCGAGATGGTCGGGGTCGAGGCCGCCGGCGAAGGGCTCGAGTCCGGTCGTCACGGCGCGCCGCTCAGCACCGGCGCACGAGGGATCCTGCACGGCTCCTACTCGGCCGTCCTCCAGACCGAGGAGGGCCAGATCCTCGAGGCGCATTCGGTCTCGGCCGGTCTTGACTACCCGGGCTCGGGCCCACAGCTCGCGGCGCTGCGCGACACGGGGCGGGTCCGCTTCGAGGCGGTCGGCGACGACGCCGCCGTGAGCGCGTTCAAGGAGTTCTCACGGCTCGAGGGGATCATCCCCGCCCTCGAGCCCGCGCACGCGATCGCCTGGCTGCTGGAGAACCCGGGCGCCGGGGGCTCCCTAGACCTGCTGACGCTGTCCGGGCGCGGCGACAAGGACCTCGCCGAGGTGCTCGGACGTGGCTGAGCGGATTGCCGCGGCGTTCAACGGTCACGGCAAGCGCGCCGCCCTGATGCCCTACCTGATGGGGGGCTATCCAGACCTCGAGGCGTCGGTCGCGATCGGGGAGGCCTGCGTGGCTGCGGGTGCTGATCTGGTCGAGCTCGGGGTTCCGTTCTCCGACCCGCTCGCGGATGGTCCGGTGATCCATGCGGCCGCGACCGCGGCGCTCGACGCGGGCGCGACGGTCGAGGGCGTGCTCGGCGTCTGTGCCCGTCTTAGCGCCTCGATCCCGGTCGTGCTGATGGTCTACGCCAACGTCGTGCTCGTCGACGGCGCCAAGCGGTTTGCCGGCCGCGCGGCCGCGGCGGGCGCCGACGGGCTGATCGTTCCCGACCTCCCGGTCGATGAGGCAGAGGAGCTCCGCGCCGCCTGCGACCGGTCTGGCATCGCCTTGGTTCCGCTCGTCGCACCGAACACGACTCCAGAGCGGATCACCGAGATCGGGGCCGTCGCGCGTGGCTTCGTCTACACGGTCTCGGTCGCCGGGACGACCGGCGAGCGCCGTGGCGTGCCGCCTGAGCTGGCGGACGCGGTTGGGCGCGTCCGCGGGGGCACCGACCTCCCCGTGGCGGTCGGCTTCGGAGTCTCGACCCCCGAGCACGCGCGCGCGGTGGGCGGGATCGCCGACGGGGTGATCGTCGGCACACGGCTGGTCCGCGCGGCCGGGGAGGGCGGCGCCGAGAAGGTCGGCGAGGTCGTCGCTTCGCTGGCCGAAAGCCTTCGCTAGGCCTCCGTCGGTTACATTCCTCGCCGTGGGCGTGTTTGTTGCACTTACAGTTGGATTGGTCTTCTGGATCACCGGATGGGCTCTGGGGATCGGGTCGTTCGACTCGTTCCTCGTGACGATCGCCCTGGTGGTCGGAGCCCTCGCCGCCCGCGCGGTCGGTCCTTTTCTCAAGCAGCAGCTAGGAGGCGGATGAGATGACGAAGCTTAGGGTGATGCTCCTACCAGCGCTGGCGGCTACGGCCCTACTCGCTGCATGTGGTGGGGAACCAGCGACCGACACGGTCGCAACGGGCGACGGCGGTGGAGTCCAAACGATCGAGGCCGGCACGCTGATCGTCGGCTCCGACATCCCCTACGAGCCGTTCGAGGGCGGTGACGCTCCCGATTACGAGGGCTTCGACATCGACATCATCAACGGCGTTGCCGACCGGCTCGAGCTCGAGCTCGAGATCATCGACACCCCGTTCGACACGATCTTCCGCGATCTCGGACAGGACAAGTTCGACATGGTGGCCTCGGCGACGACGATCACTCCAGAGCGTGAGAAGGAGGTGGCCTTCTCCTCGCCCTACTTCCAGGCCGATCAGTCGCTGATGGTCAAGGAGGGCTCGGACATCGCTTCGGTCGAGGATCTCGCCGGTCGGACGATCGGCGCGCAGAAGGGCACGACCGGCGCGACCTACGCCGAGGACGAGACCGAAGCCGCCGATGTCCGGACCTACCCGGAGATCGTCGATGCCTTCAACGCCCTCCAGAACGAGCAGATCGAAGCCGTCATCAACGACTTCGCGATCTCGAAGTTCGCCGAGGAGTCGAAGCCCGAGCTGACGGTGATCGAGACGATCCCGACCGACGAGAGCTACGGGCTCGCGGTCGCGCTCGACAACACGACGCTGCTGGACGCCGTCGACGCGGCGCTCGCGGAGATGATCACCGATGGCAGCTACGCCGAGATCTACGAGGAGTGGTTCGACGAGCAGCCGCCGGAGGGCTTCCGAGAGGGGGAGTAACACCGCCGGCCGCGAAGTAGTGCCGGGTGGGGCTAAGGCCCCTCCCGGACATGGACGCATTTCTCAGCCAGTACTTCGACCTGGACCTCATGTGGCGAAGCCTGCCCGAGGTGCTGGGTGGCTTCTGGGTGACGATCCAGCTCTGGCTGGTTGCGAGCGTCCTGTCACTGATCTGGGGTCTCGTGCTCTCGCTGCTGCGCCAGCTCCCCGGGCGGGCGGCCGCGCCGATCCGTGCGTTGACGATCGTCTACATCGACGCGCTCCGCGGGATTCCCCTGCTGCTCGTCGTGCTGCTGATCTCTGGCGGCCTGGGTGCTTTGGCCTCGGAAGACGTGATCGCCGACTGGATCGGGCTGCCGCGCTGGTTCGGCAAGCCGGATCCCTTCTGGTACGGGGTCTTCGCGATCACCTTGACCTACGGGGCCTACATGGCGGAGGTGTACCGCTCCGGGATCGAGGCGGTGCCCAGCGGGCAGATGCAGGCCGCGCGCTCGCTCGGGATGAGCTACGCCCAGGCGATGCGCAAGGTCGTCGTTCCGCAGGCCGTCCGCAAGGTGTTCGCGCCGCTTCTCAACGACCTCACCGCGCTGATGAAGGACACGTCCCTGGTGTTGGTCATCGGTCTCGCGGAGGTCGTCTCGATCGGGCAGGACATTCAGGCAGAGACCTTCAACAGCTCCGCGCTGGTCCTCGGCGCGATCCTCTTCCTGGTCGTCACGATTCCGCTAGCGCGGATCGTCGACCGCCAGATTGCCAAGCAGCAGATCAGGTATCAGCGTGTCTGACCGCCTGACCGATCCCACCGGCCCTGTGTCGGCGACGACCTCGATGGTCCGCTTGGAGGGCGTCCACAAGCGGTTCGGCCGGCTCGAGGTGCTCCAAGGAATAGATCTGGAGGTCAAGCGCGGCGAGGTCGTCTGTGTTATCGGCGCGAGCGGATCCGGCAAGAGCACCCTGCTGCGCTGCATCAACCTGCTCGAGCCGGCCGAGCAGGGCCGGGTTTTCCTGGAGGGCGTCGAGATCAGCGGCGCGAAGGGACTCAACGACGTCCGTCGCCGGATCGGCATGGTCTTTCAACAGTTCAACCTCTTCCCGCACAAGAGCGTGCTCGAGAACGTGACGATGGCCCAGAGGACCGTGCTTGACCGCCCCAAGCAGGAGGCGGCCGAGCGGGCCCGCTCACTGCTGGAACGCGTGGGACTTGCGGACAAGCTCGAGGAGTACCCGGACCGGCTCTCCGGTGGTCAGCAGCAGCGCGTCGCCATCGCCCGGGCGCTGGCGATGGACCCGCACGTGATGCTTTTCGACGAGGTGACGAGCGCGCTCGACCCCGAGCTCGTCAAGGAAGTCCTCGACGTGATGCGCGAGTTGGCGCGCGAGGGGATGACGATGATCGTCGTCACCCACGAGATGGGCTTCGCCCGCGAGGTCGCCGATCGGATCGTCTTCATGGACGAGGGGCTCGTCGTCGAGCAGGGGCCGCCGGCCGAAGTGCTCGACAGCCCGCGCGAAGAGCGCACCAAGCGCTTCCTTGGGCTAGTCCTGGAGCACTGATTACTTGCCGAGCGCGGCCCGCAACGCGGGCTCGAGCTCGGGGTGCGTGAAGCCGAAGCCGAGCTCCTGGAGCCGCTTCGGGACCACGTTGGCGCCCGTGACCACGATCTGGGCCATCTCGCCGTAGAGCAGCCTGATCGCGAACTCCGGGACGGGCGCGATCGCCGGGCGCTTGAGCACCTTCCCAAGCGCCTTCGAAAGCTCGCCGTTGGTCGCCGGGTTGGGCGCCGTCAGGTTGACCGGCCCGGTCACGGAGTCATTGTCGAGCAGGAAGATCAGCGCGGCGACCTCGTCGGCGAGGCCGATCCACGGCACGTACTGTTCACCGCCCGCGACCGGTCCGCCGATCCCGGCCTTGAACGGCGGCAGCATCGTCTTCAGGGCGCCGCCATCGCCGGTCAACACGACCCCGGTGCGCGCGAGCACGACGCGCATGCCGAGCGCCTCGGCGCCGGCGGCCTCCTGCTCCCAATCGACTACGACCTGGGCGAGGAAATCGTTGGCGGGCGGTGCGGTTTCGTCGACCGGGCGCTCGTCGCAGGCGCCGTACCAGCCGGTCGCCGACTGGGCCACGAGCACCGGCGGCCGGCGGTCGCAGAGCTTGAGCCCCTCGATCAGGTTGCGTGTTCCGAGCACGCGCGAAGAGTGGATCTCGTGCTTGACCTCCTCGCTCCAGCGCTGTGCGACCGGCTCGCCGAGCAGGTGAATCACGCCGTCGCAGCCCTCGAGCGCCTCGTTGGGAGCGGGCTCAAGCTTGGGGTGGGTCCAGGCGAAGGCCTCGACCCCGGCGCCGAGCTTGCGCTTGGCGCCCGCGGGATCGCGGGTCAGCACGACGACCTGGTCGCCACGCCCGACGAGCGCCGTGACCAGCGCCTTGCCGATCGTTCCCGTCGCGCCTGTGAGCGCGACCTTCATGCGAGCGTCGGCTGGTCGACGGCGTCGATGTCGTCTCCGACCCCGGCCTCCTTGGCGACCGCGGCAGCCACGTTTTGGGTGACGTCGCGGTTGAACACGCTCGGGATTATGTAGTCCTCGGCCAGTTCCCCGTCGGTCACCACCTCGGCGATGCCGCGCGCGGCCGCGAGCTTCATCGCCTCGGTGATCTTCGGCGCCCGCACGTCGAGCGCGCCGCGGAAGATTCCGGGGAAGGCGAGCACATTGTTGATCTGGTTCGGGTAGTCCGAGCGCCCGGTCGCCATCACGCGGACGTAGGGGGCGGCTTCCTCGGGTCGAACTTCGGGGTTCGGGTTCGCCATCGCGAAGACGAACGGATCCTTGTTCATCGCGCCGAGATCCTTGGCCTGGATGATCCCCGGGCCCGAGAGGCCGATGAAGACGTCGGCCCCGTCGAGCACCTCGCCGGGTGAGCCAACGCGGCGTTCCTGGTTGGTGTTCTCGGCGAGCCAGGTCTTCGGGATGTTCATTGCAGAACCGTAGTCGGGGCGGTCGGTGTGGATCGCGCCATGCCGGTCACAGGCGATGATGCTCGTGATTCCTGCGTTCATCATGATCTTGGCGACAGCCATACCGGCCGCGCCCGCGCCCGCCATCACGACCTTGAGCGAGGCGATGTCGCGCCCGGTCAGCCGGCAGGCGTTGGTGAGCGCTGCGAGGGTGACGATCGCGGTGCCGTGCTGGTCGTCGTGGAAGACCGGGATGTCGAGCTCCTCGATCAGCCGCTCCTCGATCTCGAAGCAGCGCGGGGACGAGATGTCCTCGAGGTTGATCCCGCCGAAGGTCGGGGCGATCAGCTTGACCGTCTGGATGATCTTCTCGGCGTCTTTGGTGTCGAGGCAGATCCGGAAGGCGTCGACGTCGGCGAACTCCTTGAAGAGCATCGCCTTGCCCTCCATCACCGGCATCGCGGCTTCCGGCCCGATGTCGCCGAGCCCGAGCACGGCGGTCCCGTCGGAAACGACGCCGACGGTGTTCGACTTGATCGTGTACTTGAAGGCTTTGCGGCGGTTCTCGTGGATCGCCATGCAGACCCGCGCCACGCCCGGCGTGTAGGCCATCGAGAGGTCGTCGCGGGTCTTGAGCGGGGAGTTGAGGCCGGTGTGGAGCTTGCCGTTGCGGTGCAGCTCGAATGTGCGGTCGGTCGTCTCGAGCAGTCTGGTGCCCGAAACGGCGCCGACCGCGGTGATCACCTCGCCGCGATGCTCGAGCCCGTGGCAGTCGACGGTGATCGCCCTGATCGTGTGCTCGCCCGTGGTCTCCTCGGCGTCGACGGCGACGATCACCCCGCCCGCGTTGCGGATCGCGTCGGTGACCGCACTCAGCACGTTGGAGTGGGACGGGAGCTCGACCCGCAGGGTGAGGGAGTACTGGGCGCTCGGAGTCGCGGACATGCGACGCCGCACGATAGCGTGAGCCGAATGCCGGACGAGCGCGCGCGAGAGCTGTTCCTGATCGACGGGAACAGCCTCGCCTACCGGGCGTTCTTCGCGCTGCCCGAGTCGATCGCCACCTCGAAGGGCGTGCCGACCAACGCGATCTTCGGGTTCGCCTCGATGCTGGTGAAGATCCTGACCGAGTACGGGCAAGCTCCGACGATCGTCGCGTGGGATGCGGGGATGTCCGGCCGGGAGGTCAAATACCCCGAGTACAAGGCCCAGCGCGACTCGCGTCCCAGCCTGCTAGCCGAGCAGTGGCCCCACCTCTACCCGCTCGTCGAGGCGTTCGGCTACGCCAACGTCAAGGTCCCCGGCTACGAGGCCGACGACGTGATCGCGACGCTTGCCGCGCGCGCGAAGGAGGCGGGG
>Ga0136631_10000431_pt1 | contig 12948 bp, 16 predicted proteins | sample AntDrymUQ6012206_2_FD_104655 | JGI IMG/M metagenome (GOLD analysis project Ga0136631, IMG submission 104655) | Polar desert sand microbial communities from Dry Valleys, Antarctica - metaG UQ601 (22.06) | ecosystem: Environmental > Terrestrial > Soil > Desert | place: Antarctica: Dry Valley... | reverse complement strand
GGCCAGCGCCGAGAACCCGGAGCCCATCTCGACCGGCACGCCGCCGGCGAAGTCCAATGTCCCGTTGGCCTGCAGCCAGCCGCCGCCGAACGCCCAGTGCGCGAGCACCGCGTAGACGAGGACCGACCACAGCGCCGCGAAGACGAGGAACGGCCCGAAGCGCATCCGCTCCACGACGGCGCCGGACACGAGCGCGACCGTGATGATGCAGAACGTCGCCTGAAAGGCGAAGAACAGCAGGTGCGGGATCGTCGTCCCGTCACGCGGCTCGAACGTGACTCCCTGCAGGAAGGCGTGCCCGACGCCGCCGACGAACCCGCTGCCCTCGTCGAACGCCAGCGAGTAGCCGATCAGCGCCCACATGACCGTCGCGACCGCGAGCGCGGCGACGCACATCATGAACGTGTTGAGCGTGTTCTTCGAGCGCACGAGACCCGCGTAGAACAGCCCGAGCGCAGGGGTCATCAAGAGGACAAGCGCCGTCGCGGCGAGCATCCAGGCGGTGTCGCCCGCGTTGACCTCGGTTGCCGCCGCCAGGATCGACATCCCCGTCATGGGGCGACCGGTGTCACGGCGCCGTGGCCGGTCTCGCCCGTGCGAATCCGGACGACCCGCTCGAGCGGGACGACGAAGATCTTGCCATCGCCCACTTCGCCTGTTTGGCCGGCCTCGCAGAGGGCGTCGATCGTCGGCTGGACGAACTCCTCCGAGACGGCGATCTCGAAGCGGACCTTCTCGGCGAGTCCCATCTTCACCCTCGTGCCGCGGTAGGTCTCGACCCGTTCGAGCTCACCGCCATGCCCCTGGACCCGGCTGAGCGAGAACCCGCGCACCTCGGCGCGGTACAGGGCTTCAAGCACGTCGTTCGCCTTGTCGGGCCGGACGATGCCGATCACGAGCTTCACGGTTCTCCACTCCTTCGTCACGGGAACGTCCGGGAGCGCTCAGCATCGCGGGCTGGTCAGCGTCCCCGTCCCCCCTCCCCCGGCTGTGCCGGCGCGAGCCTAACGCGGTACGCGCGCCGGCGCCACACCGAGCCGCGACGACCGAACGCGCGGCCGAGCCGCGCGTCCGGTCGGACGCGACCGAGCCCGCCCGCGGCTCGGTCCATCCAGGGTCGACCTCACTCCACGTCGCTGCGGATGAAGCGCCCGACGCTCACGCCCAGCAACGCGGTCAGCCACGCCGCCGTCACGGCGAGGGCCTGTGCGATCTGCGGATCGCCGCTGGGCATGCCGTTGACCCCGTCGCCGGCGATGCCCGCCATGAGCTCGACGACCGCCGCCGAGAGCGAGTAGTCGCCGACGGTCGGGATCACGCTCAGCGCGCTGTCGATGACGAACGCGAAGGCGAGCGCCAGCGCCATGCCGCCCGCCATGCTGCGCGTCACGAGCGCGACGGCGAAGCCGACCGTCGCGTAGACGAGGTTGCTCACCAGCACGGCGAGGCCGTACTGGAGCGATTCCCCGACCGGCATCGACTCGCCGTGTGCGGACGCGATCGCCGAGAACACCGGCGCCGAGACCGCGACCAGGACGAGCGTCACCACGGTGACGGCGCCCAGTACGACGGCGAGCTTGGCCAGCAGGAGTCGCGGCCGCCTCGGGTCGGCGCTGAGCGCGCGGCGCAGCGTCTTCTGGCCGTACTCGAGGCCGATCATCCACGCGCCGAGCACGATCGCGGCGATCGACGTCGTCAGCCCGATGCCGAGTTGCATCGGCAGCAGGTCCTCGCCGTTGCCGGGACCGGCGAGCGCGGCGACGAGCGCAGCGATCACGACCCCCGCGATGGTCGCGGCGAGCGTCCAGCGCGGGGTCGGCAGGGCGAACAGCTTGCGCAGTTCGGCGTTCATGCGATCGTCTCCAGCTGCGGCTGCGCCGCGTCGTCGTGGTCGGTCGTGAGCGAGAGGAAGACCTGCTCGAGGTCGGCGCGCTCGGCGCGCAGCTCGGAGACGTAGATCCCGTCATCGGCAAGCGTGCGGCTGATCTGCGCGCCATCCTGGATCGGGCCCGTGATCGAGAGAAGGCCGTCGCCGAGCGCCGCCGCCGAGAGGCCCGCGCGCTCGAGCAGGAGCTCCGCGCGCTCGGTGTCGCCGGCATCGACGCGGGTGAGAAACCCCGCCGTGCCGTGGCTGGCCAGCAGCTCCGCGATCGTGCCCTCGGCGACGAGGCGCCCGCGGCGCAGGATCGTGACGCGGTCGCACATGAGCTCGACCTCCGCAAGCAGGTGCGAGGAGACGAGCACCGTCGTGCCGCGCGCGGGCAGGCGCTTGATGAGCTCGCGGATCTCGACGATGCCGGCCGGGTCGAGCCCGTTGGTCGGCTCGTCGAGCACGACGAGCCGCGGCCCGCCGAGCAGCGCGAGGGCGAGCCCCAGGCGCTGCTTCATTCCGAGCGAGAACGAGCCCGCTCGCGTGTCGGCGCGCTTCGACAGGCCGACGAGCGCGAGCAGCTCGTCGATCTGGCGGTCGGCGTCGCTGAGCGCGCGCGCCGACGCTTCAATCTGCATGTTCTGGCGGGCGGTCGCCCGGCCGTAGATCGCGGGCCCCTCGATCAGGGTCCCGACTTGGCGCACGACGGCGGCGAAGTTGGGGCTGTCGGGGGGCTCGCCGAGCAGCGTCGTGGAGCCGGCGCTCGGCTTGGCAAGCCCGAGCAGGACGCGGATCGCGGTCGTCTTGCCGGCCTCGTTGGGACCAAGCAGGCCGCAGACGGTCCCCTCGGGAACAGCGAGCGACAGCCCTTCTACGGCTGTCGTGTCGCCGTAGCGCTTGACGACACCGTCATAGGTGGCGAGGTGAGTTGAGAGCATGTGCTCACTGTCGCGCCGCGACGGCATGCGCACATCGGCCGGCAGGCCAGATCGCACCCGCCCAAGGTCTACGGCGAAATCGACTAAAGGCGCTGTCGGGGCCGCGGCGGCTGGCGTAGCCTTGGGCGCGCATGGGCGGCATCGTCACAAGCGGCCCGTCCGCCGTGAGCCGCGCTCCGAGACTGCGCTCGCTCGTATGGGCGACCGCGAACGCGCTCGGCGGCGAGCGGCGTGAGCGCGAGTACGTGCTGCGCCAAGCCCGCAGCAGCCGCCGCGATTGGCTCATCGACACGATCTGCTTCCTGCTCGCAATCGTGGGCGGCGTCCTCGCCGCCGGCGCGCCGCATACGGACATCAGCGGCGAGCCGTCGTCAAGCACGACGGTGCTGATCGTCGCTGCCGGGGTGGTCTCCTGCCTCGCGCTCTGGTGGCGGCGTCGCTGGCCGGCCGGCGTGGCGCTTGTGGCCGTCGTACTGGGCACCGTCTCGCCGGCCGCCTCGGGGGCGTCGCTCATCGCCCTGTTCAGCGTGGCGATCCGCCGCCGGCCGGCGATCGCGATCGCCGCGCTTGCCACGGCCGGGCTGCCGCTGTACTTCGCGATCTACCCGAACGACTGGGTCGACATCGCGCTGGCGACCGGCATCCAGGCGGCGATCGTCGGCTGGGGCATGTTCATCCGCTCGCGGCTCGAGCTCATGCTCTCGCTGCGCGAGCGTGCCCGGCAGGCCGAGGCCGAGCGCGACCTGCGCGTGCGCCAGGCGCGCGAGCACGAACGCACACGGATCGCACGCGAGATGCACGACGTCGTGGCCCATCGCCTCTCGCTGCTGAGCGTCCACGCGGGCGCGCTGGAGATTCACCCCGACGCGCCTCCCGAGGAGATCGCGCGCGCCGCGGGCGTCGTCCGCGCGAGTGCCCATCAGGCGCTCGAGGATCTGCGACAGGTCATCGACGTGCTGCGCACCGATCCTGACGGCAGCGAGGAGCGGCGGCCGCAGCCAACGCTCGGGAACGTCGTCGACCTCGTCGAGGAGTCACGCGACGCGGGTACCGCCGTCGAGCTCGATCAGCGCGTCGACGTGGACAGCCTGCCCTCGACGACCGGCCGGACGGTCTACCGGATCGTTCAGGAGGGGCTGACGAACGCGCGCAAGCACGCCACGGGCGGCGCCGTGGAGACGACGATCGACGGCGCGCCGGGCAGCGGGCTTACGGTCGAGATCGTCAGCCGGCGGCCGCTCGCGCAGCTCGGACAGGCCTACATCCCCGGCGCCGGCGCGGGGCTCATCGGGCTGGCCGAGCGCGTCAGCCTCGCCGGCGGGTGCCTCGAGCACGGCCGCACCGCCTGTGGCGACTATCGCCTCTGGGCATGGCTGCCGTGGCCGACGTGACACGCCCGATCCGCGTATTGATCGTCGACGACGACGCGCTCGTGCGCGCCGGCCTGTCGATGATGCTCGGCGGCGCTGGCGATCTCGAGGTCGTCGGCGAAGCCGAGGACGGTACGCAGGTAGTCGCCGCGATCGATGCCCACCGGCCCGACGTGATCCTGATGGACATCCGCATGCCAAAGCTCGACGGCCTCGCGGCTACGCGGCTCGTCCGCTCGCGTCGGCCCGCGCCGGAGGTCATCGTGCTGACGACGTTCGACGCCGACGAGCACGTCCTCACGGCGCTGCGCGACGGCGCCGCCGGGTTCCTCTCAAGGACACCCCTCCCGCGGAGATCCTGCATGCCATCCGCCTGGTCGCCGCGGGCGACGCGATCCTGTCGCCGGCCGTGACGCGCAAGCTGCTGGACCGGATAGCCGCCGACGGCGCTCCCGCAAGCAACGCACGAGCCGTCCGGCTGCTCGGCGAGCTGACCGACCGCGAGCGCGAGGTCGCCGTTGCCGTCGGCCAGGGCAAGTCCAACGCGGAGGTCGCGGCCCAGCTGTACATGAGCGTCGCCACCGTCAAGGCGCACGTCTCACGGCTGCTCATGAAGCTCGACGTCGACAACCGCGTCCAGATCGCCCTGCTCGTGCACGATGCGGGGCTGTCGACCGAGAGGCGGTAGCGCCTGCCGAGCGCGATCGGGAGCTTGCCGTCTGACACCTGCGCCTGGACCTCATCGCGCAGGTCGGCGTGCGTGACGGCCGCCACGGGCGTGAGCGATCGAATGCCGCGCGTGCGCGACCGGATGAGCGCCGAATGCGAGCCTCGGATCAGTGGGCGGCGGGCGGCGGTCCGAACGTCTCTGCGGGATAGCGCGTCAGCTCACCGGTCTGCGGCGAGGGAGCAAGCCAGCCAAGCCAGCGCCACGCACCCACAGAGCACGAGTCAGGCGTTCATCAGCGAAGACGGCGTGTTCGCTGCTGGGAAGCAGCTGCGCGAGCATGCGCGCAGTCGGTCCGCGCCGTTGCACACGCGTACGCCACCGTCACCGCTGATGGTGGCGAGGTGGACGCTATCGGGTGCGTACGCGACCGGTCGCGCGTCGTCGGTGTTGGGGAGCTTGAGGAGCTGTTCGCCGGTCGCGGGGTCCCAGACCATCGCAAAGCATTGGTGGTTCACGCCGCCGTACTCGGCAAATGAGAGCTTGCGCGTCGTATCGGGCGGCGGGTACCGAAACACCTGGCGATCCTCAACGCCGTGCAGCCGTGACCGCGCGAGATCGAGCGGCTCAAGCGCCACCGGAATGACGACGCGGCCGGGCTTCAAGGAAGGGCGGGATCTCGACGTCCCGTACAAAGCGTTCACAGCACAACGCCACGTTTACAACGCTGGCACAACGCATGATGAACAGTCGGTCGGATGCCGTGCAGTCCGGCGGTTCCCGAGCGCTTGAGCGGCCCTCAGGCGGCCGGTCGCGCGTCTGCGACACTCGGCGCTTGACGGAAACGCCGCGCTCTGAACCGTCGAACCCGCTGCCGGTCGCCACGCGCACGATGTGGTGGGGGGAGTCCTTCGGGACGTGCGTCGCGCTCGTCGGCGGCGCGCTGCTGCTGAGCGCGAGAGCGGCGTGGCTCCCGCTGTCGCTCGCGCTCGTCGTTGCCGCGGGCGCCATCGGCTACTCGGTCGGCGTCCCGATCGTCCGCTATCGCCGCTGGCGCTGGGAGCTGCATGAGCAGGAGCTGGACCTCCTGCACGGCGCCTGGCGCGTGATCCGCACGATCGTGCCCGTCACGCGGATCCAGCACGGTGCGTTCCGTCGAACGCACCGGCTGGACCGAGCTGTTCGGCCTCGTGCGCCTGCACGTGCACACGGCGGCCGGCAAGACGACGATCCCAGGCCTCGAGCGGCGGCAGGCCGACGAGCTGCGCGACCGCATCCTCGCGAAGCTCCGCACCCCGGATGACCTCTGACGTTCCGCGGCGGCTGCACCACGCGGCGATCGTCGTCGCGGCGGTAGGCTCGGCGCTGCAGCTCGTCGCCGGCGCGTTGCTCGTCGCCATCGTCCGCGGAGGCACGCCCGGAACCGCCGCCGCGCTGGCGCTGGCCGGCATCGCGGCGAGCGTTGTCACGGGGTACGTGCGCTGGCGCACGACGACGTACTGGCTCGACGACGTGGCTCTGCACTACCGCTCGGGCGTCTTCACCCCCGACGAGCGCGTCGTGCCGCGCGCGCGGGTGCAGGCGGTTGACACCGCCACCGGCCTGCTGCAGCGGTTGTTCGGCGTCGTCGAGCTGCGGGTGCAGGTTCCCGGCGCCGCCGACAAGGACGAGGTCGTGCTGTCGGCCGTGACGCACGAGGAAGTCGCGCGCTTGTGCCGCGCGCTCGGCCAGCCCGAGCCGGCGGCGCCGGACGAGCGGGTGGCCCTGCAGGTCAGGGACCTGCTGCTCGCCGCGATCACCGGCCCGCAGATCAGTGCGGCGGTGTCGGCGGTCGCGGGCACGTTTGCGCTCGTGGACAATGTCATCGACGTCCAGGAGGGCGAGGGGTTGGTCGCGCGCCTGGACACGGTGCACGAGATCGTGGTCGCCGCGACGATCGTGCTCGCCGGTGGCTACGTGCTGTCGTTCCTGGCCGCAATCGTCGCGTTCGCGGGCTTCGAGGTCGAGCGTGACGCGCATGTGCTGCGCATCCGCCGCGGGTTGCTTGCTCGGCGGGCGCTGAGCATCCCGCTGCAGCGCGTCGACGGGGTGGTCATCGTCGAGGGCCTGCTGCGCGGGCCCCTCGGGCTCGCTGCGCTGCGCTTGGAGACCGTGGCGCACGGCAGGGAGCGCGCCGCCGGCGGCACGCTGCTGCCGCTCGTGCGTCGTCGCGAGGCGGAGGCCGTCATCGCACGGCTCATCCCGGCGCTCAGTATCCAGCCGGGTGCGCTCGAGCGCCCGCCGCGGCGGGCGCTGAGGCGGTTCGTGCTGCTGCCCGCCACGGGTGGCGCGATCGCCGGGCTGGCGGCCGCGCTCGCGCTGCTCCCGGCCGCCTGGCCCGGGGCCGCCGCGCTCGCCGCCGGTGGGGCGTTGATCGGGCTACGCGCCTACCGCGCGGCCGGCGTACGCCTCGACGGTGACGTCGTCGTCGTGCGCGAGGCGCGTCTGGCGCGCCGCACCCTGCTCGCGCGGCGCCACCGCCTGCAGCAGCATGCGCTCGCGCGGACCCCGCTGCAGCAACGCGCCGGACTCGCCGACCTCAGCGTCACCGTCGGCTCGGGAGGCGGCGGCAAGGCGCGCCACCTCGAGGCGGCAACGGCCGACGCGGCGTTCATGGCGCTGCGCGGTCCCGTGCGGGGGTTCGTGTCGCCTGCGACGGAGTGCTAGGAGCGTGGGTCAGTAACCGTCTGAGCGTCCGGTCCATGAGGGACGATTGCCCTGCAATCAAGGGGTGGGGGATCGGATGGCGACGGCGGTGACGACGGAGTTGCAGGGCAGGCTCGTTGAGGTCGAGCCGAGCGAGGTTTCCGCGGCCGCGACTGCGTCGGCGGCGCAGTCCAAGGCGTTTCGTGGCTATGACCCCGACCAGGTGCTGTTGATGTCGCCGGTGCTGGCGGAGTGGGTTCCGCAGGGTGATCTTGTGCATTTCGTGTCGGATCTGGTTGAGGACGTGTTGGATTTGTCGGCGATCTACGCGTCCTATGAGGTGCGTGGTTATCCGCCGTATGACCCGCGGTTGATGGTGAAGCTGCTTGTCTACGGCTACGCCAACGGGGTCTGCTCGTCGCGAAGGCTTGAGCGCGCGACGTATCGTGATGTCGCGATCCGGATGTTGTGCGCTGGCCAGCATCCGGACTACCGGTCGATCGCGCGCTTTCGAGCCCGTCATCTCGAGGCGCTGTCGGAGCTGTTTGTGCAGGCGCTGCGGTTGTGCTCCAAGGCCGGGCTGGTTCAGTTGGGGTCGCTGGCGCTGGATGGCACGAAACTGCGCGCGAACGCGTCGCGGCGTGCAAGGCGATGTCCTATGAGCGGATGGCCAAGAAGGAGTCGCAGCTGCAGGCTGAGATCGCGGGGCTTCACGCTCGCGCGCGAGCGTTGCTCGCTGAGGCTGAGGCGACCGATCCTGCCGAGGATGAGCTCTACGGCGCCGACATGCGCGGCGACGAGCTGCCCGCAGAACTCGCGCGCCGCGACACGCGCCTGGCCAGGCTGCGCGAGGCGAAGGCGGAGCTTGAGGCCGAGGCCCAGCAATGTGAACAGGCGCGCCGCGAAGCGATGCGCGCCGAGGGCCGCCAGCCGCGCGACCCGCCCAGCGGTCGTGACGCGTTTGCGCCCAAGGCGACCGCGCAGCGCAACTTCACCGATCCGGACTCCAAGATCATGAAGGCGCCCGACGGCGCGTTTCATCAGTCTTATAACGCGCAGGCGATCGTCGACTCGCGCACAGGTGATCGTCAGCGCCGAGCTGTCTCTAGAGTGGCTGCCGGCCCAGGTCGGTCCTCGCGGCAACAATCGACGCCATTTCGTCGCTTCCACCAGACTCGCGGCTTTACCGCCGAGGCTGACGGAGCCCTTACCGGTTTCGGAACGGACTCTCTATGCACCCCTTGCTGCGCCGGGGGCGCAGCGAGGGCACGTCGGTCGCCTCGTCGATGGACCTCGGCGGCCTGGCCTTGACCGGACCGCCGACGACGCCGCGGCGCGATCCGCGGCGACCTCCCTTGGACGGCCCGCGCGGGCGGATTCGTACTACGGTCCTGCGGCGGTCGCTCGCGCCTCGAGCACCTGCTCGCTGAGTTCTTTGATTGCCTTTGAAGCCCTCGCGTTCGCGCCCGTGTATGTGAGCACGGTAACGCCGAAGCTCTCCTTGAACACTTGAATGCGGGAGGCGCTCTGGGGCCTCGGCGCCAGCATGAAATGAGCCTCTGGCGCCAGTCCAGGGCGACCCACGGCCTGAAGGACTAGCTGAATGTCTGGATCGTCGAGAGAATAGCCGACAAAGAGGATCGTTGAGGTCAGGGCAAGACCTCTCAGCGCGTCGAACACTTCCCGTCCCGTTCTGGTGACGCGGACATAGTCCGTCCGCGTGAGGACGATATCGTGGATCGCATCCGTCGAGCCGTGCAAATTCACAAACACGGGCTCGCCGGACCGAAGCTCAGCTCCGAGGTTCACAGACGTGAATGGGTGGGTTCTGAAGCCCTGCTTCGAGGCCGTGTCGAAGAGTTTGTCGTAGTTCGTTGTGAAGACGACCTTCGGCTCCAGGCTAAGCAGATGATCGAAGAGCTTCGATGGCGTGAATCTGTCAGTTGTCGGGCCCTCTACCGCTGTCCTGATGGCCTGATGGTAGAGGGCCAAGTTGCCCTCCTCAGCGAGCGAATACCGAATGTGGTCCGCGGCGCTGAGGTAGTCGCGGCTCATGATGAGCTTTTCTCCGACCCTCCGTTGAAAAGCGTTTGTGATGAGGGCGCAGAGATTGACCAGAAGCTCCCCCCATGTCGGAGGGTTGTTGCCCGCATTGTTCTTGCACGACGCCGACACACCACTGCCGATGAACAACACCCATCGATCGGCGACGATGCGATCCACTAGCGACGACGGCCAGGACACCAGCGGCGGCATGGGCTACCCCTTCGACGCCGTCAAGACCCGACGCGAGATTCGCGCGAAGACATCCTTGAGCTGCTTCGCGTACCGTTCCTGCTGACTGAACTGCGCGCCGCGCAGGCCGTCCTCCTTCCTCAAGGCCGCGATCGGCGCGTGGCGGCCCTGTGCCAAGGGGATCATGGAGAACATGTTCGGGACGGTGCCGAGATCAATGGACCCGGAGAACCCGGACAGTTCGCTGAGCGCGCGAGCACGAGTTGGGATTTCTCGCCTGTGCTGCTCGTATGCCTCGGTTTGGCGGATCTCCCCGCCACTCGACCGACTGACGTACTGCTGCACGGTGTAGCCGGCGAAGCCGTGCCGAATCGGCAATGGGTCTGGAAGGTCAAGCGCGTAGTTGATCGACCTCAGTTCAGCTTGTGCGGTCGGGCGGCCATGGTCGTACTCGGCCAGCCAGCGCTCAAACCAGGTCGTGATGTTGTCGAGCGCGTAGAGGCTGAACAGATCCGGGGCCATGGGCGTCACGAAGCTATCGCTACCCACCAGCGCGCTCCGGTTGATCGCCCCGAGACTAGGGCTGACGTCCACGACGATGAGGTCGTATTGATCCTGGTACTCCTCACGCAGCGTCCGAAGCCACATCGACTTGCGCGCCCCGGCGGGTTCGCCGCTCTTCATCCTCCCCCACGCATCGCTCAGGAGGTCCTCGAATATCGAAAGCGAGGGGTGACCCGGAAGCACGTCGACGTTGAAGCGCTCACTCCGCACGACATTTTGCGCGGCGTCGATATCAAGGATTGATTCCCCCGCCCGGAAGTGCCGGAGCAGCCCCATGACGGTCTTCGCCTCGGAGCTTTCGCGCTCTTCGTAGATGGCCTCCCACTGATCATCGCCGAGGACAAGCTGCGTGCTGTTGCACTGCGGATCGAGGTCGACGATCAACACCGCTCGACCCGACGAAGCCTCGTGCGCCGCGAAGTTGCAGGCCAGCGTTGTTTTGCCGACACCGCCCTTGTTGTTGAAGAAGGCGACCGCAGTCGACACTCAAAAAGCTCCCTTCGATGCCCGGAGGCGTGGCTCGTCCCGCGCGGCCCGTGATGAGACGCTACTCGACGGCGCCGTCGTGTGCCCGGCCGCCGCCACCCCGGGGAGCAACGACGCGAAGCACGCCGGCCGTCGCCTCGCAGGCAGACGATCAGGGGTTGTCTTCGTTGTCGCGGGCTGATCCTCGAGACGCTCAGCTCGCTTCAGCATGGTCGGCGTCGTGAAGTTTCTCTACTACTCCCTCAAGGGCGGCGCTTCGCGCCGCTGCTAGCCTGACCGCTGTCTTCGGCCCAACCTCCCTGCGGCGCCTGAAGACGGAGCCCCCTTCAGGACATGCGCGTTAGGGCCCGTGCTCGGGTCCGACTCACCAGGGCAAGGTGAGGTCGATGTATGCGGCTACGTTGCGGTGTCACCCGCCGGCGCCAGTGCGGTTCGTCCGCCTATGCGTGCGTCGCACGATGGATCGTCGACCGCGCGACCGGAAGAGCTCCTCGAGCTCGCTGACGGTGTGTTCTCCTGCGTGGTACAGCGCGACGAGGTGCGCTTCCTGCTTGGCGCTGAGCTTGGATTGCTTGCCGCGCAGACGGCCTTTGGCCTTGGCGACCTTCATGCCCTCGCGGGTGCGCATCCTGATCAAGTCGGACTCGTTGTGCCGATATCGGCGTAAGACTCGAACTCGGCGACCATCGCCAGGACGTTGAAGAGGAGTCGGCCGACCGGATGGGTGGGGTCGTGGATCAAGCCGCCGAGGTTAGATGCCGATCTCCTGAGCGAGCACTGCTTGACCGCAGTTAGGGCCCCCTAATACAGTGGCCCTACTACTCTCGCGCCGTCGGCCAGGGATACCCGCACCGCGGCTGACCGTTCTCGTGTTTCGGAAGGGGGCAGTTGCGGATGTCTCCCGGCGACCCGGCAGGAGGTGCGTGTGAGCTCATGATGATCGACCGGCCGGTCCCCATGGCTGATGCGGCGGCGCAAGCGACGAGCAAAGACGCCGCTGCCTGCCGTCTGAGCATGCCGTGATCGACGGTCTGCTGCTCACGCTCGGCGTCTACGCCGGCGCGCTTGCGGCGTACAGCGTCGGCTACGCCGTGTGCGGGCGCGCGCCGACCGCTCGCCATGCCGCGGCCGCGCTCGTGCTGCAAGTCGGGCTGGCGCTGCACGTGCTCGGACGCTTGGTCATCCTCACCGGGTCGGCGCCACCGCCCGATCTCGCGGTCGCGGTCGGCTACCTCGTCGCCAGCGTGCTCGTGCTCCCGCTCGTCGCCGGCTCCGTCGCACCGCTGCTCGACGGTCGTGCGCCGGCCACGGCGAGCGCATGGGACGCCGCCGCGCTGGCGATCGCGAGCGCCGCGACGGTCGTGGTCGTGGCCCGCATCGACGCAACCTGGCCATGACCGGACCCGTCCGTGTGCTGGCCGCCACGTACAGCATCCTCGCGCTCGCCGCTGGCGCGCGCAGCCTCACACAGATCACCACGCATCTGTCCGAAGCACCGCTCGCCTACGGCCTGTCAGCGGTGGCCGCCGCTGCCTACCTGCTGATCGCCGTCGCGTGCGACAGCCCTCGCGCCACTGGCGACAGATGCTATGGCTCGCCTGCTCAGCCGAGCTCGCCGGCGTGCTTGGCGTGGGCAGCGCCACCCTCATGCCCGAGTTCCGCAGCTCGTTGGGGGCTCTAGCCATCGAAAAGTGCCTGTTAGCAGGCACTTTGGTATACCGAACAGGTGTTCGGCGTGTATCTAATGGAGCCAACATCTCGACGACGACGTCCCCGGCGATCGCGCCGCGGACTGCGCGGGGTCGATGGAGCCGCTCGCCGTGTGCGTTCGAGGCGATGGCGAATGGGCGCTCGTCCATCGCTGCGGTGGTTGCGCCATCGTCCACTTGAATCGCATCGCCGGCGACGACAACCCACTCACGCTCATGCGCTTGGCGGTCCGACCGCTTGCGCAGCCTCCGTTCCCGCTTGAGTGGCTGAACCGGCTGTAGTTCGGTCGGAACCCACCGGACCGGTCACGCGACCAGCCGGTCCGGTGGGTCCCGCGCCGCCGCGGGCAGGCACTCCGCGGCCGCTCGCGAGCCACGCCCCGCCAATGACCGCGGGCGCTCGCGCAGCCGTTCACCCCAAGCT
>Ga0136631_10000430_pt1 | contig 12957 bp, 15 predicted proteins | sample AntDrymUQ6012206_2_FD_104655 | JGI IMG/M metagenome (GOLD analysis project Ga0136631, IMG submission 104655) | Polar desert sand microbial communities from Dry Valleys, Antarctica - metaG UQ601 (22.06) | ecosystem: Environmental > Terrestrial > Soil > Desert | place: Antarctica: Dry Valley... | reverse complement strand
TTTGCCGGAAAGCGGCTCCCGACTGAGCTCGAGTGGGAAGCAGCCGCCTCTTGGGACCCCTCCTCCGGTACCAAACGGACTTATCCATGGGGCGAGCAGCCGCCATCCAAGGACCTGGCTAACGTGGATCAGCTGTCCTTTGGAACCAGGGCGGTAGGCAGCTATCCCCGGAACGTCTCGGCGCTGGGGTGCTACGGCATGATCGGCGACGTCTGGGAATGGACGGCCAGCGACCTTGGCCCCTACCCGGGCTTCCAGGCCTTTCCCTACCGCGAGTATTCGGACGCCTTCTTCGGGCCGGAGTACAAGGTGCTACGGGGCGGTTCCTGGGCTACCCGCCCAGGCGCTATCCGCAACACGTTCCGGAACTGGGATTACCCCATCCGCCGCCAGATCTTCAGCGGCTTTCGGTGTGCCCGCGATGACTGACCCCAGGATATCCGGCCAGTGGGCCCGGCTCGGCTTACCGGCGTATCGCCAGCCAAATCCCCGCATGCTGGCCGAGGTGGCGGCCGGCCTGGCGGCGCCGCAGAAGGAGCTCTCGCCCAAATATTTTTACGACCATCGGGGGTCGGAGCTGTTCGAGGAGATTACCCGGTTGCCCGAGTATTACCCTACGCGTACCGAGAGGTCCATCCTGGTTGACTGGATGCCCGCTCTCGTTCCGGAGCTTGGGACGCGTGCCCTGGTCGAGCTCGGCGCGGGGAGCGCGGAAAAGACCCGAATCATCATCAGTGCGATGCAGGCCGCGGGCACCGCTAACCGTTACGTACCGATCGACGTCAGTGCCAGCTTCCTGAACCAGACTGCGATACAGCTTCAACGAGAGTATCCCGGCTTGGCTGTCGAGCCGGTAGTGGCGGACATCGCCGACGAGTTCGAACGGCCGCGCGGACTGTCCCATCCCGCATTGTACGCCTTCCTGGGTGGCACTATCGGAAATTTTTACCCGCCGGCCGCAATCCGACTTCTGAGCCGGGTGCGCCAGGCGATGGAGGGGAGCGACCGGCTGCTTCTGGGCGTGGACCTGCGCAAGGATGTGGCCAGGATCGAAGCGGCTTACAACGACTCGCAGGGAGTTACCGCGGAGTTCAACCGGAATATGCTCCTGGTCCTGAACCACGAGCTGGGCGCCGACTTTGATCCGTCGGTGTTCGAGCACCGTGCCTTCTATGAGACGACCACGCACCGGATAGAAATGCATCTGGTGTCGACGCTGGAGCACGAGGTGCGGGTTCCAGGTATCGGATTGGTGCCGTTTGCCGAAGGGGAATCCATCCGGACTGAAATCAGCTGCAAGCATAACCGCGCCAGCGTGGCCGAGCTGTTTCTGGCCGCGGGTCTCCGGATCGAGACCTGGAGAACGGACCCCAACAATCTCTTTGCCCTCGTCGTTGGGGTCGTCGCATGACGATGACGCGCGGCGCGCTTGCGGTTGACCTGGCGGAACGGGTATTCGCCGGGCCGATAGCGGGGTCTCTGATACCGCGCCGCCTCGGCGCGGAAGTCGAGTTCATTCCGGTCGAGTCTCTCACCGGACGGCGCTGTGGCTTGGTGGGCGACGGTACCATTTCCACCCTGCCTTTTCTCCGCCGCTACGGTGCCAGGCAAGGCTGGCGGGAGAACTGTACCTCGAAAGGCACCCCCTGCTTCTCGCTGCCGTCCGGTGGAACACTCACGTTCGAACCCGGCGGGCAGCTCGAGTACAGTTCCCCCGCCTGCCGCTCAGCCTCCTCGCTGCTGGCTTTGCTGCGGTCGGTCGTGCTGCCGCTGCGTGCGGCGGCGGCCGGGGAGGGTATTGATCTCCTGGCTGTGGGGATCGACCCGCTGAACACCGCGGAGCGGGCACCGATGGTCATCCATGCGAACCGCTACGAGCGGATGGCCGAATACCTCGGCCGCCTGGGACCTTCCGGAGCCCGGATGATGAGACAGACCGCGGCCTTTCAGGTCAGCGTCGACTTCGATGACGAGCCCTGGCTGCGCTGGCGGGTCCTCAACTCGGCCGCGCCCTACGTCGTCGCGATATTCGCCAACTCTCCGATTTACGCGGGTGAGCCTACCGGCCATCAGAGTGCTCGGGCCGACGTCTGGCGTCAGCTCGATCCGGCCCGCACCGGCATCCCGTTCGACGAGAGGGCTCCGCTAGAGGCGTACCTCGAATTTGCGCTGGCCGCGCCGGCCATCCTGTTTCCCACCATGGGCGGCGAGCACCTGCCGTTCGGAGAGTGGCTCACCCGCGCCAATCCGACGGCGGAAGAGTGGCAGGACCACCTGAGCACGCTTTTTCCCGAAGTGCGCCCACGCGGGCATCTGGAGCTCAGGTCGGCCGATGCCATCGCGCCGGAGTGGTATGCTGCCCCGCTCGCTCTGACCGCCGGGATCCTGTACGATCCCCATGCGCTTCGAGCCGCCGCCGATCTGTTGCCGCTCCCGGATCTCGGGCTCCTCGAGCGTGCCGGACGGCTGGGCCTGCACGACCCCGCAATTGCGCGCACGGCCGCGGATCTCTTCGATCTCGCGCTGACCGGCTGTGGCGACCTTGGTCCCGGCTATTTCCATCCTTCCGATCTCGAACAGGCCCGCGCCTTTTTCGACCGTTATACCAGACGGTCTCGCGCACCTGCCGACGACGTGTTGCAGGACGCCATCGCCGCGTAGGTGACTCCCTTCCGGGGACTTCCGTGCACGCTATCCGAGTCCATCAGATCGGTGGTCCTGAAGTGCTGCGCTACGAGAGCGTCGAGCGGCCTTCACCGGGCGCCGGACAAGCGCTGGTCCAGCTCGAAGCCACCGGCATCAACTTCCTGGAGGTGTATCAGCGGACAGGGCTCTACCAGGTCCAGCTACCCTTCACCCCCGGCTCCGAAGCCGGCGGCACGGTGGTCGAGGTGGGCCCTCGTGTCACGAGCGTGAGGGTTGGCGACCGGGTAGCCTCGGTCAACTTTGCCGGCTCCTATGGCGAATTCGCTCTGGCGCCGGCTGAACGGCTGGTAAAGCTGCCGGATGGTGTCAGCACCCGTCTGGGCGCCGCAGTCATGCTTCAGGGAATAACGGCCCAGTATCTTGCCTCCTCCACCTTCCCGCTAGCCTCCGGACACGTCTGCCTGATACATGCCGCGGCCGGTGGGGTAGGCCTGTTGCTCTGTCAGATAGCCCGCCGCCGCGGAGCCCGGGTCATCGGCACCGTCTCCACCGAAGAGAAGGCCGCGCTGGCCCGTGAGGCGGGTGCCCACGAAGTGATTCTGTATACCGAACAGGACTTTCAGGTCGAGACGATGAAGCAAACAGGGCAGGGTGGGGTCGATGTGGTGTACGACTCCGTCGGTCGAACGACGTTTGCCAAGGGGCTCGAGTGCCTGGCTCCGAGAGGGATGATGGTGCTGTATGGCCAGTCGAGCGGACCGGTGGAGGCGCTCGATCCGCAGATTCTCAATCGGAAAGGCTCGCTCTTTCTCACCCGTCCGAGCCTCGGTCACTATGTGGCCACCAACGCCGAGCTGCTGCAGCGCGCTTCCGATGTGCTCGGCTGGGTGGCGGATGGCTCACTCAAGGTTCGCATCGGGCACGAGTTTCCGCTGGCAGCAGCGCCCCAGGCGCACACTGAGCTCGAGGCTCGCCGGACCACGGGGAAGGTGCTCCTGATCCCGTGACAGCCCCGGTGCCGGCGGTAGTCACCACCGAGTGGATTGCGGCCAGGCTGGGAGCCCCAGCCATTCGGGTGGTGGATGGCTCCTGGTACCTTCCCGGCACCGGACGCGACGCCGCCACCGAGTACTCCGCCGGTCATATTCCAGGCGCCGTCTTCTTCGATATCGACGCCAGCAGCGATCCGGATACCCGGCTGCCGCACATGTTGCCGGCGGCTGACAGGTTTGCGGAACGGATGGCGTCGTTGGGATTGCGCGATACCGATCACATCGTGGTCTATGATGGCTCGGGCCAGAACCTCAGCGCTCCGCGGGTCTGGTGGATGTTCCGAGCCTTCGGTCACGATCAGGTATCGGTGCTGGATGGCGGCATCGGCAAGTGGCGAAGCGAGCATCGGCCCATCGAGCAGGGCATCGTCACCCTTCCCCGAGGCTCCTTCACTGCCCGGCTGAACCGTGAGGCCGTTCGGGATCTGGCATCGGTCCGGGCTAACATCGATCGGGCTGTGGAACAGCTGGTTGACACTCGATCCGCGGGCCGGTTCGCCGGGGTGGAGCCGGAGCCCCGTCCCGGACTCCGGGGCGGCCACGTTCCGGGGAGCGTGAACCTTCCGTTTTCCGATCTCGTGGGGCCTGATGGCACCATGTTGCCGCCTGCGGCGCTGCGCGGTCGGCTGGTGGAGGCTGGAATCGATCTCAGCCGGCCGGTTGTAGCCACCTGCGGCTCCGGTACCAGCGCCTGCGCGCTCGTCTTGAGCCTCCACCTGATCGGGCATACCCAGACAGCCGTGTATGACGGCGCATGGGCAGAGTGGGGCGGACAGTCGGATACTCCTATCGAGTCGGACATCACCTAGGAATCAACGGGGACAGTGGCCTCAAGCAGACCTTCGCGTCAGAGCCAGAATCTGGGCTTCGGGTGTGTCGTCCTGTTCCTGCTTCCCTTTGCCGCCATCGGGGCTGTCACCGCCGTGATGGCCGTGCAACGCGCGGCCGGGAGGAACTGGACCGAGGCGCTCTTCTTCGGCCTCTTCGGGCTTACCTTCGGCGGCGTTGGATTTGGCGGCATTGCGGCCGCTCTGGTCGGCCAGCGAAAGCTGAAGGAGCAAGCTGCACTCGAAGCCGCCCACCCGGCCTCACCCTGGCTGTGGCGCCCGGATTGGGCCTCCGGGCGTATCATCGACTCCAGCCGCGCCACCATGTTCACTGCCTGGGTCTTCGCCGCCTTCTGGAACCTGATCAGCTTTCCGACCGGCTTCCTCGGAGTGCGTGCCGCTATTCAGGAAAGAAAGCCCGAGGCGCTTCTCGCCCTTCTGTTTCCGCTGGTGGGTATCGGGCTTGGGGTCTGGGCGTTGCGCTCGACCCTTCGGTACCGGAAGTACGGCGTGTCCCGGCTCGAGCTTTCTACCATCCCGGGCGTCATCGGCCGCACCCTGACCGGAATGGTGCGCGCCCCGGCCAGGATGCAGCCTGCCGGCGGGTTCCATGTCACTTTGAGCTGTGTGCGCCGGGTGACCACACGCAGTGGGAAGAACTCGTCCACTTCCGAGAGCATCCTCTGGCAGGAAGACCGCCTGGCGTTGGGCGAAGCCAGCCGTACTGTCGCCGCGATGGAAACCCACATCCCCGTGGCCTTCCGGCTGCCAGTCGACGCGGTAGCGTGTGACGATTCGAATTCGAACAATCGGGTTCTCTGGCGGCTCCAACTCTCGGCCGAGGTGCCCGGGGTGGACTACGCAGCTCAATTCGAGGTGCCGGTCTTCCGGACCTCGGCGAGCGGTCAGCCGCTGTCACCGGACGAGGAGCGGATCACTCAGGATCCACTCGCCGGAGCTACCTATCAGCAGCCCGCCGACTCGCGAATTGTGGTCACTTCGAACCGCCGCGGTACCGAGGTCTCGTTCCCAGCGGCCAGGAATCCCGGCGCTGCAACCAGCGTGACCTTCTTCCTGCTGATCTGGCTGATCTGCATCGGAGTCCAGCTGTATTTGCGGGCACCGTTGGTGTTCCCGATTGTCACCGGCCTCATTGGTATTCTCATCCTCATCAGTGTGCTGGATCTCTGGCTCGGGGTCTCGCGCGTAACCGTGGATGCCGGGACTCTCACGTGGGCAAGCGGGTATCTCTTCCCGGGGCGGGAGCGGAGCCTGCCTGCTGCCGAGATTGCCGATGTGGTCGCGTTAATTGGAATGCAGGCGGGTACAACTCTGTATTACGACGTGGCTGTGGTTCGAAAGAGCGGAAAGAAGGTCAAGGTGGGCCGCTCGGTTCGAGACAAGCGGGAGGCCGAATGGCTTGCGGGGGTGTTGAAGAAGGCTTTGGGAGGCTGAGGTGCTATGGGCTATGGGCTACTCTGCTCACCGATCGGCCCATAGCCGATAGCCCATAGCCCAGAGCCTTAACGCGCCGGCGGCGCAAGGTTCCCGCAGGCCACGGTCGTCTTCATGTTCTGGGCCGAGGCGTGCACGTCGATAAAGTACTCGCCAGTCTTCGGTATCGAGGCGGGGAGTTCCCCTTTGGAGCTTGCACGTCCGTCACCACCCACCTTCAGTGGCTTGTAAGCCTCCGCCGGACCAAAAATTCCCTGATCCTGCCCGCACCGGCCACGATGCACGTGCCATGGATGCACGCCACCGGGAACCGCGTTGGAGAGGTTGATCTGTGCCTGGGTGCGATCGGCATTTTTTTCATCGGGCCCCATCCACGCAGAGCCTTGAATCGACGAGACACCGGCGAGCTCAGGAGGGCTTGTCAGGGTGCCATTCCAGCGACTGGCTGCGGCTTGGGTGTTGGGACTGATCTCGACCGCCTTACGGCCACCACAAGAGCTCACGGCGAGAGCTGCGAGAATCAGACTGGCGGCTGCTTGGGCCTGCATAGGGTCCTCCCTGAGGGCGAATGGCTCCCGAACTCCGCGAGATGCGGAGCCGGCCTCCGCGCTTTGTGAGTGTATATGTCTGCTCGCGCAGCTGATTGCAGTGACGAGCGACACAAGGTCACTCCGCTGGCCGCATCAAACGGTCATAACGGAGCGGCTCCTTGGTGTCCCAGGGTCGGTAGTGATTAGCGAAATCGACCCGGTCGCCGAGGGCAGGATGGCTCCCACGCCAGAACATGTAGAGAGGCCCTGGACGGGGAACCGCCAGATTTTCCTCCTGAAGTCGAACGAAGGTCGTGGCAGCCGCGTGGTTGTTCCGGGTGAGCTCGAGGGCAAACCGGTCGGCCTCGTGCTCCTGGTAACGACTCAGTGCCAGGAGCGCCGGCACCAGTATCAAGGACACGATGCCTCCCAGCAGCAGGAGCAGCGGAAAGGAGGCGACGTCCGAGAGCCCGGTGAATCCAAACCGGTGAGAAAATCGGACTATCATCGTCCCCGCGACGCAGTGCACCGCGTAGAGCGACACCGTGATCAGCGCTGCCGCCCCGAATATGAATATGAAGGTGTGCCGGAGCACGAAGTGCCCCATCTCATGGGCCGCAACGAAGACGACCTGGTCCGGCTCCAGCCGGTCCAGGATCGTGTCCCAGAACACGATCCGCTTGGTCCCCCCGAGCCCCGTGACATAGGCATTCACCGTCCTGGTGTCCACACTCTTGTCCACCTCATAGACCCGGCTGCCGTCTATCCCTGCCCGCTGGGCCAGCGAGAGGATTCGGGCCTCGAGCGCCTTGTCCTTCATGGGGCCAAAGTCGTTGAACAGCGGGTCAACCCAGATCGGCGTAACCACCAGCACCAGGGTCGCAAGAGGGACCGTCGCGAGCCCGGCATACAACCACCAACGTCGCGGGCTTCGGCGTAAGAGGAGGTATGGAATCCATAACACCAGCGCCAGGCCGAGCCCCCTGACGGCCACGCCTTTCAGCCACGTTCCCAGCCATCGACTTAGGGTCTGATTGGATAGCCCGTACGCGTGTTGCCGGACGTATTCCTCATAATAGGTTGGAGGCAGTGTGAGGAGGGCCGTTACCACGGTGAACAGGACCGCGTAGGTCGCTACCGTCAGGAGCCAGCGGCGGCCTATACTATGCGCCAGGCGCCGGAGGCGAGCGGACACCCCGGTAAGCAGCAGCAGCCCGGGGATTATCAGACTCAGGCCAGTGGAGACCGCCCACAGAACGTTGCCGCTGCGGTGGTAGCTGACAGCGAGCGCGCTCGGTGAGGGCACCACAACCGTGCCGGTCTGCTGCCTCTGTACCGGCGCGTCTGTCTGCGCGATCTTCAGCTCCATCTGCAACCTGGATTGGGGGCCGGGTTTCCAAACTACACGTTCTCGGTTTCATGGGCCCGGGATACCTTTATGGGCGGCAACAGACCCGGCCCGGGCCGGTGGAATCCTGATCGTCACTCACTTGAGGTGATCATGCGTGCGCTCTTTGCTCTACTCGCGCTCTTTGGGCTCGCCGGTATCGTGTTCGGCGTGCTGACGATTGTGAGCGGCACCCAGGGTGGCGTGCCCTTCAGGTACGAAAACTATGGTGGGCCGGGTTCCGTGATCGGCGGCGTGCTGCTGATTGCGGTGAGCCTCTATCTGTTCTTCAACTGGGGTAGGATCGGGTCGTCCGCCGGAGCAGCACGCGACGTCTAAGCCAGTACCGTCACCTCTCAAAGGATTGGAGCCCTCATGCGACCGCAAGCCCTTATCGGGGTTGTACTCCTGGTCCTCGGAGCCTTCGTGTTATTCAGGGGCGTCAGCTACCCGGACAGGGAAGAGATTCTCAAAGTAGGCGACGTCAAGGCTTCAGTGGAGTCGAAGAAGGCCGTTCCCACGTGGGCTGGAGGTATCGCGATCGTTGCCGGGCTGGTACTCCTGGCCTCCGGCATGAAGCGGCGCGCCTGATTTCACTGGCCTGGTGAGCTACCAGCGGATTTATCGCGTGGTCCGGCGGATTCCACAGGGCCGGGTAGCGACGTACGGACAGGTTGCGTCGCTCGCCGGCCTGGCCGGACACGCGCGCCAGGTTGGGTATGCCCTCCACGCCCTGCCGGACGGGACCATCGTTCCCTGGCATCGGGTTGTCAATGCGGCTGGACGGATAAGTGCCCGGGCCACGCCAGGCGGGGACCTGGTCCAGCGGCTGTTACTGGAAAGGGAAGGAATTCGGTTGGACGCGTGGGGCAGGGTCTCACTCGACCAGGTGCGCTGGAAACCGCGGGCCCGAGTAGGGGCTGGATGATCGCACGCGGCCCATGATCATCCATGTCCTGGGTGTTCCAATGGATCTCGGGTCGGGGCGGCGAGGGGTGGACATGGGCCCTTCCGCCATCCGGATCGCCGGGGTGGCCGATCGTCTTCGGGAGCTCGGTCACAGGGTCGTGGATGACGGCAACATCGTCATCAAGAACATGGAGGAGCTCAAGGTCGGGAACGAGCGCGCCCGCTATCTCGGCGAGATCGCGCGCGCCTCGGCCCTCCTCGGACGCAAGGTCGAGCGCATCATGGATCGAGGTCACTTCCCCCTGGTACTCGGGGGCGATCACTCAATCGCGGTGGGCACTGTCTCGGGAATTGCTGCGTTCTGCCAGCGGCAGGGCAAGAAACTCGGGCTGTTGTGGATCGACGCGCACGGCGACATCAACACGCCCGAGACCTCACCGTCGGGAAACATCCACGGAATGCCATTGGCCGCTCTACTGGGCTTTGGGGTTGAGGAGCTGACCGGAATAGGCGGCAATTCGCCCAAACTAGACGCCCGAAACGTGGCACTGGTCGGGATCCGCAGCCTCGACAGCGGGGAAAAGAGCCGTCTGAAAGAAACCGGGGTTCAGGTTCACACCATGTCGGACATCGACCGGCACGGGGCGGATATAATCATGAAGAAAGCTCTGGCCCGGGTCACCGACGGCACTGACTACGTCCACGTGAGCTTCGACCTCGACGCCGTGGATCCGACCATCGCTCCAGGCGTAGGCACCCCGGTCAAAGGCGGGCTCGACTATCGGGAGGCCCACCTGATCATGGAGGTCATCGCCGATGCGGGCGTGATGACTTCACTGGAAATGGTCGAAGTCAATCCGATTCTCGATCAGGGCAACGCCTCGGCTGCCTTTGCGGTCGAGCTGGTCCAGTCCGCCTTCGGCAAGAAGATCCTGTAGGTCCCAGATTGCGAATTCCTCGGGTGGGCGGCTAAAATAGGGTTCGCCGGCACCCTGCAGAAAGTCGGCGGCACCACCGGCTCCGGCCTAAGCACATAGGGGAGGACGATGCTCGAGCACAATGACCACCTCCACCATCCGGCCCCTCAGTACGGGATGGCCCGCCGGTCGACCGGCACCGGCCCCGACGGTAGCCGCCCGCTGGAGGCCAGAGTGAAGCCGGCATGGGTCCCTTTATATCCCGGGGTCGATCCGAAGCGGTGGTATCCCGTGGTGCAGGAAGGTGAGTACAAGGACGATATGGAAGGGCTTTGGATCCAGGTAACGGAGCGGGTCACCTACGTTCTGGCCAAGCATTTCGATGTGCAGGCCCGCCCCGAGGCCCACTGACAATCGTTAGTGCTGAGTAGGCCGCGCCAGCGCCTCCCGGATAGCTCTAGTCAACTGTTCAGCTGTAAAGGGCTTCTGCACGAACAGGTCATTCGGGTCGAGTGCGCCCTCACCTACCATACGTTTTGCCGGAAACCCCGACATGTAAATCACTCGCACCTTGGGCCAGCAGCCGGCAATGGTCTCCCCAAGTTGGCGGCCTCCCAGTCCAGGCATGGCCAGGTCAGTGAGGACACCATCGATCTGATTGGCGCCGCGCTGCAGCATCCTGACAGCCTCTGCTCCACCACTTGCTTCCAGTACTCGGTACCCCTGCCCAGCCAGCATGCGCACGGCAAGCCGCCGCACCATTTCTTCGTCATCCACGACAAGTACGGTCTCGCGGGCGGGCTGCGTCATTGCGCACATCTCCGTCGTCGCGAGTGCGAGGCCGAAGCCGCGAGAAATCGGCTTCATGGCTGCGCTCCGGAGTCATGAGCAATGGCCCAGCACGCCGCTACGATGCAGCCAGGTAGCGAACAAGTGTCACCGAGGGAGCACTCGACGACGCGGCCATGACGCGCATCACTCCTAGCAGGCTGCCCCGGATGGGGCAACAGACCCAAAGGCGATTACAATGGGCCCCCAGTCGACGCCAATTATTGCGCGATGGGTGCTATGGGGCCGTGCCGAGTGTCATGGAGTAAGTGCGATGCGGCTCACGTTCGGTGAAAGCCGAGCTCGAGCGCCGCGGCGTCGAGCGCTGCGGTGGTGAGATTCGCGGAGTCCTACCTGCCCTTGAGGAAACGAAGCATCTCGGACGTTCGCTCGAACACCCGGACCCCGGGGCTGGCGAGCGCCCGATCACGGGGCTCCAGCTTCAGATCGAGATGGGGCCAGCGGCTCCCCAGGTGCAGGGCTGCAGCTGGAGCGCCCACACGCTCGCAGAAGGCTCTGAGCTCGCCGATGTCGTTGGTGGTCGAAAGCACGTGGGACCATCCTCTGGCAAAGATGTTTTCCCGGTCCATCACGATCACGTGGCCATGCCATCGCTGAGAAAGGCAACGGTCTTCCGGATCACCTCGGGATCCCGCATCACCGCTCGGTGGCCCAGACCGCTGGTTGTCAGGAGCTCAGCGCCCGGCCAGGCGGCGGCGATCTCCTCGCCGTGGGCGTATGGAACGTCTCCGTCATCCCGGTCATGAACGATCAGCGCGGGAGCCGTTATGCGGCGGGCGAGCGTGGGTACGTGCAGCTCCTCCCAGCGGAACTGGAGCCGGGATTCCAGATTCCGGCGCATGGCGTTGTGCGCGCGGACGGGTATGCGCAGGTGCTTCGCGAAGGCGCGGGAGAACAGCACGACGTCGGCGGGGGCAGCGAGGAGGACTGCGCGCTCCGCCTGGAGTCCATTCCGCATGGCGAGCGTGACCGCCGCCCCGCCCAGCGAATGGCCGACGAGGCCGTGGACCGGACCCATCGCGTCGCCTACTACCTTGAGGGCTCGGGAAAACTGGGGCAGCGAGGCCAACCGTCCCATCGAGGCCCCGTGGGCGGGCGCATCGAAGAGCACGACCCGGAAGCCTGAATCCACCAGTGCGCGCGCCAGAGCGCTAAATCGTCCCGCCCTGCTTCCCCAGCCGTGGGCCAGCACCACGACAGGTCCATCACTCCACACCCAGACGGCGATGTCCTGGTCTTCGCTTTGTACCGTGTGCCGCGTCCCCGTTGCCAGAAAGGCCTCCTCCAGTGGCCGGGGCTCGTTCCGCGGCGGACGACAGAAAATGTTTTCAGCCCAGCGGCCCGCGACACCGGGAGCAACAGCGCCCACGGTGCGAAAAGCGGTCCGGAGAATCCAGAGAGGGGGGGCAGTATTCAACCAGGACTCCTTGGGGGAAAGCCTGAGGCCGAGGAAGCAGCCCCGCAACGCATTATGGCCGAGGCACGGACCGGGCGCAAAGGAGGGCTGGTGACGACCGTCACCCGGTAACCAGGGCTGGAGTAGCTAGTATGATTCCAGCCCATTTCGAAGGTCCACGTATTGTCGAGGAGGCCCCCCAATGCCCGAGAAAAATAATGCCCAGCAGGATGAGGCTGACGCGCCGCTGGCGGATCAGGAGTGGAAAGCAGCCTGGGAGACCGAGGATAACTACTGGTTCGAGAACTTCTCCAGCCGTCCCTACGCGATAGGCCCGGACTTTTACGACCGCTTTCGCCCTGCCTACCGCTATGGATTCGAGTCGGCACAACACCATGTGGGGCGCGGCTGGGACGAGGCGGAAGGGGATTTGCGGCAGGGCTGGGACCGCTACGAGCACCGGCAGGAGAACACCTCGGCCTGGGATGAGATCAAGGACGCGGTGCGAGATGCCTGGGACCGGGTAGCGGGCGGCAAGGCTGAGGAGAACCGAACCCCCCGGGTGCGAGAATAGGTCCCCGCGCGCGTGGGGTCAGCGCCGGTCGGACGACCGCGGAATCACTCCGGGAGTATGGCCGCGGGGTCGCCGGTGGCCTCCTCTTCAGCCTGCCCCTGCTTTATACCGGAGAAGTCTGGCGGGCGGGATTCACCATGGAGCCGCCACGCCAGCTCGCGTACGTGGTCACCACTTTCGTGTTGCTGCTCGGCTACAACTGCTTCGCCGGGCTGCGGCCGGATACCAGTTGGACCGAAATCGCGATCGACTCCGTCGAGGAGCTCGGGCTGGGGCTGCTGCTTTCCGCGTTCATCCTCTACATCCTGGGCCGGATTGGACCAGAGCAGCACATCGACGAAATCCTCGGCTGTATCGTGGTCCAGGCGACGACCATCGCGATCGGCGTTTCCGTCGGGACCGCCCAGCTGGGCGG
>Ga0136631_10000429_pt1 | contig 12988 bp, 14 predicted proteins | sample AntDrymUQ6012206_2_FD_104655 | JGI IMG/M metagenome (GOLD analysis project Ga0136631, IMG submission 104655) | Polar desert sand microbial communities from Dry Valleys, Antarctica - metaG UQ601 (22.06) | ecosystem: Environmental > Terrestrial > Soil > Desert | place: Antarctica: Dry Valley... | reverse complement strand
GCGAAGGTCAAAGCACAGCTGCTGATGAAGCTCATCTACGGACGCGACCTGGCAATCCCGGTCAGCGCCGCACTGAGCGCGATCGACATCTACGACGGCAAGATGGAACTGTCGTCGAACCTCATCGCCGCGCTGCTCGAGGCCCACCCGCACTACGCCTACGCGATCGTCGAGACGACCAACGAGCGCTGCGAGCTGGAGTTCTTCAAGGACGGACGCAGCCTCGGAAAGGCGAAGTTCGACGCCGCCGACGCGACGACCGCCGGGCTGGCGGACACCGACTACTACCGCCACTACCCCAGCGACATGTTCTTCGCCCGGGCGATCACCCGCGGCGCGCGGCGCTACTGCCCCGGGCTCGGACGGGGCGTCGCGATCTACGCCACCGGCGAGCTCGCCAAGCGCACACCCGAGCCCACCGTTGCGCCGGGCGCTGCGATTGGCGTGGCGCCAGGGAGCAACGGACGCCGCAGCACGCACGAGCAACGAGCCAACGACAAGGACCGCCAGCGGGTCCGCGCGCTGGCAGCCGCCGCGCAGCTCAGCGACGCTGAGCTGTTCAACGTGCTCGTCGTCTGTGCCGGCAGCGAACCGGTGAAGGACGAGCAACGCGCGGCCCGCCAGCTCGACCGGGCACTGGAGTGCCTGCCGGTGAGCCTGATCGCGAAGGTCACGCAGACGCTGACCAGCAAGGCAGCTCTCGCCGGCGCGGCCGACAGCAACACTGACGCGCCGCGAGCGGCTGTGTCTCATGGCGCAGACCGGTAGGGCCCCGCAGCGCGCGGCGACGGCGGTCGCGCCGTCGCTGAGCGACGAACAGCGGCAGGTCGTCGCGCACGGCAGCGGCGCGCTGCTGGTGTTCGCCGGACCGGGCTCCGGCAAGACACGAACGTTGACCGCCCGCATCGGCGCCCTGCTGACCGACGAGCGCGCACGGCCGCAGGAGATCCTCGCGTTGACGTTCACGGTGCGCGCGGCCGAGGAGATGCGTGTGCGGCTTGTCGGCATGCTCGGTCACGACCAGGCCGGTGCCGTGACGATCGCGACGTTTCATGCGCTCTGCGCTCGGATCCTGCGCTCGCATGCCAGCGTGTTCGGCCGCAGCAGCGCGTTCAGCATCTACGACCAGAACGACATCGGCCGCCTGATTCGCGACGTCCTCGCCGACCAGCATGGCGGCGAGGAGATCGCCGGCGAGCTCGCCAGGTCCTTCGGCGAGCAGATCGCGCTCGCCCAGGGCCGGCTGTGGTCCCCGGCGGTGCTGCGCGCACGCGGCGAGCACGCCGATCGCGAGCTGCTGGCGACGATCTGGGAGCAGGCTGACGCGGAGCTCGCGCGCTCCAACGCGTTTGACTTCCCGGGCCTCGTGACCCACGGCGTGCGCTTGCTGCGCGAGCAGCCGGCGGTGCGTGGCGCCTATCGCCGACGGTGGGCCCACATCCTCGTAGACGAGTTTCAGGACACCGACGGCGCGCAGTTCGCTCTGCTGCAGGCGCTCGCGGGGCCGGCCGGCGGAGCGCCGCATGGATCGCTGGTCGTCTGCGGCGACGACGACCAGGCGGTCTTCGGCTGGCGCGGCGCGGACGTCGAGAACCTGCTGGGCTTCGAGCGTGCGTTCCCGTGCGCCGCCCGGCACGTGCTGCGGCGCAACTTCCGTTGTCGTCCGGCGATCCTGCAGGCCGCGACGCGCTGCATCGCATCGAACATCAGGCGCGAGCCGAAGGCGCTCGTGGCCATTCGGCCGCCCGGCGGCGACGTGCGCGTCGCGCGGTTTCACAACGACCACGCCGAGGCGGCCTGGGTATGCAAGCGCATCGCAGCGGCGATCGTGGCCGGTACCGACCCGCGTGAGATCCTCGTCCTGTCGCGCTCGCTGCGCTGGACACAGCCGCTGCAGCAGTCGCTCACCGGCGCAGGGATCGCGCACCGCGTGATCGGCGCACACTCGCTGTGGGAGCGCGTCGCAGTCCAGGACGCACTCGCGCACGTCGCGCTCGTCGCCAACCCGCACGACGCGCGCGCCCTTCGCCGGGCCGTCGGCGCGCCGACTGATCGCGAGCAGTTTAGCCGCGCCGCGGTGGCGGCGCCGTCGCGCGGCTGTGGCGTGGTCGGCCAGCGGGCCGTGATCGCCTACGCCCGCACGGAGGGCGTCGATCTGATCGAGGCGTGCGTGCGCGCCGAGCAGATCGCGATCCGCGGCAAGAGCGCGAGGAAGGCGCTCGCGCTCTTTGGCCGCGAGCTGCGTGAGGTGCGCGACGAGCTGGATACCGGAGGGTCGGTCGGCAGGGCAGTGGTCGCGGCGATTACGTTCGCCGACGGTCCCGTCGCGGCCTACGAGGCGCTGCTCGAGCAGGCTGCAGATGTGGCCGTTCTTCGTGACACGACCCGTGTCCTTGAGGACCTGCGGTCGTTGTGCCGCGCCGCGCACAGCTACGAGCGCCAGCACGGCGCGGCAGGAACACTCGCCGGATTTCTGGAGAGCACCAGCGCCGAGCGGATCGACGGGCTGACCGCCGAGCAGGACGACCGCCTGACGATCTCGACGATCCACGCAGCGAAAGGAACCGAGGCGCGGGCGGTGTATGTGCTCGGGTGTGAGGAGCGCCGGCTGCCGTCGGGCCACGCGATCGACAGCGATCATCCACGGGCGATCGAAGAGGAGCGCCGACTGTTCTACGTCGCGCTCACGCGCGCCAAGGACCGGCTCGTGCTCACGACGAGCCACGAGCGATTCGGCGCGCCGACGACGGGCGCATCGCGCTTTATTCGCGAAGCGGTGCCGAGATCTCGTTTCACACGGTCACGATCCTGGGAGGCCTGGCACACGCCAGGCCTCCACCCGCCACGGATCGGAAGTGCGCTGGCGCGTCGGGATCTTCGTCGTTAAGAGCCCTTGAGATGGCGCTGTCAGTGCCCGCGCGAAGATCCTGCGCTGCCCGCCTCCCCGCACTCGTCGGCAGCGGCGAGATCGCGGTCAGCGCCATCGACACCTTCCACGATCCTGACGGCCCGCGAACCGCCAATGCAACGTGCTGGCGATCATCACCGATTACCCGGCCGAGCTCGCCGAAGGGCACGTTCAGCCTCTACCTGAACCACCGTCGCGCGCGAGCTGCCCAAGTAAGGCTGCGGGCTCGGGTGTTCGCCGCTCAGCACTACTCCTCGCAGCTGGTGCTCGCCAACAGCCAGCGCACCGACTCCAGGTTGCCGCGCTCGCACCACGACAAGGCGCGCAGGCGTTTGAGCGGAGCACCAAGACGCTCATGCGGGCCAGCTACAAGGCGCTCGCTCGCGCGCTGGACGCCGAGACACGCTCCTACTGCAAGCACGTCGACCGCGCTCGACACGCCCTGGGCGCAAGCAGCGGGCCGCGGTCGCGGCCCCGCCGAGCATGACGTCGACGCGGCGGCGGCCGTCGCCGAGGACGAGCTCGACGAGGACCTCGAGCACAGCGACGCCGGCGACGTCGACGAGCTCGACCAAGGCCTCGACGGCGACTGAAAAGCGCGGCGGCCGCAGCGGTGCGGGGCCGGCTGATCGGCGAGCTGCGCGGCTTCTCTGCCGACATTCCCTCCAGCGCGGTTCGCGAGGACCTCATCGCGCGCGTCGCCAAGCAGCTGGCGTTGGAGCCGCAGCTCGTGCGCTCGTGGATGCCGACGCCCGCGCCGTCACCCGGCGCAGGGAACCGGTGCCAAGCGCCGGCCGTGCGCCGGTCATGATCGCTGGCAGATCCGGCCAGCGCGACCTGCTCGCGCGGTGCCTGAGGGACGCGCGCGCCGCTGCGGCGCTGCCGTCGGGTGCTCAACTGGAGACGCTGTTTCCCGACGAGCTCGCACGGCGCGCGGCAGAGCACATCCGCTCGCACGCCTCGACGCCGACCGCGGACTTGCCGGCCGATGAGCACGAGCTGGTCGCGTTCATCACAAGCCTGCTCACAGCCCCCGTCTGAGCCGCGCGTCAACACGACCCGCACTTGCTCGCCGGACGCGCGCGTTGAACGCGCCGAGCCACGTCCGAGGGCGCACATCAATCGCCACGCCGTGCGGCTGGGTGCGAGCGCCCGTCGTCCGGTTGATTCAATATCGCGCTGCGCCTCCATGAAGCCTCCGCGTCGGCGGCGTCGAGCGGCAGCCCTGCGTGAGCTCGATAGAAAAGCTGCTCATGCGCGGCTGTATCCCCTCGGCGAGGGCTGCAGCAAGCGCTGTGGGGCGGTGACGACAGCTGAACCGTTTGGCCGCGCGGGGGGTCACAACCCGAAGGCGCAGCCATGGATGGAACACTGATCGGGGTAGTGCGGGTGCGGCCTCTCATCACACACTCCGGCGCTTCTCGAGGCACTGCACCGTTCACAGGTCACCAAACGACGAGGAGGACCACGATGAGCACACACCCCACCCCGTTGGGCGCGGTCGCGCGCGGCATCGTCGCCGGCGTCGTTGGCACCGGCTTCATGACGCTCGCGCAGACACTGCCCGCCAAGCTGCAGTCCTCGAACGGCGGCTCGCAGGACGAACAGAGCCGCCAGCAGCAGGGTGAGCAGGACCCCTGGGAGCAGGCGCCCGCGCCCGCGAAGGTCGCCAAGCGCATCAGCGAGGGCGTCTTTGAACACGAGGTCTCGCCGGAGCGCATCCCGCTGCTGACGCACGCGACGCACTGGGGCTACGGCATGGGTTGGGGTGCCGTCTACGGCATCATGCAGGGCAGCGCGCAGGCTGCGCCCCTGCGCCACGGCCTGCTTTTCGGCACCGCCGTCTGGGCGATGTCCTACGTCCAGCTCGTACCGATGGGTTTCTATGAGCTGCCGTGGAAGTACGCCCCGAAGGACATCGCGATGGAGGTCGGCTACCACCTGGCCTACGGCGTCGGGGTCGCGAGCACGCTCCGGGTGCTGGACGATCGCTGAGCGCGCCGAGGCCCGCGCCGCGCCGGCACGCGGGCACCGCTGGATGGCAGATTCGCGAACCGTTCGTGACGATCGGGTGGTCGTACCCCCGAGTCGCTGACCCGGCGGTCGGCAGGCTCCGAACACGTGCACGAATGGCGACCATCTTCCGACCTCCCCGACGGCGCCTGCTGCTGCTCGGCGCGCTTCTCGGCGCGGGCGCTGTCGCAGGCGCGCTGGCGGGCGCTCCCTCGCCCGGTGGGCTGCGGGATGCGTTTGCCGACAGCGGGGTGCTGGGTGCCGTCGCGGTCGCGGCGCTGTACGCGGCGCTGACGGTCGCGGTCGTCCCGGGCTCGGCGCTGACGGTCGCGGCCGGAGCAATCTTTGGCCCGGTCGTCGGCTCGCTGGTCAGCATCGCCGGCGCGCTGGTCGGCGCGACGGCCGCGTTCGCGATCGCGCGCCGGACGGCCCGCGCATCGCTGGAGCTGGTGCAGGGTGAGCGAGCGGCGCGCGTGCAGCGGCGGCTGCGCGAGCACGGCCTGCTGTCGATCATCGCACTGCGGCTGATCCCGCTCGTCCCGTTCAACGTCCTGAACTATCTCGCCGGGGCCAGCGCGATCCGGGCCCGCGACTACGTCGTCGGAACGGCCGTCGGAATCGTCCCGGGAGCGATCGCGTTCGCGACGCTCGGCGGCAGCATCCACGCGCCGGGGTCACCGGCGTTCATCGCTGCGGCGGTGCTGGTGGTGGCGCTCACGCTGGCGGGTGCCCTCGTGGCACGCCGGCGGCCCACCGCGCCGCGAGCGACGGAATCTCTGGGCCCCGAGCTACGCCGGCTGGCGTGGTCGGCGGCGTTCTTGTTCACCGTGGTCGGGACGCTGGTTGCGTCGGGCCTCTATCACTGACGACCTGGAGTGCCGTGAACCGCAATCACCTCATTCTCGCTGTGCTGCTCGCCATCGCCGCGATCGGACCGGCGGCGTGCGGCGGTGACCGCAGCGTCACGTCTGAGACCCCGTCGAGCGTGTTGCCGGGCGGCTCGTGGCCGGCGACGCTCGAACGAGCGCGCGGGCAGACGGTGCGCTGGTGGTTGTACGGCGGCGACGAGCGGATCAACCGCTACATCGACGAGCGCGTCGCACCGCGGGCGGCGCGCCTCGGCGTCACGCTGCGCCGCGTCGCGATCGACGACACCGCAAGCGCCGTGCAGCGCGTCGCAGCCGAGCTGCGCGCCGGCCGCGACAGCGGCGGCGCGGTCGACCTGATCTGGATCAACGGCGAGAACTTCGCGCAGGGCAAGGCCGGCGGGCTGTGGTTGCGCGACTGGGCGAGCCGGCTGCCCAACGCGCGGCGGCTCGACAGCGGCGATCCGACGCTGAAGCGCGACTTCGGCGTTTCGGTCGACGGGCAGGAGTCGCCGTGGAGCCGGGCCGCGCTCGTGTTCGCCTATGACCGCGCGCGGATGCCGCGGCCACCGCGCGACCTCGACGAGGTGCTCGACTACGCGCGCGCTCACCCCGGCCGCATCACCTATCCGGCGCCGCCGGACTTCACCGGCTCGGCGTTCGTGCGCTTCGTCGTGCAGACCAAGGGGGAGGCCGGCGCGTTTGCCTACCTGCGCGAGCTGCAGCCGCTGCTGTGGCGCGAAGGACGGTCGCACCCGAAGTCCGAGGCCGAGCTCAACCGGCTGTTCGGCGACGGCAAGGTCGACCTGGCGATGAGCTATGACCCCGGCTTCGTCCAGACCGGCGTGCGCCAGGGGACCTTCGCAGGCAGCGCGCGTCCGCTCGCGCTCGAGGGCCGCACGCTGCAGAACGTCAGCTTCGTCACGATCCCGGCCAATGCCGGCCATCGCGCCGGCGCTCTCGTGATCGCCGATCTGCTGCTCGATCCCGCGCTGCAGGCCCACAAGGTCGACGCGGACGTGCTCGGCGCTCCCAGCGTGCTCCCCGTCGGCGCGCTGCCCGGCGCGAAGTCACACGGTGCGTCGCCGTATCTGCTGCGTGACTTCGGCGCGCCCGTCGCCGAGCTGCCGGCCGATCGCGTCAGCGTCCTGGAGCGCCGCTGGAGGCGCGAGGTGCTGCGCTGATGCTCGAGTGCCGCGCCGTGACGGTCAACGCCGAGCAGGCGCTGATCCTGCCCGCCGTCGACCTGTCGCTGCAGCGCGGCACGCTGACGGCGTTGCTCGGTCCCTCCGGGGCGGGCAAGACGACGCTGCTGCGCGCGGTCGCCGGGCTGCAGGCGATCAGCTCGGGACAGATCACGATCGACGCACAGCGAATCGACGCGCTGCCGGCGCACCGTCGGCGCGTCGGGCTGGTCTTTCAGCAGCCGCGGCTGCTGCCGCACCTGTCGGTAGTCGAGAACATCGCGTTTCCGCTGCGGCTGGCCGGCGTGGGGCGGCGCGATCGCCTGGCGCAGGCGCGTGGGCTGCTCGACGAGATCGGCCTCGCGGGACTCGCGCAGCGGTCGGTTCGGGGACTGTCGAGCGGCGAGCAGCAGCGCGTCGCGCTCGCTCGCGCGTTGTGCGCGCAGCCGCGCGTGCTGCTGCTCGACGAGCCGCTCAGCGCGCTTGATCCCGTCCGGCGCGATGAGCTGCGCGGCTTGATCACACGCGTGCAGCGCGAGCGTGAGCTGACGACGCTGCTCGTCACGCACGACCGCGGGGAGGCGGCGCAGCTCGGCGACACACTGGCGGTGATGCTCGAGGGACGGATCGTCCAGCACGGCGCGCCGCGCGAGCTGTTCGAGCGCCCCAGCTCCGGCGTCCTGGCGCGCTTTCTCGGGGTGCGCAACCTGCTGCGCGGCGACGTGCGCGACGGCCAGCTGCACCTCGCGGAGGGCATGGTCGCGATCGACGCCCCCGACGGGCCCGTGCTCGCCGCGATCGGACCTGAGCACGTGCGGCTCACAGCCGACGCGCCGCTGCGCCTGCGCGTGCACAGCGCCGTCTACCTCGGCAGCGTCGTGCGTGTCGAGCTACGCGGCCCGACGACGACGCTCGAGGCGCACGTCGAGCCCGACGACACGCCGCCGGCCGGCGCCATCGTCGGTGTCGAGCTGTCGCGCGAACGGCTGTGGCCGATCCCCGACCACGAGCAACCGGCGCTGCGATGAACGCCATCGCGACGCGCGCATCAGCGGATCGCGTTTGGCCCGGCGGCAGGGTGTCGCAGCGAGCGGACCGCGAAGATGACACGTTGCAGCGCCGTCATCGCGACGATCACGGTGAACGCCCACGCGATCGTCTCGGCCGAACCCGGAAGCAGGCAGAACAGCACGTAGACGACGATCGTCTCGGTGCCCTCGGCGAGACCTCCGACAAACCGCAGCGACCGCTCGTCACCCGTCGTGAGCACGCGCCGCTCGGCCAGCGAGGACCACGCCAAAAACGCCGTTCCCGAGACGTAGTAGGCGACCAGCAGCGCGACGCAGGCCAGGCGCGCGTCGGGCTCGGCGATCGCCACCGCGAGCACAAAGCCGCCGTAGACGGTGAAATCAGCGGCGATGTCCAGAAAGCCGCCCCGGTCACTGGCGCCGCGCAGCCGAGCCAGCGGGCCGTCGAGACCGTCCAGCGCGCGGTTGGCGAGCCACAGCGCGAGCGCCAGCGACCAGACCGCGAACGCCGCCGCGACGCACGCGGCGACACCGGCAGCGAACCCGACCGCGGTGACGGCGGTCGGCGACACTCCGCCACGATGCAGCCGCCGCGCCGTCGCCTCGACAGCCGGTGCAACAAGCCGTCGCGTGTGCGCGTCGAGCACGGCGGCGATCATCCCACCGCCGAGGCGGGCGCGCCGAGCGGTGACCGGTGCGACGCTGCGTCCGCGCGCGCGGAGCGCCGCTCCCGCAGTCGTCGTGCTCGCGGTGCTGTTCGGCGGCGCGCTCGTCGGAGCCGGCTGGCGCAGCCTGCAGCCGCAGTCGCTCGTGCGCGACCGCGCGCCCAGCCTGGACGCCTGGCGAGCACTGCTGGCCGACGCGGCGTTCTGGGACAGCCTGCGCTTCACGCTGCAGTACACGGCAGTCGCGACCGTCCTTTCGGCGGCCGCGGCGCTCGGGCTCGCCACCGCGCTGCGCCGGGCTGGACGCCCCGTGACGCTGCTCGCCGCTGCGCCGCTGCCGATCCCGCATCTCGTCGTCGCGGCGGTCGCCGTCGTCTGGCTGGCGCCCGGCGGGCTTGCCGAGCGGCTGCTGGGCATCCTGCCGCTTGACGTGATCGGAGATCGCGCCGGTGTCGGGATCGTGCTCGTCTACGTCTACAAGGAGGTGCCATTCCTGACGCTGCTGGTGCTCGCCGCCTGGACACCAGCCGTCAGCGAGCGCGAAGAGGCCGCCGCGGTCCTCGGCGCGGGGCCCGCGGCCCGGCTGCGTCACGTCATCTGGCCGTCGGTGTGCACCGCGCTTGCGATCGGCTCGCTCGTCGTCGCGGCATTCCTGCTCGGTGCGCTGGAGGTGCCGCTCGTCGTCGGCCCCACCCGGCCGACCGCACTCGCGCAGTACGCGCTGGACGCCACCCGTACCGCTGAGCCGCTGGGGCAGGCGCAGGCGGCCGCCGCGCTGCTCGTCGCCGCCGCGCTCGCGACGCTGCTCGCGCTCGCGCTCGCCAGGCTGATCGGACGCGCCGATGCCTGAGAGCGCTCGCCGCCGACCGCTGCTCGTCGGGCTGCTGGCGATCGCGGCCACGCTGCCGATCCTCACCCTCGCGGTCCGCGCTCTCGCGGACATCTGGCGCGCGCCCGCCATCCTGCCCCAGCAGCTAGGCCTGCGTGGCCTGCGGTACGCGCTGTCGACGGGAGCAGGGGTTCCGGAGGCGGTGCTCAACGGCATCGTCATAGCGCTGCTGGCGAGCAGCGCCGCGCTGGTGCTGGGATGGCCCGCGGCGCGCGCGCTGGCGGCGGCGTCGGGGCGCATGCGGCGCATGCTGACGATCGCGCTCGCGCTGCCGCTGCTCGTTCCGCAGTTCGCGGTCGGCGCGGGGCTGGCAGAGTGGTTCATCAGGCTGGGCGTCAGCGACACGCTGCTCGCCGTAGCGATCGCGCACCTCATCTACACGCTGCCCTATGTCGTGGTTGTGCTCGCCGGCGCGTTCAGCAGCGAACTGCTCGAACTCGAGGAGGTCGCCGCCACCGTCGGTGCCGGGCCTTTGCAGCGCCTGATCGGCGTCAGCCTGCCGGCCAGCCGCGGCGCGCTCGCGACAGCGGCGGCGGTGGCGCTCGTCGTGTCCTGGAGCCAGTACGGCACGACGCTCGCGATCGGCGGCGCGACGACGACGCTGCCGGTCATGCTCGTCCCGTTCGCGCAGAGCGACCCGCAGATCGCCGCCACGCTGTCGCTGCTGTTCCTCGCGCCGGCGGTCGTCGCCGTGGTCGCGCTCACGTGGGTGCTGCGTCCATGACCGGCTCGTCTGTCAGGTAGCGCGACGCCCACGCCGACAGCACCCGTGCGACATACGTCGCGTCGGCGTGCCGCGAGAGCAGGTGGTCAGCCTGGTCGACTGAGACGAAGCTCTTGGGATGACGCGCGACGTCGAACAGCCATCGCGCATTGTCGACCTCGACGATCGCGTCGACGGGACTGTGGAAGATCATCAGCGCGCGCCGCAGCGAGGCGATCGTCAGCTCGGCGGAGCTGTCGCGCAGGTCGTCCAGAAACGCCCGCCTGATCTGAAACGTGCGGCCGGCGATCGACACGCTCGCCTCGCCGTCGCGCTCAATCGCCGCGACATCCCCGGCCAGAAGCGTGCGCACGTGCGCGGCGTCAAACGGCGCGCCGATCGTCGCCACCGCCGAGACCGTGGGAAGCTCTGCGGCGGCGCGCAGGACCGCCGCACCGCCGAGGCTGTGGCCGACGAGCAGCCGCACGGGCTCGAACGCCTGCTCGATGTGCTGCGCAGCGCGACCAGATCCTCGACGTTGGAGGAGAACGTCGTGTTGGCAAAGTCACCTTCGCTTGAGCCCAGGCCCGTGAAATCGAAGCGCAGCACGCCGATGCTCTCCCGCGCCAGCGCACGGCTGATCACGGACGCGGCGCGCACGTCCTTTCCGCACGTAAAGCAATGCGCGAACAGCGCGTACGCAAGTACCGGGCCTGCGGGGTGCTCAAGGCGTCCCGCGAGCCGGTCGCCGCCGGCGCCCGGAAACGTCAGCCGCTCAGACCGAAGACTCGTCGCGAGCGGCGCGCCATTGGCTGCCATGGTGCTGGCCGCCGCAGATCAGGCGGCGTTCGGCGGGTCGCCGTCGAGCCCGAGCGCGGACTGCAGCTGGGCCTTCGGCTGCGCGCCGACGGCGCGCGCCACAGGCTGCCCGTCGCGGTACAGCACGACGAGCGGAATGCCCTGCACCCCGGCCGACGCGGCGAGACGCGGCTCGTCATCGACGTTGACCTTGACGACCTTGAGCGTCTCGGCGTGCTCGGCCGCGATCTCCTCGATCACCGGACGCAGCGTGTGGCACGGGCCGCACCACGGCGCCCAGTAGTCGACGAGCACGGGGACATCCGAGCGCGTCACCTCGCGTTCGAAGTCAGCACCGGTCAGGCTGCGCACATTCGTCATCAGGACCATCCCTTGCATCGGAGGTTCGCGGTATGGCGGTCAGACCGCGCACGCCATCGGAAGGATTCCGTGGCACGTCACAGCGATCTGCGGCCACGTCAGGGGGGAGGTCGGTGCCCGACACCGCGTGGCGCTCGACGACACGGCCATCACGGTCTCGCAACTCCACGATCTGACGCCATGCTGCGCGTCGCGCGCTGCGTGGCGCGGTCACGAGCGCCACGAGCAGCCGGCCGAACGCCAGCCGCCGGCGGCACACGGCGACTGGGAACATGTCGCCCTCGACGCGCGCCAGCAGAACGCCGCGCCGCTTCAACCTGGCGAGGTCGCTTGCGCCGCCGATCGGCTCACCCCTGATGACGACCTGCGGCACCGTCCAGCCACCGGTGCGCTCGGCCAGCAGCCCGCGAAACTCCGTGACGTCGTCCAGCCGGCGCTCCTCGAACGCGATCTCGAGGCGCTGCAGGAGCCCGCGAGCACGCGCGCAGTGCACGCAGCCACCGATCGTGTACATGACAACCCTGCTCACCGGTGCGTCCATCCGTGGTCAGACCCCGCCGGCGCCCCGAAGATTCAGATTCACCCGACGGCGCGTGCCAAGTCGATCGGCTGGACCTTGCTGCGGTCAGAGCGTTTGCGCGCGTGAAGCTCGCTCCGCCTGCGCATGCGGGCGCCACCAGCGAACCGTCCGATCGCTGGCTGGGTCGAACTGCGCATGAGGACGCAGATCACCCATCGGCTGCGTGCGCTCGAGCGCGCGACGCGCCCCGAGCATCCGGATCTCGCGGCAGCGCTCGAGCGCCGCTGGGCCGAGTTGCCGGCGCACGTGCGCACGCCCAATCAGCTGCTCGGACGCCGGGTGACCGGCTGCGAGGGCACGCACGGCGTCTTTCCGCGGTGCAACCTGGCGTGCACCCCCTGTTATCACTCGCGCGACGCCAATCGGGTGCGGACCGATGGTGGGCATACCCTCACCGAGGTCGACGCGCAGATGCGCCTGGCGCGCGAGCTGCGCGGTCCGGGCCAGCACGCGCAGCTGATCGGCGGGGAAGTCACGCTGCTCGGAGCGGAGGATCACGCGGCGGCGCTGCAGACGATGCTCGACCACGGCCGCAAGCCGATGTCGATGACCCACGGCGACTTCGACTACGAGTACCTCGAGGCGCTCGCGTGGACCCGCGGACGGGGCGGCCGCGCTTTGCGCATCTGAGCTTCGCGGGGCACTTTGACTCGATGATGCGCGGGCGGCGGGGGATCAAGCGACCCCGCAGCGAAGCCGAGCTCGATCCCTACCGCAGGCGCTTCTGTGAGCTGTTTGCGCGCCTTGAGCGCGAGCACGGGGTCACGAGCTACCTGGCGCACAACATGACCGTGACGCCGCGCAACGTCGACCAGGTTGCCGATGTCATCGGCGCGTGCCGCGACTACGGCTTTCGGAGCGCCGGGATAAACCGGCATGGAGATGGAGATGAGAGTTCTCTACATCGAAGGCATAGCGATCCACGATGTCCCCGAGTCATGCGTCGGCGTTCGTGAGGGCGCAGGCGAAGCGT
>Ga0136631_10000428_pt1 | contig 13034 bp, 14 predicted proteins | sample AntDrymUQ6012206_2_FD_104655 | JGI IMG/M metagenome (GOLD analysis project Ga0136631, IMG submission 104655) | Polar desert sand microbial communities from Dry Valleys, Antarctica - metaG UQ601 (22.06) | ecosystem: Environmental > Terrestrial > Soil > Desert | place: Antarctica: Dry Valley... | reverse complement strand
GTTTCACAACGTTCGGAGCGGGGCAGAGCGCCGGTTCAGGGGCTCGCGCGACATGCGTAAAGGCGCGTTCAGCAAGCGCTTTCGCAGAGCGGGCCGCTACCGCTACATGTGCACCCTTCATCCACTGGCGATGAAAGGTGTCGTCGTAGTGCGTTGAAGTTCGTCAACCCGATCCACGGAGGTAGTTCCAAACAATGTCCGATCTCATGAAGCTTGATGTCGTCGATGTCGACGGCGCAATTCGCGAAGCTGAGGAAGCAGTTGAGGGCGACACTCGTGCCGACCTGTTCCGCAAGGCCGCCATCGGTGGCGGCGCTGCGCTGGGCGGCGGGCTGCTGCTCGGCGGCATGCCGGAGTTCGCGGCTGCCGGTAGGCCCTCGGTGAGGCAGGACACCGCGATCCTGAACTTCGCGCTGACGCTCGAGTACCTGGAGGCCGACTTCTACCAGAAGGCCGAGCGCGACGCCGGCCTTACGGGCGACGTCAAGACCACCACACGGGTCGTGACCAAGCACGAGTTTGCACACGTCAGGTTCCTCAAGCGGGTGCTGGGTGCCAAGGCCGTCAAGAAGCCGCGGTTCGACTTCGGGGACGCCACCAAGGACCAGGCGAAGTTCCTCAAGCTCGCGGTCGTTCTCGAGGACACGGGCGTCAAGGCCTACTCAGGCCAGGCTCCCCGCATCAAGCAGCGAGTGGTGCTCAGGGCGGCGGCGTCGATCCTCTCGGTCGAAGCGCGTCACGCCTCACGCTTCCGCAGCCTCAACAACCAGCTGTTCGCGCCTCGCACGTTCGACGATGCCGACAGCATGAAGCAGGTTCTGAGGGCCGCTGGACCCTTCATCAAGAAGTAGCCGCTCCGTCCGCGAAGCTCGCGGCGCCGGTCAGCAGCATGCGCGAAGGGCGCCCCTCCGGGGGCGCCCTTCGTCGTCTTGCGCCGGCTGGAGCTGGCGCTAGGTGGTCATGCCGGTGAACTGGCCACCGGTCACGTTGAGCACCTGGCCATGCACGTAGTTTGACCAGGGGGAGCAGAGGAAGAACACGCCTCCGGCCGCCTCCTCGGGAGTCGCCGGGCGCCCGATCGGAATAAGCATGGATGCCATCTGGCGCATCTGCTCGGGGATGCCGAGCTGGATCTCCTGGCCGTCCTTGTCGAACGACCCGGCCTCCTCCTTCGCGGCCGTCAGGCGCGTTTCCACGAAGCCGAACGCCACAGCGTTCACGTTGATCTTGAACTGCCCCCACTCCTTGGCCACCGTCTTGGTGAGGCCGACCACGCCGGACTTGCCCGACGAGTAGTTGGCCTGGCCCGCGTTGCCCATGGTGCCAGAGACAGAGGAGACGTTGACCACCTTGCGGAAGACCTCGCGGCCCTCCTCGCGCTCCTTCTTGGCCGGCTCGCGAAGGTGCGGCGCCGCGGCGCGCAGCACCTTGAACGGCACCACGTTGTGGATGTCGAGCATGGCCTGAAACTGCTCGTCGGACATCTTGTGGATCGGGCCGTCCCACGTGTAGCCGGCGTTGTTGACCACGATGTCGAGCTGACCGAAGGAGTCGATGGCGGTCTGCACCAGCTTGTCGGTCACGCCGTCCTTGGTCAGATCGCCCGCGAACGACACGGTCTCGCCCGCGATCTCGTTCGACGCCTCCTCGGCCACGTCGCCGTCGAGGTCGTTGATGAGCACCCTCGCCCCGTGCTCCGCCAGCAGCTCCGCCGTTGCGCGGCCGATGCCACGCGCCGAGCCCGTCACGATCGCAGCCTTCCCGTCCAGTACACCCACAGATTCGCTCCTTGTCGTCATTGCCGGCGGGGATGATGACGATCGCCCGGTCGGGCCGGGGCGAGGCGCTCACAGCTCGTCGTCGTCGATCTCGAGGAGCGACCAGTCGAAGTCGTCCTCGCTGAAGGGCTTCCCGGTGTCCTCTGGCCCGTCATAGGAGCGGATCGCCTCGATGAGACCAGAGCGCACTGAGAACCACTCGCTCTTGTGTTCGGCCACCCGTTCGCCGTCCTCGTCCTTCCATGTGAGGGTGCACTCGGTCGCAACCACCGGACCGTCCGCGATCAGCGACTCGATCGTCCACTCCACCTGGGATGCCCTCCCGTCCCCTAGCCGCGCCGCGGCGAATGCTGTGGCCTCCCCTGCCACGAGAGCCACCACTCGCTCCCGGTCCCCATCGTTGAGCGCCGCGTAGAACGACCGTACGCGGGCGGCCGGCGAGTCCGTCACGGTGGTGGATCATGACGGTTCGGCAGTCTGGCCAACTGCGTGGGGCCATGGTATATAGGGGCCATGGCCAACACTCGCTCCCGCATCGCCTCCGTGCTGACCCTCGCCGCGCTGCTGTCGCTGAGCGTGGCCGCCGCCCCGGCAGAGGCATCCCGGGCGCCCACGAACGCCGAGGCCAAGGCGATCAAGCGGGCCTTCCTGAAGGGCCGCCCGGCAGGCACCAAGGTCAAGCGAATCCGCGTGTCGACCGCCGACAAGCGCTTCGCCGCCGTCACGTACACCTCCAACGTGCGCGAGCTCGAGCGGCCGCCCGCTTCAGTCCGCCAAGGCGGTGAAGGCGCCGTCGCCCGTGGTGCTCAAGAAGGCAGGGGCGAAGTGGAAGGCGGTCGCGTCCGGGAAGGTCCCCAAGAAGGTCAAGTCCGATCTCAAGAAGAAGGCCGTGAGCGACCTTCGCATCAGCGGCGACGTAAACGTGCACTTCACCCAGCCGGCCTCCTGCACGCAAAGTGGGGACTTCTATTCGGCCAGCCTTTACGACCGCGGCCGCGACATCTACCTGAGCATCCAGATCAACCGCTTCCGCGGCTTCGGGTTCTACCCGGCGCTGGCCGTGCGCAGCCTGGCCTCGCTGGCGGTGGGCAACAACGCCACCACACCGCAGTATGAGACCGGCCAGGGCAATGACGCTTTCGCGCCGTCGGGTGAGATCTACGTGGACAAGGGCGGCTGGGGCATCATCGAGGCCGGTATGTCGAAGATCCCCGACGAGCAGACGTATCCCGAGACGATCTCGGTCTCGGGCACCTTTGACTGCCGCTAGAGCCCGATCTGCTTCGCCAGGATCTCCTTCATGATCTCGTCGGTGCCCCCGCCGATGGGGCCCAGGCGCAGGTCGCGCGCCACGCGCTCGATCTCGTACTCCTTCATGTAGCCGGCGCCGCCATGGATCTGCAGGGCGTCGTCGGCCACCTCGAAGGCGGCGCGCTGGGTGGCCAGCTTGGCCATCGTGACTTCTCGGGTGGCGTCGTGGCCGTCGTGGAACAGTCGCAGCGCGTGGTAGGTCATCGAGCGCCCGGTCTCCAGCTTCAGCGCCATCTCGGCGAGCTTGTGGCGTAGCGCCTGGAAGCGGCCGATGGGGCGGCCGAAGGCGTTGCGCTCCAGAGCGAAGGCGATCGTCTTCTCGAGCACCTGCTGCATGGACCCCACCGCCCCAAGCGCCATCAGCAGGCGCTCCCACTGGAAGTTGGCCACGATCAGGTAGAAGCCCTTGTTCTCCTCCCCGAGAAGGTTCTCATCGGGCACGAACACGTCCTGGAACGCCAGCTCGGCCGTGTCGGACGCGTGCCAGCCCATCTTCTCCAGCTTCTTGGAGACCGTGAAGCCCTCCATGCCCTTCTCGATCAGCAGGAAGGACAGTCCAGAGTGGCCGCCCTCCTGCGTGGTCTTCACGGCAGTGACCACGAAGTCCGCGCGCACGCCGTTGGTGATGAAGGTCTTCGACCCGTTGACCACGTAGCCGCCGTCCACCTTCTCGGCCTTGGTGGTGATCGAGGCCACGTCGGACCCGGCGCCTGGCTCGGTGATCCCCAGGGCGGCGATGCGCTCTCCGCGGATGGCGGGCTCCAGGAAGCGCTTGTGCTGATCGGGCGTGCCGAACCGGAATACAGGCGGCGTGGCTATGCCGGTGTGGGCACCAATGCCCGCGGCGACGCCGCCCGAGCCGCAGCCCGCCAGCTCTTCGCAGAACACCGCGTCATGCACGTGGTCGCCGCCCTCTCCGCCGAGCGCCTCCGGGTACTTCAGGCCCAGGAAGCCCACCTCGGCCAGCTTCGGGAACACCTCGTCGGGAAACCAGCGCGCGTCCTCCCATTCGGTGGCGTGGGGGCGCAGCTCGTTGGCCACGAACCGCCGCACCGATTCGCGCAGCTGTTCGTGCTCCTCCGTGAACGGCGGAATCGGCTGCGACGGCCTGGCCGCGGGCACGCCCTTGGAGAACTCGCGAGTGGTGCTCACAGCGTGGTGTGGCCCCGGCCCGCGTGGTCGAATCCCAGCAGGTCGCCGCTGGGGTTCTTCGCCCCGCCGTGGTGGTAGGCGCGCACCTCGGCGATCCGCCCGTCGCGGAACTCGAACCACTCCGTTCCCCGGTCCAGCCGGCGCTCGCCCGACTCGGGGTCACGCCAGGTCATCGTCCACTCGATCACCACGCGCTCGCCGTCCTCGATCGCGTCCTCGATCGCCCACTGGCCGTTGATGTTCTCCACTGCCCAGTTGGTGTGCTCACCGATGGTGCTCGCGCCCTCGTGCGGGCCCAGACGCGTGTAGTAGTGCGTGGCGTCGTCGGCAAAGTGCTCCGCCACCCGGCCGGCGTCACCGGTGTTCAGCGCCTCGTAGTAGGAGCGCACGTGGTCGAGCAGGGCTGTCATCGGATGGGAAGCCTACGTACCTCCCGCGCCGGTGGGAGTGGCACAATCACGGAGTCGTGACGGTCAGGACGCGAAATCGTTGCTCACGGGTGCGGATCTGTCGCGCTGTGACCGACACACTTCCGGGTGTGCGCACACGGCAGCTGATCGAGGAGATGCGCCAGCGGGATGAGCGTGAGCGCAAGCGTCACGAGGAGGCCATGGCCGACATACGCCGTCGGGAGAGAATCACCAACGCATACATCCAGGAGAGTCGCGATGTGACCCGCGCGATGCTCGCCGAGTTGCGCGACCACGGCGAACGCATGCGGCTCGGCTTTGACGCTACCTACGGAGCGCTCACCGACCTGTCCCGGGAGATCCGCGGCTGGAGCGACGAGGGCGGTTCGAACGCGACGCCCTGAGGTCAGACGCGGTGCGCGCGCACCTGGTAGATCGACGTGAAGCCGGTCTCGAATCCGTTGCGCGCGCCGCGCAGGTAGAGCCGCCACACGCGCACGCGCTCGGCTCCCGCCAGGCCCTCGGCCTCCTCCAGGCGCTCGTCCAGGCGCCGGGACCAGTGGCGTAGCGTCTCCGCGTAGTCCTCGCGAAAGCCCTCGACGTGGTGTGTCTCGAAGCCCGCGCGCTCGAGAGAGAGGAGCACGCGGGAGAGGTGCAGGGGCTCGGCGTCGGGGAACACGTAGCGCTCGGAGAAGGGGCCGGCCGCGGGGTCGGAGTGGCGCAGGCGCGCGATTCCGTGGTTGAGCAGTCGCCCGCCCGGCTGAAGGAGGCTTGCGAGCGCCTGGGCGTAGACGTCGATCTGCGCTTCGCCCACGTGCTCGACCATCCCGATGCTGGCGACGGCATCGAAGCGCTCGCCCGCCAGGTCGCGGTAGTCCGCCACGCGGATGTCCACCAGATCGCCCGCCCCGGCATCCTCGGCCCGGCGGCGCGCGAGGGAGGCCTGGGGCTCGGAGAGAGTGATGCCGGTGACCCGCGCCCCATGGCGGCTGGCGGCGTGGATCGCGAAGCTGCCCCAGCCGCAGCCCACGTCGAGCACGTGATCGCCCTTCTGAAGTGCGAGCTTGGTGCACACCAGCTCGTGCTTTTCGGCCTGTGCCGCCTCGAGCGAGGTCGCGCCTCTCGAGAACACCGCGCAGCTGTAGGCCATCGACTCGCCGAGGATCAGCTCGAAGAACTCATTGGACACGTCGTAGTGGTGGCGCACCGAGCGGCGGTCGCGCTCCTGGCTGTGGCGCGCTCCGCGCGGGCGCAGCTCCGCCGCGGGCGGAGCGGGGGGGCGGGTGAGGCCACACGCGCGGAGGGCCGCGCCCAGCAGCTTCAGCTGGTCACGGCGCTCGATCGGCGACGGCTGCCAGGTGCCGAGGAGGTTCATCACGGCGTCGATGTCGTCCACCTCGAGGTCGCCGCTCACGTACGCGCGCCCGAGACCCAGCTGGCCGGGCGCCCGCAGGCTGTGCGCGATCGCGTCCGGCGAGCGAAACGCGAACAGCGGGCCGCCTCCGTTGGTGGCCGGCAGCGACGTGCCGTCCCAGAACTCGAGCCGGAACGGGCGCGACGGGGCCAGACGCTCTATCTCGCTTCGGAGAGGGGCGGTATTCGCGAAGGGCACGGCGGGCAGGCTAGTCCTCGAACACGTCGAGCGGCAGGAGGGCGGACACCAGCGCGTTGGGTCTGTCCACCAGCTCTGAGATGCGGAGCTCCACCGCCACGCTCATCAGGGTGTACGCCTGCTCGCGCGAGAGGCCGCGCTCGGCGCCCAGGTAGTCGAGCATCTCGATCAGCGCGCGGCGCGTGGCGAGGTTGAGGTCCGTGTCGGCGTTGGAACCGTCGTCGGCCAGAGGGATCCCAGTGGTGGCGAGGTAGCGGCGGCCCTCCGGCGCGGGCGAGCCGGATGACTCCCAGACCGGGAAGCGCGGTTTCCAGCCGTCGCGGCGGAGGTTGCAGCGCAGCGTGATCGCGCCGCCGGTCTCGATCGCGGCGACGCACACCTCCCCGTCGCCCTGGGCGAAGTGGAGGTCGCCCACCGACAGCAGGGCACCCGGCACGAGGACGGTCAGGGAAAGGCGACTGCCGGCCACGAGGTCGCGCACGTCGATGTTGCCGCCGTTCTCGCGGGGCGGGAACGTGCGCAGGCCGTCGGCCGCCGACTCCGGCGCTGCCAGCTCGGCGCTGGGCCGGTCCATCTGCGCTCCGGTGGAGGCGAGGGCGTCTTCACGCCGGAGCGCCTCGGCGAACAGCTCGTGCTACGGCGCGACGCCCACCACGCCGGCAAACGGCGCGCCCGGGATCGCCACTCCGGGCACGTCCTCGGAGCGCGCCATTCCGTCGGCGAGCTCCCAGCGGGCGAGGAACGGCTCGGTGAACAGGTCGCCCAGGAAGCCCGAGCCCGGCCAGATACCGGTCCACCCGAAGTCGTCGGTCTCGTAGCTCAGTACGTCGATCTCCAGCACATCGCCAGGCTCGGCGCCCTCCACCCACAGCGGCCCGGTGAGGGGATGGGCCACGGACGGCGTGGAGAGCAGCGTCTCGTGCGTGCTCTCACGAGACAGGGAGCCATCGCGCGAGTCGCGCAGCGCCACCCGCACCTCTTCGGCCGGCTGTACGCGGGCGATCGGCTCGAGGTCGGGGTGCCAGCGGTTGTGGCCCCCTCGCGCGCCCTCGTGCAAGGGCGTTGACCGATCGATTTCGATGCGCCTCGGCATGGACGTGAAGTTTGACCCCTTCGACCCGGGCGCAGCCTTCATGCCGTCTGCGACTTCGGGGGCCCAGAGCACCCACAACTCGCAGACGGCGGGCGGGGCGCCTACAGCCCGTAAGACCGCCCGATTACGTCGAGCATGATCTCGTCCGTTCCGGCCCCGATGCGGTTCAGGCGCATGTCGCGCCACACGCGCTCCACGCCGTACTCCTTCATGTAGCCGGCGCCGCCGTGGATCTGAATGCACTCGTCGGCCACCTCGACCGCGATCCGCGCGGCGTAGAGCTTGGCCATCGAGATCTCGCGCACCGGGTACTCGCCGTTGTTGAACCGCCACGCGGTGGTGTAGGTGAGCTGGCGCGCGGACTCGATCTTGGTCGCCATCTCGGCGAACTTGTGGCGAATTGCCTGGAACTTGCCGATCTGGCGGCCGAAGGCGTTGCGCTCCAGTGCGTACTGCAGCGTGCGGTCGAAGCACCGCTGTGCGCCGGCCACGCAGCCCGCCGCACCGATCAGCCGTTCGCCCTGGAGCTCCCACATGATGTGGTAGAAGCCCTTGCCCTCCTGGCCGAGGATCGCCGTCTCGGGCACGCGCACGTCCTGGAAGGCGAGCAGCGCCGTGTCGGAGGCGTGCATGCCCAGCTTCTCCAGCTTCTTCTCGCGGATCACGCCCTCGGCGTCCATATCCACCAGGAACAGCGTGAATCCGTCGTAGCCGGCGTCCGGGTCGGTCTTGGTTACCAGCACGATGTAGTCCGAGCGGTGGCCATTGGTGATGTAGGTCTTGGACCCGTTGATCACGTACTCGTCGCCGTCGCGCACGGCGCGCGTCTTGATGCCTGAGACGTCCGATCCTGCGTCGGGCTCGGTGATCCCCAGCGAGGAGATCTTCTGTCCCTTGATCGACGGCACGAGGTACTCCTGCTTCTGCTCCTCGGTGCCAAACAGGAACACGGGAGGGGTGGCCATGTCGGTGTGCACCGCGATGCCCATCGCGAGGCCGCCGGAGTTGGACTTGGTGATCTCCTCGGCGAGGACGAGGTTGCAGTAGTAGTCGCCGCCCTGGCCGCCGTACTCCTCCGGGTAGGAGAGGCCGAGAAAGCCCAGCTCGCCCATCCGCTCGAAGACCCAGTCATCGAAGGTCTCCTCCTCCCAGCGCTCGGCGTGGGGGGCCAGCTCCTTCTCGACGAACGAGCCGATCGACTCCCGCAAACGGTCATGCTCCTCAGTGAAGATGAAGTGCTTGCGCTTGGTCGCGAAGTCGGGCTTCAGGACCTGGTCGGTCGTTGCCATGCGGACGCTCTCCCTCTTGTTGGCGCGACGGTGGTTGGCAAGCTAGCAGGGCAAAGTGGGAAGTGACACTTCCTACTTCTCGCCTCGACGCAGCACCTCCGAGGTGGCGATGACCCCCGCGGCCATGGCGCCCACGGCCACGAGTGAGCGAGAGCAGGCCCAGTCCCGTGACCCCGTGGCCGATGTTGCACGCCTTGGCGGTCGTGGCGCCCACACCCATCAGCATCCCCCCGGCGAATGCGCCGCCGGCCCGGGGGATTCCCGGCAGGCGCAACGGGCGGCGGATGGCGGCGGCGCTGCCCGCCACCACACCCAGGGCCAGGAACAGTTGGAAGGGAAGCGGCCCGCCTGAGACGATCGCCTGGCGGGTGGCCTCCGCTCCGCCGGCGAGGCCCAGGCCGTAGCCGTAGCCCGGGAGATCGGCTGCCACCCAGGCAAGGGCGAGACCACGCCTCCGGCGAGCTGGGCTACCGGCACCAGCACGGGCAGGCCGCCGTCGATGTTGCGCTCCAGCGGGCCGACCCCGGCGGCCAGGAGCAGTGGGAGCACCAGCATGAGCCCGACCACGGCTGCGGCGAGCGCCGTCATCAGCCCACCAGGCCGTGGGCGCGCAGCTCGGCCAGAGCCTCGTCCCCGCGCTCGTGGACGGCCTGGCGACCCACCCACTCGGCGAGCTCGGGCAGGCCGTCGTCCAGCGTCCGCTCGGCGCGGAAGCCGAGCACCTCACGCGCGAGGGTCACGTCGGCGAAGCAATGGCGGATGTCCCCCGCGCGGAACTGTCCGGTCAGTTCGGGCTCGAGCCCAGAGTTCAGGGCCCCCGCCAGCCGTTCGGCCAGTTCGCCCACCCGGATCCGGCGCCCGGTGGCCACGTTGATCGCGTGGCCTGGCGCCTGCGGGGCGTCCATGGCGGCACGCGTGGCGCGCACGACGTCGGCCACGTGCACCAGGTCGCGCTGCTGCTCGCCATCCTCGAACACCAGCGGGCGCTTCCCCGACAGCATCCGGGCGGCGAAGATCGCCGCAACCCCCGTGTATGGGTTTCCCAGCGCCTGACGGGGCCCGTAGGTGTTCAGGTAACGCAGCGCCACGGTCTCCACGTCGTGGGCGCGACCGAGCACGAGTGCCATCTCCTCCTGGGCGCGCTTGGTGATGCCGTAGACGCTCGCGGGGCGCAGCGGCGTGTCCTCCGCGGTGGCCACCGGCTCCAGCGCCAGGCCGCAGCGCGGACAGGCCGGTTCCCACTCGCGCCTGGCCAGTTGCTCCGAAGAGCGCAGCCCGGGCGCCACCTCGCCGTGCGTCGAGCAGCGGTAGGCGCCCTCGCCATAGACCACCATCGACGAGGCCACCACGAGCCTGTGAATCCGCTCTCGCTGCGCGAGCACGACTTCCAGCAGGGTGGCCGTGCCTCCGGCATTCGCGTCCACGGCCGCGCGCACTCGCAGCATCGACTCCCCGTTGCCCACCGAGCCGCCGAGGTGAAATACGCGGTCCACGCCCTCCAGCGCGCGCTCCACCTCCCGGCGGTCACGCAGGTCGCCTTCGATCATCTCCGCCTCGGGGTTGAGGTGGTCCGGCGGGGCACCATCGGGGTGGGCGAGGGGATCGAGGTTGTCGAGCACCGTCACCCGCTCGCCGTCACTGACCAGGGAGTCCACGAGGTGCGAGCCGATGAATCCCGCGCCGCCGGTGACCAGCACCCGTCCGCTCATCACCACACCGTCCAGAACAGGGTCTCGGTGGCCAGGGCCTGAACCGCCAGCGCGCCGAGGACGGCGGGCACTCGGCGCTCGGGCAGAGCCGTGGCCGCCGCCACGCAAAGCATGGGGACGAGGAAGAGGTAGATGCGCTCCGTCTCGGCCTTCGTGAACCCGAGCGCTGCCGAGAGGCCGATCACCGCGAAAAGGGCCACCGCCATAGCGTGGCCGGCACCGAGCGCGCGCAGCCCGAGCCAGGCAAGGGGTAGGCCGGCCGCTATGAGGAAGGCCACCGGCGAGCCGAAGAGCCAGAACACGTAGGGGCGCCCCGAGGCCACCCCTGCGCGGTACACGATCTCGGCTGACTGAATGGCGCCCACCGGGTCGAAGCCGGTGGCCAGGTGCAGCAGTCCGTAGAACACCACCAGCGCGCCGGCGCACCCCGCGGAGAGCACCACCGCTTGCCGCAGGCCGTCTCGCCGCATCGCGACGATGGCGGCTACCGCGCCCACGGCAAGGTGCGCGTAGCTGAAGAACGATGCCAGCGCCAGGGCTGGGGGGCCGAGTATCCGCACCACTCGCCGCCGGGCCAGCAGAGCGGCGGCCGCCAGCACCCCCAGCGTGGCGAAGAGAGCATCGGCCGAGGTAGCGCCGTGGAGCACCGCGCTAGGGGCGAAGAGGTACAGAAGCGTGGCCACGCGGGCGTGACGCTCCTCCAGCAGCTCGCGCGCGAGCAGATAGGTGAGCGGCACCGACAGCGCGCCCACGCCGATGGTGAGCGCGGCCATCCCCTCGGCCGAATCGATTCCGAGGAGGTGCAGGAGAGTGAGCAGCCCGGGCGGGTGCCCCACGGCATGCACCGGGAGGGCGGTGCCGATCTCGGCGAACGTGTCGAGGAAGTAGCGCGTGCCGAGCTCGAAGCCCGGCAGGGCGGGCAGGTACTCGTTGCCAGACTCGAAGTTGGGCAGCTGATAGACGTCCCACCAGCTGTCCACGCCGCCCCGGGCCGCGCCTAGGGTCAGCCGCAGGACCAGCCCGACGGCCAGCGCCGCGCTTGCGAACAGGAGCGGAGAGACGTCGCGTGCGAGCAGGCGAGGCGTCACGACCACCGAGGCCGCGAGCAGGGCAGCGGCCAGGAGGGCCAGAGGGTCGACCCGCGGGCGCCACTCGTAGAGCAGCGGCGGAGTGGCCGTCCCGAGCTCCATGCCCTGACCGGTGGCTATGAGGCCGTAAGCCAGTGTGGCGGCCATGACGGCTGCGCCCAGCAACGGCACCGCCAGCGAGCGCACGCCGGCACCCCGCGACGAACCGACGCCGACCGTGCCCGCCTCCATCCGGGGAGGGTACGGCCCCCATCCGCGCGAGCTGGTGGCCACGCGCCAACGTCGCACTTTCGTAATCCCTCGCGCATAGGGTCGAGAGGGATGGCGCCGATCGACGTGATCCTGCCGGTGCTCGACGAGGCGGACGCGCTGCCCTGGGTGCTGGGCCGCATGCCGGCCGGTTACGCGCCCCTGGTGGTGGACAACGGGTCCACGGATGGGTCGGCCGAGGTGGCCGCGCGTCTGGGTGCGCGGGTGGTGTCCGAGCCACGACGTGGCTTCGGGGCGGCGTGCTTCGCGGGGTTGGCGGCCGCCGACGCTCGGGTCGTTTGCTTTATGGATTGCGACGGCTCCCTCGATCCGCTCCAGCTGCCCTCGGTGGCCGAGCCCGTGATCCGCGGCGCGTCCGATCTGGTGCTGGGCGCACGCGTGGCAGAGCGCGGCGCATGGCCGGTGCACGCACGCGTGGCCAACCGCGCCCTGGCGCTGGAGCTGAGGCGCCGCAGCGGCCTGGCCCTGTCTGACCTGGGGCCGATGCGCGCGGCGCGGCGAAGCGCCCTGCTCGGGCTGAGCATCCAGGACCGGCGCTTCGGGTGGCCGCTGGAGATGGTTCTGCGCGCGGCATCGGAGGGGTGGCGGATCGAGGAGGTCGAGGTGGCCTACCGCGCCCGCGCCGGCCGTTCGAAGGTGACCGGCACGGTGCGCGGGACGGCCCGGGCGGTGCGCGACATGGCGGCGGCGCTGAGGTGATCGACGGCACTCTGATCCTGATCGCAAAGGAGCCCCGGGCGGGTTACTCCAAGACGCGGTTGGTGCCACCCTGCACCCCGGCGCAGGCCGCCGCCCTGGCCGAGGCCGCGCTGATCGACACGCTGGAGGCGATTGCCGCGACCCCCGCCGCGCGGCACCTCGTGGCCCTCGACGGCGAAGCCGGTGACTGGCTCCCTTCGGGTTTCGAGGTGACTACCCAGCGAGGAGAGGGCCTGGCCCAGCGCCTGGCGGCGGCGTTCGAGGACGCGGGCGGGCCCGCCTTCGTGGTCGCGATGGACACTCCACAGGTGACCCCCGAACTGCTGGGCGCGGGGCTCGAGCGCCTGTCCAACCCCGGCGTGGACGCCACCCTCGGATTGGCTCATGACGGCGGCTACTGGGGGATCGGCCTGAGCCGCCCCGACGGCGCGGTCTTCGAGGAAGTGCCGATGTCCCAGGGGCAGACCGGAGCCCTCCAGGTGCAGCGCCTACGCGACCTCGGCCTGCGCACCGAGTTCCTGCCGCGGCTCACCGACGTCGACAGGATCGAGGATGCCCAGGCGGTGGCTCGGGCGGCTCCCGATGGGCGCTTCGCGGCGGCGCTGCGGGCCTCAGGGCACGCG
>Ga0136631_10000427_pt1 | contig 13050 bp, 10 predicted proteins | sample AntDrymUQ6012206_2_FD_104655 | JGI IMG/M metagenome (GOLD analysis project Ga0136631, IMG submission 104655) | Polar desert sand microbial communities from Dry Valleys, Antarctica - metaG UQ601 (22.06) | ecosystem: Environmental > Terrestrial > Soil > Desert | place: Antarctica: Dry Valley... | reverse complement strand
GCGGAAAGATGCCGATGATGGCGATGGTAGCGATGGTCGTTCGCTCGGACAGCATGGCCGTCGGATGGTTGTATCATCTCTTTAACAGCGCGGTCATCGGCGCGCTTTTCGGTGTGGGGCTTGGCGGCCGAGTTCACAACACGGTTAGTGGGGTCGGTTTGGGAGCGACATGGGGTTTTGTATGGTGGATCCTGGGCGGTCTGATTCTCATGCCTCTCTTTCTTGGGATGCCCGCGTTCGCTCCTCTCCAAATGCCCCCGATGCGAATGGTGGCGATGGGAAGCCTGATCGGCCACCTTATTTTTGGGATGATTACGGGGCTGGCGTTCGCGCGGTTGTACACACCGGTGCGGGAGGCGCCGTCGCATCCACTACCCGTTTGACCTGGTTGTCCTAGGCAGTGGCGCCGCCTCGGGCGCGGCCGAAAGGTGTCGGAAGCAGGGCCCTGCTCTACAGAGCTTTCATGCTGGTGTCAGAGGCGCCGCGATCTCGAGCCTTTCTTCCCATAACGCCACCGGAAAAGCTCTGAGCTGTTCAGCTTCTTTTAGCTAACAGCTCCCTGCTTCAGCTTTGTGGATGGCTAGTTTCGTCTCGATCCCAACAAACGGAGTATAGCCATGAACATGTTCAACAGATCGAGGTAGATCTGGACCGCCGCTCCGACGTACTGGTCGGGCCCGTAATGATTCCTGAGGCGCCAGGTGTCGAAGATCAGCAGGCCGCTGAACAGCAGCACCGTCACACCGGCGAGCCACGAATCCACCATCGCGTTGCGGAAGAACAGGTTGAGCAGCGAGGTGCCGATCAGCACGAAGAGACCGACGGTGAGGAAGCTTCCCCAGGCGCTGAAATCGCGGCGGCTGACGAACGCATACAAAGTCAGTATCCCGAACGCGCCGAGCGTGAGCGCCGCCGCCTGCGCGATAAGACCGGGCTGGGTCCTGCCGTAAATGAAGATCGCCGGCGAAATCAGGACTCCCATCGCGAAGTTGAAGAGGAGGACGAGGCCGATGTTCATCGGAAATTCGGCTTTCCTGCGCGTGGCGAGCAGCAAAGGGACGAACGCGCAGATCATCGCGATAATCGGGTGAGCAGCGACCGCCCGCAACAGCGAGGGCTGTGACAAGGCGAACGATGTTCCGACCATGGTGACGATCACACTGACCAGCACCAGGGCGTAGGTGCGGCGAACGAGCGTCGCGCGCTCCTCTCCCGTGCGCACAACCGGTACGGCAGCTCCCGTCTGATACGAAATGCCCATCTGGACCTCTCCACTCAAGGGGTCGAACGCGTGAAATATATTACCCCGCGGACGCCGGGGTGATTCGGTCGAGGAGACCGGGAAGATCGGTTATCCGCTCCAGAAAATACGCCGGTTTATAAGGCTGCAGCTGTGAGCGCGTGAAGGGCCCCCACAGCGCCGCCACGGTGATGACTCCAGCGGCGTTGCCCGCGTTTATGTCGTGCGGCGAGTCGCCGACGAACAGCGATTCCGCCGGAGAATAACCGAGGCTGTCGAGCGCCATCCGCACCGGGAAAGGATCGGGCTTGTGGATGTGGCACGAGTCGTAGCCGATCGCGACTTCGATGTACTCGTCGGCGCCGATGAACTTAAGGCCGCGATCCATCATCGCGTTCCCCTTGCTCGTCACCACTCCCATTGGATGACCGCGCTGATATAGCAGCGCGAGAGTGTCGATCACGCCCTCATATCTGGCCATCAGCCGGTCGTGATTCTCCAGCTGGAAGGTGCGATATCGACTTATCAGACGCTGGCGATCTTCGTCTGATTCCACGTACGCCGTCAGCTGCTTCGGAAGGGGTGTGCCCAGCCCTTCGATCCACTCGCCTTCCGTCGGACGCCGCCCCCGTCCCTCGAACGTGTGATTCATGCAGGCGAGCAGCAGCGCGATCGAATCGACCAGCGTTCCGTCCAGATCGAACAGCACCGCGAACGGGCGAGCCTCAGCCATGGCTGCAAAGTAAACCCCCTCCGCGCGGCGTTGTAATGGGGGATTCACGGCGCGATATTAGAGGTACAATGCGCCCGCCTCAAGGATCGAGCTTCAGCAAGCTGTTCGACGAGATCGGAACCGTCGATCAGGTCGGAATCGAGGAGCGCGCGGCCAAGTTCACCACGCGGAGCATCAAGAAGGCTTCCAAGCTGTGGGGGCTGAAGACAGCAGTCTCGATGGTGGATCTCACCACCCTCGAAGGCAAGGACACCCCGGGCAAGGTCGCTTCCCTCTGTCAGAAGGCGCGCCGGCCAAGCTCTGACCCGGATGTGCCGCCCGTCGCGGCGGTTTGCATTTACCCTTTCCTCGTCAAGCACGCATCGCGCTGGCTCGCCGACACCGCGATCAAGGTGGCGTCCGTCGCGACGTCTTTCCCTTCCGGTCAGAGTCCGCTTTCACTGCGCCTGGAAGAAGTCAAAGCCGCTGTCTCCGACGGCGCCGACGAGATCGACATGGTGATCAATCGCGGGCTGTTCCTCTCCGGCGAATTCAATGCGGTGCAGGACGAGATCAGCGCCGTCGTCGAAGCGTGCGGGGACGCGCAGCTCAAGGTCATCCTCGAAGTCAGCGAGCTCGACACCTACGACAATGTCCGGGCAGCTTCCTTCCTCGCGATGCAGGTGATCCGTGCCGGTGATTTCATCAAGACCAGCACCGGAAAAGCATCCGGAGCCGCGACTCTCGCCAACACCCAGGTGATGATAGAGGCCATTCGGGATTTTTATCTCGCCACCGGCATCCCGATCGGAATGAAGCCGGCAGGGGGAATTCGCACCGCCAAGCAGGCGCTCCATTACCTCGTCGCCGTCAAGGAAACGCTGGGCGACGCCTGGCTCAACTCCTCCCGCTACCGGTTCGGCGCCAGCTCACTCCTCAACGATCTGCTGCGACAGATAGAGAAGGAAAAAACCGGTGCGTACCAGGCGCCGTACTACTTCACCGAAGCGGCGGAGAGCTACTGACATGACTTCCACCAGGCCACTCTCGCGTTCCGCCGCCGGTGCCGCTGGCTCGATCCCGCAGCTCATCTTCGGCGACCTCTGGGAATACGATCCGGCGCCGGAGACCGCCGACCCGCGCCTCAGAAAGCGCTATGGCCTCTTCATCGGCGGAAAGTTCGTCTCGCCGCACTCGGGCAAATATTTCGATTCGGTGAATCCGTCGACCGAAGACGTGCTCGCCGAGATCGCGCTTGCCGATGCTACGGATGTAGACAAGGCGTATCAGGCCGCGCAGAAAGCCTTCTCCGCCTGGAGCAGGCTCCCGGGACGCGAGCGCGGAAAGTATCTGTACCGGATCGCCCGCCTGATCCAGGACCGCGCCCGCGAGTTCGCCGTCGCGGAGACGATGGATGGCGGCAAGCCGATCAAGGAGTCGCGCGACTTCGACGTGCCGATGGCCGCCGCGCACTTCTTCTACCACGCGGGATGGGCTGACAAGCTCGAGTACGCCGTTCCCGGGGCCACCGTCGCGCCGCTGGGCGTCGTCGGTCAGATAATTCCCTGGAATTTTCCGCTGCTGATGCTGGCCTGGAAAATCGCGCCCGCCCTGGCGATGGGAAACACCGTCGTTCTCAAGCCCGCGGAAACGACATCGGTCACGGCGCTCAAATTCGCCGAGCTGCTGCTGGAGGCGGAGCTTCCTCCAGGCGTGGTGAATTTCGTCTGTGGCGCGGGCGAAACGGGCGGCGCCGTCGTCGGACATCAGACCGCGGCAAAGATCGCCTTCACCGGCTCGACGGATGTCGGCAAGCTGATCATGCGACAGCTGGCCGGCACCGAAAAGAAGCTGACACTGGAGCTGGGCGGAAAAGCGGCGAACATCGTCTTCGACGACTCCCCGATCGACCAGGCCGTGGAAGGAGTCGTAAACGGAATCTTCTTCAATCAGGGACACGTCTGCTGCGCCGGCTCGCGCCTCCTCGTCCAGGAATCGATCGCCGAGCTGTTCGTGAGCAAGCTGAAGCGGCGGATCGATGTGCTGCGCGTCGGCGACCCGCTCGACAAGAACACCGATGTCGGCGCCATCAACTCGCGCGCTCAGCTCGACCGAATTTGCGAGCTCGTCGATTCCGGCGTTACCGGCGGGGCCGAGATCTATCAGTCGGGCGGGTGCAACCTCCCGACCAAAGGCTACTACTTCAAGCCGACGGTTTTCACCGGCGTCACCCAGAGCCACCGCATCGCGCGCGAGGAAATCTTCGGTCCGGTGCTGAGCGTGCTCACCTTCCGCACTCTGGAGGAAGCGGTCGAAAAAGCGAACAACACCATGTACGGTCTCTCCGCCGGCGTCTGGACCGACAAGGGGTCCCGGATTCTCAAGATGAGCACGCTGCTCAAGGCCGGCGTGGTCTGGGCGAACACCTTCAACAAGTTCGATCCTTCCTCTCCGTTCGGCGGCTACAAGGAATCCGGCTTCGGCCGCGAAGGCGGAAGGCAGGGACTCATGGACTACGGGCGGATCGTCTGATGGCGCGCATTCCGATCACCAAGACACCCAAGGTCTACGTCGGCGGCCAGTTGATCCGGTCGGAGAGCGGTCGGGTGTTCCCCATTCAGAAAAAGACTGGTTCCGCGGCGGGTGCAGGCGGCGCGCTGCTCGGCAACATTCCGCAGTGCACGCGGAAGGACTTGCGCAACGCGGTCGAAGCCGCCGCCAAGGCGGGGCCGGACTGGTCGCAGCGCACTCCATATAATCGAGGACAGATCATCTACAGGCTGGGCGAGATGGTGGAGTCGCGCAGCGCGGAGATGGCCGAGGCCCTGGTGATGTCCGGCGCATCGACGAAGAGCGGCGCGATCAGAGAAGTTGCCGCCGCCGTCGACCGCCTGATCTACTACGCCGGCTGGGCCGACAAATACGAGCAGGTGCTCGGCAATACCAATCCGGTCGCCGGTCCGTTCTTCAACTTCACGGTGGCCGAGCCGATGGGAATCATCGGCGTGATCGCCGACGACGAGTTTCCCCTGCTCGGACTCCTGAGTCAGATCGCACCGGTGATCGTTTCCGGCAACACCGTCGTCTGTCTCGCGTCGGAGGCATATCCATATCCCGCCATCGTCCTCGGCGAGATGCTGGCTGTGTCGGATCTGCCCGGGGGCGTGGTGAACATCCTCACCGGCTTCAGAAAGGAGCTGGTGCCCACGTTCGCGACGCACACCCACATCCGCGGCGTCAGCGCGATCGTGAACGGCGAGGAGAAGAAGAAGCTCCAGCTGGGCGCGGCGGAAAGCATCAAGCGTGTCCGGGCGCGCAAGCGCGAGGACAAAGAGGGAATCGACTGGGCCTCGGACAAAGCCCAGAGCCTGTACGAGATCCGCGACTTCGTCGAGTTCAAGACCACCTGGCACCCGATCGGCGCCTGACAGCGAGCGCTGCCAATGGCGCCGCTGACAACGGAACAGCCATAGAGATCCGTGCCCTGCGGAAAGTCTATCAGGGCAGCGGCAAGACGAAGGCTCGCACTCCGCCCAGCGTCGCGCTCGGCCCCGCCGGCGCGGTGCGGCCGACCAACGATGTGATCGCGCTCGATTCGCTCGACCTGGATATCAGGTCCGGGGAGTTCTTCGGTCTCCTCGGCCCCAACGGCGCCGGCAAGTCGACGACGATTGGAGTTCTCACCACGCGCATCCGCCCAACGTCCGGACGCGCGGTGGTCGCGGGAGCCGACGTCGCCACTGAATCAGTGCGGGTGAGACAGCGCATCGGCGTGGTGCCGCAGCGGCCGAACGCCGATCTCAGCCTCAACGTCATGGAAAATCTCCAGTTCCACGCGGCCTACTTCGGTATTTCGAGGGTGGTCTCCACTCAGCGAGCCCACGAGCTGCTGGAGAGACTCGGACTGTCGGATAAACGGGAGGCCACCGTCGCGCAGCTGTCAGGGGGCCAGCAACAGCGCCTCATGATAGTGCGCGCATTGATGCACGAGCCCGAGATCATCTTTCTCGACGAGCCAACGGTCGGGCTGGATCCGCAGGCTCGGCTCGACCTGTGGGAGATTCTCCGGGACCTGCACGCCCGCGGCCGCACGATCGTGATGACCACCCATTACATGGACGAGGCCGATCGACTCTGCGACCGGCTCGCGATCATCGACGAGGGAAGGCTGCTGGCGCTCGACAGCCCGCGCACGCTCAAGGCGAAGGCGCCGGGTGGGACGCTGCTCGAGCTGGTGCTGGATGGGGGAGCCGCGCAAGCAGTGGAGAAGGCGCGGAACATCGACGGATTGAGCCGCGTCGAAGCGCGGGACGCGACACTCCGCGCCTACAGCGACCAGGGGGGGCGTCCTCTCCCGGCGTTCATCGAAGCGGCGGAGTCGAGTGGGCGGACGGTCAGGGACATCCGGTTGCTGCAGCCGAGCCTGGAGACGCTGTTCGTTTCGTTGACGGGAAGGAAGCTGGAATGAGCGCTGGTCTCGATGCGCGCGCCGATGTCCGTGCCTTTTCGGTTTTTCTGGCTCTTCTCCGGCGTGACATGCGCGTCGCCCGCCGGGATCTCCCATTCTTTCTGCTGCGCACGACCATGCAGCCGCTCATGTTCGTGGTGGTGTTCGGCTACCTGCTGCCGAAGATGGGATTTCTGGACAGCCGGTACACCACCGCGCTCCTGCCCGGCGTGCTTGCCGTCAGCCTCGCGCTGTCGAGCATTCAGTCGGTCGCGCTTCCGATGGTACAGGACTTCGGCTGGACGCGCGAAATAGAAGATCGCCTGCTCGCCCCGGTTCCGATCTGGCTCGTGGCGGCGGAAAAAATCTTTGCCGGCGTACTGCAGGGAGTGATCGCGGCGGTGTTCGTGCTGCCGATCGCGCGCCTGATCATGGGACCGATCGAGTATCTGAGCTTCGCCAACGTCGGCGTCGTGCTCTTCATCACGGTCCTCGGCGCCGCCGCCTTCTCGGCGCTCGGATTGTTTCTGGGCACCGCGATTTCGCCGCAGCAGATCGGTCTCATGTTCGGCGTGATCGTCGCGCCGATGATTTTTTTCGGCTGCGCGTATTACCCGTGGCAGGGGCTGAGCGCGGTCCCGGTCATGAAGTACGCCGTGCTGATCAACCCGCTCGTTTACGTGGCGGAGGGAATGAGAGCGGCACTGACGCCGGCGGCGCCGCATATGTCGTTGCCGGTCGTAATCGTTGCGCTGGTCGTGATAACCGCGATTTTCTGGACGCTTGGTATGAGATCGTTTCTGCGCAGAGCGCTGGGATGATCACCGCTGGCCGATCCTGGAGACATGAAATGGGAAACATTCCGCGCGTGCTCTTACCATTGATGCTGTTCGCACTGGTGGGGCATCCGCCCGTCGCGGTCGGGCAGACCGCTCCGCGGGCGAGGGATCTTGGGGCCGCATTCGAGGGCAACACCGGACCGCTCAACGCGATTACCGATGTCGGCGGCGTCGAGGTCGGTCATGCCACGCTCATCTCGGGTGAAGGCCGGCTCGAGGTGGGCAAGGGGCCGGTGCGCACCGGTGTAACCATCGTCCATCCGCGCGGCCGCGCATCGACGGACCCGGTCTTCGCTTCGTGGTTCTCGCTCAATGGAAACGGCGAGATGACCGGCACGGCGTGGGTCGAGGAATCGGGGTTTCTCGAGGGGCCGGTGAGCATCACCAACACCCACAGCGTCGGAATTGTCCGCGATGCGGTGATCGAGTGGATGATCCGGCGCCCGAGCGCGCAACCTTGGGCGCTGCCGATGGTCGCGGAAACCTTCGATGGGCTTCTGAACGATGTGAATGGATTTCATGTCAGGCGGGAGCACGCGTTCGCCGCTCTGGATGGGGCTCGCGCCGGAGCGGTGCCAGAGGGATCGGTGGGTGGTGGAACGGGCATGGTCTGCTTCGGCTTCAAGGGCGGAATCGGCACATCATCGCGCCGGATCGCTGTTGGGACCGGTGGGTACACCGTCGGAGTGCTGGTGCAGTGCAACGCCGGCCGGAGGTCGCACCTTCGCATCGCGGGTGCGCCCGTCGGCCGGGAGATCTCCGATCTCACCCTGTGCGTGACGGCTCCGGTCACCGGTCCCGCGCGCTGGGCGAGCGGACTCCGCCCCTGCGATGCTTCGGCATCCAGGCCGACAGACGAGCGCCGCGAGGGCATGGGATCGATCATCGTGGTCGTAGCGACGGACGCGCCACTCCTTCCCCAGCAGCTCCGCCGCCTGGCGGTACGTGCCGCGCTCGGAGTCGGGGTAGCCGGCGGGCGCGGCGAGAATTCGTCGGGTGATCTGATCGTCGCGTTCTCGACCGCTAATCCGGGAGTGAGCAGGGACACCGGCGTGGTAAGCCCTCGCATGCTCTCGAACGACGCCATGACTCCGCTCTTTGCCGCGACGGTGGACGCGACCGAAGAAGCGATCGTGAACGCAATGGTTGCGGCGCGGACGATGACGGGTGTCGACGGAGCGCGCGCGTACGGCATTCCACACGAGAGACTGCGTGCCGCGCTCCGGAAATACAACCGGCTTCGCGAGAAACAGTAGCAGCGTGTCCTACATAAAGTCCCAGCTGCTTCCCGGTGAGGAGATCAAGTACAGGGGCCACCTGCACCGCAGCATCTTCGCGCCCGCGTTCTCCTTCGCGGTCACGGCGGTGCTGGCGTTCGTGATCGTACTGCAGTCGGGCGACTTGCCGGTATTCTGGGGCCTGGTTGGCGCGGCAATCGTCTCATACATCTGGGCGCTGGTGCTCTACACCACTTCAGAGTTCGTAGTCACCAACAAGCGGGTCGTGATCAAGGTTGGCTGGCTGCGACGGCGCACCGTGGAAACGATGCTGAGCAAAGTCGAAGGCATCAACGTCGAGCAAAGTCTGCTTGGCCGCATACTCGGCTACGGCTCCATCATCATCACCGGCACTGGTGGATCGCAGGAGCCGTTCAGGAACATCGGGAGTCCGTTCGAATTCCGGAGGCAGGTGCAGGCGCAGGTCAGCGCCGCGGAGGAGTACAGAGCGCCGCCGCGAGCCGCCGAGGCGTACGTTCCGCCGCCGCCGGCATACGTCCCGCGCACGGCCTACGTCCCGCCCCCGCCCACGCCGGTCTCCGTCAGGGAAGAGCGTGACTGTCCCTACTGTGCGGAGCGAGTTCTTGCGCGTGCGAGGGTGTGCAAGCATTGCGGCAGGGACATCGAGCCGCTCCGAACCTAGGTGCCGCGCCTGCGAAGGCTGCTGCGAGGACGCCGACGCCCGTAAGCACGCTCCAGTTTTCAGCGATGGTCAGGTCGTGAATACCAGGAGAGCGCGCAGCTGAAATTTCCCACAGTGGGCAGGTTGCCCCACAGGCGGGAGTGAATCAAGGGCGGCGATCGCACCGAGCCATTCATCGTCCACTGCTGGCGCGTTCGCGAGAGCGGCCAACTCCTGTTCCACGGCCGCTCCGTGTGGAGTCATAGCGACCAGGCGAGCGATGGCGGCGGTGGGAGCGCGAGAGGCCCGAAGGTGAGGCGGAGAATTCTGAACCAGGGCGTCGATCCGGTCGAGGAGAGCCTTTCTTCTCATTGGAGTGGGAACCGCCGCCCCCGCCGATTCCATGGCCTCGCTCTGATCCGCCCACCTTTCAATCATAGCGCACACAGCCGCGAAATCGGCTGCCCCGGCCACCGAGTCCGGGCTTTCGGCGAGGACACATGCGTCTGCCTGCGCGTCGAGGTCGATGGAGAGGGTGCCCGCGCGGCAGGTGAGAAGCAGCGGCGAATTACGGATGCAACCCGCGGCGATGAAGCCCGTTTGACCCGCAGATACCGCGGCTGCCTGGACGATCCGGTCGCTGTCGGCAGGAGCATCCGGCGTGCTCCACCGTTCCAGCAAGGTGCGCAGCCTGTCGGCGCGGGCAGGAATGCTCGACACCGCTTCGCAGATATTTCTTTCATTGCGGGACGGCAACCATGAATTGACGCCGACCGATGTGCGGGCGACGTTCCACTTCCGCTCCACGAGCGCCTCGATCCGGAGAACGGCTTCGGCACTGGCTGGCGGTCGTAGCTGATAAACGCTGATGCGCGGGTGGCTCGACCCCATTCGCGCTATTCGGCCGACACGCTGCTCCATTCTTGCTGCTGTCCACGGGACGTCGAGATGGAACACGATCCCGGCGTCCTGAAGATTGACGCCCTCGCTGAGCAGATCAGTGCATAAGAGTACTTCGATCGCCTCTGCTTGCGTTGGGGGGCGGATACGATTCGCGCGCGGAGCAAAACGGTCGATTGCTTCTTTCCGTGAGAGCCTCCCGCCCGCGACCCACGCTCCGCCCGCTGTGAGCATTGCCGCTTGTCCGTCGACGACGATGCGGCGAAAGAGTACGGCAATCGTCGAAGAGTACTGTGCAAACGCAACGATCTTCGCCTCCGGATTTTCCCGACGGATGCTCCGCAGATGATTCGCGCGTGCCTCGTCAATGCGTGACGCGTCCGAGTACGACTTCAGAAACTTCTCCACAGCCGTTGAGTGAGAAACAACCGCCTCGAGAAGAGCACCAGCATGAGCGGCTGGAGGAGCAAGCAGCTCCGGAAATCCCAACTGAAGAGCTCCGTCCGCATAGGTCCATGCCCGCAGCTCGACAGCGCTGGGATAGCGGCCCGCCTTCAGGGAGGCAGTCAGTGCCGCGGCGCTCGCGACACGACGGCGAAGCGCGTCCCTGAGCGCGGCTTCGCTCGAGCACCACTGGTGCAGCAGTCCGCGATTCACCAGAGACCCGCCCGATCCACCGTCACGTACCGGCAATGGTGGCGGGAGACTCATCAATCGGGAAACTGTTTCGGGATCGTCCGGAAGGTCGAGTGAGATCACCGGCTCGACGTGCGGGATGCCAGGTATGCCAGCCGTTGCCCTGTCTCTTCGAATCACGCAGCGCGCCAGCTCCGCCTCGGTGAGATTGTCTGCGCGCGATCCAAGAAAGATCGACAGAAGAGCAGCGAGATCGCCGCGCCGATTGTGGACCGGAGTCGCCGTCAGCATCAAAACTCTGGCTTCCCGCGCCAGGCGGGAAATCCGCTCGTATCGGAGCGTTGCCGGATTTCGCGCATGGTGCGCTTCGTCCAGAATCAGCAGATCAGGAGCCTCGCCCGAATACTTGCTGCGACTGAGTCGCTCGTAGCTGAGGAATCCGGCGGCAAGGCCGGCGCGCGACAGAGCTTCTCCCCACATGGTGTCGAGCGCAGCAGGGCCGACGATCAATACCCGCTGAAAGCGGCGGGCAATGGCGAGAGCGACGAAGGTCTTTCCCATTCCGACCTGATCGCACAGGAGGGCTCCTCCGAATTGATCGAGCGCGCCAAGTATCGGCTCGATCGACGATGCCTGGTGAGGCTCCAGCAGAATCGACCCCAACGGAGGCTCACGCGGCGGATCGCCCAGCATCAGACGCGCTATTGCCGCGCGGACCGTTGCCGCTGATTCTATTTTGAGCGTCCAGTCCATGTGAGCAACGGCTCGGCTTCCGCGCGCGTAAGCCCATAAGCAGAGAGCGCGGCGTCGAGCAGCTCAGCGTCGGAAGGCCCGAGTCCCGGGCTGCCGTTCAGGCCGGCCAGAGACTCGCGGGCGGCTGCCCAATGACACGGAATCGGGAGCAGCGCCATCGTCCATCCCAGATATCGGTGATAGCCGCCGCGTGCCGGCTCCGCGATCACATCGAGCCAGGCGGCCACCAGCGGCCCGTTGAGCAGCGTTGCCAGCGCGCGTGCGTCGACCAGTGTCGGACACTGAACGGCATAGCAGCTATTGAGCGGCACACGGGCATCACCCGCGTCGATCGCTAAAGCTCGTGGCCGTTTCCCTATGTCACCCCAGATCACCCTGGGCTTGTCGCTCCGCCCGCTCTCGACCCGGAAGAGCGACCACCACACGCTGTTGTCATGGAGATCCGTCCGGCGTGACAACTGACTCCGGTATTGAAGGAGCCAGCGTCGAGCCAACGGCGGCAACGCTCTCAATGGCGCGCCGAGCGGATCGTGTGGCCAGATGACGTGCTCTGCGTGTTCACGGAAACCGGAAGCATCGAGGGATTCCCCGCGGATTACCGCTCGCAGGAGCTCCTTCTCGATCATCCCACGGCGTTCGCCGGTGCGTACTGTCGCGATGTCTCCGCTCAACGACTCGACCTGAACGACAAATGCGGTGTTACAGCCTGTCTTCACTCCCAGCAGCGGCCGGCCGAACGCGGAATTCGCCAGCGGTCTGCCCCTTTCGCGAATACGGTCGAACGCCGCGCGGACCTTTGGCGGGATCATCAGCCATGGACTCCCCGTCGTATCGTCAAAGGCCAGGTCTCCCCGCTCCGACTTCCATCGGACGACGCGCTCGCGAGTGTGGACCTCACAGCGCGCAGGGTTCTTTGGTGCAGTGATGCGCGAAGGGACGTCTGACCCGCAGGGCCTGATCCGGCATACGAGCAGCGAGGGGTAAACAGCAGCGTCGAAGCTGGACCTCGCCTCAGTATGATCTTCGAGACTCACCAAATCCGCCCCCTCGGCGAGAAGGTCGCGGACGCCACCGCCCGCGAGTGATCGCCACAGCTTGGCAGGGAGCAGGAGAGCCACGATTCCTCCAGGCCTGACGAGGTGTGTCGAGCGCTCGACGAAGAGGGCAGCCATGTCGACCTGCGCGGCGAATCCGCGTCCCGCGCCCGCCGTCGCCGCGCCGCTTCGCCACGCCGCATTGCGATAGACAGCGAATTCCCGCCGCAATGATTGCCGGCTCGCGCGTGGGATGCGGTGAAGGCGAACCCATGGTGGATTTCCGATGACGAGATCGAAGCCACCTGCAGCTGCGGCATCGGAGAACTGCGCGTCGAAGCCAAAGGGAAGTGCTCCGCCCGCTCTCAGGACTCGCGCTCTGGATGTCTGGGCTCGCCTCTCTCTGCGCAGATCGAGGAGACGTTGTCGCTCGAGGCCCATGGGGGCGGATCGTTCGCCGAACAGGTTGGGGGATCTCAGCCTTAGCAGCAGCTCCTTACGCTCGCCGCCAAGCCGGGCAAGGGATCGGGAAGTCGCATGAAGGGCGGCGTCCCGCTCGTGACGGTCGAGAGCGCGGGCAAGGGTAAGCT
>Ga0136631_10000426_pt1 | contig 13053 bp, 10 predicted proteins | sample AntDrymUQ6012206_2_FD_104655 | JGI IMG/M metagenome (GOLD analysis project Ga0136631, IMG submission 104655) | Polar desert sand microbial communities from Dry Valleys, Antarctica - metaG UQ601 (22.06) | ecosystem: Environmental > Terrestrial > Soil > Desert | place: Antarctica: Dry Valley... | reverse complement strand
GGCCAGGGTTGATCGAATCCGGCGAGGCCGGCGAGTTCATCTACCTCGTGATGCCGATTCGCCTCAACGTGTAGTGCCGTGCTGGTCGACCGCTTAGCGCTGCGCGACTTCCGCAACTACGAACGGGCGGACGTCACGCTCGCGCCCAAACTGACGATCGTCACGGGCTCCAACGGTGCCGGCAAGACGAACCTCCTCGAAGCCCTCTACTTCGGTCTGACCGCGCGGTCGTGCAGGACGCGCAACGAGCGTGAGATGGTCCGGCACGGCTGTCGGGTCACACACGTGGCGGTCGATGCCACCGACGACAGCGGCGCGCACCGGTTCGAGGTGGGGTTCGAGCCCGGCGAGGCGAAGCGGATATCAATCGACGGGGCCGCACAGACGAGCGCCCCGGTCGCTCAGGTCCAGCGACCCCCGGTGAGCGTCTTCGTGCCCGAGCGGCTGGAGTTGATCAAGGGCGCACCCGCCCTGCGCCGCTCCCACGTCGACCAGTTGATCGCGGCGATCTGGCCCGCGCGCGCCGAGACGCGCGCCTCCTACAGCCGCGCTCTAGCGCAACGCAACGCCTTGATCGCGCGGATCCGTGCGGGCCACTCTTCTCCGAGCTCGCTCGACCCCTGGGATCAAGAGCTCGCCCGGGCGGGATTCGCCCTGATGGAAGACCGTGCCGCGGCGCTCGATCAAGTCGTGCCGCTGTTCGCCCGGCGGGGCACCGAGATCGGGCTACCGGGGGCCGCGGCGATCCGCTATCGACCGCGCTCGCAGGCGACCTCGCCGGGAGATCTACTCACCGAGCTGGAGCAGCGGCGCGACGGAGACCTCGACCGCGGCTTCAGCGGGCACGGGCCGCATCGCGACGACCTCGTGCTGGAGCTCGGCGGGCGATCCCTGCGCTCCTACGGATCGCAGGGTCAACAACGAGCAGCGCTGCTCGCCCTCCTGTTCGCCGAACGCGACGTCCTGGTCGAGGCGGGTCGCCCGCCGCTGATGCTGCTCGACGATGTGATGTCGGAGCTCGACGCCAACCGGCGCTCGCAGCTCGTCGATTTGATCCGCTCGGGCGGTCAGGCGCTGTTGACCGCGACCGAATTCGCCCACGTGCCCGCCAAAGCAGCCGCCGACGTGGCCCTCGTCAACGTCACCGATGGCGTCGCGGACGCGGCGCAAGGGCTGCGGGCGGCGTGAAGCGCCGTGACCCCCGCCCGCTGAGCGCCGCGCTCGGTGATCTCCAGTCTCAACTCGCGCCCGCGACCCTCCTCGGCGAGGTACAGCGCCTCTGGCCTGAGATCGCCGGCCCGGCACTCGCCGGCCACGCCGAGCCGACCGGAGAGCGTGATGGGGTGATCGGTTTCGAGTGCGATTCCGGTAGCTGGGCGCACGAGCTAACCCTGATGGCAGGCACCCTCGTGACCCGTTTTGAGGGCGCCCTCGGGGGATCGCGTCACGAGGGCCGGCTGGCCGGCTTCCGCTTCACCGCGGCCGGCCGTCCGCAAGCCACGGCACGAACCCGTCGGAGGAACTTGCGATGAACGCTGGTTTCCCGCGATTTGCTGGTATTTCGTACGGTTTACACCCGTTACCCAGCGCCTCGCTCTGGTACCATTGAACGCGGTAATCGAAGGGTCGCCCCGGGCGGTGCGAAGAGCACTCGCAGCCGGGGCTTACGCATGTTGGGGAGCCGCCGCAGGCGATCCTCGCCCATGAGCCCTCGGACGATCTGAGCAGAAGGGACAGTTTGGCGGAAAAGGCAAAGAGCAACGCGCCCAAGGCGGGCTACGACGCGAGCAACATCACCGTCCTCGAGGGGCTCGAGGCGGTTCGCAAGCGGCCCGGCATGTACATCGGATCGACTGGCACGCGCGGTCTGCACCACCTGATCTACGAGGTGATGGACAACTCCGTCGACGAGGCCCTCGCTGGCGAGTGCGACGAGGTCCAGATCACGATCCATCCCGACAACAGCGTCACGGTCACCGACAACGGCCGCGGGATCCCGGTCGACATGCACGAGAAGGAGGGCCGCCCGGCCGCCGAGGTCGTGCTGACCGTCCTCCATGCGGGTGGCAAGTTCGGCGAGGGCGGCGGGTACAAGGTCTCCGGTGGTCTTCACGGCGTCGGCGTCTCGGTCGTCAACGCGCTCTCCGAGCAGCTCGACCTGACCGTCTGGCGCGACGGGTTCGAGTGGACCCAGACCTACGAGCGCGGCGCCCCGACCAAGGCGCTCGAGAAGGGCGCGCCGACCGACCGCCGCGGTACGAGCATCACCTTCCTGCCGGACCTCGAGATCTTCGAGTCGATCGACTACGAGCGCGCGACGCTCGGGCAGCGCTTCCGGGAGATGGCGTTCCTCACGCGCGGGCTGAAGATCGACTTCAGCGACGAGCGCGGTGAGGGCTACGCCGAGAGCTTCAAGTACGACGGCGGCATCCGCGACTTCGTCACCTACCTGCACTCCCAGGGCTCGCGCGACGCCCTTCACAAGAAGGTCGTCTTCCTGGAGGACTCCGGCGATGTCGGCGAGGTGGAGGTCGCGATGCAATGGAACTCCTCCTACCAGGAGGCGCTGCTCAGCTTCGCCAACAACATCAACACCCACGAGGGCGGCTCCCACCTCTCCGGATTCCGCTCCGCGCTGACGCGCACGCTCAACGCTTACGCGCGGTCGAAGGGGCTGCTCAAGGAGAAGGAAGACAACCTCCAGGGCGAGGACGTCCGCGAAGGGCTGACGGCGATCATCTCGGTCAAGATCGCCGACCCGCAATTCGAGGGCCAGACCAAGACCAAGCTCGGAAATCCGCCCGTCGAGGGATTCGTCCAGGCCGCCGTCAACCGCGGTCTCGCCGAGTTCCTTGAGGAGAATCCGAGCGAGGGGCGCGCGATCATCACGAAGGCCGTCCAGGCCTCACGCGCCCGCGAGGCCGCGCGTAAGGCGCGCGATCTGACACGTCGCAAGTCGGCGCTCGAGAACTCGACCCTGCCGGGCAAGCTAGCGGACTGCTCGGTCCGCGATCCGGCGCTCGCCGAACTGTTCGTCGTCGAGGGTGACTCGGCGGGCGGCTCCGCCAAGCAGGGTCGCGATCGCAACACCCAAGCCGTCCTGCCGCTGCGCGGCAAGATCATCAACGCCGAGAAGAATCGCATCGACAAGGTGCTCTCCAACCAGGAGATCCAGGCACTGATCACCGCGATCGGCACCGGCATCCGCGAGGACTTCGACGTCGAGAAGGCGCGGTACCACAAGATCATCATCATGTGCGACGCCGACGTCGACGGCGCCCACATCCGAACGCTCGTCCTGACCTTCCTCTACCGCGAGATGCCGCAGCTGATCGACGAGGGCTACATCTACCTCGCCAAGGCGCCGCTCTACAAGGTGAAGTCCGGCCCCACCGAGCTCTACATCGAGCGCGAGCACGAGCTCGAGGAGTTCCTGCTGCGCGACAAGCTCGAGCGGATCGAGGTCACCGATCGCGACAGCAGGGAGTTCGGGTTCACCCACCCGCGCTGGCAGAAGTTCATCCGCCTGCTCAAGCAGTACGAGGGCTGGGCCTCGACGCTCGCCGCCGAGTACGGACCGGGGACGATCGGCTTCCTCGAGGAGTCGACGATCCTCGACGCTGACGTGGCCGATCCCGAGGCGCTGCTCGCGCACCTCCGTGAGGTGACCGCGGACGTCGAGCCACACTCGATCGAGCTGATCTCCGAGGACTCCGAGGAGGTCGTCGTCAAGACGATCCAGCGCACCAGCGGGCTTGCCGTCACGCGGCGGCTTCGACGGTCGCTGTTTGCGGCACCGGAATACGCGCGCTTCCGCGGCGTCCACGGCCAGCTGCGTGAGCTCGCAGGCACACCGCCGTTCTCGATCAACCTCGGCAAGAAGACCGACCGCGCGCTGTCCTTCGAGGATCTGCGCCGCGCCGTCGTCGACGTCGCCAAGGAGGGCGTTGCGATGCAGCGGTTCAAGGGGCTCGGCGAGATGAACGCCGATCAGCTCTACGACACGACGATGGACGCCGAGCGGCGCACGCTCCAGCGCGTCACCGTCGACGACGCGAGTGCCGCCGATCTGATCTTCTCGATGCTGATGGGCGACAAGGTCGAGCCGCGACGCGAGTTCATCGAGACCAACGCCCGCTCCGTGACGAACCTGGACGTCTGAGATGGCCGACATCGACAGGTTGACCGGCGGTGTGATCGAGGATCGGGGGCTCGAGGAGGAGATGCGCTCCTCCTACCTCGATTACGCGATGAGCGTGATCGTTGGCCGTGCCCTGCCGGACGTTCGTGACGGCCTCAAGCCGGTCCACCGGCGCGTGCTCTACGCGATGCACGAGGCCGGCCTGCAGCCGACCCGTCCGTACCGCAAGTGCGCCTACGTGGTCGGTGAGGTCATGGGCGCCTTCCACCCGCACGGCGACTCCTCGATCTACGACGCGCTGGTTCGCCTCGCCCAGCCGTTCGCCCAGCGCTATCCGCTGATCGACGGCCAGGGTAACTTCGGCTCGATCGACAGCGACCCGCCGGCCGCGATGCGCTACACCGAGGCCCGCCTCGCGCGGATCGCCGGCGAGCTGCTGCGCGACATCGATGCCGATACGGTCGACTTCGGACCCAACTACGACGACACGCGGCTCGAGCCGCTGATCCTCCCGGCACGGTTCCCGAACCTGCTCGTCAATGGCTCTTCGGGCATCGCGGTCGGCATGGCGACGAATATCCCGCCGCACAACCTGCGCGAGACGATCGACGCGACGATCGCCTTCATCGACGACCCGGAGATCGGGGTGGATGGGCTGATGGAGCACATCAAGGGCCCAGACTTTCCGACCGGCGGCGTGATCGTCGGTCGAACCGGGATCAAGGAGGCGTATGCGACCGGCCGCGGCCGCGTCGTCGTCCGTGCCGTCGCGCACATCGAGCCGCTGCGCCAGGGCAAGGAGGCGATCATCGTCACCGAGATGCCTTACCAGGTCACCAAGGGTGACGGGCGCAACGACGGGTCTGGGCTGATCAAGAAGATCGCCGAGGTCGTCAACGACAAGAAGATCCCGGAGATCTCCGACCTGCGTGACGAGTCGGACAAGTCGGGCATCCGCCTGGTGATCGAGCTCAAGCGCGACGTGATCCCCAAGGTCGTGCTGAACAAGCTCTACAAGCACACCGGGATGCAGAACACCTTCGGCGTGAACATGGTCGCGCTCGTCGACGGCGTGCCGCGCACCCTGGGGCTTGTCGCGGTGATCAAGAACTACGTCGACCACCAGCGGACGGTAATCGTGCGGCGGACCCAGCACGAGCTGCGGCGCGCCGAGGCCCGTGCACACATCCTCGAAGGGCTGCTGATCGCGCTGCGCGACCTCGATGCCGTGATCGAGCTGATCCGTGCCTCGCGCGATCCGGAGCAGGCGCGCGAAGGGCTGATCGACCGCTTCCAGCTCTCCGCCGAGCAGGCGCAAGCGATCCTCGACCTCCGCCTCCAGCGGCTGACCGCGCTCGAGTCCGGCAAGATTGAGTCCGAGCACGCCGACCTCGTCGAGCGGATCCGCGAGCTGCGCCAGATTCTCGGCGACGAGTCGCAGGTCTACGGCCTGATCAAGGAAGAGTTGCTCGAGACCCGCGAGGCCTATGGCGATGACCGCCGCACGAAGATCACCCACGCCGAGGGCGAGATCGACATCGAGGACCTGATCGCCGACCAGCAGATGGTGATCTCGATCACCAAGTCCGGCTACATCAAGTCGCTGCCGCTCGCGACCTACCGCCAGCAGAAGCGGGGCGGTGTCGGCGTGATCGGCATGGACATGAAGGACGAGGACTACATCGAGCACCTGTTCGTCAGCTCGACGCACGACTTCCTGCTGTTCTTCACCAACCGCGGCAAGGTCTACCGCGAAAAAGTCTACGACCTGCCGGAGGCCTCACGGACGGCCAAAGGTCGCGCGCTGGTCAACGTGCTCCCGCTGCGCGAGGGTGAGTTCGTGCGCGCCGTCATCTCGACGCGCGACTTCAGCGAGTCGAAGTACCTGATGTTCGCGACCAGGAAGGGGATGGTCAAGAAGACCGAGCTGACCGCCTACAACACGCCGCTGCGTGCCGACGGGATCATCGCGATCAACATCCGCGACGACGACGAGCTGATCGCCGTGCGGGGGACCAGCGGCGAGGACTCCGTCCTGATGGTCTCCCGCTCTGGCCACGCCGCCCACTTCAGCGAGACGGTGATCCGCGCGATGGGCCGCGACACCTCCGGCGTCAAGGGCATGAACATCACGCGCGGTACGGACAACTGCGTGCTCGCGATGGATATCGCCCGCCCCGAGGACGAACTGCTGGTGGTGACCGAGAATGGCTTCGGCAAGCGGACGTCGGTCTCGGAGTACGCGCTCAAGGGACGCGGCGTGATGGGTGTTCAGACGATTCGGCTGACCGAGGCGCGGGGTGGGCTCGCCGGGGCGCTGATCGTCCGCGAGAACCAAGAGCTCGTCTTCATCAGCCAGCTCGGGATGGTCCAGCGCACGAGCGTCAAGGGGATCTCCAAGCAGGGCCGCTCGACCCAAGGCGTGACGGTGATGAACCTGCGCGAGGACGATTCGGTCAGCGCCGTGGCGCTTGTGGCCGAGGACTCCGCTGCGCCGGCGACTGAGGAACTGCCCGAGTCTGCCGAAGAGATTGCTGGTCCGGAGCCTGAGTGAAAATCCGCGCGGCCGTGCTGGAGGAGTTCGGAGCGCCGCTGGTCGTGCGGGAGCTGGACCTCGCCGAGCCCGGTCCGGGCGAGGTGCTCGTGCGGGTGGTCGCTTGCGGCGTCTGCCATACCGACCTCTACACGGCCTCCGGCGCGGACCCTTCGGGATACGCGCCGACTGTCCTCGGCCACGAGGGCGGGGGAGTCGTCGAGGCGCTAGGCGAGGGCGTTTCCGACCTCGCGCTCGGCGATCACGTCGTGACGCTGTTCTCGCCCCAGTGCCGCGAGTGCATCCACTGCCTCAGCGATCGGACGAACCTCTGCCTGGCGATCCGCGAGCAGCAGGGTAAAGGCTTCCTGCCCGATGGCACCGCCCGGCTCTCGCGCGGCGGTGAGCCGATCCGCCACTTCATGGGTACCTCTACGTTCGCCGAGTACACGGTGATGCCCTCGATCGCGCTCGCGAAGATCAACCCCGAAGCGCCGCTCGAGGCCGCCTGCCTGTTCGCCTGTGGTCTGTCCACGGGACTGGGCGCCGCGATCAACACCGCCAAGGTCGAAGCCGGCTCGACCTGCGTCGTGTTTGGCGCGGGCATGGTCGGACTGGGCGCGGTGGCGGGCTGTCGGCTCCAGGGCGCCGAGCGGATCGTTTGCGCCGATCTCTCGCAGGATCGCCTCGAGCTCGCCCGCGGGCAAGGCGCAACCGACGTGATGGTCGGCGACGAGCACTCCGTCGAGCGGATCCTCGAGCTGACCGACGGCTTCGGCGCGGACTACACGTTCGAGGCGACCGGGAGCGTCGCGGTGATGCGCCAGGCGGTCGAGTCAGCCCGGATGGGCTGGGGCCTCTGCACGGTTACGGGCGTCGCCGGAAAGGGCGAGATGCTCAACGTCGTGCCGCGCTTCCTGATCACCGGGCGGCGCGTCGCCGGTTCCTCCTTCGGCGGCGTCAAGGGGCGCGATCAGGTGCCGCAGTTCGTCGAGCGCTACCTCGCCGGGGAGATCGACGTCGAGGCCTTTCTATCCCACCGGATCACGCTCGATCAGGTCAACGAGGGGTTCGAGCTGATGGAGCGCCAGGATGGAATCCGCTCCGTGATCGGCTTCTCCTGAGCCCGTCGGTTCGGTCTGCTTTTATTAGCGGACCAGGGAAAGGAGGTGGTCCTAAATTGAGTGACAGTTTGATCGGGACCCTGGAGGTGCCCGGCCGCTAGCCGGTGCTGGAACGTCGAGCGGAGTCCACATCGGGCACCGTCGGTGGAGATGGCCGGGAGTGGTTCCTCCGGCCCCGCGCACCAAGGCGTGGAGGCTCGCCACCGATCGATTCAGAGCAGTGTCACCAGAGGCGCCTTCGGGCGCCTCTGGTCTTTGTCACTCTCGGAACCGGTCGTCACTGCCGGGAGAGGTTGACTCAGTCGCTCCCAGTGGAGAGGCTTCTTCCTCCAGCAGTTCGATCCGCTGTTCGAGCTCGTCGACCTGATCGGCCAGGTCTTCGACGGCGGCGGTCGCGTCCTCGGCGGCCCGCTGGGCCTCCTCGAGCGCCGCTGGGCCCTCGCCCGTGTCGGTCTCGCTCTCCATCGCGGCGAGTGTCTCGTTGGCCTCCTCAGCGGTCTGGAGAGCTTCCTTCGACTCCGATCGCGCCGCGTCGATCTGCTTGGCGAGATCGGCGATCTGCGCGGAATCGACGCCGCCGCGATCATCGCCGGAGTCGCCATCGCCACCACCGAACAGGGCGATCAGGGCGATCAACGAAGCGGCCACGGCCCAGACGCCGGCGACGGTCACCCAGCGACGCAGCGTCTGAACGTCACCCGCGGTCGCCGGCTCGAGGTCTGGGTCCGGCCGGTAGCCGGGGTTGGTCTGGAAGTCGCCCGGTCGCGGCGGTCGCGGCGGCGGGGGAGGGTAGTTACCGGTTCCCATCGCTCGAAACCCTACGTGCTACGCCGCCGCCAAGTAGGGCTCCCACGCCTGCGGGACTCGGGGCGTGGCGACGTGGACGAAGATCGTCGGGCTCGGCACGCGCGGCTGCTGCCGTGGCTCCATCCCCGCCTGGCGCGGCAGCCGATCACCCTTGCGGCGGTTGCAAGGCGCGCAGCACGCGACGATGTTGTCCCAGCTCGAGGGACCCCCTTTGGAGCGCGGGATCACGTGGTCAACCGTCAGCGAGCTCTTGCTGGTTCCGCAGTATTGGCAGGTCCAGTGGTCGCGGGCAAAGATCGCGCGACGGGTGATCTTGCGGCTGTGCGCGTCATGCGGCACTCGGACGTAGACGTTGAGACGGATTACGAGTGGCCGCGGCAGTGTCATGTGCTCGGCGTGCAGCGAGCGCGGTGAGCGCTCGACCAGCTCGGCGCGTTGCTTGAGCAGCAGCACTGCGGCGCGGCGGACCGTGCAGACGTTGATCGGCTCATAGGAGGCGTTGAGGACGAGCACCCGGCCGCGCGTCCCGCGCTCCTCGCCGGCGGGGCGCAGCGCGACGATGGAGGCCGGCTCAGGGTCCGACCTTTCACCCGCCTGATCCGCCACCAACGCTCTCCGCACGGTCGCAGGAGTGTAGCGACGAGCCCGCAGGCCATTACGGCACCTGGTAACGCCCAAGGCGGTGAACCGAAGGATTCACGCCGCCGGGTAGGACCCGAGCACGCGCAGCGTCTCGACGCGCGCTTCGAGTGCGCCCAGGGCCTCGGCGACGGGAGCCGTCTCGATCCCGCCCGCCAGGTCGGCGAAGAACATGTAGTGGCCGAGCCCGAGGCGACGCGGACGGCTCTCGATCTTGGTCAGGTTGATCGCCCGGTCGGCGAACTCAGAGAGGACGCCGACGAGCGCTCCCGGCGCCTCGTCGTTGAAGCCCCAGAAGACGATCGAAGTCTTGCGGGCCGGCTTGGAGGAGAGGCCCCACGGCGGGCCCTCCGCCAGTTCCTCGGCACGTCTTAACCAGACGAAGCGGGTGCTGTTGCCGGGCTGATCCTGGATGTCATCGGCCAGCACCTCACCGCCGTGCACCTGGGCCGCGAAGGCCGACCCGATCGCTGCCCAGGGCTCGTCGGTCTGGACGACCGCGCGGACCGCCTCGGCGGTCGAAGCAGCGACGGCGCGTTCGGCGGTCGGGAGTTGCGCGCGCAGGTAGTGGCCGCACTGGGCGAGCGCCTGCGGATGGGAGAGCACCCGTTCGATCCCGCCGTGGCTGAGCCCTGGGCGCGCGATAAGGCAGTGCGAGATCGGCCGTACGACCTCCGCCGCGATCCGCACGTGGCTGGCTTCCGTTGCGAGCACGTCGAGGGTCGCGCTCACGGAACCCTCGAGCGAATTCTCGATCGGGACCACGCAGGCGGCGGATTCCCCTTCCTGTACCTGCAGCACGGCCTGCCGGATCTCCTCGCAGGGAACCTCATCCACCTCACCACCGGCGGACGCTCTCAGAGCCTCCTCCGAGTAGGTCCCCGCCGGCCCGAGGAAGGCGACGCGCGGCGCGGCGGTCATCGCATCAGCTCGGAGGCGACGCGAGCGCGGTCTCGATCGCCTGCATCTCCTCCGGGGAGAGGTCCAGATCGGAGGTGCCCGCCTCGACCTGCTTCACGTAGACCCGCGCCTGATCGCGGTGCAGGATCGAGGAAATGACGACGCCGGAGCGCGTCTCGTCCAGCAAGGCGACCGAACTCGACTGACGGCCGGACATTTCCCCGTAGGCGTCGTAGCGGATCAGCGACCGGTAGGCGATCGCGCCGCTCAACCGCCGCTCGGTCTCCGAGACCCGGGCATCGACTCGGCCGAGCACCTCCTCGGCCCATGTCTGCAGCGCCTCGAAGTCCCGCCCGAGTCGCCCGGCCTGGGCGACGAGATCCTGCTCGCCGGCCTCGCCCAGCACGGCGACCTGGTCGCGGCGCAGCCGGCGCAGGCGCGCGGTCAGCAGAGCCGTGACGGCCAGCGCAATCAGGGCCACCGCAGCGGCGGCAATGGCGATGATCGTGGTCGGTGAGGTCAGCTCGAAGCCCACCGCTGGCAATCTAGAGCAGCGCTCGGATCAGCTGCCGAAGCGAACGAGGTACTCGGCCGAGTTGTTGTCCTCGTTCTCCTCGCCCGGGACACCCTCGACGGTGACGTCAACGGTCAGATCCTCGTTGCTCGACGGCGGCTCGGTCAGCGGCAACTCGACGCTGACGGTCTCATCGACCTTGATCGAGGGGATCTCACCGCTCAGCTCGATCGGTGCATCACCACCGTCGATCGTGATCCTGATCGCGACGTTCCGCTCGTCGTTCTCGCCTTGGTTCTGGACCTCGACCTCGAACGAGAGCCCTTCGGTACCGTCGATCGTGGTCACGCCTCCGTCGCTGAGCTCCTCGCCCGCCGGCTGCAGCGTGACTCCTTGGAGGCCGGTCCCGTGCAGGCCGGGAGCGACCTTCTCGTCGGGATCGTCCCCGCCGGTGCTCGACGCCTCGCCCTTGATCGAGCCGATCGCGTTCTCGACGGTCGGGAGCTGGAGCCAGCTGACATCGGGTAGGAACTGGCTCTCGGGGAGATCGGAGACGCGCTCGAGCAGGTCTGCGTCGCGCGCGCCGGTCTGGATCGCCGGGAGGACGCGCTGTGAGTAGATGACGTCGCTGGTGAGGAAGTTCTGCATCTGACCCGCGATCAACTCCTCGGCGGCCTCGGGCTCGGTGTCGCCGAGCGCTTTCGGCAGGTGCTCGGAGATCCCGCTCAGCCCGTCGCTGCGGAAGGAGAGCGATTGAAGGAGGTAGCCCTGCGCTTCGCTGAGCTCATCGGGGACATCGATCGCCCCCGCGCGCTCGATCAGCTGCTCGGACTCGACGCGGAAGCCGTTGATCGTGTTCTCGACGTCGACCGAGCTCTGAGTTCCGGGATCCTCGAATAGGCCGAAGAGGGCGTCACCCTGCTGATCGGACTCGCCGACGAGCGCTCCGACATCGGCTACGTAGTCCTCGAAGGCTTGCGCCTTGCGCGCACCCAGACAGGCCCTTATGCCGAAGATCAGAATCAGCGCCAGCACCAATGCGATCACCCCGGCGATGATCCGCCGCGTGACTACCGTTTGGTGATCGAAACCGTGTTCGGGCCCGCCTCTCCGCGCGCCGCCCCCCGGATCATCGCTGAAGGACAATCTTGCTCCCTGGCCGTTTGCAGGTGAAAGTCGACCATAACGATAGAGAGATCAGAAGCAGAAACGGCAAGAGTCCTGTCGTCGGCCCGCGCGGCAGGGAGCCTGCCGGCGAGCCCGAAAGCAGAACGGTGAGCGACAGCGATCCCACTCGGGCGCTCACCGGCTCTACCGATCCGGCTGGCGACCGGCCAGAAGGGGCCGGTCGCTCCGGACTATTGCTGGGCCGCTATCGCCTCGAGGCCGCAATCGGATCGGGTGGCCACGGCTCCGTCTGGCGAGCCTTCGACGCGAAGCTCGAGCGGCCGGTGGCGGTCAAGGTCCTCACGCGCTCTAGCGCCCTCCACGACCGGCGCGCCGAGCGCGAGGCGCGCGCCGCCGCACGCCTGAACCACCCCGGCATCGTGGCGCTCTACGAGTTCGGGGAGGACGCCGACGCCGTCTACCTGGTGTCCGAGCTCGTCGACGGGCGGACGCTCGCCGACCTCGAGGGAGACGGGTTGGTTTCCGATCGCGACCTCGCCGAGATCGGCGTCGCCCTCTGCGACGCCCTCGCCCACGCACACCGTAAACAGGTCGTTCACCGTGACGTCAAACCCCAGAACGTGCTTGTCGCCGCCGACCCGGCCGCCGGAGCGGGGTTCGTCAAGCTGACGGACTTCGGGGTGGCCCGACTGCTGAGCGAGGACCCCCTGACCGTCACCGGCGGCGTGGTGGGGACGGTCGCCTACATGGCGCCTGAGCAAGCGGCCGGGCAGCAGGCGGCTGAACCCGCCGACGTCTACTCGCTCGCGTTGACCCTGCACGAAGGTTGGTCCGGACTGCGACCGGGCGGGCCGAGCTCGACGCACCGCTCGCTTGCCCAGCTTCGTCGCGACTTGCCCCCCACGATCGCCGCTGTGATCGATCTCTGTCTGGTCACGGCTCCCGACCGGCGTCCCGGGCTCGACGAGCTGCGGATGACACTCGAGGAGGCCCTCACCGATCTCGCCGACGACGGTGGTCTGGTTGCGCCGGGTCCGCTCGAGCGAATCGGCCTGACGATTCCCCTCCGCCCGCGCGCGAACGTGCCGGGACTCCCATCGGCGCCGCGCGGCGGGTCGCTGGCGGCGCGCGTCGGCGCCGCGCTCCTAGCGGCCGCGACCGTGGCGGCAGCGGTTGTCTGGCTCGCGCCTGGGACGGCCGAGTTTCCGCTTGCCGCCGCGGCGGCAACGGCGTTCGCCTGCCTACTCCTGCCTCGCGCGGGCTGGCT
>Ga0136631_10000425_pt1 | contig 13054 bp, 10 predicted proteins | sample AntDrymUQ6012206_2_FD_104655 | JGI IMG/M metagenome (GOLD analysis project Ga0136631, IMG submission 104655) | Polar desert sand microbial communities from Dry Valleys, Antarctica - metaG UQ601 (22.06) | ecosystem: Environmental > Terrestrial > Soil > Desert | place: Antarctica: Dry Valley... | reverse complement strand
TCGGGCTGCCGTCGGGCCCCACCACCGCCCTGGCCGCGGCCGGGCTGCTGGCCGTCACCGGATGGGTCCTCGTCCGGCGGCCGGATGTGCCCCGGGGGGCGGCGGCGCTGCTCGGTGGGCTCCTCCTGGCGACGACCCCGGTGCAGCCCTGGTACGGCGTCCCCCTGCTGGCGCTGGCCGCGGCGGCCGCCCTTCCCGGGTGGTCGCTGGTGGCGGCCGCCTCCTATCCGTACTTCTTCGCGGTGATCCTCGACGCCCGCCACACCGTCACCATCGGGCGGGTCTCCTACGGCCTCGCCTTCCTGGCCGTGGTGGCGGGGGCCGCCCGCCGGCGCGCCCGTCCCCCCGACCGGGTGCCCGACGTCCCAAGCCCCGGCGGGGCTCGCCAGTAGCGTGACCTCCGGCCGCCGGACGACACTGAGCCGGTGCCCGACGTCGTCATCCCCGTCCTGAACGAGGCCGGCGCCCTCCCCGACCTGCTGGCGGCCATGCCCGACGGGTTCACCGCCATCGTCGTCGACAACGGGTCCGACGACGGCTCCGCCGGCATCGCCCGCGCCGGCGGGGCCCGGGTGGTCGACGAGCCCCGCCGGGGGTTCGGGGCCGCCTGCTGGGCCGGCCTGGTTGCGGCCGACGCCTCCGACGGCGTCGTCTGCTTCATGGACGGCGACGGCTCGTTCGACCCGTCCGACCTCGTCCGGGTTGCCACCCCCGTCCTCGACGGCCGCTCCGACATGGTCCTCGGAGCCCGTCGCCCGACTCACCGGGGCGCCTGGCCGCCGCACGCCCGCCTGGCCAACCGGGTGCTGGTGGTGGAGATCCGCCGGCGCACCGGCGTGCGCCTCCGCGACCTCGGCCCCATGCGGGCCGCCCGCCGGGAGGCGCTGCTCGCCCTGGGCATCGAGGACCGCCGCTTCGGGTGGCCGTTGGAGATGGTGCTGCGGGCGGCCGCCGCCGGGTGGCGGATCGACGAGATCGACGTGCCCTACTCGCCCCGGGTGGGCACGTCGAAGGTGACGGGGACGGTCAAGGGCACGTACCGGGCGGTGCGCGACATGTCCAAGGTGCTCGGCTCGCAGCGAAACATCCTGCCCGATGATCCGCACGGTGAGGCAGGACCGTAGACGAGTTACCGCAAGAGAGAGAAAGAGACAACCGTGCGAATTAGATCAAAAGCAACCGCTGCAGCCCTCCTCGGGGCGCTCGTCTTCGCAGGCGCCGCATGTGGGGACGACAGCTCGGAATCCTCGACAAACAAGTCGGCCGAGAACGCCGATATGGTCACCGCCATCCCCAGCCTTTCCGGCGTCGGGACGTCGGTGGCACTCGACGGTGGCACCGCTGCCGCCCTCAAGTCCCTCGGTGTGGCCATCGCCCCTTCGGGCAGCGCCACCTTCGACGCCGCCACCTCCACCATCACCTTCCCCATCACGTCGGGCTACGCCGAGATCCACAGCGACCTGAGCGTCAAGCCCGGTTGGATCCTGGGCTCCGTCGAGCACTCCGGTAGCGGGTTCACCCTCACCGCCGGTGCCACCAAGGTCGAGCTGTCCGACTTCATCGTCGACCCCGGCAACTCGGTGCTGTACGGCACGGTGGGCGGCTCGCCCATGGTCCCGCTGCTCGACCTCGACGGCACCAACGTCAAGGTGAGCATGGAGGGCGCCAACGTCGTCCTCGACGGCACCGTCGCCAAGCTGACCGACACCGCCGCCGGCGCCCTCAACAAGGCGTTCAAGGTTGACGCCATCAAGGCGGGCACGCCCCTCGGCGTGGTCCACCTGGTCGCCAAGGGCGACGCGACCACCTACAACGCGTCCACCGACAAGACCACCGCCATCAGCCGCCTGACGGGCAAGTCCACCTCGGTCACGCTCGACGCCGGCACCGCCAAGGCCCTCGAGAGCCTGGGCGTGGCAGTGGCGCCGGTCGGCTCGGCCACCTTCGACGCCAAGACGTCGACCGTGTCCTTCCCGATCACCGGAGGCTTCGCCGCCATCCACTCCGACCTGACCTACAAGCCCGGCTACATCTCGGGCACCGTCATCCACCAGGAGAGCGGCCTCAAGTTCTCCAAGGGCAACAAGTCGATCGAGATCACCGACTTCGTGGTCGACCCCGGGAACTCGATCCTGACGGCCTCCGCCGGCGGCAAGGCGGGCATCCCCCTGCTCGACCTCGACGGCAACGCGGTCAAGGTCGGCGCCGAAGGTGACGACGTCACCCTCGACGGCACCGTCGCCAAGCTCACCAAGACCGGCGCCGACGCCCTGAACGCCACCTTCGGGGTGACCGCCTTCACGGCCGGCCTGCCCCTCGGTGTGGTCCACCTGGTCGCCTCGGCCAGCTAAGGCCCGGCTCTCGATCGCCGGCACGACGGGCTCCGGCCCGTCGTGCCGGCCTCGTCGCGTTCCCGTGGCGGCGAGGGTGGTCTCTCTCGCTCCGCCGCCACGGCCTCACCCCGGGGGCCGGTGTCGGTACGCTGGGAGCGTGGGTCCTACGCGCGGCCGGATCCTCGTCGTCGACGACGAAGACGACATCCGGGCCCTCCTCACCCGATACCTGGAGATGGAGGGCTACGAGGTCGCCCAGGCGGCCGACGCCACCGGCGCCTACCAGGCCCTGGCCGACGACCCGCCCGACCTGGTCCTGCTCGACGTGATGCTCTCGCCCGACGACGGGCTCGAGGTGCTCGCCCGCATCCGCAAGGAGAGCGAGGTGGCGGTGATCCTGCTCACCGGGCGGGGCGCCGAGGCCGACCGGGTGGTGGGGCTCAAGCTGGGCGCCGACGACTACGTCGTCAAGCCGTTCTCACCGGCCGAGGTCGAGGCCCGCATCTCGTCGGTGCTCCGCCGGGTCAAGCCCGCCCCCGCGGCCACGTCGCTCACCTTCGACGGGCTCACCATCGGCCTGGCCTCCCGGGAGGTGCGTGTCGGCGACAGCGACGAGCCGGTGACGCTCACGGCCAAGGAGTTCGACCTGCTTTACTTCCTCGCCACCTCACCCCGCCAGGTGTTCTCCCGGGAGCAACTGCTCGACAACGTGTGGAACTCCTCGTCGGAGTGGCAGAGCCCGGGCACGGTCACCGAGCACATCCGCCGCCTGCGCAACCGGATCGAGGCCGACCCCGACCACCCCCGCTGGATCACCACTGTGTGGGGCGTCGGCTACCGATTCAACCCGTAGGGCGCTTCAACCCGTAAGGCGCTTCAACTCGTAGGGCGCTTCACTCCGGCGGCTGCTCGGCCCCCGGCTCGTAGGGCCACTGGCGGCGGCGCTTCACCTCGTACATGGCCTCGTCGGCCCGGCGGATGATCGCCTCCGGCTCCTCCGTCGGGCCGTAGCCGACCGACACCCCGATGCTGGCGGTGACCAGCTCGGTGCCGCCCCCGAGCAGCAGCGGGCGCCCCAGTGCCTCCCCGATCCGGTCCCGCATGTGCTCCAGGTCGGCCCCCGTCTCGATCCCCCCGCACACCACCACGAACTCGTCGCCTCCGATGCGGCCCACCGTGTCGCCGGGGCGGACCACGCGCGACAGGCGGCGGGCCACCCGCACCAGCACCTCGTCGCCGGCGGCGTGGCCCCACCTGTCGTTGATGGCCTTGAAGTCGTCGACGTCGAGGTAGAACACGGCCACGCCCGTGCCCGTGCGCCCGTTGCGGGCCTGCTCGAGCCTCACCCGGTCGAAGAGCAGGGTGCGGTTGGCCAGCCCGGTGAGGGGGTCGTGGAGGGCCTGCTCCGCGAACCGGGCCTCCAGGGCCTTGCGCTCGACCGCGTGGCGCAGGGCACGGGACAGCCGAGCCCCGTCGACGGTGCCCTTGACCAGGTAGTCCTGGGCCCCCTCGTGCACCGCCTGCAGCCCCAGCTGCTCGTCGGCCAACGACGTGAGGATCACGATGGGGGCCAACGGGTCGAGGGTCGTCAGCTGGCTCAGCGACTCGAGCCCCTGGCCGTCGGGCAGGAACAGGTCGAGGAGGATGCAGTCGGTGGGGCGCCGGTGCAGCTCGGCCTCGGCCCCGGCCAGGTCGCGCGCCCGCCGCACGCGGTAGTCGCCGTCGGGGCTGCCGGCCAGCGTCTCCTCCACCAGCCGGGCGTGGTCGTCGTCGTCCTCGACGAGCAGGATGTCGAGCGCTCCCTCGGCCGCCTCACCCGGCGACGCACCATCGGGCGACGTCGCGTCCGGCGACGCCCGGGATCGGCCGGTATGCGACCGGCCCGCCTCGTCACCGGCGGCCCCAGCTCCCGTCGAGTCGGATGCCGTCCCGCCGGACCTCGTCGCCGGCTCGACCTCGGAGACGGCGGCTGCGTCGGCCGGCCGGCGGTCGGGTGGGAGCGTCCCGAGGTCGTCGGGGACGGTGAACCGGAACCGGCTCCCCCCGGCGGGGTTCTCCTCCACCCAGATGGAGCCGCCCCGCTGCTCGACGATCCGCTTGCAGACGGCCAGGCCGATCCCGGTGCCGTCGTACTCGTTGCGGTGGAGGCGCTGGAACATCCCGAACACGTAGGTGCGGTGCTGGGGGTCGATGCCGATCCCGTTGTCGGTCACGTCGATGCACCACGCGTTGACCATCCTCGACGCGGAGACCCGGATCCGCGGCGGGACGCCGTCGGCGACGAACTTCAGCCCGTTGGCGGCCAGGTCGCGTAACAGGTGCACGAACTGGGCGGGATCGCCCGCCACCACCGGCAGCGGGTCGCACCCGATCGACCCGCCCGACTCGGCGAGCTCGCCGTCGAGGCCGAGGCGGACCTCCTCGACGACCCGGTCGAGGGGCACGGCGACGTTGGGGCGCCGGTCGACGCCGACCTTGGCGTAGGCCAGCAGGTCGTCGATGAGGAGGTTCATGCGGGTCGCGCTCTTGAGGATGAAGCCCAGGAACTCCTCGCCCCGCTCGTCGAGGACGTCGCCTTGGGTCTGCTCGAGGAGGCCGGCGAACCCGGAGATGACCTGGAGGGGCGACTTGAGGTCGTGGGCGGCCACGGTGGCGAACTGGGCCAGGTCGGCGTTCGAGCGGGCCAGCTCCCGCTGGTAGCGCTCCCTGAGCTCCTCGGCCCGGGCGGTAGCGGCGTAGGCCACCGTGCGCTCGGTCAGGTCGAGCACCTGGCAGAGGAACCCCCGGGGTGATCCGTCGCCGGCCGGGAGCAGCGAGCAGGTCACGTGGGTCGAGGCGATGTTCCCCTCGGCGCAGACGAAGCGGTACTTGGCCTGGTAGGTGGGGTCGGCCCGGGTGTCGGGTGTGGTCCGCGACAGGCGGCGGCGGAGGGCGGCGTGCCGGTCGACGTCGCCCGGGTGGCCGATCTGGTCGATGCCGGTCCCGACCAGGCGGTCCGCGGGGTGGCCGACGATCTGGCACAGGGCCTCGTTCACGGTCTGGAAACGTCCGTCGAGGTCGAGCCGGGCCATCCCGATAGGGGCGTGGTCGAAGGCCAGCCGGAACCATTCCTCGGCGGGATCCCCGCCGTCGTCCTCCTGTCGCCGGGGCTCCGGTCGCCCGGAAGCAGGGCGGTCGCCCGCGGCCGCCGGGAGGCCGGCTCCGGCTCCCGGGTCCGGCTCAGGATCGGCGGGCCGGGGCAGGCGGCAGGCCTCGACCAGCCGCTGGGCCAGCGAATCCGACAGCATCCGCTTCTCGATGAAGGCGTCGGCCCCCGACGCCATGACCTGGTCCCTCACCCTCCCGGCCTCGATCGCAGAGAGGACGACGATCCGGCTGGCGGGGGATTGGCGACGGATGCCGGGGATCGCGGTCAGGCCGTCGGTGCCCGGCATGGCCACGTCGAGCAGGACGAGGTCGGGCCGCAGGGCTCCGGCCAGGCGCACCGCCTCCTCGCCGTCGGCGGCCTCCCCGACGATGTCGAAGGCAGCCGAGTCCTCCAGCATCCGCCGCAGGAGGGCCCGCATGGCCGAGGCGTCGTCGGCGATCACGACCCGTAGGAGGGGGGCCGGGACGTCCTCGGGCTGGTCGGTCCGGTTGCTCCGGTCGGTCTTCCACATCGTCGTACGCGCGCTCATCTCATCACAGTCCCGGGGGTGGACTGGCCCATCCGATGGTTCCCTTCACGACGCCGCGGCCGATGCCGGGGTCGCACACCGACGAACCCGCTCGCAGTCGAGGATGATGCAGCGACATCAACTGCCGGCCCACCGAATCGCAACTTCCGCACAACTCTCTCGGCCGGGCCGAACTCACCCCGACAAGTCGGGCCTCAGCTGGAAACTGCCCTCGTGCGCGACTGGCGGCCGGCGCGCCACACCCGGCGCAGCCGACGGCGCTCGTCCTCGTCCTTGCCCCCCCAGATGCCTGCTTCCTGGTTGGTCTCGAACGCGAACTGGAGGCAGGCGTCGTGCACCGGGCAGGTGCGGCAGACAGCCTTGGCCGCCTCGATCTGGTCGACGGCTACTCCTGTGGTTCCGACGGGGAAGAACAGGGCGGCGTCGGTGTCCAGACACGCAGCCTGATCCCGCCAACCCTCCTTGTCCCAGTCGAAGATGGGATTCCACATCACGGCCATGGGGCCCCTCGTTTTCGCTCCGGGGATGCTGGTACGCGGTTCGGCATAAGCGGTGCAAGGGGGAAGATCGAACGCCGGAGAAGTTGTCGGCGTAGAAGCCGCTGCTTGACCGCCACCCCGACCTCCCTCGGCACTCGTCCTCGTGGGACGCTGCCGGGGTCTAGGGCAACGTACTGCTGTGCCGGACTTCCCAGAACGGAAGCCGCGACCTCCGCAGGTTAGCCGGTTTCGACTCTGCGTAATCGCCCGACGTATGGTGCAACACCTTCCGCGGCTGCCAAACCCCGGGCGGGGCTCTACGATAGGGGCGTTCAGCGCCCAGCAGAGGGCGTTGTCGAGAGAGGGGGTCGTCGACATCCCGAGAGAAGCACTGCTCGCCCGAACGCTCGTCGAGCTGGCGGACAGCCTCGTCGCCGACTTCGACGTGGTGGAGATTCTCACCCTGGTCGCCGACCGGTGCGTCGACGTCCTCGACGTCGCCGCGGCCGGCCTGATGCTGGTTTCCGCCGACGGCGACCTGCGGGTGCTGGCCTCGTCCAGCGAAGCCATGCGGGTCCTCGAGCTGTTCGAGGTGCAGGCCGACGAAGGCCCCTGCATCGACTGCTACCGCTCGGGTAAGCCCATCGTGAACCAGAAGCTCGACGTCGTCGACTGCCGCTGGCCGAGATTCGGTCCCCAGGCCGTCGAAGCCGGCTTCCGATCGGTGCATGCCCTGCCCATGCGGCTGCGCAACCAGACCATCGGCGCCCTCAACATGTACCGCATCGACGAGGGCCAGATGCGGGAGACCGATGTGATCGCGGCCCAGGCGCTGGCCGACGTGGCCACCATCGCGATCCTCCAGAACCGCGCCGTCCGGGACGCCCAGGTGCTGAACGAGCAGCTCACCCGGGCCCTCAACACCCGGATCGTGATCGAGCAGGCCAAGGGGGTGGTCGCCGAACGGGCCGAGCTCGACATGGAGAACGCCTTCGCCCGCATGCGCCGCCACGCCCGCAACCACAACCTCCGTCTCACCGACGTCGCCCAGGCGATCACCACCAAGGTGCTCCCCGTCGCCTCCCTCGACCCCTGAGCATCCGAGTCGATTCGGGTCAGTCGCTTAGGAGGATGGGCGCCGACTCGTCGGTGTCGGACAGGTCGGGCAGCAGGGCGTCGGGCGCGAGCGCGAGCGCGTTCCAGGGGTCAGGCCCCGGCCCCCGCCTCGGAGGACCGGGGGCAGAGCAGAGGTCCGGGATCGACGAGCTCGTCAGCGCTGGCCGTCCGCACGGGACGGGCCTGGGTGACCCCGAGCGGCGCCCTGACGCGCACGGCGATCTCGGGGTCGGCGCCGTACCCGAGGGGGAGGTTGCAGTCGACCGCGTAGGCGACGTCCACCGTCATGGCCCGGCCGCCTTCGAGGCGGAGTCCGTCGGCGGCCGAGTGGTGGCCGTCGATCTGCACCGGTCCGACCTCGAGGGGCGCCCCTCCGCGTTCCTCGACGCGCACGCCGCGGAGGTCCACCGGCAGTAGGCCCTCGTTGCGCAGTTCGATGCGCAGGACGCCCCTCCCGGCCCCGGCGCCGGGATCGGTCTCGACGGAGGCCACCACCGCCGTGAGGCGGGGGGCGACTGCCCCCGACCACCACAGGCCGACACACACCAGGGAGATGGCGACGACGGCCGCCACCAGCCAACGGTCAGGGTGGGACCGTCCGACGAAGGTGACCGGCTTGGTCGGCGGGGCGTCCATCAGGTCCTCCCGAGGGTGTAGGCCACGTGCAGGGCGACCACGGCGTCGTCGAGGGTGGCCCCCGCGGCGCGGGCCTCGACCGCGAAGCGGCGGGCGGCGTCGAGCAGGCCCGGCGACGGCGACGGTCGCCGGGGGGGGCCGGCGACGACTGTGCCGTGGCGGCCGTGGGTGGTCACCACCCCGTCGGCCTCCAGCTCCCGGTAGGCGCGGGCGACGGTGCCGCCGGCCAGTCCGAGGTCGTTGGCCAGCTGGCGGATCGACGGCAGCCGGAAGCCGGCGGCGACAGCGCCCCCCACCACCAGGGCGGTCACCTGCTGGCGGAGCTGCTCGTAGGGAGGCACCGCCGAGCGGGGATCGACCTCGAGGATCACCCGGGCGCTGGCCCCGGCCGTGGCCGTGACGCGGAGGGCCGCCGCACCCGCCAGGGCAGATGGGCCAGGTACTGGCAGGCGCCAAGGGCGAGGAGGGCGGCCACCAGCGCCGGGAGCCACATCGTCCAGCGCAGGACGGCGACGTCGGACGAGGCCAGCAGCGCCGCCACCCCGGCGAACATGAACAGCAGCACCGCCAGCCCGGCTCCGGCCACCGAGTGGACCGACTGCGACCGGATGGCGTCGTCGGCCGCCACCAGTGACGGGTCGGTGAACGGCTGGGGCCTCCGGATCAGCCAGCGCTGCAAGCGTTCGAGGCCCCAGACGAGGGCGGCGACCCAGCCGAGGAACACCACGACCATGGTTGCGCTCGGCCCCCTGGACCCCTCGTCGTAGGGCAGGGCGAGCGACCCGACGATGCCGATGGCGACGGCCGCGCCCAGCAGGCGGGGGGCCAGGACGAGGCCGCGGGGCAGGTAGTCGGCGACGTCTCGGGAGACGACGCTGGCCGCTCGCCGGACCGGATCGATGGGGCGGACGAGGGACACCTCGGCGTACAGGGCGCCGACGAGGTAGCCGAGGAAGATCCAGCTCACGTCGCCGGGGTTGGTGCCGCCGGCCGAGTCGACGCCGAGGATCTCGAGGTGCCCGCTCCAGGCGAGGGCGAAGGCGGCGGGTAGGACCACGCCGGCTACCGCGCCCCAGGTCCGCAGGATGCCTGACGTCCGCAGGTACCAGCTGGCCATCGGCCGGTTCTGCGGCGTGAGAACCAGGTCGTGGGCCCGGGCCCACCCTTCGACGAGCTCGTCGCCGGCCGCCCGGTAGGCCCGGATCAGGGCCAGAGGCACGACCACCAGACTGCCGAGAAGGGCGGGGAGCAGCATCGGGCTCGTGTCCACCGGATCATCATACCGATGTCTTGATACAATGCAACAACAAACCCATGCCGGCTGCCTTCAGATGGCCACGTGCACCTCGAACAACACGAGGGGCCAGGCCAGGATCGCCAGCAGCGCCGACAGGATCCCCGAGAGGCTGTCGAGATTGCCCAGGAAGCCCTTGTTGGCGGCGATCAGCACGCCGATGACGATCCAGATGATGAACCCGAGACTCACCGGTCTGCGCATGGAAGCCACCTCCGGAGGCGGACGCTAGCGCCCGCCAGGCGCCACTCCGACAGGAGTCGCCGCCGGTCCCCGCGGGATCAGCGGTCGATGGCCCGGCGGACGGCCCGGGTGGTGACGGCCAGGGCGTCGAGGCGGGCAATGGGCTCGGCGTCGATGCGCCGCAGCAGACCGGTGATCTCGGCCGCCTCCGACGACCGGGCGGCGAGGAAACGGGCCACCGCGTCGAGCTCGCCCAGGTCGGGGGACGAGTCCAGCGCCCGGCGCGCCCCCCGGCGGCGGAGGTCGTCGAGGTCGTCGAGCAGGCCCCGGACGGCCGACCGCGACCAGCCGTCGTCGGCGACCGCGTGGCGGAGACGATCGACCAGCTGGTCGATCCCCAGCGCCTCCTCCACCTCGGCCATCGCCCGGGCCACCCCCGTCACCGGCCGGTTCGTCTCGCGGGCCACGTCGGCCACGTCGGCCGAGATCTCCAGCTCGCCCAGCGCCGCCCACCGCACGGCCGCTTCCGGCGCGAGCCCGGCGTCGGCCAGGGCCTCGGCCCGCCGGGCCCGCCGCCGCCGGCGAAGGGCGGTATCGAGGTCGGGCAGGGCCGATTCCAGCGCCGCCGCCGCCGGGCGGTCGCGGGCCACGCCGGCGGCGATATCGGCTCCGTCGCCCCGGCGGAGGTAGTCGCGCGTGAGCGCCTCGAGCACGGCGCGGGCGGTCGTCACCTGGTCGGGCACCAGGCGCATCGGCCGGTCCTCGTCGCCGTCGAGCTCCCGCCACCACCCGGCGGCGTCGACCACGTCGCGGGCGAGCCACCAGGCCGCCGCCACCGCCGCCGGGTCGCAGCCGGTGTCGGCCGCCAACCGGGAGGCGAACGTCGCCCCCATGCGGTCGACCACCTCGTTGGCCACCACCGACGAGACGAGCTCCCGGCGCAGGCGGTGGCCGTCGAGGAGGTGGTCGAAGCGCCCCACCAGGCGGGAGGGGAAGTAGCCCACCAGCGCCGCCCGCAGCGCGGGCTGGTCGGGGACGTCGGACGCCAGCAGGTGGGCCGACAGGCTCCGCTTGGCCCCGGCCATGAGGACCGCCAGCTCGGGACGGGTGAGGCCCGCCCCCGCCCGGGCCCGGGCCGCCATCTCCGCGGTGGTGGGCAGCGCCTCCACCGCCCGGTCGAGCACGCCCGTCGCCTCCAGCTCCACCATCAGCCGCTCGATGGCGCCCACCCGCCCCGCGCTGGCGGCCTGCGACCGGCTGAGGGCCAGGCTCTGGCGGGCGCTGTCGTGGAGGACGGCCGCCACCACGTCGCCCCGGGCGTCGGCCAGCAGGTCGTCCCGCTCCCGGAGGGTGATCTCGCCCGCCTCCACCGCCGGCCGGAGGAGAATCTTGAGGTTGACCTCGTGGTCGGAGATGTCGACGCCCGCCGAGTTGTCGATGGCGTCGGTGTTGATGAGCCCGCCCCGGCGGGCGTACTCGATGCGGGCCCGCTGGGTGAACGCGAGGTTGGCTCCCTCCCCCACGACCCGGGCCCTCACCTGCCTGCCGGCCACCCGCACCTCGGCGTTGGCCCGGTCGTCGATGTCACCGTCGGGCTCGTCGCCGGCCCGCACGAAGGTGCCGATGCCGCCGGCGAAGAGGAGATCCACCGGCGCCTGCAGGATGGCCCTTATGAGCTCGGGCGGCGACAGCTGGTCGACACCGGGGTCGAGGCGCAGGGCGGCCCGGACCTGGGGACTGATCGGGACCCGCTTGTCGAGCCGCGACCACACGCCGCCGCCGGGGCTGATCCGGGACCGGTCGTAGTCCTGCCACGACGACCGGGGCAGGACGAACAGCCGGGTCCGCTCCGCGTAGGAGGCGGCCGGGTCGGGGTCGGGGTCGAGGAAGATGTCGCGGTGGTCGAAGGCGGCCACCAGGCGGAGGCGGTCGGAGCGGAGCATGGCGTTGCCGAAGACGTCCCCCGACATGTCGCCGATGCCGGCGACGGTCACCGACTCGGCGTCGAGATCGATGTCGAGCTCGGCGAAGTGGTGGCGCACGGCCACCCACGCGCCGCGGGCGGTGATGCCGAGCTGCTTGTGGTCGTAGCCGCTGGACCCTCCGGAGGCGAAGGCGTCGCCCAGCCAGAAGCCGCGCTCCTCGCTCAGGCGGTTGGCCAGGTCGGAGAAGCCGGCCGTGCCCCGGTCGGCGGCCACCACCAGGTAGGGATCGTCCCCGTCGCGCCGGCGGGGGACCGCCACCACCCGGTCGCCCACCACCCCGTCCCGTACGACGTTGTCCGTGACCTCCAGCAGGCTGGTGATGAAGATCTCGTAGGCCCGACGCTCGTCCACCCCGCCGGACGGGACGTCGCCCCCGCCGTACCGGGGCCGCCGCACGACGAAACCGCCCTTGGCCCCGGTGGGCACGATGAGGGCGTTCTTGAGCACCTGGGCCCGCATCAGGCCCAGGACCTCGCTGCGGTAGTCGTCGGGACGCTCGCTCCAGCGGATGCCACCCCTCGCCACCGGCCCCCACCGGAGGTGGACACCCTCCACCGCCGGGCCGTACACGAAGATCTCCCGGAAGGGGACGGGCCGGGCGGCGTCGGGCACCGCCCCGCTGTCGAACTTCAGGGCCAGGTGCGACCCGGCGGTGGCCTCGTCCGGGTGGAGGTAGCGGTTGGTGCGCAGGGTGGCGTCGACCAGGGCCAGGAAGCCCCGCAGGATTCGGTCGTGGTCGAGGCGGGCGACGGCGTCGCAGCCGTCGACGATCCGGTTCCGCAGCTCCTCGGCGATCGACGCCCCCGCCGCCCGCACCGGGTCGAAGCGGGCCACGAACAGCTCGACGAGGTGGCGGGAGATGGCCGCGTTCTCCACCAGCACGTCGTTGACGTACTCGGTGCTGAAGGTGGTCCCCACCTGGCTGCGGAACCGGCGGTAGGCCCGCAGCACGGCCACGTCGTCCCACGCCAGGCCCGCCCGCAGCACCAGCCGGTTGAGGGAGTCGACCTCGGCCCGGCCGTCCCACAGGGCCAGGGCGGCCTCCGCGAGGAGCGGCCCATGACGGTCGACGTCGAGGGCCCGCCCGGTGGGGTCGGTGACGGCGAAGTCGTGCAGGTGGGCCCGCTGCTCGCCCGACCCCAGGGCGTAGGGCACCTCCTCCACCGCCCACAGCCCGAGGCTCTCTACGATGGGGAGGAACCGCGAGAGCTCGACCGCGCGCCCCCGGCTGAACACCTTGAGCCGGGCCGGCCCGTCGCCCGGGGGCGGTGGGGTGAGCACCACCGCCACGTCGCGCCCGGAGGCGCCGAGGGCGTCGAGCTCGACGACGTCGTCGACCGCCCTCGCCGGC
>Ga0136631_10000424_pt1 | contig 13091 bp, 14 predicted proteins | sample AntDrymUQ6012206_2_FD_104655 | JGI IMG/M metagenome (GOLD analysis project Ga0136631, IMG submission 104655) | Polar desert sand microbial communities from Dry Valleys, Antarctica - metaG UQ601 (22.06) | ecosystem: Environmental > Terrestrial > Soil > Desert | place: Antarctica: Dry Valley... | reverse complement strand
GCGCGTGGCCGGGCCCGCCTGCAGCAGCCGGCTTCCGAGCGCGCTCGATCGCGCGACGATCCGCCCGCGGCGGTCGACGACCTGCACGAACAGCGAGCCGCCGGTGAGCCGGCCTTCGAGCGCGCCGGCCTGCGTCAGCAGACGCGGCGTGGCGGAGGCGAGCCGCGCGACCTCGACCGCCCGTGCCCGCAGCGCATCGTCAAGGGCGCCCGTCAGCTGGCGTTCCAGCAGCGCGGGCACCGCGAGCCCGAGCAGCGCGACCGCGACGACGATCGCCGCGGCCGCCGCCGCGGCCACCCGCGCTCTGAGGCCGAACGCGCTCACGGGGCGCGCCGCACGGCCATCGGTGTGCGGATTCGACGGGCGCTCACGTGTCCAGCCGGAAGCCGACGCCCCGGACGGTGTGGATCAGCGCCGGCTCACCGAGCTTGCGGCGCAGGTAGGCGACGTAGCGGTCGACGACGTTCGCGCCGGCCTCGCCTTCGCCGCCCCACACCTCCTCGAGCGCGAGCTCGCGCGTGACGACGCCGCGAGCGTTGCGCAGCAGCAGCTCGAGCAGCTCGGCCTCGCGGCGGGTCAGCTCCAGCTCGTGGCCGCTGCGGCGGGCCGTTGCGGTCTCGACGTCGAGCACGAGATCAGCGAACGCGAGCTGGTCGCCGGGCGGATGATTGCGTCGCAGCAGCGCGCGCACGCGAGCGGTCAGCTCGTCGACCTCGAACGGCTTGACGAGGTAGTCATCGGCGCCGGCGTCGAGGCCCGCCACCCGCTCGGCGAGCGCGTCGCGCGCCGTGAGCAGCAGGATCGGCACCGCCAACCCCTTCGCGCGCAGCCTGCGCGTGACCGCCAGCCCGTCCATCCCGGGCATCGTCACGTCGAGCACGATCAGATCCGGCAACGACCGCTCGACGTGCGCGAGCGCCGCCCCGCCGTCGGCTAGCGCGGCGACGTCATAGCCCTCTGCGCGCAGCGTGCGCTCGAGCATGCGCCTGATCGGAGCGTCGTCGTCGACCAGGAGGACGGCCGGCTCGGACATGGCGTCGAGTGTAGGGCGCAGGCTCGCCGCGGACGGATCGTCAGATCGCCACCCCGCTGAAGGTACCCAGGCTCGGGTCGATGAGCGGCGCCGTCGGTCCGCCTGGACATGTAGGCGTCTGCGCGGGTCCAGCTCAACCCCGCGCCGAGGTCGTACCGATAGGCACGGCATGGCCCTTCAGCGCGAACGGTTGCCCGCAATCGCGTTGAGCGAGGACGGCCGCGAGATCGAACAGGTTCTGCTCGGGCTGGCCGATGGCAGCTACGTGCTCAGCACACCCGCCGGTGCCGTCGCCGAGTGCGGCGTCGGCGTCGTCGCCCTGCTCGGGACGCCTGCCGACAAGCTCGTCGGGCGGCCGACGGCGGACGTGCTCGTGGCGGGTTCGGACACGGCGGCGCAAACGGCCTTCGAGCACCTCCTGAACGGCGACGGTGAGGCTGCTGCCTCGACAGCGTTCAGCTGCACGACGGGCGACGGTGCCGTGCGCACGCTGCAGTTCGTCGTCGTCGCCGTGCCGCTCGCCCTGGGCTGGGAGTTCACGTCGCTGCTCGGCGAGCTCGGTTCGCGCGACACCGGGACCTGGCATCCCGAAGCGCTGCGCCTGCGCCACGGCCGCGCCCTCGAGGCGATCGAGGGTCTTTGCATCGACGGGGCTCAGCCCGATCCCGGCGCCCGCCTGGCGGGCATCCTCGTCGTCGTGCGCGACGTCGACGCGCCGACGCTCACGCGCGAGGACGTCGGCCGGCGCATGGCCGATCAGCGCGCCGCTGTGCGCGGCGCTGCCGCCGAGTCCGCCCGTTCGGCAGATGTTGCCATCGGACGCATGACGATCGACGACGCCCAGCCCGCGCCCGAGGCGCAGGCCGCGGGCTTCGAGGATCTCGTCGACCGCGCGCATGTGCTGCGCGAGCGCCTGTCGGCAGCCGAGCGCGACGCCGGCGCGGCGAACGTCGCGCGCGAGCTCGCGCTCTTCGAGCTCGCTACCGCCCAATCCGACCGCGACGAGGCGCTCAGCCGGGTCGCTGCCGCCCACGCCGAGCGCGATGCCGAGCACGAGCGGCGCTCCGCCGCCGACGCGCTCGTCGACAGCGCGCAGCGGGCCGCTGCGGAGCGCATGCAGGAGCTGGCCCGTGAGCGCGACGAGGCGCGCTCGGCTCTCGACGCTGCGCAGGCCGCACGGGCGCAGGCCGAGCACGCTGCCGGCGCCGCGCGAGCAGAGGCCCAGGCCGCCGCCGGCGCCGCGGGGACGGAGACCGACTGGGCGCGGGCGGCTCTGCAAGCTGCCGAGACCGAGACCGAGAACGCCTGGGGGGCCGCCGACGACGCACGTTCCGAGGCCGACGCCGCGCACGCAGATGCCGACGCAGCACGTGTGCAGGCGGCCGCGGCCAGCGCCGAGGCGGACGCCGCGCAAGCTCGGTTCGAGGCGCTGCGCGCGGAGATGCGCACAGCGCGCGCCGATGCCCAGGGCGCCCGTGAGGACACCGCAGCCGCACGCGCCGAGACGGAATCCGCCCGCGCTGACGCCGAGCGCGCGCAAGCCGAGCTGCACGCGATCGGCGAGTCGCTGCGTGCCGAGCGTGCTACGACCGTCACCGCCGGCGCCGAGCTCGCGCTGCTGCGCTCGCAGGCCGAGGCCGCCCAACAGGACGCCGCGGCCGTTCGCGGCGAGCTGCATGCGGCTCGTGGCGAGCTGCAGAACGCGCACGGGGAGAGCGCGCTGAGCCGCGGTGAGCTGAGCGCCGTGCGCGCCGAGCTCGACGGTACGCGCGGCGCACTGGAGAGCGTCCGCCTCGAGCTTGAGTCGGCACGGCAGCTGAGCGCGACTCCGGACGATCTCGACGCACTGCAGCGCGAGCTGACGGGCGTGCGCGAAGAGCTTGACAGCACGCGCAGCGACCTCGCGGCCGCCCGCGCCCAGATGCACGTCCAGGGCGCCGAGCTGGCGGGAGCGCAGGCGGAGATCCAGGCGCGCAGCGACGACTTGGCCGTGCGCGGTGGCGAGCTGGCCGGCGCTCGAGCCGAGATCGAGATGATGCGCGGTGCGATCGAGGCCTCCTCTCAGGAGCATGCGATCGCCCGGACGGAGATCGAGGCGCGTTCGCGGGAGCTCGCGGATGCCCGGACGCAGATCGAGGAGCGTTCGGAGGAGCTCGCGACCGCCCGGACGGAGATCGAGGCGCACGAGGTCGAGCTGTCCCGGACGCGTGCGCAGCTGAATGCCAAGAACGCGGAGACCGAGCGCCGCGACGCCGAGCTTCAGGCGCGTGGCGCCGAGCTCGAGTCACGCAGCGGCGAACTGTCGAGCACGCGCGCCGATCTGCAAGCCAAGGCCGCCGAGCTCGAGGCTCGCGGTGGCGAGCTGGCCGGCGTTCATGGCGAGCTCGAGGAGCTGCGCGGCGAGCTCGACGCTACGCGCGCCGAGCTGCACGGTGCGCAGGAGCAGCTCGACAGCACGCGCGCCGAGCTCGACGCCTCGCGTGCCGCTGCCGAGGACTTTCGTGCCGAGCGCGAGCAGGTGCGCATCCGCGCGAGCCAGCTGCTCGTCGAGGCGGAGCGAGCTCGCGCCGCCGCAGAGGCGATCCGCGCGGAGTTCGACGAGCCCGACGGCGGGCCGATCGCGCCGGGCACGACGCCGGCGGCCGGCCTCGCCACTCGTTCACCATCCACGGCGCCGGAGCCGGCGCCGGCTGCCGGCGAGGCGGCCGAGCAGGTCCTGCGCCCGCCGCCGTGCGCACCGGGCGAGGCGGCCGCGCTGATCGGCCTGGACGGCAGCTTCAAGCACCTCGACGACGCATTCTGCGGACTGCTCGGCTGCCGCGAAGAGGATCTGCGCGCCGCCCGCTGGCCGTCGATCATCGACCGCGAGAACCTCCAGGCCCACCAGGAGATCGCGCGGGCGTTGCGCGCCGGCGAGATCGAGAGCGCCGACGTCGACACGATCTACATGCACGCGCAGGGCCTGCTCGTTCCGATCGAGGGCACGGTCTCGATGTTCGGCGACGACGGCGGGCAGGCAACGCACTTCCTCTTCCTGGCCGATGTCAGCAAGACGGCCGGCGAGCCCGGGATCCTCTGACCGAGCTAGGGCGCCGCGCCGATCGGGCAGCTCACGCCGGTCCCGCCAAGGCCGCAGTATCCGCGCGGGTTCTTCGCCAGGTACTGCTGGTGGTAGTCCTCGGCGTAATAGAACTCGGGCGCCGGCAGGATCTCGGTCGTGATCTCGCCACGACGAGCGGCGTCCTTCAGCGCCTCGCCGTAGCGATCGCGTGAGGCGCCGGCTGCTGCGGCCTGCTCATGGGAGGTCGTGTAGATCCCGGACCGGTACTGGGTGCCGACGTCGTTGCCCTGGCGCATGCCCTGGGTCGGGTCGTGGCTCTCCCAGAACGTCGCGAGCAGTTGCTCGTAGGAGATCTCGGAGGGACGGTAGACGACGAACACGACCTCGTTGTGGCCGGTGCGCGCGCTGCAGACCTCCTCGTAAGTCGGGTTGGCCGTCATTCCGCCGGCGTAGCCGACGGCCGTCGTGTACACGCCGGGGAGCTGCCAGAAGACGCGCTCGGCGCCCCAGAAGCAGCCGAGGCCGAAGATCGCCTGCTCGGTGTCGGCGGGAAACGGGCCGCGCAGCGGCGCGTCGAGGACGTAGTGACGCTCCGGGACGGGCATCGGCGTGTCACGGCCCGCCAGCGCCGTCTCGGGCGTGGGCATCTCGGTCTTGCGCCTGCTGAGGAAGTTGAGCATCGGGTCCTCGGGAAGGGTGTTTGGTGCACCGTCCACGGTAGCGGGCGGGTGTTATGACCCTCCTACGTCGTGCGTGCCCGCGCGGATCGCCGCACTAGGCTGCGCGAAATGACAGACGCCGCGGCGGCCGAGCCCGCCGAACGCAAGCCCGACGCGGGGATCGGCACGCTGCTCGCCGGCGACGGCGTGCGCGGCGTCGGGATGCTGTGCGTGTTCTTCACGCACCTGTTCCTCGTCGCCGATCCGGACCCGGATTCGAACGTCGCGGCATACGGCTGGGCAGCGCCTCTGCTCGGCCACATCGACCTCGGCCTGTCGGCGTTCTTCGTCCTCTCGGGCTACCTCATCGCCCGTCCCTTCGCACGAGCGTACGTCGCCGGCACGCGCAGGCCGCGGCTGCGCTCCTACGTGCGCAACCGTGTGCTGCGCGTCGTGCCCGTCTTCTATCTCTTCACCGTCCTCGTGCTCCTGCGCTTCGGCCTCGACGGCAGCCTTGGCAGCGGCCCCACCGCGGCGGACGAGACGAGCGAGTGGTGGCAGGTGCTCGGCCAGTTTCTCTTCGTCCAGGGCCAGACCGGCGGGCTCGCGGCGGTTCCGATCGGTCCGGCCTGGTCGATCGGCGCGGAGGTCGGCTTCTACGTCCTCATCCCGATCGCCGCGTTCGTCGCCTATCGCGCCGGGGAGCGGATCGCCTCCCAGCAGCGGCGTGTCGTGCTCGCCATCGCCGCGATCGCGCTCGTCACGTTCTTCAGCATCGCGGCGCGTGCCTACGACAAATACGACTTCACCTGGCTCACGAGCCCACCGGCGATCATGTACGTGTTCATGCCGGGCGTCGCGGTCGCGATTCTCGAGCCGCTGCTCGTCGACGTGCTGCGCGACCAGGCCAAGCGCGCGCGGCTTATCGCCTGGGGCGCGTTCGCCGGCGCGGCGCTCTGCGCGGTGGCCTACGCCGCGAGTGACTACGACGTCCGTCAGACGCCGATCCACCACGCGCTGGGCCAGCGGGCGCTGATCGCGGCGATGTGCACCGGCGCCCTGCTCTTCGGCCTCGTCGTGCTCCAGCTCGGCACGGGCAGGGCGCCGCGCCTGTTCGGCAACCGGCTGATGCTGTGGATGGGCGCGCGCTCCTACTCGTTCTATCTCGTCCACATCTGGATCCTGTTCGAGCTCGACCAGATCCTCGCGCGGGGCATGGCGCTCGGCACGCGCGTCATCGTCATGACCGCGATTGCGCTGCCGTTCACGACGCTCGTGGCCGCCCTTTCCTATCGCTACGTCGAGCGCCCGTTCCTCGAGCGCAAACGCCGCGTCACAGCGGGCGGCAGCGGCGACCCGCCGCCCGCCGCCGAGCCGCTTCCGGTTGCGGTCGGTCGCGCGCGGTAGGGTGCCGCAAATGCCAGCGGTTCCGCGCGCTACGCCGCTCCTCGTGCTGCTGCTCGTCGCGCTCGCGCTGGCTGCGTGCGGCGCGAAGGAGGGCGACACAGCACAAGACAAGAAGGCCTACGTCGCGAAGGTCAACGAGGTGCAGGAGCGCTTCGCATCCGAGGTCACGACGGTGACCACCGAGTACACGGCCAAGAGCAGCACCGATCAGGACAGAAAGACTCTCGAGGCCTTCCAGACCGCGATCAGCTCGTTCGTCGACGAGCTGCGCGCGATCAAGGTTCCTGCTTCGCTGAAAGCCGAGCATGTGCAGCTCATCGGCGCGATGAGCGGCTATGCCTCCGACATCGGGCAGGCGAACGCCGCGCTGACGAATCCGACGACGCGTACGCTCGCCGACGCCTCGGACCGCATCAGGACCGCCACCCAGATGGTCAACACCCGCCTCGTGGCGGCGCGCGACGCGATCAACGCGAAGCTCAAGGCGAGCTAGTTCGTCGTCCCGTGTCGCCGACCTGGATCTGGATGCAGATCGCGATCGTCGTCTTCGTCCTCGCGGGGATCGTCATCGCACTCGTAAAGCTCGTGTAGCCGAAAACTCGCCCGCCTATGATGAGCGCCGTCCATGTTCACCTCGATCGTCGTCGGAACCGACGGATCGGACACCGCCACCGAGGCGGTCCGCCAGGCGATCGCCCTCGCTCGCTCGGTCGGCGCCCGGATCGAGCTCGTCAGCGCCTACGAGCCGGTGCCCGAGTCGCGCCTGCGCGAGGAGTCCGTCCACGCCCCCCACGAGGATCTGCACTGGATGGTCAACGGGCGCGAGGACGTGTTGGCGACGCTCGCGGCGGCCGCGGGCGAGATTCGCGAGGCCGGAATCGACGTCGAGGTCTTCGCCCGTCAGGGTGACCCGGCCGACGCGATCCTCGACGTCGCCGAGGAGCGCGGCAGCGACCTGATCGTCGTCGGCAACGAGGGCATGACCGGAGCCAAGCGATTCCTGCTGGGGTCGGTGCCCAACAAGGTCTCCCACCACGCGCCGTGCTCGGTGCTGATCATCCGGACGCTGTAGCGGGCGCCGGTGGCGCGATCGCCGTCGCAGCGTCGACGAGTCCCGCTCCGTAGTAGCGATCAGGCCCGGGGACGCCGAGGTCGCGCGCCGTCTTCTTCAGATGGCGCTCGACCTGCGCGGGAGTCGGGTGGCGGCCGACCACCCCCGAAGCGAGCACCAGCGCAGCGACCCCCGCGACATGCGGTGCGGCCGTCGACGTCCCGCGAAAGCGCGGCAGGATCTCGAAGCGGTTCGGCGTGTCGGCCTGAAAGCTCACCCCGGAGACATCGCGGCCCGGTGAGCCCTGGGGCTGGCAGTTGGGATCGTTTATCAGCGGCGCATCCTCGCCGCCGCCCGGGGCGACGAGGTCCATGCCCGGTCCGTGGTTTGAGTAGCTGCCCAGGCAGCCGTGCTCGGTCGTGCCGCCGACGTTGATCGCGAGCGTGTCGTCCTTCGTTCCCGGCACGCGCCGGTCGAAGCTGTTGCCGGCGGCGGAGACGACGATCGTGCCCGTGCTGCGCGCCCGGATGAGCGCGGCGCGGATGCTGGGCGAGGCGCTGACGCTGCGCGGGACCGCGCGCAGCCGCGGCCCGTCGAACAGCTCGAGCGACAGGTTGATGATGTCGGCGCCGCGGTCGACGGCGTAGTCGATCGCCCGCGCGATCGTTGCCGGGCAACCGCGTCCCTCGAAGTCGAGCACTCGCAGCGGCATGATCTGGGCGCGGTACGCGACGCCGACCGTGCCGTAGGTGTTGTTCGCCGTTGCGGCGATCGTGCTGGCGACGAACGTGCCGTGGCCGTACTGGTCGTTGGGGTACGGATCGTTGTCGACGAAGTCGTAGCCACGCACGAAGCGCGAGCGCGCAAGATCGGGCGAGCGCTTGTACAGACCGCGGTTGGCGTAGGCGACGCCGCTGTCGAGGATCGCCACCGTGACGCCGCGGCCGCCGCTGCCGCCGAGCTTGCTCGCCTGCGACCACGCCGCCGGGCTGTTGATCCCGAACGGGCCGTTGAGCTCCCACTGCACGGAGGCCCAGCCGCCGACCGGGCCGCCAATCGTCGCCACGCCCGAGTCGTTGGGCACGTAGGCCGCACGCGCGCGCAGCGTTGCGTCGCGCGCGGACGCGCCACCGGCACATTCGACGCTGCGTGCGTGAGCCGGGGGCGTGGCGGCAGCGGCCGGCGCCCACGCCAGCGCAGCGGCGACCGCGAGCGCGGCACTGAGGCGAAGCGAAACGTGGGGAAGCTGCAACTGAAGCAGGGGGAGTCCAGCGGGGGGTGACGGAGGGCAGTGCACGAGGCCAGCCCTCCGTACAGCGATAAGGGTAGACCGCGGCACAGCCCCGTGCGGCGGCTCGCACGTCGCAGCCGCTGACCGTCCTGGCGCTGCGATAGTGCAGGGTTCAGCGTGGCCGCGTCCTTCTTCCCCCGCGACGAGTACTTCATGCGCCTCGCGTTGCGCGAGGCCGAGGCGGCGCTGGAGCACGACGACGTTCCGATCGGCGCCGTCGTGGTGCGCGAGGGCGAGGTCATCGGCGCTGGTCGCAACGAGCGTGAGCTGCGCCAGGATCCGACCGCTCATGCTGAGATCCTCGCACTGCGCGACGCCAGCCGCGCGCTTGGCTCCTGGCGCGTGCTCGAGTCCGTGCTGTACGTGACGCTCGAGCCGTGCGCGATGTGCGCCGGCGCGATCGTGCTCGCGCGCGTGCCGCGGGTGGTCTACGGCACCGTCGACCCGAAGGCCGGCGCCGCCGGGTCCGTGATCGACGTGCTGGCACAGCCGCGCCTGAACCACCGGCCGGCGGTGGCCAGCGGGCTGTTGGCGGACGAGTGCGCGGCGCTGCTGACGGCCTTCTTCGGCTCGCGGCGGTAGCCGCTATTGCTCGGGCGGCGGCTCGGGCGCCAGCACCGAAAACGCGGTCCCGTGGGGATCGTTCAGGACGGTGATGCGGCCGACGCCGGCTGCGTCGAACGGCGGCACCGGGACCGTTCCTCCGAGCTCCTGCGCCGTGGCGGCCGCATCGTCGGCGTCCTCGACGATGAAGTACGTCATCCAGTGCGAGGGCATTTCCTGCGGCCAGTTCTCGTCCATCTCGATCATGCCGCAGACCCCATGGCCGTCGACCTTCCAAATCGTGTAGGGGAGCTCGCTGCCCTCCCAGGGAGCCGGTTCCCAACCGAAGACGGCGCCGTAGAAGTCCTTCGCCGCGTCGGTGTCGCGGGTGGTCAGCTCGTTCCATCCGAGGGCGCCGGCCTCGCTGACGAGCTCGGCGCCGTGGTGCTTGCCGGCCTGCCAGATGCCGACGATCCCGCCCGTCGTGTCGATCAGGAACGCCATCCGGCCGGCGTCCAGGACATCGATCGGCCCCAACGCGATCTGGCCTCCGGCCTCCTGCGCCTTGGCGACGACGTCGTCCGCATCGTCGACGTTGACGTATGTGCTCCAGACCGGCGGCTGCTCGGGGTTCTGAAGCGGACCGATGCCGGCGACGACCCTCTCGTTCTTGGTGAACAGGCCGTAGCCGCCGGTCTGCTCGGGGTTCTCGCCGGTCACATGCTCCCAACCGAAGAGCCCGCCGTAGAAGGCTGCAGAGGCGTCGACGTCAGGGGACGCGACATCGACCCAGGAGGGAACGCCGTGGGCATAGCTGCTGCGTTCGGGCATGCTGGTGCTCCTTCGCGATGTGGGGTGGCCACGATCCTCTCACGACATGGCTCGGCCGTTGTCGCCTGCTTTCTCCTATCCTCGAAACGACGCCCATGGGCGCGCCTCGGAGGGGTGCCGGAGTGGTTGAACGGGGCGGTCTCGAAAACCGTTGTAGGGGCAACCCCCTACCGAGGGTTCGAATCCCTCCCCCTCCGCTGACATAGCTTCTGCGAACCTGGCCGGCATCACTACGTTGAGCGCGTACCTGGCGCAGCGATCTTCATAGGTCTTGCGGCGCTCACGGCTTACCGGGGCTGCACCCTGGCCTGCATCGCGATCAGGCCGAACAACAGGCCCGACTCGTCGCTCTCGGCGGCTTCGACGGCGGCCACGGTCTGTCGTGCCAGTTCGAGGAGGCCAAGCGTGTCGGGGCGCGTGAAGACGGCCTGGTGGTCGTAGTCTGCCTGCTCCCGCTTCTCGTGAAGCTCGAGAAAGCCGTCGGCAATCGCGAGCGTGTCCGCGTCCACCGAAGGGACGCCGGTCGGTGCGAGGAGTGCGGCGATGTGAGGTGGTGGCCCACCGGGCAGCGTGCCAACGAGCTTGCCCAACCACGTCGCGACGGTCTTGACGTCCGTGTGGGAGATCCATCTGCGAACGCCGTCTCGGAACAGCGAGTCCGCATTTGGGAAGGCTTGTCGGACGACGCGTTCAGTGATGGCGTGGAAGACGGCGTAGTAGGCCGTGGACACGCCGCGCCGGTGGGCCGTGTAGGACGGCCTGCCACGCCCCGGACTGGCAGGAACAAGCAAGCTGGCAGCTGCGAGCAGCTTGTCTGCCTCGATCGGGTAGTGTGCCACGGAAGGTCTACTGCGCGAACGCCTCGACCACTTGCGCCTCGCTCTCCGGCACGAGAGTCAGACTGACCGGGGGCAGCCCGAGTTCGGCGGCGCGATGGCCCAATGCGTGTCGTAGGTCCCGGACGCGACCGACATCCCACGTCTCAGCGGTCGGGTCGGTGACCAATAGGGTCACGCGCGTAACGGGCTCGCCATCGCGGCGCTCGTCCAAGGCCGCGATTGCGCGATGCACCTCGATCTCGTCGTCGCGATAAGTGAGCGCGAACTGCTCAAGCATGTGCGTCATCTGGCCTTCGGTCATGTTCCGAGGGTACCGCCCGCAGAAGCGCACGCGATCGGCGCCGACGGCCCTCCGGCTGCATGAGGCAGTCGATCAGGCGTTCGACGGCAGAGCCAGGGTTCGCAGGTCGTCCCTTCCGCCCCGCTCAGCACAGTGATTCTCAGCAACCATCGGAAGTTCCGCCCCGCTGAGGACATCGCGATCTGCGCGGACCGCACTTCAGGCGAGGCGACTTCCCCGATCGTTCGCTGAAGCGCGGTGATCCTCAGCAACCGTCGGCTCGCGCGGGCCGTAGACGCCGACGCCGCAAGCTTCTGGGAACGGTACGTTCAGAATCGTGGGAGCGGAGGCCGTGGTCAGGTCGACTCCGTTCGCCCGAATCTGACCCCGACCGTTGAGCGGTGACTGCACCGATTCGGATTGTGAGGAACCAGCGCCGTGTTCGCCGACGTCCTTCTGCCCCTGTCCCTGACCCTGATCATGGGGTCGCTCGGTCTGACGCTCACCCCCGCGGACTTCCGGCGCGTCTTCACAGCGCCGAAGGGCGTCGGCATCGGTCTCGTGAACCTCTTGCTGATCTCGCCGCTGCTCGCGTTTCTCATTGCCGACGTGTACGGGCTCGCGGCGGCGCTCGCGGTTGGCGTCGTCCTTCTCGGCGCGTCTCCCGGCGGGACGACCGCGAATCTGCTGACGCACCTCGCGCGCGGGGACGTCGCGCTCAGCGTGTCGATGACCGCGGTGTCGAGTGTGGCGTCCGTGATCACGGTCCCGCTGTACCTGTCGCTCGGCGCCGAGTACTTCGACGCCCGCGACATCAGCGACGAGATCTCCATGCCGGGCGTAGCCGCGCGGGTCTTCCTCATCACGCTCGTGCCGCTGTCGATCGGCATGCTCATCCGCGCGCGGCGCACGGACTGGGCGCTGCGCAACATGCACCGGGCGCGCACGATCGCGCTGTGCGCGTTCGTCATCGTCGTCACCGGCGCGATCATCAACGAGTTCGACACGATCAGCGACGCGTTCGGCGAGATCGCCGCGGCGGTCATCACGCTCAACGTGCTCGCGATGACGGTGAGCTTCTTCATCGCGCGCGCCGCGCGCCTGGACAATCGCCAGTCGACCGCGATCGCGATGGAGCTCGGCGTCCACAACACGACCGTCGCGCTCGCGGTCGCGACGACCGTCGACGACGAGCTCGCAGGGCCGGCTGCCGTCTACGGCCTGTTCATGTTCTTCACCGCCGGCCTGTTCGCGCGCTTCATGGCGCGGCGCAACGCGACGACGGAACCATCCGCGCCCGACGGAACATCGCCTGGACGCATCGAGGTCAGCGCGGACGTGCCCGGCGCACCGGATGCCGTGTGACACGCGATCGCCACCGGCCTTGGATCACCTCCTGGTTCGTCCCGACGCGAGTGGAGCGCGACGAGATCGCCATGTCGCTCGGCGCCTTGGGGAACACACGAGGCCGCGTCGTCGCCAGCGAATCGCCGCGGCGCTTCGCGTTCGCGTAGGACCGCTGGCTGGACCGCGCGCCCCCGCTGCTCACCGAGTTCGAGGTCGAGGATCTCGGGGAGGAGCGCTCGCGCGTGAAGCAGCTCATCAGCAGCCGTTCCTGGGTGCGCAGGCGGCCATCCTCTCCAGCAGCACGGCGCGCTCGCGCGCGTTGTCCGTCATCGCCGCGGCGCGCTGGAACTCCCGGCTGGCTTCCGCCTTGCGGCCGAGCTTCTCGAGCAGATCGCCGCGAACGGTCGACAGGAGGTGATACTCGCGCAGCGCCGGCTCTTCCCTGATGGCGTCAACCATCTCGAGCGCCGCCGCCGGGCCGCACGCCATGCCGATCGCCACCGCGCGGTTGAGCTCGACGACCGGCGAGGGCATCAGCTGGGACACGCATCGGACGCATCTGACTGCCCGAAGCCACGACCGGGAGAGGGCGCGAGCAGGGATATACTGGCTGGCCGGTGCCGGATAGGGTAATTGGCAGCCCGCCTGGTTCTGGTCCAGGTAGTCTAGGTTCGAGTCCTAGTCCGGCAGTCTTCGAATCACAAGCTGGTCTCGCCGTTCAACGGCCCGATCAACGCCCAACAACCGTC
>Ga0136631_10000423_pt1 | contig 13096 bp, 19 predicted proteins | sample AntDrymUQ6012206_2_FD_104655 | JGI IMG/M metagenome (GOLD analysis project Ga0136631, IMG submission 104655) | Polar desert sand microbial communities from Dry Valleys, Antarctica - metaG UQ601 (22.06) | ecosystem: Environmental > Terrestrial > Soil > Desert | place: Antarctica: Dry Valley... | reverse complement strand
CGGTGTCGGTGATCTGCGTGCCGATCACGCCGCCGGCGGACGCGGCCGTCGCGATCGTCGGCGCGGCACGCACAACCGTCTGCGCTGACGAGCTGCGCGAGCTGGCGTTCAGCAGCGGGTTGACCGCGGCGTTCGCCTGGCTGTGGAACGTGAACTGGATCGTTTCGAGCTCGGGGGTCGCCGGGTTGGCGTCGCGCGGTGCCTTGAGGACCGTGTACGTGAACGCGATCCGGCACGTCGAGCCGGTGCCGGGGAGCTGCACCTGGCTTGCGCCGGGGCGCGGGGTGAGGCGCCAGCGCCCGAAGTCGGTGGGCGTGTCGGTGACGCGCACGATGTCGAAGATGGTGCTCGCGCACGCTGAGAGCGCCGCGCCGGTGCCCGTCGCCGACAGCGCGAACACGTCGGGGTCCGCGGCGGCCTGCGGGCACGTGGTGCCGCTGCCGAGCGCCTGGCATGCCGCGATCACGCTGATCCCGGATGTCTCGGTCGCGGCCGCGGTCGGGCACGGGTCGCCGGCGTTGCAGACGGTGTTCGTCGCCGCGGTGTCGCCGGCGTCGTTGCCGTTGGTCAGCGTGATCTCACCGCTGCCGCCGCCGCCGACTTGAACGGTGCTCGGGGAGAACTGCACCGAGGAGTTCGCGCCGAGGCCCGCCTGCGCGATCGGGACGATCGCCAGGGCGAGCGCGAACGGGATGGTGGCCGCGAAGGTCTTTCGCAGCGTTCGGGCAACGGCATGCAGCATCAGACGTGCTCCTCTCGGGGGGTGGTCCCCTACCGGACCTTCCGCGCAGCAAGAGCGCTGCACAGTAGACCCCAAGGTTTACTCGATCAACCGTGAACGCCAGATTACACGCACTTCCGCACCGCGCCGACCCCGACCAGCTAGCGGCGGCGACGCACACTCGGGCCGACCAGCCCGAGCGCGAAGCCGACGACCAGCAGCGCGGCGCCGAGCCCGGGCATCGCAGGCACGCTGGCCGCCGCCACGACGTACATCACCCCTGCTCCCCGGGCGGGTCGCTTGCCGGCAACCGCGTCAAAGCGCGACGCCCAACCCACGATGCGACCGCCCGGCAGCGCTGCACCACGCGATCGTGGCGCTCACGCTTTCGTCTGCGCTCACGCCTGACGGCCAGCTTACGAGCGTATTCGGGGTCCCATCGGGCGAGTTCGTCGTCTGACTGCTCACGCAAGCCCTCACGCACCGTCAACCCTTGCAGCTTGAACCTCGCCAGCAACTCATCCACGGTCATGGCCGCGTGGCCGGCCTGATCCTCAAGCACGGCGTACTCCAAGTTGGACATGTCGCGACGGCCGCGTTTCTCACGGCGCTCATCGACTGCGGCCATCGGAACAACAGCGTCGGCGAAAGCCACCAGGCTGTTCGGCTCGTCCTGGTGGCGCGCCAGTAGTTCAAGGTAGCTCAGCGTTCCTGCGCGACCGTGCTCGCTCTTGATCGTCGCGAACAGCAAGACCTCTCCCCTAGGGTCGTCCTCGGGACGACTGAGGCAGACCGCGAAGATCTCGCCGTTGTAGCGATTCCACAGCACGCCCCAGCGCGTCTCACCCTCCCCCGGGCGCTCGGGGTCCGTCCAGCGCCACCGGTCACCGACGGGCACTCCGCGTGCTTGTACAAACCAGGGCGCAGTCACGCTTGCTGGTCGTCGTCGCGAGTCAGCCCGGTCCAGTAGAACGCGATCACGCCGGCGAGCACGCACAGTGGCGTGATGACCACGAGGTACAGGGCGTCGTGGAGGCCACCCCGAACGTTCATCGCGTCCAGCACGGCACCGATCACGAAGCTCGTCCCGACGCCCGCCGCGGCGAGGAGCGCGCAGCCCCAGGCGAGCACCCGGCGCGAGCGGGGCTCCTCGGGACGCAGCCGCTCCAACCTGCGCTTGATCGCGGCGTACCCACCGCGCAACTCGTCGAGGAACGACAGGCCCGTCCAGTAGAACGCGATCACGCCGGCGAGCGCGCACAGCGGCGTGATCGTCCAGACGTACAGGACGTTGCGCAGCAGCCACCCCGGACCCTCGCCGTGGCGCGTGTCGATCGTCGCGGCCGCGAACACCGCGGTCAGCACGCCGCCGATCGTCACACACACGGCGATCGTCACCGCGAGGATCAGTGCCCAGCGCCAGGCGCGCGCCGTGCGCGCGCACGGTTTCTCGGGACGCAGCCACTCCAACCCGCGCGCGATTGTCACGTAGACGTAGACCAGCTCGTCAGCCCACCGCGGCCGCGGGAACGCCACCGCCGGTGAGATGACCGCCAGCAGGACGCGGAAGACCCACTCCAAAGCGCGCAGCGAGAGCAGCAGCGCGAGGATTATCGGCGCGCCCTCAAAGAGCGCGTGGCGCCCGAGCTCGCGTGCGTCAGCGGCCGACGTGATGAGGTCGGCCTGCTCGGTCACGAGCACCCATCCACCGAGCCGGAACAGCAGGTAGCCGAAGACGGCGAGCAGGTAGTAGCGCCAGAACAGCAGCAGCGGGCGCAGCCACAACCGCAGCGCCACCGAGAACGCCGAGAACGCCGACGGCTCGGGTAGCAGGTACGCGGACGCGAGGGGCGGGCTAGCGGCCATTGGAGGCTCCTCCGAGGTCGGGGCGGTGCAGGCGCTCGTAGAACCACTCGACGTCCAGAAACGGGTCCGAGTGGTGCGGCTGCGGTGTGCCGTAGCGCAGGCTGTCGATGCCCGCGCCGATCATCGCGCCGAGGAGCCGCACGACGATGAGCAACGTCGTCAGCCCGGCCGCGGCCGTGAACGCCACGGCGATCGGCTCCCAGGACGCCGGCCCGAGCGAGACGAGCACACTGGCCACGGCCTGCGCGATGAAGAGCCCGAGCGCGGCGGCCACCGGCGGGCACCGCACCTGCCGGGCGATCAGCTCAACGAGCGGGGTGACCGCCACCACGTAGGCGAACGCCCCGGCGATGACCAGCCGCGTCAGCGCGTCATCGGTGAGCGCGTCATCGGTGAGCGCGAGCATCATGACGACGAGCAGCCCGATCAGCGACCACCCCACCCGGCGCAGCACCCACGGCTCGACGAGCTCCGACGCGGTAGCGCACGCACCGATCGTCGCGAAGAACAGCAGTGTCGCGGGCGCGATCACCCCGAGCATCGTGAGCGCCCCGATCGCCCCGATCGCGGCCAGCGCCACGGCGGCGTAGGTGAGTTTCTGGCGAGCGCTCAGCTCGCCGAGCGCTCGGGAGAGCAGGGGTGGACGATCGGTCATGGGGTCTCCTGTCTGCGGATGGCGGCCGGCCAGTCGCCGGCGGCGGGCTCGATGGGTGGAGGCTGCTCAGTGCGGGCTTGCTCGGCGAGCGCCAGGGCCTCGCGCGCCTGGCCGGCGTACAGCGCAGATCCGCGGGCGGCGCGCTCTAACACGGCGCGGGCGCCCTGGTGGTAGGGCTCGGTGCTCAGCGTCTCGATCGCCCATCGCACGGTCGCCTCGATGGTGCGGGTCGTCACAGGATCGTCCGATCGGCGTTGACGATCACGGCGAAGCGTTCGAGGCGCGCTTGGGTCTCGGCAGCCCGTAGGGCACGACGATCGCCCTCGCGCGAGCCAGCGCGCCGCGGTGACTCGCGATGACCGCCGGTGCAAATGGGTCGCTGTGATGCTGGCCGGTCGCGTGCTCTGGCAGGTAGACCTCGAAGCTGTGCTCGGCGAGCTTGCGGCTGATCCCGAACCCGGTGGTGTGCGCGAGGACCGGATCGCCGGCGGCCATGCACGCGACGAACACCAGGCCCCGCACAGGGCGCCCGGGCCGCGCGCGGATCCACGCGCCGACCTCCTCGAACGTCAGGCTGAATCGCTCCTGGGGCAGCGCGGCGACGACCTCGCGCTTGAAGTCCTCGACGAGCTCGGGATCGACGGCGTGCCCATGCCAGTCGTTCAGGATCGCCGCGGCGAGGTCGTAGGCGCCCGAGCCGCCGTAGCCCCACCCAAACCCGTCTGAGCGGGGCGGCGCCTTGAGCAGGCTGCGACCACCGATGTCCACGTTGACGGTGCCGCACCCGACGCCCCAGCGGCCCTCATAGCTGCCGCCGCGAAGCCAGCCGCGCGCCGGCGCGACGACGGGGCCGAGGCGTCGCAGCTCCCGGGCGCGACGCGCAAAGCACCCGCTGTGCATTTCGGCGCAGTAGATGCCGTCGCCGCCGCGGCCGTGGTCGGGGCACGCCGGCACGAGCGCGTCCGCGGCGAGCTGCGCGTGCGGCTCGTGCTTGACGAGCTCGACGTTCTCGACGGTGTACTCGCCCGCGGGGAACACGACCACGGGCTGCTCGACGATCGCCTCGATCGCGTCGTGGCTGACCGGCTGCCCCCACTGCGAGCGGCCCTCCTCATCGAAAGTCACCGGAGTGAACCCGGTTTCGGCGTAATGGGGTATCCACTTAGCTGACCCGATTGTGCTATTCTCAACGGACAACGCAAAGCGCCCCCGCACCGTTGTAGCGGCCGGGGGCAGACACCGAAGGGATTGCTTCGATGCCCCCACAGAATAGGTCGGACGGCGAGCCGCCGACGTGTATCTGCTACCGGAACCCGAGCGGTATCGACGGCGTGATGCCAGCGTTCGACTGCCCCGTCCACGGAACACCCGCCGGGATAGCGGCGGGGAGGGTGGCCGATCTGCGATCTGCGATCTCCAGGTTCATCGCGTCGGAGTATCCAGACGGCACGGAGCACCCCGCCGACTACTCCGCCGACGTGCTGCGCCGCGCGGCCGAAGGCGAGCACGTTTCCGTCGCTCACGCGGGTCAGTGCTCGCTGTGCGTCGGAGTGTTGCCCGATGGCGAATGGTGTCGGGCTTGTGGCTTCAACGCACCCGACAAGCAGTCCACCGTCGGGCGCGTGTTGGATGCCTTGAGCACGGGCGGCTTGTCGGAGCGGCGAATCGTGGCGATGACTGGCGTGCGCTTGGCGGTCCGGCTGGCGAACGGTGGGTGCCTGTCTACCGATGGCCCTGACGAGCGCGCCGCGTTCCACGCGGCGATGGTGGCCCGCGATGGATGCACTTGCCCGTTTCCCGGTGAGGCGGGCTATGTGCGTCGGGACTGCCCCGTCCACGACCCCGACGGGACGTACCACGATCAGCCAGAGAGCGCCTGCGCCGCCTGCGGTGGCACCCACTGGACCGACGAAGAGGACGGCGGCCAGTGCATCAACTGCGGGCTGACGCACCCGAACATGACCAAGCCCGATGCCGAGGGTGAGGGCTGAGCCGTGGCCGAGAAAGGATTGTGTCCAGATCACGGTGTCGTTAGCTGCTTCGCCAGTTTTCCGTACTACGTGGGAGAGCCGCGCGATCCGCGCGGGACCGGGGAGCGATGGTGCTCTGTTTGTGGCCTTGGATGCATCCGTGTATTCGATGGCCTCTGGCCGGTGTGCCCGATCTGCGGCGACGACGAGCTGTACTCGCTCGCCATCCCGGCGACGGTCGAAACGATCGTCGGCTGCTACCGCTGTGGGCGCTGGCCCGAAGTGGACCGCTAGATGGTCCCCGCTCTCATCAGCTCGGGCATCGACTATCCGCGCACGTTCAGCGAGTTCATCACTCGCTTCAACACGGAGGACGCCTGCCGCGCCTACCTCGAAGCGGTGCGCTGGCGCGACGGCTTCGTCTGCCCACGCTGCGGCGTGCTGGGCGAGTTCTGGCGCATGAACGACGGGCTCCTGCGCTGCCACGCCTGCCGGGCGCGTACGAGCGTCACGGCGGGCACGATCTTCGACAAGACGCGCTACCCGATGCAGACGTGGTTTCACGTCATGTGGCACGTCGTAGGCCAGAAGAACGGCGTCAGCGCGCTCGGCTTGCAGCGCGAGATTGGCTTCGGCTCCTACCAGACCGCGTGGGCGTGGATGCACAAGCTGCGCCGCGCGATGGTCAACCCGAGCCGAGACATGATCGGCGGCTACGGCTCGACCGTCGAGGTAGACGAGACGTTCGTCGGCGGCGTCACAACGAAGGCTGCTGGCGGGCGGTCGGTCCACGGCAAGGCAGTCGTCGGCATCGCGGCGCAGTCGCGGCGCAGCGGCGTCGTGAAGGTCCGCCTGGCGCGGCTGCCCAACACGCAGCGCGACACGCTGACGGAGTTCGTGCTGGACAACGTGGCGCGCGGCTCGAAGGTCCACACGGACGCCTGGGGCGGCTACAACGACCTCGGCCGCTACCACTACGAGCACGTCATCACGAACATGTCGAGCGCCGACGCGCTCGACGCGCACGTCACGATGCCCGCCGCTCACCGCGTCGCGTCGCTGCTCAAGCGGTGGCTGCTCGGCACGCATCAGGGCGGCATGTCGCGCGAGCAACTCGACTACTACCTGGACGAGTTCGTGTTCCGCTTCAACCGCCGCTCCGCGAAGTCGCGCGGGCTGTTGTTCTATCGACTCTGCGAGGGCGCGGTGGCGACAGAACCGCGCCCGTACAAGGCGCTGCTCACGCCGCAGATGACGCTCAAGCTGGGCGATCATCGGTGAGTCTCGCGGGTCAGCAAAGTGGATACCCCGTTCGGCGTATAGGGCCGGGTCGTTGTAGCGGCGCGGGTAGTGCTCGATGAACGCGAACTGCTCACCGGGGAGGATCCGGGTGGCGATCTCAGCGGCGAGCTCGCCGGCGGTGTTCGTGACCGACATCCCGCGGTCATCGAGGTTGCCGACGATCACGACCGCGGGGTGCTCGGGCGCCTCGTAGACGCGCAGGTGACACAGCACGCGCTGGTGGCGCGCCAGGTGCAGGTAGACCTGATCGCGCGTCAGGTGCCGCGCCGCGATCGTCGGCTCGACGACCTGGCGCTGCCAACCCGCGACAGGCTCACGAGCCACGGCCGGCATCGCCAGCATCGCGCGGCGGCGCAGCTCGCCACGGCGCCAGCCGCCGGCGGCCCGCTCGGGCTGTGGCACGGCCAGGTGCTTGCCGTGGCGCTCGGCGATCCCGTGGAGCTCGGCGAGCGCGACCAGCTCGACCTCGTAGCGCTCGGCGAGCGGGGTAAGGCGCGCGATGACCTCGGGGCTGGCGTTCGGTGGGTAGGCGAGCGCGACGATCCGGGCATGCTCAGCGCGGAAGGCGTCGCGGTGAACTTGCAGTCCCCCCCACGTCGCGACCGCGCCGACGATCATCGCGCCGAGCCCGACGAGCTGCGGATCGGCCGCGGTCGGCAACGCGATCGTCGCGTACAGCCCGCAATCGCAGTCAGCGCCCGGCGCGGCCGCGCACGCCCGGTGGCCGTAGCAGCGCGCCGTGTTGACGCCGGGCATCCACGCGACGCCGGCGGTGCGCGACAGCAACCGGCGGTCCTCAACGACCCACTCGCGGTAGCCGATCACTTCGTCAACGAGATCCGGGGCGACGCTCATGCCGGCGCAGGCTCCCTCGCCGGCACCGGCGCCGGCGCCGGCGGAGCGGGCGCGGGGCGCGGCAGCGGCTCCACGCGGATCGGGACCGATGGGCCGGGCAGCGTCACCGCTCCTCCCGGCTCGTGGCGGCGGCGTAGCGCTCGCGTGCGGCCGCGGCTGCGGCGCGTAGCCGGGTCAGCGTGTCGGGCACGCCGTAGCGGCTCGGGCCGACCCTGGCCAGGTACTCGATCGCGGACACGTCGGCCTCCAACTGCTCGCCGGCGCCGGCGGCGGGCGGTGGTTGCGCGACGGCCACGAGCCCAGCCGCGGCTCAGTGGCCGCGGGAATCCTCAGCGTTACCGGCGCGCGTGCCAAACGGCAAGCTCGTCGAGCTGCGCACGATCCGCTCAACCCCAAACGCGCCGACGATCGCCAGCGCGAAGCCGGCGACGATGATCGCTGGCAACAGCACCGGTGGGGTGCCGGCCTGCGTCATGTTGTCCAGAGCCATCACGAGCGTGCCCCACGCGATGACGATGGCGCCGACCTTCGTGCGGCCCGGTGCGTGCGCCCACTCCGGCGCCGGCGTGCGCGAGATCACGAACATCGCGACCGCCGCGAACAGCGCCGAGACACCGCCCACGTCGGGGGAGTTCAACCCGACCGGCAGCATCACCAGCGCGACGAGCAAGATCCCTGACCCGATTCGCTCCCGGCCCGAGGGGACACGGGAGCGCACCGCGACAGGAGAATCAGGCGTCTGAGCGGGCTCTGAGGCCATTCAGCGGGCCGCGCGGCTGCGGGACAGGGGAACGGCCCCATGCCGGTCTGTGGGGCTCGCACGGCTCGCCAGCATGCGCTCGATCGTCTCTATCTCGCGACGGTGGCGGAAGTACGGCGACGCGCCGCCGCTGGCGCGTTCGAGCAGCCGCAGCCGATCGCGCAAGACCTGCTGTGTCGCGGTGTCTTCGATCGGTGCAGCACGCGACAGCCGCCGCACTGCCGCGCGCCGGCGGACCCCCACCGCGACCCGCTGCGCGCTCCCGAACAGGTCCAGCGTCGCGCGCAGCGTGATCGGTGCGAGCAGCGCGACCGCGACGGCGCGCTCAGTATCGGTCAGGCTCGCGCGCTTCACGACTGGCCCTCATAGATGTCGTCCTCACGGACGCAGCCGAGCTCACCGTCGGGGTACTCGACGAGGACCGTGCAGGCCGGATCACTGGCCGCGAGGCCGGCGTAGCCCGCCGGCCTCGGGCCGAGGACCACGACGAGCTCGCCGCGCACCTTCGGCTGGCGGTAACCGGCCGGCCGGCTGAGCGACCAGGCTTCGTCTAGGACGACAACGCCGGTCATGCCAGCAGCGCGGGGTGTGGCGAGCACTCGACCTGCTCGACGAGGGCGTAGAGCTCGGCGGCGCCGAGGTCTCGCAGCTTCGCGACGAGTGCGTCCACGTTGACGTTCGCGCTCTCGGCGAGGCCGGGGTCTCGGCGCAGCGCGTCGGCGACCTCGGCCCACAGCAGCCGCGGGATCTCGCTGCCGACACCGCCGGGGGTGTCCCATCCGACGAGGCGGATCAGCGCGACCTCCGCCTCCTCAAACGGCAGGCCGTCACGAACGGTCGCCAGGAGCGCGTAGTAGCGCTCCACGTCGCGCTTGATCGTCAGGCTTGGCGAGAGGCCACCTTCGAGGCGGTGTGTCAGCTCGGCCGCGAGCTTGTCGCCGGCGCGGAACTGCAACAGGTCGCGCGGCGAGACCGCGGGCGTCGTGGATGTGTCGCGGGGCGCTGCGGGCTCGGCGACGGCGGTGGGTGGGCTCATGGCGTAAGTGGCTCCCATTCGACTGTTTTTCCCCGTGGTGTGCGTGCTGCGTCATACCGTTGTCATCGGTTGGTCTACCTGCCCATTGTAGGGACCGGGCATGCAAGCCTGCAAGCAGTTTCCGGGACTGTCCCAAACCGGTCGGGCGGCATCACGTATCGCGCTGTCCGAGGGGTGTCGCGGTGCGCGCCCGGGCGCGCGCATCATCGTCTGAGAGACCCGCGGCTTTGCCCGCCTTGAACGCTCGTGTCCACGCGCTCGCCTGCGCGCGGTGCTCGTCTTCGGCGTCCAGGCGCGCCACGGCGTCGTGGTGGCCGAGGCGCAGCAGCTCGCGGCGAGCCATGTTCCGGCAGGCGCCCTTGCGGCCGTGGTAGGCCACGTCCTCGCCGAGCTCGCCGCCGCCCCGCACGCAGATCAGGGTGCCGCCGATGAGCTGGTCACAGCGCGCGCACGTGCGCTGCGCGCGCAGGATGATGTTGCGGGCCTCACGGTCAAGGCGCACGTGCTCGCACGGCCAGCGCTCCCGGCAGCGCGCGCAGACCGCCTGGTGGTCCTCGTCGGGATCGTCGTGGCGTTGCGCGCGCCAGTCCAGCAGCCCGTGATCGAGCGCGAACGTCTCGGCGTCCTCACGCGACGCGAACGGATAGACGTAGGGCTCGCGGCGGCCCCGTATCAGCATCCACCGCTCGTTGCCGTCGCTCATACGCTCCCACCGACGAGCGCGACGACGCACACGGTCATGCGTGAAGTCGGAGGGTCGGGATCGCTACCAGGACCGCGCCGATGACCCACAGCGCCCAGCCGAAGTAGCGGCGCGTGTCGGTCGTGACCTGCGTGAGCCCCGCGTGACACCAGGTCGCCATGCCGGCCGCCATCGCGAGAAACCCGGGGTTGTGGACGATCGCGAACAGGACTATCAGCCAGCCCGCGATCAACCCGGTCTGGATCGCGCGGGTGCGCCTCACCAACCGCTCGTGAGGCGGGGCGTGCGTCAAACGAGATCCTGCGCGACGGCGAGCCCGAGGCGCTTTATCGCCAGGCGCGTCTTGCGGGGCAGCTCGTCGAGCTGGTAGGTCGCGCTGTCGAGCATCACCCGCAGGCGATCGTCGTGCGGGACGATCACGCTCTTACCGATCCGCTGGCGACGGAAGGCTGCCTCGATCTGCTGGCGATCCCCGGATCCCTCGCGCGGCGCCTTGTTGAGCACGACAGTCAAGACCTGCTCGGGTGGTGCCGCGGAGTACTCGCCACCGAGCCCCGGATCGCGCTGTGTCCCGAGGTACCCGACGACGCCCAGCGCCTTCTCGGTCGTGACGAACTCGGGGGTCGTGACGAGGAGCGCCTGGTCGGCCGCGCCGATCAGGCCCTCGGCAAGCGGATCGACCACCCCGGTCCCGAGGTCCAGCAGGATGACTTCGTAGAACCGGGCGAGGGCGCGCAGCAGCCGCGTGTAGTCGTCGGGTCCGATCCTCGCCATGATCTGCGGGTCCGTCGGCGCGGCGAGCAGGTGGCAGCCGGTCGCCAGCGGCGAGACGTAGGGCCGCAGCCCTGTTGCGGAGTCGATGTCTTCAAGGTTGGCCAGCAGGTCTGAAAGAGATAGCGGTGAGCGCACGCTGTCGGGGGCCAGTGACGCGAGCGTGCCCCACTGCGGGTTGGCATCGACGACCAGCGTCCGCAGGTTCGGATGGCTCGCGAGCAGGTTGCCGATCAGAAACGTGCAGGTCGTCTTGCCGACGCCGCCCTTCGGGCTGAGGCTGACCACGAGGTTCGTGCGCGCGACGGCGCGTGGCGCGCGGAGCTGGCGGTCCAGCAGCTCCTCGGCCTTCGCGCCGCGCGGGCGAAACAGATCGCTCAGCCACTCCCCCATCGCGCGCAGCGGGCCGTTGGCGACCTCGCGGCCGCGCTGCACCGGGTTGGCGTACACCTGGGCGCGGCGAAAGGAGTCCTCGGGATCCGGCTCGATCGGTGTCGGGGTCCGCGGCGGCAACGGTGCCAGCACCGACTCCGCGTCCTCGCGCTCATCCTCCACCGGCTCGGGCTCGGGCTGGTCGGGCTCGGGCCACGGCGCGCCGGCAACCGGTGGCGGCGGTGCGGGCGGCTCGTCGTCGTCGAGGTCCGCGGGCTCGGGCTCGATGGCGGGTGCGGGCGCGGCAGGCGCGAGCGGTGCAGGCTCGGGCTCGGCCTCGGCGGCGCGGCGGCGCGAGAACAGCGGCCGGCGTGGCGCATCCTCCGCCGGCGGCGGCGGGACCGCGACGGGCGGCGCGTCGTCGGGGTCGCCGGGATCTGCGCCGTAGAGGCGTTCGAGCTCGGGGCGCCGATGGGGCGGACAAAACCCTGTGTCCTGCTCGCCGCCGCGGGTCGCGGGGTCGATCCCGGGCAGGTCGTGATGCTCGTCGGTCATGCGCGAGGTCATCGTTGCAGGCGCTCGTAGCTGCGCTTCCAGCGTTCCGCGCGGCGCTTTTGCACGATCGTCTTGTGGCGTGCGGAGCGCAGCTTGCGCTCGATCGACGCCAGCCGAGCTTGTGCGGAGCGCAGCTCGCGATCGACGGTCGCCACCGGCGTCCCGGACGCGGGCGCCGGCGTCGTCGTCGTAGGTGTCCTGGGCGCGGGCGTCGTTGGCGTTGCGTTGGCGGGCGCCGCGGGAGCGGGCGGCGGTGCGGGCGTCGATCGGGCGTTGGCGGCGTCTCTCGGCGGGCCTGGGGTTGGTGCGAGCGACGTGCCGTTCGTCGTCGCGTACACGACGCCGACGGCCGCCAGCAGCCCGACTACGACCAGCACGACCGCCAGGCGACGGCCGCCGCGAGGGCGCTCCCGGCCGGGGCGGCTGCGGGGAGTACTCGCCCGGTCGCTGCGCCGGCCCTTGGGTGCGCGCGGCTCGGGCGCGGGCTCCGCGGCCGGCTCCGGCGCGCGCACGCGCACGGGCTCGTCGTCGCCGGCGAACAGCGGGCGACGTGCCGGCCGGGGAGACGTGGCGCCAGCCGGTGTGCGCGCGAGCTCGGCGCCGCGGTCGCGCTCGTCGGACAGATCGTCGTCGCTCATCGCGGGCGAACCACCCGGACGCCGCTCGCGCCGGAGTAGAACGGCCAGCCGCTCTGCGCCGGGACGAACACGCGGACGCGCAGCGCGCCGGCGCTGGGGAACTTGTAGCGGATGAGAAAACGGCCGTTGGGGGTCGTGCGTCGCAGCCGGGCGGTTATCCAGTGGCCGTTGCGGTTTCGGACTTGCAGCGCGATCAGCAGCCCGCTGGATGGCGGCGGGGCGTTGAGGGCCGTCACCTGCCCGTCGAAGCGGTAGGAGCGCCGCTTATGAAATGGGCGGGCGAGAGCGACGCGGCTCTTGGCGCGCAGCAGTAGACGGCGGCTGAACACCGGCGAGGGGCTGCTGACAGCGGGGTAGTACAGCACGGCGATGCGGCGGTGATAGCCCGGCGAAATGCTCCCGCGGAAGTAGCCGCGGCGATCGGTCTGCAAGTTGCCGATCGCGGTCCACTCGGGGCGGTACACGTCCTGCTGAGCGATCGTGACCGTCGCGCCCACGATCGAGCGGCGAGTGTCGCGATTGCGCAAGCGGCCTGCGATCCGGGTCGGAAAGCCGACCGTGCGCGTGAGCACGCTGACGCGCCGTCCGCGCGATGGCAGCCACACGCGCAGCTCGGCGTTGGCTGTCGCATGGGCGCCGTTGAACACGAACGGCGTACCGATCAGCGGGTTGGCTGCACCGGTCACGTCCGTCGGCCAGGTCCCGGCCGGCGGGATCAGCCCCGCGCTCACCGGCGCCGGCACGACGGCGACGAGAGCGAGCGCAAGCGCGGAGCTGCTGAGCGCCCAACGGATGCGGTGGAGGGATGAGGTCATTTTGGAAGGTCTCCCGGGGTCGATTAACAGATGTCGAAGTCACCGCAGGGCGGCGCAGGCGGTGGCGGCGGTGGTGG
>Ga0136631_10000422_pt1 | contig 13107 bp, 10 predicted proteins | sample AntDrymUQ6012206_2_FD_104655 | JGI IMG/M metagenome (GOLD analysis project Ga0136631, IMG submission 104655) | Polar desert sand microbial communities from Dry Valleys, Antarctica - metaG UQ601 (22.06) | ecosystem: Environmental > Terrestrial > Soil > Desert | place: Antarctica: Dry Valley... | reverse complement strand
CCCGAGAAGGTGCGGCTGGTGGAAATGCTCGCCGCCACCGGCCTGAAGCGGTTGGAGGTGACCAGCTTCGTGCGCCCCGACGTGATCCCCCAGCTGGCCGACGGTCCCGAGGTGCTGCGCGACGTGGAGATCCCCGGGGACGTGGCGGTTTCGGTGCTCATCCCCAACGAGCGCGGGCTCGAGAACGCGTTAGGGCTGCGCGACCGCTTCCAGGAGATCAACTTGTTCCTGTCGGCGTCCGAGACTCACAACCGCAAGAACGTGAACCGGTCAATCGAGGAATCGCTCTCCGGGCTCGAGTCCGTGGTATCTCGCGCGCGGGAGGAGGGGCTGCGCTGCGAGGGCGTGATCTCGGTTGCGTTCGGCTGCCCCTACGAGGGCGAGGTGCCGGTGGAGCGCGTGTTCGAGATCGCCGAGCGCTTGGCCGCCGCCGGGTGCGAAGAGATCGCCTTCGGCGACACCACGGGCATGGCCAACCCGGCCCAGGTGCGTGAGGTCTACTCGGCGGCCTTCGAGCGGCTGGACGCGGTGGAGCTGACCGCTCACTTCCACAACACGCGGGGCCAGGGGCTGGCCAACGCCCTGGCGGCGCTGGAAGCCGGGGTGCGCTCGTTCGAGTGCTCGTTCGGCGAACTGGGCGGATGCCCCGTTCCGCCCGGAGCCACCGGCAACGTGGCCAGCGAGGATCTCGTGTCGATGCTGCACGAGATGGGTCACCACACGGGCGTCGATCTTCAGAAGCTGCTCGACTGCGCCCGGGAGGCGCAGCGGATGCTGGGCCGGCCGCTGGGCAGCCGCCTGCTCACCGCCGGGCCGGTCGACTGGCACTGAGCACCGCCGCGGTAGCGTGCACGCATGACCGCCCGTCAGATAGCCACCGTCCACGCCGGCGGCCGGGTGGCGGTGGGAGCGGCCCTCACCCTTGCACCCAGAGCCGCCGCCGCAGGCTGGATCGGCGGGGACGCAAGCCGGGCGTCGGTGAGCGTGGTGGCGCGTGCCCTCGGCGTGCGCGATTCCGTGATGGGCCTCGGGGTGCTGAGCACCCTCGACGACACCGAAGCCGCCAAGCCTTGGCTCGCTGCCTGCCTGGTGGCGGACGCCGTGGACCTGGGCGCGACGCTCATGGCGCGCGACCAGCTTCCCAAGCAGGGTGTGGCGGCCGTCTCGGTGGTGGCGGCCGGCTCGGTAGCGCTGGGCGCCTGGCTGCTCTCCGCGCTGGACTAGCGCCCGGCGAACTCCGGCTGGCGCTTCTCGAAGAAAGCCCGCGCGCCCTCGGCGAAGTCCTCGCTGGCGGCCAGCGTCTCCTGGGCCTGGACCTCCTGCTCCAGCGTGACCGCAAATGCCGGCTTCGCGGCGGCGTCCATCACGCGCTTGGCCAGGCCCACGGCGCGCGGCGCGGCTGCAAGCAGCTCGTTGGTCAGCCCCTCCACCCAAGCGTCGAGCTCGGCGGCGGGGGCGATGCGGTTGGCCAGCCCGATCCTGTGCGCCTCGTGGCCGTCGATCACCTTGCCGGTCATGATCAGCTCCTTCGCGTTGCCCAGGCCCACGATGGCCGGCAGCCGCGAGCAGCCGCCCACGTCGGGCAGCAGCCCCACGCGCACCTCCATGATCCCGGCCATGGCCTCGTGGGCCATCACGCGGAAGTCGGCGGCCAGGGCCAGCTCGAACGCACCGCCCAGGCAGGCGCCGTGGATCTGGCAGATCGTGGGCTTGGGCATCTCCTCGAGGAGGTTCCACCACGCCAGGATGGGCCGGCGGAACTCACGCAGCCGAGAGGCGTCCTCGGACAGCTCACGGAGGTCGTTGAGGTCCATTCCCGAGGAGAACATGGCGCCGTCGCCCTTGACCACAACGCAGCGCACCTCGGAGTCGCCGGCCGCGGCCTCGAGCGCATGGCCGAGGTCCGAGATCAGCTCGGCGTTGAAGGCGTTGCGCTTCTCGGACCGTTGAAGGATCAGGTGGCGAACCGCCCCACGATCCTCGACTCCGATGAGTGACATATAGGCTCCCGGCGCTCGCTGACTAAGAGAACGGGGACCGTAGTGGAGATCACGAAGGTGGGAGTGCTGGGCGCAGGGCTGATGGGCCACGGGATCGCTCAGGTGGCCGCGCAGGCGGGCTATGACGTGGTGCTGCGCGAGGTCGACCAGGACGTGCTCGACAAGGGCGTCGCCAAGATCGACAAGCAGCTCGCTCGCGCGGTGGAGAAGGGCCGAATGGAACAGTCCGACGCCGACGACACCCGCGGCCGGATCCAGGCCACCACCGACTACTCCGATCTCGCCGACTGCGACCTGGTGATCGAGGCGATCACGGAGGACCTCGCCGCGAAGCTGGAGATGTGGAAGGAGGTGGACAGCGTGGTCAAGGAGGGTGCGATCTTCGCCACCAACACCTCCTCGTTGCCGGTGATCGACCAGGCGGCCGCGACATCGCGCCCGGACCGCTTCCTGGGCCTCCACTACTTCAACCCGGCCCAGGTGATGAAGCTGGTCGAGGTGGTGCGCGCCGTGACCACCTCCGACGAGGCGTTCGACGCCGGCCTGAAGTTCGCCGAGAGCGAGAAGAAGCTGGCCGTGCCGACCAAGGACAAGGCCGGCTTCATCGTCAACCGGCTGCTGGTGCCCTACATGCTCGACGCCATCCGCGCCTACGAGGAGGGCGTGGGCTCGATCTCCGAGATCGACGAGGCGATGCAGGCGGGGGCCGGGCATCCGATGGGGCCGCTCACCCTGGCCGACTTCGTGGGCCTGGACACGATGGGCTCGATCTGCGACGTGATGTTCGACGAGTTCCGCGAGCGCCGCTTCGCCAGGCCGCCGACGCTGCGCAAGATGCTCGCGGCCGGCTGGTACGGAAAGAAGTCGGGCAAGGGCTTCTACGACTACTCCGGTGAGGAGCCCGTGGCCAACACGCAGCTCTCATGAGCGATCTCAAGCAAGCGCTCGAGCGGGCCCGCGAAGGCGGCCCCGCCCGCCACCACGAGAAGGCCGAGCAGCAGGGCAAGCTCCCGGTGCGCGAGCGCGTGGCGCGGCTGGTGGACGAGGGCTCGTTCGTGGAGGACGGGCTGCTGGCCAACTGGGAGCAGGAGGGGTTCGGGGCCGACGGCGTAGTGACCGGAATGGCGTCGCTGGGCGGGCGGCCGATGGCGCTGATGGCCAACGACCCCACGGTCAAGGCCGGCTCCTGGGGGCCCAAGACCGTGGAGAAGATCATCCGGATCCAGGAACAGGCGTTGGAGCACCAGGTGCCAATGATCTACCTCGTCGACTCGGCCGGCGCGCGGATCACCGAGCAGGTGCAGATGTTCCCCGGCCGCCGCCATGCCGGGCGGATCTTCCACACCGAGGTGAAGCTTTCCGGAGTCGTTCCGCAGGTGTGCGTGTTATTCGGGCCCAGCGCGGCGGGCGGCGCCTACATCCCCGCCTTCTGCGATGTGGTGATCATGCGCGACGGCAACGCGTCGATGTACCTCGGCTCGCCCCGGATGGCCGAGATGGTGATCGGCGAGAAGGTCACCCTGGAGGAGATGGGCGGCGCGCGGATGCACACCGGGGTCTCCGGTTGCGGGCACTTCCTGGTGAAGTCCGACGAGGAGGGCATCGACCTCGCCAAGCGATACCTGTCCTACTTTCCGCGCCACTGGCGCGAGGGCCCGCCGCCCGCTCCGCCCGCCGAGCCCGGCTCCGACGCCGCCATCCGCGGACTCATTCCCGCCGACGAGAACAAGCCGTTCGACATCCTCACCCTGATCGATTCGCTGGTGGATGAAGGCTCGTTCCTCGAGGTGCACAAGCGATGGGCGAAGGAGCTGCTCGTCGGGTACGCGCGCCTCGAGGGCCAGGTGGTGGGCATAGTGGCCAACCAGCCCAAGCAGAAGGGGGGAGTGCTGTTCGTGGACTCCTCCGACAAGGCGGCCCGCTTCATCTGGACGTGTAACGCCTTCAACGTTCCGCTGCTGTTCCTGGCCGACGTTCCGGGCTTCATGATCGGCACCGCAGTCGAGCGCCAGGGCATCATCCGGGCAGGCGCGAAGATGATCTCCGCGGTGTCCGAAGCCACCGTGCCGAAGCTCTCGGTAATCGTGCGCAAGGCCTACGGCGCAGGGCTGTACGCCATGGCCGGACCTGCCTTCGATCCTGACGCCTGCATTGCGCTGCCGAGCGCCAAGATCGCGGTGATGGGGCCGCAGGCGGCGATCAACGCCGTCTTCTACAACCAGGTCCAGGCGATCGAGGACGAGGACGAGCGCGCGGCCTTCGTCGAGAAGCTGCGCGAGGAGTACAAGGCCGAGATCGACGTGCTGCACCTGGCCTCGGAGATGGTGATCGACGCCGTTGTGCAGCCCGAGGACCTGCGTGCCGAGCTCGTGCGCCGGTTCGCGCTGTACGCGGGCCGGGAGCGAGCGTGGCCCGCGAAGCACAACGCAGTGACGCCGGTCTGAGCTCGCGTTGCGGCGCGCGGGTGTGGCGGCAGTGGGCTTCCGCTTCGGTTCCTAGCCGCTGGCGGGCTCGGCCTCGCGCTGCGGCCCCGGTGCGGTCAGCGTGGGGGCCACCTCGGCGTCGAGGCGCTCGATCAGGTCGCGGCAGAAGGCCCGCATCCGCTCGAGGCCCTCTGCGGTCACCTCCTCGCCCGAGCAGGAGAGCGTGATCGCGGGGAGCTTCTTCGACCGGGCGGCGGAGGCGTCGGTGCGCTCGAGGAAGGACGCGGGGCGTGCGTCGTAGGAGCCGCCATCGCCGTCGTCCTCCGCGATCTCCTCGCAGATTCTGAGCAGTTGCGGATGCGCCCGGCGGCCCCGCAAAGCACCCTCCCGGCGAGCAAAGCGCACCGGGCCCGAGCCCACGCCATCGACGTTGATCACCGCGGCGCGCTCACGGTCAAGCTCTGAACGGTGCTGACGCAGCCAGGCTCCCATCCCCGCCGCGAAGGGCTTCTGGCTGCCCGTGAGCAGTACCCACACGTCGAAGCTGCGCAGAGTGCCGACCAGGTCTTCAGCGAGTGCGAGCACGGTGGCCACGCCTGCGGCGTTGTCGGCCTCGCCGTCCGCCGCATTCGACAGCTCGAGGTCGGCGAGTGCCGGCACCAGCAGGATCAGCAGCACGGTGGGGACGAACTGGACCGCGGTGAGCACGTTGCCCTCGAGGCCCAGCGCGCGCAGCCAAACGCACACGAGCAACGCGGCGATGGCGCCGAGCAGGACGGCCCATGGGGAGCGCAGCACCCGGCGAGCGAGCCGGAAGGCGGGGGCGTCGCGGCCGATGTCGTAGTGCGCCACCAGGATCAGCGTGCCCGCGCGGCCCCCGTCCTCTGGTGAGAACACGTTCTGTGAGGCGCGGCGCCCCGTGAGCCGGCGCGTGATCGCGACGGTGCCCGTGAGGTCGAGCGCCACCAGGACCCCCGCGGCGAGCACGAGTGCGGCGCCCGTGGTCGGGCTGGACACGGCCACCACGCTTCCCACGATCGCGAGCAGCGCGTGCAAGGTGTGTGTGAGCCCGAAGCGAGGTCGCACCTCGACCGCCTCGAGCTCGGCCTCCCTGCCCATTCGCCTTAGGCGTTCGCGCAGGTGCATCGCGGCGCGGCGCTCGGCGTCGGTGCCCGCGGTGCGCCCCGCGAAGTCCGCGAGATCTTGGGTTTCACGTTTCGGGTCCATCCGCAGCGGCAGGTTAGAGTGGCGCGAACCCACTCACCCGCTAGAGAGGATGTCCGTGGACACTTCCAGGATCAGCTTCGGAGAAATGGTCGCAGGGGCGAGTGCAGTCGCCCTGCTCATCTTCATGTTCCTTCCGTGGTACGGGGTCAGCACCGAGGTGCCGGGCTTCGAGGCCAGCGTGAATGCGAACGCATGGGAGGCATTCAGCTTCATAGACATCCTCCTGTTCCTGGTGATCCTCGTCACCTTGGGCCTGGTCGGCGCGCGCGCGACGGGTAACCTTCCCGCCAACCTACCTGCCCCTCTCGGCCTGATCGTGGCGATCGCCGGAGCGATCGCGCTGGTGCTGATCGTGATCCGGATCATCAGCATCCCGGGCCCGGATGTGGACATCCAGGGGGTGGAGTTCGGCCGCAAGATCGGGATCTTCCTCGGGTTGATCGCGGCCGGCGGCATCACCTTCGGCGGCTACACGGCGATGAACGAGCGGGCCGGGGCGCACGGTCACGCGCCGGCTGCGGGGCCAGGGCCCAGAACTGGCCCGGGCGGCCCGGGCGCCGCGGCCTAGGCGCCTTCGCGGGCTTCCAGTGCGGCGGGTGGGACTCGAACCCACAAGGCGTTTCCGCCAACGGTGTTTGAGACCGTCTCGTTTACCAGTTTCGACACCGCCGCTTCCCAGCGGATCTTAGGCCGAGCGCGCGACCGACCCGGGACGCTCCTCAGGAACGGGCCGGTCTAGGCGCCGGCCGGCTGCGGCTCGCCGCGGTGGCCGCCGTCGTGCGGCCGCCCGTGATCGTCCGCGGTGCGCTCCACCTCGACGTTCCACTTCTGCGCGAAGCCGCGCATCGCGAAGGCCAGCAGCAGCAGTTGCACGGGCACGATGATGAGCGTGAGCAGACCGAGGATGCTGGGATCGAGAGCGGCGTCGGCGAAGCCGTCCTTGGACCGCGCGAACCAGGCGGGCGCCGCCACGGCGGCCACGACGCCCAGCAAGACGGCGAGCGCTGACGCCACGGGCAGCACGCCCCGGTTCCAGCGCAGCACGTAGAAGGCCATGAGCACGTAGATGAAGATGTAGAAGAAGGCCACGATCTGCGCGCCCTGTAGCTGTGACCAGCCACCCAGGGTCACGATCAGCACCAGCCCTGCGCTCACCAGCAGCAGCACAAAAACGATGGCCTTGGTCGCCTTGGACTCAGCCTTGTCCCGGTTCGGGTGGTCGATGATCACGTCGGCCATGCGGGCGCGAGTGTATTCGCTGGAGCGGCGTCGTGCAGCGGTTCTTAGTACATGCGGATGGAGGGACTCGAACCCCCAAGGCCAAAGGCCACCGGCACCTAAAGCCGGCGCGTCTGCCAGTTCCGCCACATCCGCGTGACACGGGGCAGCCAGGACTCGAACCTGGAATCGCCGGTTTTGGAGACCGGTGCCGTAACCAGTTTGGCCACTGCCCCTTGCACGGCGATTGTAGGCGCCGCCCGCCTCTACAGCTTGGCGTTGATGTCCTTGATCGTCCGGTCGAACGTGGTGCTGAACTTGCTCGACGCCTGGCCGATCGCGCCCGCGGCCTTGCGTACCTCGTCCTCGTTGCCGCCGCCGAGGCCGTCGATGTTCTCCTGGAGCACCGTTTTGTAGTCCTCCAGCTGAGTGACCAGCTTGTCGTGCTCGCCCGTCACCTGCGAGGGCGGCTGAATGTCGTCGAGCTCGGTCACAAGGTCGTCCACTAGCGGGATCAGGCCTTCCAGCTTCTTCTGGAAGTCCTTCGGGCCCTTGGGGTTGGCCAGATCGAGCTTCTGGGATTCAGAGGCGAACGTGCTCTGGGCTTCGTTGACCTGGGTGAGGTAGTCGTTCTTGCTGAGCCCACCACCGCCCGACTGCTCGGTGGTGTCGCTCCCGCTGCTGTTTTGGGACTTCTCGTCGTCGCCTCCGCATGCCGCCAGGGCGAGCGACACGACCAGCACCGCCATCAGCGCGACCAGCCTGCGGCCTGGGCCGGAGCCGGGTGAGAGCTCGGTGAGGTGGGCTGCTTGCTTCGTGGTCATGTCCCTGGTGCCTCTCTGGGTCGACGTCGAAGGTGATGCGAGCCGGAAGATAGTTCCCGGCACGAACCGTGGCGTTCCGCGGTTAGAGTCGGCCGCTCCCCGAGGGAGGACAGATGGCGAGCATCGAGAGCGTGACAGGCCCGATCGAAGCGGACGCGCTGGGCCCCACCCTGATTCATGAGCACTACCGCGCCCGCGACGACGCCAACGCTCAGCAGTGGCCCCACCTCTACGACGAGGAGGCGCTGTACTCGGTCGCTGTCGAGGCTGCCAAGGGGGCCGTGGACCGGGGGATCAAGACGATCGGCGAGCCCACCGCGATGTTCCTCGGGCGCGATATCCGGTTTATCGAGCGGGTGGCGCGAGAGGCCGGCCTCCAGACAATCGCCTGCACTGGGATCTACACCTATGAGCACCTTCCGCTGTTCTGGGAGCACCGTTCCGCCGACGTGATGGCAGCGGCCTTCGTGCACGACTTCGAGCACGGCATCCAGGGCACCGACATCAAGCCGGGCTTCCTCAAGTGCGCCGCCGACGAGCCGGGCGTTACGGAGAACATCGAGAAGGTCCACCGCGCGTGTGCCCGCGCGAGCAACCGGACCGGCGCGCCGATCATGGCCCACTCCCGCCCGGCGTCGAACACCGGGCCCCGCCAGGTGGAGATCCTGCTCGAGGAGGGCGTTCCGCCCGAGAAGATCCAGATCGCCCACACCGGGGACACCGACGACCTCGACTACATCGAGCGGCTGCTCGAGACCGGCGTCTGGATCGGCCTCGACCGTTTCGGCGTCGAGATGTACCTCCCGATGGAGCGCCGCATCCCAACGGCTCTGACGCTGCTCGAGCGCGGCTACGCGGACCGCATGTTCCTGGCCTCAGACTCCTGCGGCTCGCTCGACTGGTTCCCTGACGAGACGGCCGAGGTGCTGACGCGCGAGGGCGCGGTGAAGGACTGGACGATCACGCTGGTGCCCGACCAGGTGCTGCCTGCCTTGCGCGAGGGCGGGATGACCGCCGAGCAGGAGAAGACGATGATGGAGGAGAACGCGAAGGCCTGGTTGACGGCCTAGCGCAGGCTAGGATTCCGGCCCACGCGGGTGTGGTGTATGGGCTGCACGTGACCCTTCCAAGGTCAAAGAACGAGTTCAAGTCTCGTCACCCGCTTGGTTCAGCTCTCGTTAGCTGGGCCCGCAGCGACTTACGCCTTCGGGCTGTCCGCCGCCGATGGCAGTTCGCGCAAACGACGTCGCATTTCGCGATCTCTCTCAGGACGGCTGGCCAGGTGTACCTGCTCAAGCACTGACCCACATCGAACGCCTTCTTCCCTCGGACGTGATCGAAATCGAGCACTATCGGGTCGAATTCACCGCAATCCAGGCAAGGGTGGGCCCTGAAGAACTCGATCAACCATTCGGTCCGCTCTAGCGCGAGTTTGCGCCTAACTACCTGGGCTTGATCGATATATCGCTGCCGGTGCTTCGCATAATGCTCCTTGCCGTACGCCGATCGGCATGGGCGGCAGAAAGTGTCTCGTTGCAGCTTGTGCTTGCGCCTCCATGCGAAGTCGATCGCGGGGCTTGACCTCACCACATCGGTAGCACCGTCGAGGCTCAAACCCGGGTTGCATAGCGAACACATGTTCGCGTATGGTTCGGACGGAACTTGCCCTAGACTCGGCCCCGTCACGGGGCGTGGCGCAGTCTGGTAGCGCACTCGGCTGGGGGCCGAGCGGTCGCTGGTTCAAATCCAGTCGCCCCGACTGGTAGCAAGGCGTCGCAGACCGTCGCAGAGCGACGCATTACCGCGCTGCGAGGGCGCATACCTATGCGCCCTCGCGCACGTCGCTCGGTGTTCTGGGTCGCAACCGGGTCACAGCGAGCCGTGGGAGGGTCGCAACGATGCCGCTTCTGGACGCTTCTATTCGGAGCGGGTTAGAGAAGCGACTTGCTCTCGCTAGGCAAGATCGGCGGTGGCGATGGCGACGGGCGCAGCGCGGGCTACTACACCGCCTCGGTGGCGAAGGGCCGCGACGACTACTACACCGGCAAGGGCGAGGCGCCAGGAGAGTGGTTTGGTCAGGGCGCCGCGGCGCTCGGGCTCGAGGGAATGGTCGAGCCCGGCGACTTCCAGCAGATCGTGATGGAGGCCATCGACCCTCGGTCGGGAAGGGTGCTGCGAAAGCTCGTCCGCGACAAGCCGGTGCAGGGGATGGACATGACCTTCTCGGCGCCGAAGTCGGCGTCGCTGCTGTTTCACCTCGGCGGCGAGGAGGTCTCGGCGGCGGTGCGCCAGGCTCACGACGAGGCGGTTCAGGCGGCGCTTGGCTACATGGAGCGCGAGGCCTGCGTTGTCCGGGCGGGCGACGGCGGCAAGGGCGGCAAGGAGGCGGGGGAGGGGTTCGTCGGCGCGGTGTTTCGCCACCGCACGAGCCGCGCCCTTGATCCGCAGCTGCACTCCCACGCCGTGGTGGCGAACCTCGCCAAGCGGCGCAAGGACGGGCGCTATATCGCGCTCGACGGTACGGCCCTGTTCCAGCAGGCCAAGACCGGAGGCTGCCTCTATCAGGCCGAGCTGCGAGCGCGGCTGACGGAGTACCTGGGGGTCGAGTGGAACCCGGTCCGGAATGGCGCGGCGGAGATCAAGGGGATCGCGCGGCCGGTGATCGATCACTTCTCCAAGCGGCGCGCGCAGATCGTCGAGGCGATGGCCGAGCGGCGCTCTGACTCGGCGCGGTCGGCGCAGGAGGCGGCGCTCGAGACGCGTCCGGAGAAGCAGCAGGTCGACCTCGGACAGCTCGTGTTGGAGTGGCGCTCGGTGGCCGCCGAGCTCGGTTTGGGCCGCGCCGAGCTTGAGCAGCTGACCGGTCGGGTGGTGGAGCGTCCGCTGCTTGTCGGTGAGGAGTTGCGCCAACTCGCAGGCGACCTCGGCGGGCCGCACGGGCTCACTCGCCAGGCGTCGACGTTCGACCGCCGGTTGGCCGTGCAGGCTTTCTGCGGGGCGCACGCCTACGGCGCGACAGTGGCGCGCCTTGAGCACCTCGCCGACCGCTTCCTGGAGTCGGGGTATGTGCTCGCTGTTGAGGGCGAGCCCGCTGTGTGTGGGCCCGACACGATCCGCCGCCGCGACGGCCGGCTCGTCATGCGGGTCGGGGGCGCGAAGTACACGACGCCGGAGATGCTCGGGCGCGAGGCGCGGCTTGTCAGCTCGTCGTCGGCGCGCCAGGGAGAGGGTGCCGGTACGGCGAGCGCCGAGGACGTCAAAGCAGTGCTCGCGGCTCGGCCGGGGTTGGCTGAGGAGCAGGCGGTGATGGTGCGTTCGCTGACGCGGTCGGGCAACGGGGTGGAGGTCGTGCGTGCGGCGGCGGGGACGGGCAAGACCTACGCGCTGGACGTCGCGCGGGAGGCGTGGGAGGCGTCGGGCTACCGGGTGGTGGGGGCGACGCTGTCGGCGCGGGCGGCGTGCGAGCTGCGCGACACCGGCGGGATCGACTCGGCGACGGTCGCGCGGGTGCTGATCGACCTCGACCGCGGCTATCAGTTCACCAAGCGCAACGTCGTGGTCGTCGATGAGGCGGGGATGGTCGGCACCCGCGACCTCGACCAGATTGCGTCGGCGTGCCAGGCGGCCGGGGCGAAACTGGTGCTCGTCGGCGACGACCGCCAGCTACCCGAGATCGACGCCGGCGGGGCGTTTCGCGGGCTGGCCGAGCGGCTCGGGGCGCTGGAGCTCGGCGAGGTGCGGCGCCAGCGTGACGCGGCCGACCGCGCCGCCCTTAAGGATCTCCGCGAGGGTCGCCCCGGGGCGTGGCTGCGTTCGGCCGAGCAGCGCGGCCAACTCGTTGTAGAGCGCGGCGCTGACGCGCAGTACGAGCGCCTCGTCTCTGACTGGTGGCACGGCGCCGAGGAACTCGCGACGGGCCAGGAGGCGATGATGTTCGCCCCGACCCGCGAGGCAGCGTCTGAGCTCAACGAGCGTGCTCGCGCCTACGTGCGCCAGGCCGGCCGGCTTGGCGAGCGCGAGCTGCAGGTGGGCGTACAGGCCTTCGCGGAGGGCGACCGGGTCATGTGTCTTAAGAACGCGCCGCGTGACATCGGGGTGCTCAACGGGCTGCGCGGCACCGTGACCGCCGTGGAGGAGGCGAGCTTCTCGCTGCGCGTGGAGATCGACGGGCAGCACGAGGTGGTGCTGCCGGCCTCCTACATCGAGGCTGGCAACGTCGCGCACGGCTACGCGATAACCGTCCACAAGTCGCAAGGCATGACCGCCGAGCGGGCCTACGTGCTCGGCTCGGAGGAGCTCTATCAAGAGCTTGGCTACACCGCGCTGTCGCGCCACCGCGAGTCGTGTCGCTTCTATCTCAACGCGGGCGACCCGTCCCGCCAGCTCGAGCTCGAGGTCGCTGGCGAGCAGCGCGACCAGGTGCTCGAGCAGGTCGAGCGGGCACTGGGCCGCTCGCGGGCGCAGGAGATGGCGCTCGACGTCCACGAGCGCGACGAGGACCTGCGCCGCCTATCCGACGTCGAGCTCGCCGGGCGCGCCGGCCGGCTCGAAGAGTTGCTTGCCTCCTACCCGGCCGCCGCGCGCGACGCCGAGCGCGAGGCCGCCGAGCTCGCCCGGGGCGCAGAGGAGCTGCGCCGCGACGAGCAGCGCCTCGCGGCGGCCCGCGAGCAGCGCGAGGGCCTCGGCCGGCTCGAGCGGGCCCGCCGCGCAGAACTTGACCAGCAGATCGCCCGCCAGGAGGCACTGCTTGCTCAGGCCCGCGGTCGCCAGCAGGAGCTCACTCAGGCGACTGCCGGCGCCCGGGCCGTTGGGGAAGAGTGGCTCGAGCGCAACGGCGTAGAGCTGGCCGCAGCGACCACGATCGAGCGCGAGCTCGCCTCCCGGCGCGCACAGCTCTACGAGGAGGCGATCACGCGCGCCGCTCACGATCCCGCCAGCGACCTGCGCGAGCTGCTCGGAGAGCGCCCCAACTCGCTGCTCGAGCGCGACCGCTGGGACCACACCGCTGCCGCGGTCGAGGCCTACCGAGCCCGCTACGGTGAGCTACCCGGCCCAGACGAGCCCAGCGAAGGGCCGCGTCGGCGTGCGTGGGAGCAGACCCAGCACGCCACCGCGCAGCTCGACAGGCTGCGCCCCAGCGAGCTCGACCCGACGCGGGCGCTAGAGCTCCCCGAGCCGGCGGGCCTGGCGCCAGATCTCGATCTCGGGCTATAGCGGGACGCTACGCAACCGTCAGCGCAAGGTCCGAAAGCGAGTGGCTTCGACCGGCGCTATCGCTTGGCGCCGGAAGGAGTCGTCGCAGCCAGCGTTGCCGCCGCTACTGCTTCCCACGTGGCTGTCGGGTAAATGGTTTCGGCGGCCGGCTGCGGGGATCGTGAGGCTGGCTCGAGTTCGCGCGGGCCGGGCTTGCCGGGG
>Ga0136631_10000421_pt1 | contig 13108 bp, 14 predicted proteins | sample AntDrymUQ6012206_2_FD_104655 | JGI IMG/M metagenome (GOLD analysis project Ga0136631, IMG submission 104655) | Polar desert sand microbial communities from Dry Valleys, Antarctica - metaG UQ601 (22.06) | ecosystem: Environmental > Terrestrial > Soil > Desert | place: Antarctica: Dry Valley... | reverse complement strand
CGCCGCGATCGGCGCGAGGTTGACGAAGAAGTCGCCGAACGTCAGGTCCGTCGCGCCCGCGATCAGGATGTTCGGCGGATCGCCGATCAGCGTCGCGGTCCCGCCGATGTTCGACGCGATGATTTCGATCAGCACGAGCGGGATCGGATCGATGTCCAGCGCGTCGGCCAGCAGGAACGTGATCGGCACCATCAGCAGCACCGTCGTCAGGTTGTCCAAGAACGCCGACAGCACCGCGGTCGAGAACGCCAGCGACATCACGACGGCCAGCGGGCGACCGCGCGCGAACTGCCCGGCGCGGATCGCCAGGAACGTGTAGACCCCGGTCGGCTCGGTCACGCGGACGATCAGCATCATCCCCGCGAGCAGGCCGATCGTCTCCCAGTCGACCGCCTCGATCGCATGCTCCTGATCGATCGTCTGCGTCAGCACGACCAGCAGCGCACCGACGAGCGCGACCTTCGTCCTGTCGACCCGCTCGGAGGCGATCACGGCCAGCGCCCCGGCGAAGATGACGACGGCGAGCGTCACGGGCGCCGCTCAGCGAGCACGACCGTGCGTTGGTCGTCGGCGACGACGACGCTCGGGCGCATTCCCAGCAATCGGAAGCCGCCGAGCATGCCGGCGCACGCCGGGGCGTTGATGACGGCGATCTCGTCGTGAAGCTCGCGCGAGAGCCGCTGGCGCTCGCCCTCCTCCACGGCGGTTGCGCGCCGCGCACTGTCGCGACGCTCGGTCTCCAAGCGCTCCATCATCTGATTGAACGACCGTGCGAGCTCCCCGAACTCCCGATCGCCGCCCGCCGCCCGCACACGCTCCCCCGGCTTGAGCGGATCGACTCGCGCCATCAGGCTTTTCAAATCCTCGAGCGGCACGAACGCGCGCCGCAACAGCAACCAGTCCGCGACCACGATCAACGCCACGCCGGCGCATAGCACCAGCGCCTCTGTGGGCAGCAGCGGCGAGCTGACCGTCGCCGGCGAGGCGGCCAGCGCAACCGCCGCGGCCGCGATGAGCGCCGCGTTGAGCACCACCACCCTCCAGAACAGCGTCACCACGCCAGCCTATGGACACTGACGGCGGACCCGCGTCTCGCCCGACGCGCAAACGAGGGCGCTACGGGTGGCCACAATGCACCGATGCGAGTCATCGTCATCGGTTGCGGCGAGGTTGGCCAGCACATCGCCCGTACGCTGAGCGCGGAGCGTCACGACGTGACGGTTGTCGACGCCGACGGTGCGCGGGTGGAGGCGATGCAGGGCGAGCTGGACGCGCTTGTCGTCGCCGGCAACGGGGCGTCGCCGCAGTTCCTGCGCGAGTTGGGCGCACGCGGCGCGGATCTGTTGTGCGCGGTGACGCATAGCGACGAGGTCAACGTCGCTGCCGCCGTGCACGAGTTTGGTGATGCACGTATTGCGCAGCACATGCGCCGACAACTCAAGCCCCGCGGCCGCCGCGACCTTGACTTCGCCGGCCGTGACTTCAAGCGTCATCTGAAGCTCGAGCGCGGTTTGGGCGCCGAGCTCGGTGAACCTCGCGCTGGCAGCCTGTTGCGAGGATCGGCGGCGTCGCCGCTGCCGAGCGTCGAGAACGGCTGACACGGAGGACAAGCCGTCAGCAGCGTGATCCGGCGGCCCTGGGCGGCGAACCTTCGCGCGAGCGCGGGCGCCTGCACCTGCCTGATGTCACGAACGAGCAGCTTGGTGCCCGGATGATTCAGCACAAACGAGCGGCCCGCTGACTCGTCGTTCTCAATCGCGGCGACGACATCGTAGCCGGCGTCACGCAGCCCCTGCGTAGTCCCGCCCGCGCCCGAGAACAGGTCGATTGCGGTCATCTCAGACACGATCGCCCATCGTAGCCGCAGCTGCCGTCGAGTCACTCGACCGTTGAGCCGAACACGATTGCACGGGGGCCTTGAGCAGTTCTACCTCCGTCGGCGCGCGCCTCGGCGACCCGTGCCGTCAGGCTGCGAGCTGTTCGTCGTCGAGGTCTGTTGGCGGTTCCGGGGTCACGCGGACCGTGATCGGGATCGTGCGGTTGCGCATGACGTGCTCGAGGCGCTCGAGCTGCAGTTCGTCGTTGGGGTGTCCGTAGAGCTTTCGGATGAGGTCTCCGAAGTCGCTGTGGCCGAATTGCAGGGCGATGTCCTCTGGCATGGCGCCGTTGTCGAGGAGGATCGTCGCGCAGTAGTGCCGCAGCTCGTAGACGTCCATGCCGTTGAGACCGACGTTCTTGCGGATCGGGTCCCAGGAGGTGCCATGCCCACAGGTATGCCACGCGCCCGTGCCGGAAGTTTCACGATATTCTCGAAACATGGCCCTCGAAGGTCGCGACCTCTGCTCAGGAGCGTCGCGTGGTGCGCGCTGACGAGCGATTGCCGGCCGGCCGTCGAGTCGTCTGGACCATCGAACTGCTCGTCGAGGTCGGTCGCGAGTGGCAGCGGCGACACAACCGCCTTCCGAGGGCCTCGGACTGGACTGTCAGCCGCGCGCAACGCCTCGGCGGAGACGCCCTCGGACGCCTACGACGTCCCCCGGCGGCGGCGCCGCGATGGCCTCCGGCGAGCACGATCAACGATGCTTTCGGAAGCTGGGCTCGCTACCGCGTCGAGTGCGGGAACGAACCGTGGGCGTCCAAGGCTCCCGCGGCCAGGTACGCGGGCCCGTATGCCATCGACGACGAGGAGGCTTTCGAGCGCATTCACGTGCACGGCGATGCCTACGTCATCGACGGGCTTCGCGAGCACTGGCTCGGTCCGCGCGGTCGCTACCGAGACGACGAGTGGCGATTTCTGGCGTGGGCGATCCTCGACGGCCACGCGCTCCTCCCGAACGTCGCCCTGGACCCGACGGCTGACATCGAGAGTCTTGATCGACTGCTGCGCGACACCGCCGAGACGCTCGGCGAGCTGCACGTCATCTTCCCGGACATTGCGCCCCGCTGACCGGCCTGGCCGAGGCTGCGACGGCCGAGAACGTCGTGATCGCGCAGCCTGACAACTACGCCGCAGCGGCGCTCCGCGCGCCGCAACACTGCGCGAGCAGCTGGTGGCACGCCGTCGCGGCCGATCGAGCCGTGGAGTGCCGACCGCGTCCGCACGACCACGTCGCGAAGGATCGGCTTTTCAGAGTCAGGCAGTTGCGGTTCTCGGCCGGCCGATCGCGCAGACGAACTCGACGGCGTCGTTGCAGACGCGCCAGATCAGCCAGTCCGCGGCGTCCCGAAGGGCCTCCTCGCCGGTGGCTGAGCAGCCGTCGCTGAGCGTCCCGAACGACGGGTCGCCCAGCCATTGGAGCAGTACCTCGTCCGACGGCGTCAGCTCGGCCTTGATCTCGTCGATGATCTCGTCGTTGTCGGTGTCTGGGTCGACGTCACCGATACGCGGCATGGCGAGGTCGACCGCGCGTTCTGCGAGTGAGGTGATGAGCGCCCGGTCGCCGGGCCAGCCGGAGGTGCGGACGATGCTCGCCGCGACCGCAGCGGTCCTGCCCTGCGCCGCGTGGTGTGCCGCGCGCGCGTCCGCGAGCTGCCAGGCAAACTCGTCTCCGTCCTTCAGCTCGGCGCGGCGCGGGTGGCCAAGCCGGATGAGTTCTGCGTCGACAAGGTCTCGCCAGTCGTCGCCGCTGAGGATCGACCACTCGCTCCATTCGTCTCGCTCGCCTGGGTCCGTTCGCTCGCAGCCGACGGCGAGCGGCGCGCGCTCCACGAGCCAGAGTTGCAGGCAGGCGCCGAGTAGCGGTTGCAGGAGCACCTCGTTCGCGAACGCAAGCAGGGACGATCCTTCGTTGATCGGCATCTCCAGGCTCGCGAGCTCCCGCCAGTTCTCGGCGAGCGCCGCCAGCAGATCGTCCACAGACAGCGCCAGCTCGTCGATGACAGCGCCGCGCACCATCCGTACCGACCAGTCGGTTGGGGAGCCCCACTGTCCGTCGATCTCGCAGGCATGTCGGGAGGAGAGCGCGGTGGCGCACCGTCGCGCCACGCTCGGCGCGCCCGAGGCGGCCATTCGACCGCGGGGAGCGTTCCGGTCCAGAGTCTCGTCAGCAGCGGGTACAGGTCGTCATCCGACAGCGTCGACTCGCGCGCGGCTTGCAGCACGCTGGCCTCCAGCAGATGCCAGTCGTGATCGTCGCTGATCGCCTCGAACAGATCCATGCGCACGCCCGCTCGGGTGACGCGGCGCCTCCAACCTAGATCCTGGTCGGCGCGGCCGCGCGTCATCTATGCCTCCGTGCCGACCGATCTCACGGCTGGTCACGCGCGTCTCGCTCATGCGACGCGGCCGCGTACAGCGCCCTGAGGCCGCCGTAACGCTTCACGGCGCGCCACACGGTCCGCGACCGCACGTAGCGCGGGTGTCGCTGACAGAGGGCGTCCCACCCGACCAGCCAGCCGCGTTCGCCGGTGTAGCCGTCGTCGATCGCCGCCGACATCACGGTGATCCACTCCGCGCGCGTCCGCGGGACGACACGCCCGCTCACCAACGCCTCCCGCTGTCCGAGGGCCATACGCACCGCCGTTTCCTTCGCGATCCCGCGCTGCGACAGCACCGAGCTGATCTGGTCTTGCGTCGGCAACACGTCCTGGCCGTCCAGAACCGACTGGATCTTCGGCCGGCTCAGCCGGCCCGGCGACGCGTGCCGCGCCGCCTCCCGAAGCCCGTCAAGGCACGCCTCAAGCGACGTATCACGCCCACGACCGGGCTGGTGGGTGATCTGCCGCGCCGGCAGGCCCCGCCGCTCGAGCTCAGCCGCCGCGATCGCCACCAGCGAGAACCCGAGGCGTCGCTGCGCGTCCGTCATCCGGTGATGGGAGCCCAGCCACCCCACGCGCGCATGCAGCTGATCCCATCGCGCCGACCATCCCCGCTCGAACGACAGGCCCTCATCGATCGCCATGCCGATCAGCAGCTCCCAGTCGGCGACCGACGCCGGCAGCACCCGCCGCAACCGAAGCGCCCGCTCGACCCCGATCACCGCCCTCGTCTCCTCGTCCAGCGAGACTCCCTCCGAAGCCAGGTACCGCACGATCCGCCGCGCGGACGGGAGCTCCTCACGGCCAGTCAGATGGCGCTCCAGCACCGCCCTGATCGGCCCCGGCCCGCCCGCGTCCGAGGCCACGCGGATCGCCGCGCGCACATCCTCGCGTGACGCGGAACCCAAGCGGGCGCGTGAGGCCGGACCCGCGCGTCGCGACCACCGGATGCCGATTGCCTCGGATCGCCACGCCGGGCCGCACGCACCACGCCACCGGGGAACTGACTTCCTAGCGTGCCCTTCCAAGTCAGTTCGCGCTTGCAGGCACGGTCGGCCGTGTTCGAGGGGGTCGAAGTGCAGTGGGGCGGCGTCGGCGGGGATCAGGGGACCGTACAGCTCGAGTTCGAAGCCCGTGGTCGTGCGTCTGGCAACGACCTTGCTGAGCGCCTGTTGCACGAAGATCAGGCGGCGCTGGCGCAGTTCGGGGTCATCGGGCGGTTCGGGTGTGAGGATCTCCCGGGCGCGGTCGAGCAGCTGGGCGCGGTCGTCGGGTCGTGGGTTGTGCTGGGCTGCGCGCAGGCGCTTGGAGAGGTCGAGCTGGCGTTCGAGGCGGGTGATCTCGGCGTCGATGAGCTCGAGGGATTCCTGTAGGTAGCGGGGGTTGAGGTCTTGGCTGTTGGCGCCCTGCAGCCAGTCACGCTGGATCTGCTCGCGCTGGCGGCCGAGATCGGTGATGCGGGCCTCGTGGCTGCGTTGCTGTGATGGTGTGAGCACACCGGCGGGCGGGTTGGTGGTGTCGGCGCGGGCGCGCTGCTGGTAGCGGCGTTGCAACTCGGGGTCTTCGCACAGGCGCAGCAGCTCGGCGACGATCGCCGCGTCGACCTCCTTGTGCGGGAGGGTGAACCGTTTGCATTCGGGCAACGGGCAGCGCTTGTCGTGGGTGTAGATCTTGTCCCTGCCGCGTAGTCGCACTTGGAGGCCGTCGTCGGTGACGTGGTGCTGGCAGGCGTCGTGGAGAAACTCGATGCGGTTGAGCAGGAAGTGCCCGAGCGGGTTCTGGCGTTGGCGGCCCTTGACGGCGGCCATGAGCTGCTGGTTGCGTTCGAAGATCTCGGCTGGGACGGGGTTGACGAGCTCGATCGGACGGACCGGGTAGACGACTCCCTGGTAGGTGACGTGCGCCTCGCCGGTCACGTAGAAGGGGTCTTTGAGGATCAGGCGGATGCGGTCACGGCTGACCGGGAAGCCGAGCTTTTCGGTGAGGAACGCGGCGAGCTGGCAGACGCTGGTGCCGCCGTCGGGCCTGAGCCGGGCGTACATCTCGCTGGCCTGGACGATGTAAGGCCATTGCTCGGGACCTGCTCGAGGTACATCTGGGCGTTGCGGCGGGTGCCGATCGGCGTGAAGCCGGGGTATCCGCGGCCGGTGTCGACGAAGCGCGCCTTGATCGCGGTGTGCGTGCGCTCTCTGATGATGCCGCGTTCGAACTGGCCGATGACGCCGAGGGTGCCGATCATGAGCTTGTCGTTCTGGCTGCTCCAGTCGACGCTGCGTCCGAGGCTGCAGAGGTACAGGTCGGTGTCGGTGGCTTCGAGGAAGTTGTAGAAGGAGTAGGCGGAGAGCTGGTCGCGGGCGACGCGGTCGGGTCCGCGGTAGCAGACCCATTGCAGTCCGCCGGCGGCGATGCGGTCGCGGATGAACGTGAAGTCCAGTCGGCGTGCGTATTCGGCGCCGCCGCTGGTGCGCATCGCGACGACGGCGCATGCGGGCTTGAGGCCGTGCGTTGCGGCGAGCGCGAGGCCGCCGTGGATCTGCCCATCGCGGTCTCGCCCTTCTGGACGTCCTGGCCTGAGAGGCGTGCGGCGAGGATGCCGTCGCCGTCGGGGTCCATCTGCCAGATCAGCAGCAGGGAGCCGCGGTGAGCGATCTCCTCGGGGTCGCCGTAGCGCTCACGCAGTTCGCGGGTGGCTTCGATCTCGAAGCCGACGTCGACGCGCTTGCGTCGTCCGCCGGTGCCGGGTCGTGCGGCGGCGCTCACGATGTCCTCCCAGCGCGGGAGGCAGCGCAACGCTGTCGGGGCGGCGGTGCCGACGAGGATCTCGACGAGCCCGTGAACCGTCGTGGCGCGGTCGCCGTCGCGGTGCGTGTCCGGAGGTCGCGGGGAGCCGACTGCCATGCGGCCGGGCACCGTAGACGCCGCCTTGGGGTATTGGCAAAGTCGCTCTCACGACTCGTGCGACTCGTGAGAGCGAACCTCGCGACCCTCTCACGATCGAGGCGACAAACGCCGAGGAAACCCTGCGAAGCGCCGCGCAACGCCGAGAAAGCGTTTGCAGGCGCTTCGCCGAGGGCTTCTCGGGATTTCTCACTGCTTCTGCATTGCCCTACAAATCGGGGCGCCCGGATTTGAACCGGGGACCTCACCGACCCGAACGGTGCGCGCTACCAGGCTGCGCCACGCCCCGATGCCGCGGGATTATCTCACGACGATCCTGCGACCGCCCTGTAGTAGCGGACGGCGAGGCCGGTGATGAGCGTCTGGAGGGCCGATTCGAGCGTCACGCCCTCTTTGTGGGCGTAGCGCTCGGCGCCGATGTCCTCCACGAGCTGGGCCTGGCGGACGACGTCGTCCATGAGCTCGGGGTGACGGTCGGCGAAGTACGCGCCGAGCGCGTAGAGGGCGGTGTCCGTGAACGGCTCGAGCTCGCCCTCCGAACCGGCGTCGGTCAAGGCGCGATGCGGGCCGCGATCATGGTGTCGAGCGTGTCGGTCACCGTCGTGGAAACCCTAGCGAGCAGCTCGGTCGGGGCGGCGCGCCTGCCGTGAGTCGTCGAGGGCGCAGGGGGCGCGGGCGCCGACGCGGCCAGGGCATCGGCGACGACATGGACGGTCCGCCTCACGACGCCGTGGCCCGACGGAGGCGACGACCCGTCCGCGTCGTCAGCGGTGGTCGTGTCGACACCCGCGCCCAGCTTGTCGAGCACGCGCGCCAGCGTCTGCTTCGCCCCGCCACCCGCGGGCGCGGGGAGGCCCGCTTCCGCGACGGGCGCCTTTGCCCCCGGCTGGTGGCCCGCCTCCCCGGGCTTCGCCGCGGCTGCCACGACATCAGGCGCCGGGACGTCGCCGCCAGAGGGAGATACCTCGCGCTGTACAAGCAACGCGGCCGCCGCGTGGCCGCTCGCCCGTGCGGGCGGCGTCGTCGCACGCAGCACCGCGCGCGCACGCGGGCGCTCTGCCGCACCACTCGACGGGTGCGTCGTCGCGTGGCCCGCCGTCGCGGGCGCCGGCCCGTGCAGGCTCTCGGTCGCGCCGCGCTCGCAGATCGCGGCGCCCGCGCCGGCACCCGCTACCGCGACCGTGGCGGCGGTCGCGATCGCCTTCGACCACCCCGACACCGTCGCCGGATCGAGCGTGCCAGCGATGGTGGCCGACCACTGCGCCGCCGGCCCGGGATTGGACTGCGCGAGCAGGGCCTCCTCTCCGCCACAGCGGCGGCGCAGGGGCAGCGGCGCCAGCGCGGCGATCCTCGCGGCTGCCGCGCCCGCGGCAGCGGCGGCCGCCGCGGTGGCTGGCCGCGCCGGCGCGTCGAGATCGACGCCCGCCAAGCGGGCATGGCGCCGGCAGGGCTGGCAGTGGGAGATGTGGCGCGCCATGCGCCGCTGATCGCGCAGCCCGACAGCGCGACCGCCGGAGGTGTCGATGATCCGCTGCACGCGCAGGCAGCGCTCGCCGCTGACGAGCTCCTCGTACTCCTCGCTGAGGCGCCGCCGCGCGCGGAAGAGCGTGCTCTCGACGGCCGGCCGGCTCATGCCGAGGCGCTCGCCGATCTCGCGGTACGAGAGCCCCTCGAACTCGCGCATGACGAGGATGTCGTGATGGGTCTGCGACAGGCCGCCGAAGGCCCCGCAGAGGTTGTCGATCGCGTCCTTGGCGTCGACCGCCGCGTCCGGCGTCATCCCGGGCTCGGCCAGCCGCCCGTGGTCGTCGGCGCCGAGAGCATCGTGGGCGTCGAAGGAGACCTCGTTCGTGTTGCGCGACCGGCGCCAGGCGTCGATGCACGCGTTCTTGGCGATCTCGTAGATCCACGGCTTGAACGCGATCTCGTTGGTGGTCTGGCGCATGCGGCGCAGCGCCGACATGAAGACCTCTTGCGTGATGTCCTCGGCGCGGCCATGGTCGTGGACCATGCCGCGTACGTAGGCGGTGATCCGCGGCTGATAGCGCCAGTACAGCGCCTCGAACGCGCGATCGTCACCGGCGCGCACGCCGGCGACGAGATCCAGATCATCCCCATCATGATCCGTGGGCCTGGTGACGACTGCCAAGGCCGACATGACTCCCCTATCCATCCGGTGGCTAATAACGTCGCCGCCCGGAGCGCATCATGCGGGCCGGAACTGCTGCGGCGACCGCTGAACTGTAGCGTTCAGAGCCGTGCTTGCCAACCTGCTCGACTACCTCGACGAGCTGCTGGACCCCGCGGCGTTCAGCGACTACGGGCCCAACGGCCTCCAGGTCCCCGGGCCCGAGGAGGTGCGCACGGTCGTCACCGGCGTCTCGGCGAGCGCCGAGCTCTTCGAGCGCGCGGCCGCACACGGCGCCGACCTGGTCGTCGTCCATCACGGGCTCTTCTGGGCGGGTGCGCCGCTGGCCCTCAGCCCGTCGGCCAAGCGCCGCCTGCAGCTCCTCTTCGAGCACGACATGGCGCTCGCCGCCTACCACCTACCGCTCGACGGCCACCCCGAGGTCGGCAACAACGCGCTGCTCGCCGAGGGGCTGGGCTGCACGGCGCGCGAGCCGTTTGCCCTGCACAAGGGCATGCCGATCGGGGTCAGCGGGCGCTTTGAGGGCGACGGCATCGGCGCCGCCGAGCTCGTCGCGCGCGCGCACGAGCTGACCGGACGCGAACCGCTCGCCTTCCTCGACGGCCCCGAGCGGGTGCGCACGATCGGCATCGTCTCCGGCGGCGGCGCCGACTATCTCGGCGACGCGGTCGCGGCCGGCCACGATGCCTTCCTCACCGGCGAGCCGACCGAGCGGGTCATGACCCAGGCGCGCGAGGAGGCGATCCATTTCATCGCCGCCGGCCACTACGCGACCGAGACGTTCGGCGTACGGCGCCTGGGGGAGCTGCTGGCCGAACGCTTCGGTATCGATCAGCTTTTCGTCGACGTTCCTAATCCCATCTAGGGATTCCCATTGAGCCCATCCACCCGGGGTGGTACAAGACATGGGTGCTCTAACCACACAGGAGGGTTCCTGCTGATGCCAAATCACCTCACCCCCACGGAACTGGCGCGCGAAGCCGGACTCGAGCGCCGCGATGTGATCTCCAAGTGCATGGAGCTGGGGGTGCCGATATTCCAGGGCAGGATCGACAAGACGCTCTTCATCACGAGCCTCAACGCCGAGCAGCGCGCCGAGCCCGTCAAGGTCTAGCCGGGCTCCGCCGTCGTGCCACCCGCGCCCGCGGCCACGCGGGCGCGCGGGTGCGCGGTCTCAGCGCCGCGCCTCGTCGGCGGACTGACGCAGCAGCGCCCCCGTCGTCTGCTCGAGGATCTTCCGCCACGCCCGGGTCCGTCCCTGCTCCGCCTCGAAGTGCTTCATGACGTTGCGCACGCGCGTCGCCGAGATCTGGATGCCGTGGCGCTTGCAGATCTCGCGGAAACGGGGGTAGCCGAACGCAAGCTGCGTCGTGACCGACTGGAAGCCGTGCCGGGCGATCTCCACCCGCGACGTGAAGTTCATGATCGACGTCTGGAACATGAGCTCGTCGTCTGGCTCGGGCTCGATGAGGATGATGTCGACGCCCGGATAGCGCTGCTCCCACTGGCGGGCCATCTCGTGCAACCGCTGGTAGGCCACCATCTTGAACGCCTGGTAGCCGATCTGGGGGAAGCCCATGTCACTGACGTGGCGCGTGCGCGTGCCCGACAGCGTCCGGATCTTCGTCTTGAAGTCGTTGACGTACGGGACGAGCGGGTTGACGACGACGATGAACTTCGCGCCCGCGTTGACGGCGATGTCGAGGTTCGTCGTCGAGATGATCCCGCCGTCGACGAGCTCGCGTTCGCGGACCTTCACCGGCGCATAGACCATCGGCAACGCGGTCGACGCGCGGACCGCCGTCGAGATCGGCACGTCCTCCCAGCCCTCGGCACCGAAGACGATCCGCTCGCAGGTGTCGAGGTCGGTCGCCGTGAGATAGAGCTCGGTCGCGAGCGTGCGGAAGTCGTCGCTGCGCTCGGGATCGGCGAAGACCGTCTGCAGGTAGTGCTCGATCCCCGACCCGGTGTAGGCACCGGACGGCAGCCCTGCGGCCAGCGCGAGGACGACGTCCATCGCGGAAACCTGGCCGATCTGCCCGACCATTCCGCGCAGCAGCTGCGCCGTGCGCAGCGGAAGCGTGATGGCGCTGCGGGCGAAGCCGCCGATGTTGGGCCGCAGGAGGCTGCCGAGGTCGGCCTCCGGGAACGGCGTCGGCCGCTGGTGGTTGACGACCCGCATCATCTCCTCGGGCGTGACGCCGTTGGCGGTCATGGCCGCGACGAACGCGCCCGCGCTCGTGCCGACGTAGACGTCGAAGTCGTTGACGGTCCGGTTGACCGTCAGGAGGTCGAGCGCGCGCAGGGCGCCGATCTCGTACACGCCGCCGGTGAAGCCGCCGCCCCCCAGCACGAGCGCGGTCTTCGAGCGCGGCGGCCGGCGCGCGCTCTTGGTACGAGGTCCCTCCTTGGCCTCGGGGTCGAGCTTGACGACCTTGCCCATGACGGTTGAGTCTACGGCCCGCGCGACGACGCGCCCATACGTCGCCGCTCCTTCGCCGCGCGCGCGTTGTTGTCTACGCACGATGCGACGACTCCTCGCGATGCTGCTCGCCGTGGCCACCCCGCTTGCGGGCGCGGCGCCTGCCTTCGCCTTCGGCGAGGCCGACCTGCAGGCCAAGCTCACCCGCGAGATGCGGCTTGCCGGCCCCGCCTCGGGCGCCCACGTCCGCGACCTCGACAGCGGCGAGGAGCTCTTCACCCTGCGTGAGAACGTCGCCCGCATCCCGGCGTCCGTGGAGAAGCTCTACACGACCGCGAGCGCCCTGCTGCGCTTCGGACCCTCGGCGACGCTCGACACGAAGGCCGTGACGGACGCCGGGGGTCACGTCGACGCCTTCGGCGTCCTGCACGGCGATCTCGTCCTCGTCGGCGCGGGCGATCCGTTCTTCGGCGACGTCTCCGCCGGGCGCCTCGCGCACGCCGTGCGCGCGGCCGGCATCGTGCGCATCGGCGGCGCCGTCGTCGGCGACGAGAGCGGCTTCGACGAGCGGCGCTCCGGCCGTTCGGCGGGCTACGACTTCGAGCTCGGCGGCGTGCTGAGCGCGCTGGCCTACGACCGCGGCATCTTCCGCGGCAGGGCCCGTCTGGACGCGGCGCGCTTCGCCGCGACGCGCTTCGCTGCGCTGCTGCGCGCCGCCGGGGTGCGCACCACGGCCGCCAGCCGGGCCGGCACGGCCCCGCCCGGCGCCCGCCGGATCGCGGCCGTCCCATCCCGCAGGGTCGGCGAGCTGGCCCGCTTCGTCAACGTCCCGTCGAACAACTTCGCCGCCGAGATGCTGCTCAAGACGCTCGGGAAGCGCTACCGCGACGACGGCACCACGATCGCCGGCGCCGATGTCGTGCGCGACACGCTCGACGACTTCGGCGTGCGCCCGCGGATCGTCGACGGCTCCGGGCTCTCGCGCGCCGACCGCACGACGCCGCGACAGGTCGTACGCCTGCTCGAGCGCATGCACCGTCAGGACAGCGCGCATACGTTCCGCGCCTCGCTCGCGATCCCCGGCTCCACCGGCACCGTCAAACGCCGGATGCGCGGCACGCCCGCCCGGCGCTGCCGCGTGAAGACCGGCACCCTGCGCAGCGTGAGTGCGCTCGCCGGCTACTGCACCACTTCGGGGGGCCGGAATCTCGGCTTCGCGCTGCTCTTCAACCACGTCAACATCGGGGCGGCGCACGCGATCCAGGACCGCATCACGGCCGCGATCGCGCGCCTCGACGAGTCCTCGCCCACGCCTCCGGGCGCCACCGCGCCCGGATCCGGGGGAGCGCTGCCCGGGCCTTGACCCCCAGCACCCGGCCGGG
>Ga0136631_10000420_pt1 | contig 13117 bp, 11 predicted proteins | sample AntDrymUQ6012206_2_FD_104655 | JGI IMG/M metagenome (GOLD analysis project Ga0136631, IMG submission 104655) | Polar desert sand microbial communities from Dry Valleys, Antarctica - metaG UQ601 (22.06) | ecosystem: Environmental > Terrestrial > Soil > Desert | place: Antarctica: Dry Valley... | reverse complement strand
GGCGACCGGGATCCCGGTCGCCGAGACGTTCATGGGCAAGGGCGCGCTGGACTACAAGGACCCGCGCGCGCTGGGAACGGTCGGCCTGCACGACCGCGACTACGAGCTCGCCGGCTTCGCGGAGGCCGACGTCGTCATCACCATCGGCTACGACCTCGTCGAGCACGCGCCCGAGCATTGGAACCCGCGCCGCGACAAGCGGATCGTCGTCGTCGACACGGCGCCGGCCGAGACCGACGCGTACTACACGCCGGAGGTCGAGCTCGTCGGGGACCTCCACCACGTGCTCATGCGCCTCGCCGAGGAGTGCCGCGACGCCGCGGCGCAGCGGCGCACCCCGAAGATCTCGTCGCGGCTGCGCGAGCTCGTGCTCGGCAGCCTCGAGTCCGCCCGCGACGACGACGGCTTCCCGCTGCGTCCGCCGCGAGCACTGTGGGAGCTGCGCCGGGCGCTGGGCCCCTCGGACATGCTCGTGTCCGACGTCGGGCTGCACAAGCTCTGGATCGCCCGGATGTTCCCGGCCCACGAGCCCAACACGGTCCTCATCGCCAACGGCCTGGCCGGGATGGGATTCGCGCTGCCGAGCGCGATCGCGGCAAAGCTCGTGTACCCCGAGCGCAACGTCGTGGCGGTCAGCGGCGACGGCGGATTTCTCATGAACGCGCAGGAGCTCGAGACGGCGGCGCGGCTGGGCACCGCGGTCGTCAACGTCGTCTGGGAGGACCGCGCCTTCGGCTCGATCGCGTGGAAGCAGGAGCAGCGCTTCGGCGAGCACTTCGGCACCGACTTTCAGAATCCTGACTTCGTCACGTTCGCCGACTCCTTCGGCCTGCCGGCGTGGCGCTGCGGCTCGGCCGACGACTTCCGGCAGCATCTGCGCCACGCGCTGGGCCTCGACGTGCCCTCGCTCATCGTGCTGCCGATCGACTACTCGGTCGACGTCGCGATCTCAGACGAGCTGGGAGAGGAGACGGTGATCCGCACATGAGCGCCACCACCCGCGGGGCCGACGCCGAGCAGGCCGTGCTCGCGGCGGTTCCGAAGCAGCTGTTCATCGGCGGCGCCTGGCGCGACGGCGCCGAGGGCGGGACGGTCCCCGTCGAGGACCCGGCGACGGAGGCGACGATCGCCGAGGTCGCCGACGCCACGGAGCAGGACGCGCTCGATGCGCTCGCCGCCGCGCACGAGGCGTTTGCGAGCTGGCGCGACAGCGCCCCGCGTGAGCGCAGCGACATCCTGCGCCGCGCCTACGAGGCCATCACGGCGCGCAGCGACGAGCTCGCGCTGCTCATGACGCTCGAGATGGGCAAGCCCGTCGCCGAGTCCAAGGCCGAGGTCGTCTACGCCGCGGGATTCCTGCGCTGGTACGCCGAGGAAGCGGTGCGCGTCAACGGCCGCTTCACGGTCAACGAAGCCGGCACGGGCCGCGTGCTGACGATGAAGCAGCCCGTCGGCCCGTGCGTCTTCATCACGCCGTGGAACTTCCCGCTGGCGATGGGCACACGCAAGATCGGTCCGGCGATCGCGGCCGGCTGCACGATGGTCGTCAAGCCGGCGAAGCTCACGCCGCTGTCGATGCTCATGCTCGCGAAGATCCTCGAGGAGGCTGGGCTGCCCGCCGGCGTGCTGAACGTCGTCACCGCGCGCTCGTCGGGCTCGGTCATGAAGCCGGTCATCACCGACCCGCGGACGCGCAAGCTCTCCTTCACCGGCTCGACGGAGGTCGGGCGCACCCTCATGGCCCAGGCCTCCGAGCAGATCCTGCGCGTCTCGATGGAGCTTGGGGGCAACGCCCCGTTCATCGTCTTCGAGGACGCCGACCTCGAGGCGGCGCTCGACGGCGCGATGGTGGCGAAGATGCGCAACATCGGCGAGGCCTGCACGGCCGCCAACCGCTTCCACGTCGCCGACTCGGTGGCGGGCGAGTTCGCGGCGCGGCTGGCGGAGAGGATGGGCGCGCTGAAGCTCGGTCGAGGGACGGAGGAGGGTGTCGAGGTCGGCCCGCTCATCGACGCCGACCAGCTCGGCAAGGTCGCCGAGCTCGTCGACGACGCCGTGGCCAAGGGGGCGCGCGTGCTGTGCGGCGGGGAGCGGGTCGCGGGCCCGGGTCACTTCTACCGGCCGACGGTCCTCGCCGACGTCCCCGACGACGCCCGCCTGCTGCGCGAGGAGATCTTCGGCCCCGTCGCGCCGGTGAAGGGCTTCGCGTCGGAGGACGAGGCGATCGCCGCCGCCAACGAGACCGAGTTCGGTCTCGTCGCCTACCTCTACACGAGCGGGCTGCAGCGCGCCCTGCGCGTCAGCGAGCGCCTGGAGACCGGCATGGTCGGCCTCAACCAGGGCATGGTCTCCAACGCCGGAGCGCCCTTCGGCGGCGTCAAGCACTCGGGTGTGGGCCGCGAGGGCGGCCCCGAGGGCATCGAGGAGTATCTCGAGATCAAATACGTCGCGATGAGCGTGTAGGCCGCTCGGTCCCGCGCGGCCCTTACTGCTCTGCCGCCAGCCAGCTGCGGTCGAGCTCGACGATCACGTGCGTGACCGGGATGTCCAGCTCCTCGCGCAGCCGCTGGACGATGCCGGTCTCAAGCCAGTTCGACTTGCCCGGGGGGAGGGTGGAGATCACGACCTCGTCGGCCGCGAAGGCGCGCAGCTCGTCCTCGATCGCGCCCAGTGCCACGTTGGGGTCGCCGACCTTGCCGTGCGCTTCATACCCGGCTTCGTTGCACCAGGCAAGCGCGGCGGCGAGTCGTTCGTGCGCCTCCTGGAGCTCGCGGTCGACGTCCGACGCGATGTAGCGCGCGCGCGAGACGAGGATCGGCGCGATCACGCGCAGCTCGGCGCCGCGCTCGGCGCGGCTGCGAAGGATCTCCTCGAGATGCTCGCCCTGGAGCGTCCGATTGGCGACGACGAGCACCCTCCATTGCGTCGACGCGGCTACGAGACGTCCGGCTGCCGCGGCCTCGCGCAGCGGCCGTCGGCGGTCGGGATCCTTCGTGGAGAACTCCCAGACGAACGCGCCGATCAGCCCGCCGACGAAAAGCGCGCCCCCGGCGATCGGATTGACGAGCGCCCCAAGCGCGAGCGAGGCCCCGGTCAGCCCTGACCCGCCCACCGCGAGGTAGAAGGCATCGGTTTCGCCGCGAATCGGATTGCGCATGAATCCCCAGTTCGGCCGCCGTCTGCACAACGTTACCTCCATTGCCTGCGGTCGCGCGAGCTGTCCTGTCGTAGGGTCTCCCGGTGATCGCTGTCAAGGACGGTGCGGACACGGCGGACCTCCCGAGCGGCGAGCGCCCCGGCTGGGCGCTACATTCCCGCCGCTGCCGGGTTGCAGCGGGGAGTGCTTTCCGCGCCGGCACCCGTTGCCCTGCGCGCATGACGAGGGTGGACGAACTTCCGATGACACGATGAGCAGGGTCGCGTGAGCCGGCGGCTGATCCGGGTGGCGCTCGGCGGCCTGGGTGCGGTCGTGGTCGTCCTCGTGGCGGTGCTCGTCGCCGTGTCGTGGGCGGCTCCCGACGCGCCGGACGGCTCCGTCGTGCTGGCGCCGCACGGCGCCGCGCCGGTCATCTACGCCGGCCCCGGCGACCGCGCGCAGCTCGACGGGCGCTGGCGCTTCAAGCGCGATCGCGACGACGTCGGCCTCGACAAGGGCTACCAGGCCGGCAACTTCGGTGGCGATCTCGTCCGGCTTCCCTTCGTCCCCGACGCCACGAAGATCCGCGGCCAGCGGGGGGTTGCCACGTTCAACGGCACGATCGGCTGGTATCGCACCAGCATCGAGGTCCCGACCGACGGCCGCTACGCGATCCGCTTCGAGTCGGTCAACCACAAGGCGCAGGTCTTCATCGACGGGCACCTCGCGGGCAGGCACACCGGGGAGTACCTGCCCTTCGACGTGCGCTCGTTCCTGCGCGCCGGCGTGCCCCACACCATCGTCCTGCGCGCCGACTGGCGCGGCCCGAATGCGATGAAGCGCGACGGCTGGCATCGGCTGTGGTTCAACTTCGGCGGCATCAACCGCGGCGTGAGCATCCGCCGGATCGGCCCGAGCGAGATCTTGTACCCCGTGCTGCAGACGCGGCTGTCGGGCGGTGTCGCACGGGTCTCCGCCAACGTCCACCTGCGCAACAACGGCGATGCGCGCGTCCTGACCGTGGGCGGCGCGCTCGTCCGGGGCGACCGGCGCTTCCCGCTGGAGTTCGGCCCCATGCCGATCGACAAGGGCGACACCGCGGTCGTCACGGCGAGCGCGACCGTCGACAACCCCGAGCTGTGGTCCCCGTCGGCGCCGAACCTCTGGGAGCTCGAGCTCGAGGTCCCAGGCGAGGCGACCTACCGCGCCCACGTCGGGCTGCGCGAGGTGCGCGCGGAGGGCAGCCGGATCCTGCTCAACGCGCAGCCGATCCGGCTGCGCGGCGCGTCGATCCACGAGGACGTCCTCGGTCGCGGCGACGGGCTGCTGCCCAGCGACCAGGACCGGCTCGTCCAGCAGCTCAAGGCGATCGACGCGAACGCCACGCGCACCCAGCACCCGCTCGACGAGGGGCTGCTCGAGCGCCTCGACGCGGCCGGGATCATGATCTGGCAGGGCATCGGCCCGACCGACGCCCCCGGCGCCTGGACGTCGCGCGGCGCCCACCGCGCGCAGACGGCGAAGGAGCGCGTGCGCACGACCTTCCGCAACACGCAGCTGCACCCGTCGATCATCACCTGGAACCTCGCCAACGAAGTGGCCGGCAACGGCCACCCACGTGGTCAGATCCCGTACGTGGACACGATGGCGGCCGAGCTCAAGCGGCTCGATCCCGGGCGTCCGATCGCGCTGGACATCTGGGGCTCGCACCCGCCGCGCCAGACCTCGCGGATCTATCGCAACGTCGACATGATCGGCTGGACGAACTACATCGGCTGGTATGAGTCGACGCACGCCAGGGCCGAGACGCTGCGCAAGGAGATCCGCACGCGGCTGAGCGCGCTGCGCAAGGTGTTCCCGGGCAAGGTCATAGCGGTCACCGAGTTCGGGGCCGAGGCCAACGGCCTCAACCGCACGACCTCGCCGGGCGGCTTCGCCTTCCAGTCGCACCTGCTCGACCTGCACCTCTCGACGTACGCTCAGATCCCGAACCTCGCCGGCGCACTCGTCTGGAACCTTCGCGACTTCGCCGTCGCGCCGACGTTCTACGGCGGCTCGATCAAGGCTCAGGTGCCGAACATCAAGCTCGTCCGCGGCATCAACCAGAAGGGCCTGTTCGACCTGGGCTACAAGGCCAAGCCGTCGGTGCGGACCGTCAACGGACGCTTTGCCGCGCAGGCCGCCGCCGACGCCGGCTGAGCCATCACCTGCGCCGGCCGCGACGGGTAGATACCGTTGAGAGCCTGGTGAGCGACGAAGCGGAGGACTGACATGAGCGTGGCCGAGCAGCAGCTGTGGGGTGGCGAGACGGCCAAGGCGGTCGAGAACTTCCCCGTCTCCGGCGAGCGCGTGCCGGTCAGCGTCGTGCGCTGGCTCGCCGCGATCAAAGGCGCTGCCGCGCGCGTCAACGCCGACCTCGGCAAGCTCGACCCCGAGCTCGCCGACCGCATCGCCCGGAGCGCCGACGCGGTCGCGGCGGGCGACCACGACGACCAGTTCCCGATCGACGTCTTCCAGACCGGCTCGGGCACGTCGACGAACACGAACGCCAACGAGGTCATCGCGAACCTCGCCGGCGAGGGAGCGCATCCCAACGACCACGTCAACATGGGCCAGTCCTCCAACGACGTCTTCCCGAGCGCCGTCCACCTCGCGGCGCTCGACGAGGTGACGAACAAGCTGCTGCCCGCGCTCGAACGCCTCGAGCGGGCGTTCGCCGGCAAGGCCGCCGAGTTCGAGGACATCGTGAAGTCCGGCCGCACGCACCTCATGGATGCGGTGCCGGTGACGCTGGGCCAGGAGTTCGCCGGCTACGGCGCGCAGGTGCGCCTCGGGGCGCGGCGGGTGCGCAACGCGCTGCCCCAGGTCGCGCAGATCCCGCTCGGCGGCACCGCCACCGGCACCGGCCTGAACACGCACCCGGAGTTCGCCGAGCGCATCCGCGCGCGGCTGTCGCAGTCCAGCGGCCTGGAGATCTCGCCGCCGGAGGATCCGTTCGAGGCGCAGGCCAACCGCGACGCGCTCGTCGAGCTGTCGGGCGCGCTGAAGGTCGTCGCGGTCTCGCTGACGAAGATCGCCCAGGACCTCGCGCTGATGGGCTCGGGCCCGCGCGCGGGGATCGGCGAGATCCTCCTGCCCGAGCTGCAGAAGGGCTCCTCGATCATGCCGGGGAAGGTCAACCCGGTCATCCCCGAGGTCGTCATGCAGGTCGGCGCGCAGGTCATCGGCAACGACGTCGCGATCACGATCGGCGGCCTGCAGGGCAACTTCGAGCTCAACGTCCGCATCCCCCTCATCGCGCGCAACCTGCTCGGCTCGGTCCACCTCCTGACGACGACGAGCGAGCTGTTCGCCTCCAAGTGCGTCGAGGGCATCGAGGCCAACGTCGACGGCTGCAGGCGCTCGGCCGAGTCGACGCTCGCCGCCGCGACGGCGCTGAACCCGTACATCGGCTACGACAGGGGGGCGCTCATCGTCAAGGAGGCGGCCTCGTCGGGCCGCATGCTGCGCGACGTCGCGCTCGAGCACGGCGTCGACGAGGCGACCTACGACGAGGCGATGGACCTCCGCAAAATGGCCCGCGGCTCGGCCGCGTAGCGCGTGAGCGGCCCTCGCCGCCGCTGACGCCACCCGCGAGACAGGTCCGTGCGGAGCACTGTCCCTATCTCGCGTGCGACGTCAGCGACGACGATCGCTCGCTCACGCGCTACGCGGCGGTGGTGGTGTCGCTCTCTCTCACGCGCAGAACGCCGTCAGCTCGCGGGCCACGCCGACCGCGTCGTCGTAGGCGATGAGGAAGCCGGTCCCCGGCAGCACGCGCAGCTGGCCGTTGGGGAGCAGGTCCAGCGCCTCCTCGGCGCCGGCGAGCGGGTGGTAGCGGTCGCGGTCGGCCCACAGGAGCAGGACGCTCGTGTCCAGGTGCGGGTAGGCCTCCAGCAGCTGCGTCTGCGCGCCCTTGGGCCAGCGCCGCACCCAGCGCGACCACGAGCGGGCGAGGTTCGCGTTTCCGCCGATGTCGTCGGTCGCGTGACGCAGGAGGTCGCGGGCGGCCGGGTTGCCGCGGGCGGTGAGCTTCATGCTCTGCTCGGGCCGGTAGGCGAGCCGCGCGACGTGCGAGGCCACGCGATCCAGGCCCGGCAGCGCGGCCAGGGGCGCGACCGCCCGCAGCGGGACGGGCAGCCGCGAGCGCTGCGGCGGGCGGTGCAGGCGGTTGGGCATGAGCACGAGCCGCCCGGGCGCGAGCTGACGGGTGACGGCGGCGCGCAGCAGGATCTCGGCGCCGGCGCCGTGGCCGCCGACGAGCGGGTGGGGGCCGCAGGTCTCGCGGCAGAACGCGGCCATGACCTCAGCGAGCCAGTCCAGCGTGTACGGGTGGCGCGGGCGGTCCTCGGAGTCGCCGTGCAGGGGCAGGTCGGGCAGCACGAGCCGGAAGCGGTCGCTGAGGTGCTCGACGACGGGCGCGAACTCGCGATGCGAGAGCGCGGCGCTGTGGACGAGGCAGAGGCTCGGACCCACCCCGGCCTCGCGGTAGGCGATCCGCGCCCCGTCGCGATGGTGGTACAGGCGCAGCTTCATCCACTCTCCCCGCCCGCGTGCAGCCCGCGCGCCAGCGCCGCCCGAGTCGCCGGCGGGGCGTCGCCGGCAAGGGCCGTCGCCCGCTCGATCTGCCGCGCGAGCTCCGCCGCGAGCCCCTCGTTGGCGGCCGCGCCGGCACGCACCGCGCCGGCGAGGTAGCCGAGCCCGACGGCAGCGCCGGGCTCGGACGCGACCCGTCCGCGCAGCGTGTCGGCGACGGTCGTCAGCGACACGCCGAGCGCCTGCAGGTCGCCATCGGCGCGCGCGCGGCTCACGCACGTCGACAGGCGCGTGCCGCCGGCGAGCGTCACCGGCCCCGGCGCGCGCTCCAGCGCCCGTACGATCGTCGCCGGCTCGTCGAGGCAGGCGGCCGGGACGGGGTCGTCCTGCGCCGTCGCGCAGCCCGCGAGCAGGAGCACGAGGATGGCTGCGACGAGCGGGCCGGCCATGGCGGCCATCGTAGAGTCCGGCCGGTGCTGCGATCGCCTCACGATCGCGAGATCCGGCGCCTCGCGATCCCTGCGCTCGGCGCACTCGCAGCCGAGCCGCTGTACCTGCTCGTCGACACGGCGATCGTCGGCCATCTCGGCACGCGCCAGCTGGCGGTGCTCGCGATCGCCGCCACGGTGCTCACGACGCTCGTCTCGCTGTGCATCTTCCTCACCTACGGGACGACGGCGCAGGTCGCGCGCCTGCACGGCGCGGGCGACGATGCCCGCGCCGGCCAGCTCGCGGCGCAGGCGCTGTGGCTGGCGAGCGGGCTCGGCGTCCTGCTGGCGCTCGCCTGCGCGCTGCTCGCCGACCCGCTCGTCGCGCTGCTCGGGGGCCGCGGAGAGACGGCGGCGCTCGCGGCGCGCTACCTGCGCATCAGCGCCGCCGGCCTGCCGGCGGCGCTCGTCGCCCTGGCCGGCCAGGGCTACCTGCGCGGGATCGGCGACCTGCGCACGCCGCTGTTCATCGTCGTGGCCGCGCAGGTCGCCAACGCCGTGCTCGAGGTGTGGTTCGTCTACGGGCTGGGCTGGGGCCTGGACGGCTCCGCCGCCGGGACGGTCATCGCGCAGGCCGCGATGGGCGCGACCTTCGCCTGGCTGCTGCTGCGTTCGCCGACGAGCAGCCGCCGTCCGCGGCGGGCGCTGCTGGCTCCCCTGCTGCGGATCTCCGGTGAGCTCTTCGTGCGCTCCGCCGCCCTGCTCCTCGCGTTCGCGACGGCGAGCGCCGTCATCGCGCGGATCGGCGAGACGTCGCTCGGCGCCCACCAGATCGCGATGGGCCTCTTCGTCTTCACCGCGCTCGTCCTCGACGCGATCGCCATCGCGGCGCAGGTGCTGGTCGGCCGCGCGCTCGGCTCCGGCGACGCGCCCGGCGCGCGCGCCGTTGCACTGCGCACGATGGGCTGGTCGCTCGCCGCGGGCTGCCTCTTCGCGGCGCTGCTGCTGGCGCTCGCCGGCACGCTGCCGCGCGCATTCACGTCCGATCCCGCGGTCCTCGATCGGGCGCGGGCGATCTGGACGATGCTCGCGCTCATGCAGCCGATGGCGGCGATCGTGTTCGCGCTCGACGGCGTGCTCATCGGCGCCGGCGACACCCGCTACCTCGCCGGCTCGATGCTCCTCGGCGGCGTCGGGGTCTACGTGCCGATCGCGCTGCTCGCGCTCACGCTCGGGTGGGGGGTCACCGGCGTCTGGTCCGGGCTGCTTGCGTTCATGGGCGTTCGCCTCCTCACGCTCGGCCGGCGCTTTGCCGACGGACGCTGGGCGGTCACTGGGGCGGGGGTGGCTCGATCGCGCGGGCGCGCGTCCCCCGCGTGATCGCCGTCTCCATGAGGCTCAGGACTGTGGCTTGCCCGCCAGCGCGCTGACGCCGGACCCGGCGGCGGAGTCCGTCGAGATCGCGTCGGCGATGCGGCTCTGGATCGCCAGCTCGGAGTCGAAGTCGGCCGTGTCGGCGTGGCGGTAATCCATCCCGCGGCCGGCCAGCAGCGCGGCCAGCGCCTCGACGTAGCGCTCGTCGAGCTGGCGCCCGGCGACCCGCCGCAGCTCCGTCATCGCCTGAAAGGAGGTCATGCGGTCGCGATAGGTGTCCTCGGCCGTCAGCGTGTCGTAGACCTCGGCCACCGCGACGATGCGCGCGATCGCGGGGATGTCGTCGCCCCGGAGCCGGTCCGGGTAGCCGCGCCCGTCGATGCGTTCGTGGTGAGCGCGCACGATCTGCGCGACGGGGCCGTAGACACCGAGGTCGCCCAAGAGGTCGGCGCCGAGCTCGGGGTGCAGCCGGATCGCCTCCCAGTCGTCCTCGGTCAGCGTGCCGTGGCGCTCCATGACGCGATCGGGGAGGGCGAAGCGCCCGATGTCGTGCAGCAGCCCGGCGGTATGGGCGAGCTCGGCGTCGCGCTTGCCCATCCCGCACTCGAGCGCGATGTCGCGCGCGAAGCCGGCCACGGCCGCGCTGTGGCGCGCCGTCCGGCTGTCGCGGCGGTCCAGCGAGCGCACGAGCGCCGACAGCACGCCCCAGGACAGCGACGCGTACTGGCCGGTCCGCTCGCGCGCGATGACGACGAGGCGCGACATGTAGCTGAAGGCGACGATGCTGAGGAACAGGAAGAACCCGGCGGCGATGCCGAAGCGCGCATAGACCCCCGCGATCGCGAGCATCAGCGCGATCGTCAGCGCCAACGAGGGCAGGATCTCACGCGGATGGTGCAGCGCCTCTCGCAGGCGCCCGCCGTCGAGTAGCACCGCAAGCACACGCACGAGCCCGAAGTTCAGCGCGAGGAAGCCAACCGCGACGACTGCCAGCACCACGATGCCGCGGGCTCTACCGTCGTCCCACCCGGAGTCCAACGCGTGGAACGCGAGTGCGGCGAGCAGCGTCGGGACAGCGCTGGCGGCAAGGTTGATCGTCAGCGCCGACAGCCGGTACCGCTGGATCATCCACGCTCCTGCCTCCGCCACGACGGCAACCGTGAACGCCCCCGTCGGCGCGAGGAAGGCCACGGCAAGCATGTAGCACACGAACGAGGCCGAGATGTCGACCGCGCCCTCCCAGTTCGACGCAGCGAGAACGCTCGCGATGCCGCAGCCGGCCAGGACGTAGAGCAGTGGATCGTCGAGGTCGGAGCCCGACGACATGACGAGGATCGGGACGCACGCGGCGAGGAGGACGAGCGCCGCCGCCACGGCGACCCGGGGATGCGCCTCATGCGGGATGTCCGTCACGGCCTAACCGTAGCGGCCTGGACCCGCCAAATGCCACCCCGCTGTCAGTGGATGCGCCACGCCCCGCCCGTCGCGGCAAACACGGTGATAGCGGCGATGAGGAGCGGGAAGGTGCGGTGCTTGAGGCTGGTCATCGTGAACCTCCGGGTGGTGAACAGGGCAGCCCCACCGTCGCACAAAAAACGCACCAAACGGAAGTGCGCATGCGACAAACGTAGATGTTTGCAACAAAGAACCTGCGCGGATTGCGCAGCTTTCTCGTGTTAAAGCTCTAACATAAGCGCGTCACTAGAGGAAACCCTTGACGCAGATTGCCGCGTGTGCTCACGAACGCTGGCGACATTCAACACAACATCGGCGGGTCGATGCACGGACGCGCGTTTGATCGGCGCCGGCGGCGATGTCAGGATGTTCGTACTCGAGAGTGCAGGGGGCAGCAGGAAACGGAGTGAAATCGGGGCGCTCGGTCCGGTCGCGAGCGCCGACTCGACCTGCGATGACGCCCAATGCTCAGCTTCGAGGGGCCAAGTCGTGCAGTTTGCGGTTGACGCCGTTTGCATCGGCGCGCGATTCTCAAGATCATGTTCTCCATGCGAACTCTCAAGACGAGCGAGGCGGCGGCGCTGCTCAACGTCAGCCCGAACACCTTGCGCGCGTGGGAGCGGCGCTTCGGCTATCCGAAACCACAGCGATCTGCCGGCCGGCACCGGCTCTACACGCACGGTGAGGTCGCCGCTCTGCGCGACGCCCTCCAGCAGGGCCTGTCGATCTCGTCTGCGGTGAGCCGCGCTCGTGAGGCGCTGAGCACGGACACGCACACGCTCGTCGGCGCCCTCGCCAGCTTCGAGCTCGACCGCGCCGACAGCGCGATGGAGGCCGCGCTCGCCCTGCGCTCGGTGGAGCGGTCGGTCGAGGAGGTCCTGCTGCCGTCGCTGGACGAGCTCGGCCAGCGCCACGGCATCGACAGCGCGCCCTGGGCCTTCGCCGCGCGCTGGGCCGACAGCTGGCTGCGCCGCGCGCAGCGCCTGGCGCCCCCGCCGGTGCGTCCGCTCGCGATCCTCGTCGGCGACGCAACGCGCAACGAGCCCGATCCCGACGCGCTCGCAGTCCGCGCCTTCGAGCTCTTCTGCGGGCGTTCGGGCGCGCGGGTGATGGCGTTGCCGGTCGCCGGCGTGGCCGGCCTGTCGGACGTCGTCGAGTCGCTGTCGCCCGACGCGGTCGTCATCGCCGGCAGCCATGTCCCCGACGACGACGTCGCCCTCTGGGCCTACCGCGTCCGCACCGCCGCCGGGCCGCTTCCGATGGCCCTCTTCCGGCGTGCGCACCATCACGGCGCGATGGTGCGGACGACCGGTACGCGGGTCCTTGCCGACACGCCCTTCGGCGCCCACCGTCAGCTCCTCGCAATCGTCGACGACCGCCGCGGCGACCGCTTCGGCGAGGTCGCTCCCGCGGTCACGCGCGTCGGCGATGTCGAGGTCCGTGAGGCCCAGGCATGAGAAGGCTGCGTGCAGTACGCCCGGTCGAGGTCGATGAGCGCGGCCTCGAGCTCGTCTCGTTCTGCGGCCACTGCGGCGTTGCCCCGGCGCAGGACGCGGTGCAGCAATCGCGCGTCTGCGGCCACTGCGGCCTCGGGCTCGTGCTGCAGGCTCCCGCCGACGTGGCGCCGCGCGGCGACGAGCCGTTCCTCGTCATCGACTCGACGCTGTCTGTCTGCGCGGTGTCCGCGCAGGCGGAGGAGCTGCTCGGCGTGGACGAGACGGAGGCGGTCAATCAGCACGTTGCGGACTTCCTCCTGCCAGCGGACGCCAACGCCCCGTGCGCCGATAACCTCCTCGTGCTGCTCGTCGAGGCGGCGTCGGGATCAGGCGCGCCGCGCACCGCGATCGTGCGCCCGCGCCAGGAGTTCGGCGTGCGCTTCCGGGCCCGGATCGGCCCCTGCGGACCGCCGCATGCGGCCTTGCTCGTGCTGACGAGCTGAATTTCCGGGACAGATTCCCTAACCTGTGACGATCGGCCGCCCGCTGCAGACGGGGATTGCGTTTGCATGTGCGGTGGGTGAGCGTCGATATCCAACCGATGAGCGTTCTACGCACTCACGCAGCCGCGGCGATGTTGGGCGTCAGCCCAAATACGTTGCGGTCGTGGGAGCGCCGTTTCGGCTATCCGACGCCGCGCCGGACGTCCGGCG
>Ga0136631_10000419_pt1 | contig 13130 bp, 17 predicted proteins | sample AntDrymUQ6012206_2_FD_104655 | JGI IMG/M metagenome (GOLD analysis project Ga0136631, IMG submission 104655) | Polar desert sand microbial communities from Dry Valleys, Antarctica - metaG UQ601 (22.06) | ecosystem: Environmental > Terrestrial > Soil > Desert | place: Antarctica: Dry Valley... | reverse complement strand
GTCCGTGAGCCATCGCGCACCGATAATAGCTGAACGAATGCTCAGTTATTCACTCGTCTATCAACGGCGGATCTCGCGCTCGCTGCTCGGCGGCTGCTCAGTGCGGGTGGCAGAGGTCGGTCTCAGCGACTACTGCGCCAGCCTCGAGGACTGGGCCGAGCCCCCAGACGAGCAGCGTCGCGACCAGGCTGAGGACTAAGACAGTCAGCAGCGTCGCCAGCGCTACCACCGGGCCTCGAGGGGGTGTCTCGGGGTGGTCGCCGTCTCGTTCGAGGAGGCTCTCGACCCGGGATGTGGTCGAGCCGCGTCCGCCGAGAGTGACGAGAACGGGCGATAAGCAGGTCGCCGCCTTGCAGATAGCGCTCGCCAGGGCGAGGGGATCGCGCGTCATTCTCACGGCGTACTCATCGGCGTCCCGCTCGAGGTGAAACGCCAACCGGCGCTCGGCGGCACGTGTCCCAGGCACGGGCCGCGCGAGGGCACCCAGCCCCATCCCAAGGATCATGAGCGGCCGGTGGCCACGGCTCAGATGGCCGCTCTCGTGAGCGAGGCTCGCCGCGAGCTCGCGCTCGTCGAGGGCGCCCAGAGCGCCGGCCGAGACGAGGATGCGTTTCCTTCCGAGTCCAGCGGCGGCCAACACGACCCGGTCGTCGGGGACGACGGTGCTCCCAAGAGGGCCCTCACCGAGGGCCCGGGCTATCAGCCGCCGCACCGCAAGCCAGCCGCGCAGGAGCCCAAGCGCGAGCCACAGCAAAGACAGAGCGAGCGCAATCGCGGGCAAGATCACTGCGGCGTGCGGCAGCGCATGCCCCGAGAAGCCAAGGATCTCGCTGACTACCGGGAGCGCCTCGTGCCAGCACCACTGCGCCACCGCGTCGTAGAGGCTGGTTCGAGGAACGAAGACGAAGAAGAAGACGGCTGCCCCGATCGACACGAGCGCGCGGAGCGCAAGCGCCAGCAGCCAGATGGCGGCCGCCGCCCGCGGGCTCACCCGACGGAGGTCTTGGAAATGCGGCGTCGCGAGGCCGGCGAGCAGGACCAGCGCCAGAGCGACCTCGAGCATGGGCTAGGGCCGGCCTCGTCTGCGCTTGACCGTGCGAGCCAACCGCGCGATCTCGTCGAGCTCGTCGCTGTCCAGCTCCTCAACCAGAGTCAGGAGGGCGGCCTTTCGCGTGTCTGGGGATACGCCGGTCAGGTGTTCATTGATGGCGCGGGCCACATACTCGGACTCCTCATATCGCGGTCGATAGACGTAGGCCTTGCCCTCGCGTGCGCGCTCGCGCACGAGCAGACCGCGGTCCACCAGACGGTTCATGACGGTCTGGATCGTGTTGTACGCAGATCGGCGACTTGAGGGCTGGAGGGCGCGGACGTCCTCCACTCGGGCACGGCCAAGCTTCCAGACGGAAGTCATGATCTCGGTCTGGAGGTCACCTCGTAGGTCGAGCTCCTGTCGTTCCCCCCTGGTCATCTCGGAGCGCACTGTACCGCCAGTTCATCTCCCGGGTGCGGGGGTTTCACCGGCCTTCCGCGAAGGCTGTTACAGTCTCCGACGCTCTGTAGGCCAAGCCGAATCGGCCCTGCGCTCCGGCGCTGGGCTGTACGGGGGAACCAGGTCGCGGGGGCGAATCGACTGAACCGTCGTAGCGCATTCTCTTTGGCGCGAGCCCGACAGCTAACCCCGGAGGCGCGGAGAAGAGAGGCTGCTGCGCTTGAGGACGAAAACGGTGATATGGGCCGCGCTGGGCGTTTCGCTGGCGCTTGCGGGAGCCTCCCCGGCGTTCGGTGACGGATCGGGTGGGGCACAGGCCCCGGGGCCGCCCCAGGTCCGAACCGTTTCGTGCCTGCCCAGCCCCGAGCTGCCCTGCCAGCCGCGGACGACTCTCCTGCGCGGACGCGACCTCGTCGCGCGCGGGAACGACCTCGATGCTGTCACCAAGGTCGTGTTCAAGGGGGGCCGCGGTCGGACCGACGACACCACCGTGCGTGTCTCACGCGCCACCCGCCGGGTCGTGGTGGCCCGTGTGCCCCAGCGAGCGCGCACAGGCCCGCTCGAGCTGCGCACGCGCTTTGGCAGTCGCTTCACCACCCGGAAGGTGCGCGTCCGCGCGTCGGGTGCTCCTACAGCGCTGGACGTCGAGCCCGGCTCGCGCTTCTTCTACGGCTCGCAGCGCAAGCCCTCCTACTCCTTCGACGTGGCTCGCCCCGTCGAGGCGCAGGTGGAGCTGATCGACGTCACCACCGGGAGCCTCGTTAGAACTTGGACGATCTCCGCGACGCCCGGCACTCCGACGCGCGTGACGTGGAATGGACACGACGACCGCGGGGCACCATCGGACCCGGGTCGCTACCAGTTCCGACTGGCCGCGGAGGCGCGCGAAGCCGCATCGGGCGAGCCCCCCGCCGGCTCATTCGCCTACGCGGACCACCTCTTTCCAATTCGCGGCCGCCACAACCTCGGCTACTCGGCCACCAACAACTTCGGAGGCCCGCGCAACCACAAGGGCCAAGACATGTTCGCTCGCTGCGGCACCCGCCTCGCGGCGGCCCGCGGAGGCCGCGTCCAGTACGCGGGCTATCACTCGGCGGCAGGCAACTACGCTGTGATCGACGGCGCCGGCACCGACACTGATTACGTCTACATGCACATGCGAGAGGCCCCACTCGTCCGAACGGGCGAGCGTGTGTTCACAGGCCAAGGGCTTGGCGAGGTGGGCGACAGCGGCCGGGCGACAGGCTGCCACCTGCACTTTGAGTTGTGGTCAGGACCTGGGTGGTACGAGGGCGGGCGAGCGTTCGATCCGCTCCCCTCGCTGCGGGCCTGGGACGCATACAGCTGACCACGCCTCTCGGGGCAACACCTACAATGTGTCGGACGTGGGAAGCGGGTCCCGAGGTCAGCCGATCTTCATCGGAGGAAGGCGCCGAAGGCGGCTGTCGCCCCCTGTGGTGGCCGTGAGCGTCCTCGTTCTCGCGTTCATCGCGCTGTTGATCTACGGGATGACCACCAGCGGGACGAACGACACGATCGACGAGCGGCTGGACAACGGGAAGGCAGCGTCAGCGCCCGGCTTCGAACTGCCCGTGCTGTCCCGCGGCAACCCGGCCGGAGGCGGGAAGGCGACTCTTCTGGCCGCGCTGTCGGACGGTCGGCTCGAACTCGCGGAGCTCCGCGGCGTGCCTGTGGTCCTGAACTTCTGGGCCTCGTGGTGCCCGCCTTGCCTGGAGGAGACCCCGGTGCTCGAGCGAGCGTGGCGCTCGTTTCGGGATCGAGGAGTCGCCGTCGTCGGCCTGAACATGCAGGATGTGACCGACGATGCCCGGGGCTTTCTCCGGGCTCAGAAGGTGACGTACCCGAACGTCCGCGATCGCTCCGATGGCATGGCGCGCAAGTGGGGAGTCGTCGCCCTCCCAGAGACCTACTTCATCGACCGACGCGGCAATGTCGTCGGCCACGTCATCGGTGCGCTGTCGAAGGAGCAGCTCGAAGATGGCGTGCGTGCGAGCATCGCGGGCCGGCCGCTCGGGTCGCTCGACGGTGGCGACCAGCGACCGACCCGCTAGAGCACGTCAGCCGGAGTGGCCGCCGCCGTGCTCGCCGCCGTCCTCGCCCGACGGGCTGGGAACAGGAGCGCCGTACTTCTGCTCTCGGAATGAGTTCATCTCCTCGATCTCGCGCTCCTGGGTTGAGACGATCCCTTCGGCCAGCTTGCGCAGTTCTGCGTCCTCCGTCGATTCCAGCACGACCTCGGCCATCTTCACGGCGCCGGTGTGGTGGGGCTCCATCTCATCGACGAACGCGCGGTCGAAAGGGTCGGCCCCGAGCAGCGTGGCGTTGGTCGCGGGAGAGTGGGTCATGCCCGCCTCCTCCGCGGTGAGGCCGAGACCGTCGTGACCCATCGGGTCGGGTTCGAGTTTCGCGTTGAACAGGCGCTGGTAGATCGAGCGCATCTGCTCCATCTCGTTCTCCTGGGTGGCGACAATGTTCCCTGCCAGGCCCTTGACGAATGGGCTCTGCCCCCGCTTCTTGGCGATGTCGGCCATCTCGATGGCCGTCTCGTGGTGATGAACCATTGAAGTAAGGAAGGCCATCTCCACGGGCTTGGCGCCCCCGCCCCCGCTGGCCTTGTCCTCGCTGTCTGATCCGCATGCGGAGATGCCGACCAGGCTCGTTAGCAGAAGGGCAACTAGAAGAGGTCGGAGCCTCTTGGGTACTCGGGCGGTCAATTGAACTCCTTTGGCGCTGGGGAAATCGACGATCACAACTGCTCCTATAAAGTGTAGGAGGTGCGCACCGGCCAGGGATCACCCTTCGTCGCGATACTGGCGGTGGTCGCCTCGGCGGCTTTCGGGTGCGGAGGGGACGAGCTCCCGACGGTGGTCGACGATCCGGTCATCGAGGACTCGGGCCCGATCCACGTCCATGGCCTTGGCATCAACCCGGCGGACCAAGCTCTTTTCATCGCCACCCACACGGGTCTCTTCCGGGCGGCCCACAATGAGCGCAAGGCGGAGCGGGTGGCGGGCCGCTACCAGGACACGATGGCGTTCACGGTCGTGGGCCCGAACCGCTTCATGGGCTCGGGCCACCCCGACGGGCGCGAGGATCTGCCGCCATTTCTCGGCTTGATCGAGACCCGCGATGCCGGTGAGAGCTGGCAGGCGATCTCCTTGCAGGGGAAAGCCGACTTCCACGTGCTGGAGGTCCTGGGGCGCCGTGTCTACGGCTTCGGCTCGGACTTCCAGACGCGGCGGCCGCGCTTCATGGCCAGCACCGACGGTGGGAAGTCCTGGCAGGACCGCCAGTTTCCCGAGGTGCTCGTCTCCCTCGCCGTGGACCCCAGCGACCCGAACCGGATAGTCGGCGCGGGCGAAAGCGGTCTGCACAGCTCTCGCGACGGGGGCGCGAGCTGGCGTCGAGTGGGGTCGCCTTCGGGTCTGCTCGCCTGGCCTCGGCCGGGCCGCCTGTACGTTCTGGAGGAGAACGGTGTCGTGTCCTTAAGCAGCAACCGCGGTCGCAGTTGGCAGGCCGTCGGCGGCGTCGGGGGATCCGCGTCGGCTTTCGACAGCACCGCCGGCGGCGATCTGCTCGCCGCACGCCACGACGGGACGATCTTGCAGTCGGAGAACGAGGGGGCGACGTGGAAGGTTCGCTCGACTCCTTAGCTAGTAGCCGCTGCATCGACGGCTGGGGATCCGGTGCCCCGCTCGCGCTGCTTGCGCCACCCGTACCCGGTCATACCCCGCGGCTTGTACACCGAAAGAACTGCGGCCACTATCAAGAGGAGCACGGCGCCAACGCCGTGCAGCACGGGGGATGGGCTCCTTAGCCCGCCGAGATCGCCGTTGGCCAATGGCGGTCTCGCCGCGAGGTCTGCAAGCGAGCCAAGCGTCTGCATGTACATCAGCAGGATGAGCACGGCAAGGACGTTGATCACGAGCTTCACGAGGATCCAGTAGTGCCGGAACAGCCCCCACTTTGTGCCCAGAGCCTGGATCAGTCCGGTGAGCAGTGAGCCGACACCCAACGGGATGAGTACCGACCAGCCGGTCTGCTCCAGCGTGAGATAGACCCCACGGACGACTTCGGCGTTCTGGCTGGTCAGACCGACGATGCTGAGTGCCAGGGTGCAAGCGATGGCACCGAGCCAGCCGACCGAGGAGACGATGTGCGCAGTGAGCGCGAACTTACGCAGCCAGGGTTTCCTCGTCATCACGGTGCGTGGCCACCCGCGGGCGGCGTGTGGCCGCCTGACTCCTGGGGGCGGGAGGGCAATGCTTGGCCACCAGTCTCGCCGGATCCCGTGTGACGACCAGGGCCGTGGTTACCACCGCCGGTGAGGAGCAAGACCCCAACCAGCAGGACCAGGATGAGGGCGATGGCTCCGAACGCTTTCACCCACCTCGGCGTGCCGGCGGTCGATCCGCGGTCCGGCTCCAGGTCGCTGTTGCGGTGGGAGTCTGGGTAGGGGGCCGACTCGGCCATGCGTGTCCTCCTCTGTCGCGCGTCGTTGCACGGATCTGGCCGACGGCAGGTTACGAGACATGTTGTCGCTGTCAAATACAGAGTGTCAGGTCCGCGACATAGTTGCTTATACTGGGGTGGTGCCGAGGCTGTGGAGTGACACGATCGGCGCGCACCGCCACTCGGTGCGTGAGGCCACCCTGGACGCCACCGCGGCACTGGTGGCCGAACACGGCCTGCGGTCGGTAACGATGTCGCAGATCGCCGCGGAGTCCGGTATCGGGCGCGCCACGCTGTACAAGTACTTTCCCGACGTGGAGGCGATTCTTGTCGCATGGCACGAGCGTCAAGTCACCAGCCACCTCGCACAGCTTGCCGCAGTCCGGGACCAGGCTGGTGACGCCGGCGAGCGGCTCGAAGCAGTCCTTGAGGCCTACGCGTTCATCGCCCACGAGCACCACGGCACCGAACTCGCGGCGCTCCTGCATCGCCGTGAGCACATCGCCCAAGCGCAACAGCAGCTCCGCAGCCTCATCCGAGACCTGCTGATCGAAGGTGCAGCGGCCGGCAACCTCCGGGACGATGTCGCGCCTGACGAACTCGCGAGCTACTGCCTACACGCCCTGACGGCAGCCGGGAGCCTGCCCTCTAAGGCCGCAGTGCGTCGGCTTGTCAAGGTCACTCTGGCTGGTCTGCGCCCGCGCGAGGCGTGAGGGACGGGTCGGCTACCGCGGCTGGGTGACGTCGAGGGGCCGCGGCCCGGCTGAGCCTCGTCCGTACGTTAGAGGCTCCTACGCGCCGTAGGAGCGGTGTTACCCTGGGCGCATTGTGCGCTCAATGTGCCTACCAGGTATGGGAGTCGAGCGTTAAGGCCGGTGGCGCTTCCGGCATGCAGGCGTTGCTGGCCGCGGGCGCGACCTCCGTCGGGGTGCGAGGGCTCGGCAAGTGGCTTGCCGGGTGCGGTTTTGGCTGGGTTACGGCCCGGCGAGTTACGGCGGCCACTGGGCTGCTAGTGAGTCTGACGGTCGTCGCCGTCGTCCTGGGCACGGCGGAGCGCGTCCTGTATTGACGCTGTAGCGCCTCGGCGAGGAGCGCTCTATTCTGGTCTCGTGTGCGCGCAATGCATGGCGAGCGCGGCGACGGTAGCCGCGGGGGCGACAGGGGTCCGGTCGTGGCTTGCTGCGGCCCGTTACTCGTGGGTCACCCCAGTGCGCCTCAAGCGCCTCACGGCCGTCTTGATGACGTTCGCGTTCGCGATCGCGTCGGTGGGGATCAGCTAGCGCATCAGCTGCTCAACGGGCGTGCGCGGAGGCGTCCAGCTCATCGGCTGGGAGCCGCGCCGCGAGCGCCGCCGCGAGGTAGGTGGTCACCGGCACTGCCGCTATCAGGCCGATCGAGCCCACGAGCATCGCCACCACCTGTTCGGCAACGGCCTCCCGGCTGATGGCGTCGACGAACTCGGTTCCCCCCACGCCGAACACGAGCAGGATTGGCAGTGAGGCGCCAACGTAGGCCAGCACGAGGGTATTCACGGTGGCCGCTACGTGGTCCCGGCCGACGGCCAGTGCGCCGCGATAGAGCTGGCCCGTGCGTTGCGTGGGGTTCGCGCGACGCAGCGCCATCACCGTCGAGGCTTGACTGACGGTCACGTCGTCGAGGACTCCCAGCGCACCGATGACCATCCCGGCCAGCACGAGGCCCTGTAGTGAGAGATCCGCGTTGTTGGCCTGCAGAAGGTTCGCTTCCTCGGAGCTGAATCCGGTCAGGTACGCGAGCTTGGTGAAGGAGACGGCCAGCAGGATCGTCGCGGCGAGGCTGGCGGCAGTGCCGAGGATTGCCGCCAGGCTCTTCGGACCCACGCCATGGGCGAGCAGGATCGTCAGCAACATGACGGCCAGCGACCCGACTGTGGCCACGGCCACCGGCGACTGGGCCTCGACCAGAGCCGGGATGACGAACTCGACAACGATTGCGAGGCTCGCTCCCAGGCCCACCAGGGCGAGCGCTCCCCGAGCTCGGCCGAACACCACCACCAGAGCGCCGAAGATGAGCACCAGCCACAGCATCGGTGAGCGGCGATCCACCTCGACCAGTGCGTAAGGGTCGACAGCCCCCACGGGAGCGCCAGGCGCCGCCTGATTCTTGACCACCCGAATGCGCGCGCCCTCGTCGAGTGCCGGCGTAGGACCCGCGTCGCCCACGTTCAGGGTGGAGCGCGACCCGCTGTCCGATCCGTCAGTGAGCTCGATCGTCAGCTCACGACAGTCGCTTGCCTGGGGAGCACGGCAGCGGACCGTCTCAGAAGCCACGACCTTCGCCGGCTGGGGCTCGGCATTGGCGCCGGGCAAGAGCTCTGCCTGCTGACGCCCGTCAGGCCACAGGGCGACGAGGCCGACAGCTGTGCCCAGGATTAGCACCAGCACTGCCGTCACCACCAGCTTGCCTACCCTACTCTTGAGGAGAGTTCCCACCCATGTGACCTACGGTGTGGGCGTCAAAGCTCCTGCCAGGGCAACCTGGCTCAGGTGCTAGAGGTAGCCCATTGGGTCGACCGGCTGCTGGTTGACCCACGTCTCGAAATGCAGGTGGTCTCCGAAGCAGTGGCCGGTGCAGCCCACGAGACCGATCGGCGTGCCCTGCCGGACAGCCGCTCCCCGTCCCACCAGGAAGCGCGACATGTGCGCGTAGCAGGAGTTCAGCTGGGCGGTGTGCTGTACGCAGACGTAGTTTCCGTATCCGCCCGTCGGGGCGCTGATGACTACCCGCCCGCTCTGGGCCGCGCGGATCACGGTCCCCGCTGGCGAGGCTATGTCGATCCCGGCGTGCAGGCGGCCCCAGCGCTGCCCGAAGGGCGACACGACCGGTCCGTTGACCGGCCACGCCAGCCCGCCTCTCCCGAGCTGCAGGGGCCCGTCGTAGCCGGCCGCGGCGAGGGCCAAGGTGCCGGACACCTTTCGCCGCTCCGCCTCGAACGTCTTCAGATGATCCAGCTCGCGTCGCAGTTTTCTATTCTCGTCCAGGATGCGCTGCGGAGGTCCGTCGCCCTCGTCCTTGGCTTGCTTCTCGCGCCCCTCCGAAGGTTCCACCCGCGCGGACTCGGCTCGCGAGCCTCCGCGGTTGCCTGGCTTGCGGGCGGGTAGACCGGCAGGGTCGCGGAGACCGCCGAGCACCACGTCCTCGACCGCCGGGCGCGATGGCGTCGCCCGGATGGCGGAGTCCCTATCAATGGCGCCCGTGGCGGCTCCTACGAGCACGAGCGCCGCCACCGCGGCGATGGCGCCCAGCAGCTGGGTACGGCGTCCCAGCTGCCGAGGACGCTTGGATCGGAGGCGACTCAACACGGTCGCCCCAGGTTAGTCGGAGTCGGAGCCGTCCTCGCCGGAGCCTTCATCATCCGAGCCGCCTTCGTTCGAGCCCTCGTTGGTGAGATCCTTCTCGCCCGCCACCTTGGCTGCGTTCGGGTCGGTGGGGCCGCCGGGAATCGGGTCGCCCTTGTACTCCTCGGGGTTGTCCACCTTCTCGCCCTTCACGCTCACCGAGCCGTCCTCGTTGTGGCGAACGTCGGAGTCGCCCAGCTCGGAGGTCGGCCCCTCGTCCCATGACTGGTCGCCGTCCGGCCCGCCGAAGGTCTTGTACTTGGCCTCGTCGTCGGGCCAGTCCTCGAGGTTCTTCGGCGGGTCGCCCTCCAGCGCCGCGACCTTGTCGATGGCCGCCTGGTCGGGATTCTCCTCGCCGTCGCCGTCGGACGCCGCTCCAGGGGCGTCGGACGCCTCCTCGGCCTGCTGGTCGTCGGTGCGCTCTTCGGTCTCTTCTTCCATGTCTCCCCCTTCGTAGCTCTAGCGAAAGCTACCCGCGCGGCCGCTTTCCGAACAAGGGGGGCCTTAGCGGAGTAGGCTCCGCGTGTGCCCGCCGACTACGACCTGCACGGCCGTATCGCCTTCATAACCGGGGCAGCCCGCGGGATCGGCGCCGAAAGCGCGCGCCGTCTCGCCTCACGCGGCGCCACGATCGCGCTCGTAGGCCTCGAGCCCGAGGAGATGGCTCGCGTGGCCGCCGATTGCGGCAACGGCTCTGACTCCTTCGAGGCCGACGTGACCGATCGCGACCAGCTCGGCGAGGTGGTCGAGCAGGTCGTGGAGCGCTTCGGTGGCATCGACATGTGCATGGCCAATGCGGGCATCGGCGGCGGAGGGCCGGTGCGGCTGGCCGCCCCGGCCTACTTCGAGAAGGTGATCGAGGTCAACCTGATGGGCGTGTATCGCACGGTGCACGCCTGCCTACCCCATGTGATCGAGCGCCGTGGGTACATCCTCGTGGTGGCTTCCGCGGCCGCGCTCGTCCACGCCCCCGGCATGGCCGCCTACGCCGCGAGCAAGGCCGGCGCCGAGGCATTCGCGAACAGCCTTCGGCAAGAGGTGCACCACCACGGGGTGGGAGTGGGGGTGGGCTACTTCTCCTGGATCGACACCGATCTGGTACGCGGCGCCGACTCGCACCCCGCCCTGAAGGGCAGGCGCGACCGGCTGCCGTCATTCGCGCGCAAGAGCTACCCCGTCGCGGCCGTGGGTGACGCCGTGCTCGAGGGAGTCGAGAAGCGGGCGCGCACGATCGTGGTGCCGGGCTGGGTGAAGGTGATGAAGGCGCTGCGTGGCGTGCTGTGGCCGCTGGCCGAGCGCGATGCGCTCAAGCAGTGGCCCGAGGACGAGGCGGCGTTTGAGCGCGACGTGGCCGAGCGGGGCGCCGACGCGGCCTCGCGCCCAGTGGGCGCTGGCGGCGAGGCCGTGACCGCTCGCAACGCGCGCGAGCGGGCCTAGAGGTCCTTCACGGCCGCGAGGACCTCCTGTACGGAGGACTTTGCGTCGCCGAACAGCAGCGAGGTGTTCTCGTTGTAGAAGAGCGGGTTGTCGATCCCCGCGAAGCCCGTGTTCATCGAGCGCTTGAGCACGACCACCTGCTCGGACTTGTCCACGTCGAGGATCGGCATGCCGTAGATGGGGCTGCCCTCGTTCGAGCGCGCGTCCGGGTTGGTCACGTCGTTGGCGCCGATCACCAGCGTCACGTCGGTGGTGGCGAACTCCGGGTTGATCTCGTCCATCTCCTTGAGCGCCTCGTAGGGCACGTCGGCCTCGGCGAGCAGGACGTTCATGTGCCCGGGCATGCGCCCGGCGACCGGGTGGATCGCGTATGACACCTCCACGCCGCGCTTCTCCAGTTCGTCGGCCAGCTCACGCACGGTGTGCTGGGCCTGGGCCACGGCCAGGCCGTAGCCCGGGGCCACCACCACGCGGTCGGCCAGGGTGAGCTGGCTGGCCACCGAGGTGGCGTCGGTGGAGCGGTGCGGGCGCTCCTCGCCGTCACCCGCGCCGGGGGCTGCCCCGCCGTCGCCGCCGAAACCGCCCGCCACGATGTTGGGGATCGAGCGGTTCATGGCGTTGGCCATCAGGTTCGTGAGGATGGTGCCCGAAGCGCCCACGATGATGCCGCCCACGATCAGCGCCACGTTGTCCAGCGCCATGCCGGCGGCCGCGGCCGAAAGGCCCGTCAGCGCGTTGAGCAGCGAGATCACCACCGGCATGTCGGCGCCGCCGATCGGAAGCACCACCGTATTGCCCAGCACCGCCGCCGCCAGCAGGAGCAGCAGGAACAGCCCCTCGCTCTCGGCGCCCGCCGCGATCGCCACCGCCGCACCGATCGCCACCAGCAGCAGCGCCAGGTTCACGAACTGCTGCCCCGGCACACCGATCGGCTTGCCGGGGAGCAACCCCTGGAGCTTGCCGAACGCGATGTTCGAGCCCCAGAACGAGATCGAGCCGATGATCGCCGCGAACAGGATCGGGATGAGCTCCTCTGCCGGCGGGTTGCCGCCCATATCGAGGAAGTCCCGGTACTCCACGTAGGAGATCAGCGCCACCGCGCCGCCGCCGACGCCGTTGAACAGCGCCACCATCTGCGGCATCGCGGTCATCTTCACCTGGCGCGCCGCGGGCACACCCACGATCGTGCCCAGCGCGATGCCCAGGGCGATCAGGCCGTAGTCGCCCACCTCCTCGATCAGCAGCGTGGCCACCACGGCGATGGCCATGCCCACCGCTGCGATGTGGTTGCCGCGCCGCGCCGTGGTGGGGTGGGTCACGCGGCGCATGCCCACGATGAACAGACCGAAGGCCACGATGTAGAGGAACCGGATCAAGGCCGGGTCCTGCAGGAACGACGCGGACACGATCACCCCTGGGCCTCCGCTACGGGCTCTGTCTTCTCCTCCGAGCCCTTCTCCTCCGAGCCCTGATCCTTCTCCGCGGGCTTGGGGCGCTTCTTGAACATCTCGAGCATGCGGTCGGTCACCAGAAAGCCGCCGATCACGTTGATCGTGCCGAAGGCGATGGCGATCACCAGCAGCAGCTTGCTCAGGAAGCCGTCCGACTCGGCGATGATCAGGATGCCGCCGAGCAGCACGATCCCGTGGATCGCGTTGGTGGCCGACATCAACGGCGTGTGCAGCGTGTTCGGCACCTTGGAGATCACCTCGAAGCCCACGAAGGCGGCCAGGACGAGGATCGTGAGTTCCGTCAGCAGATCCATCAGGCGTTCGCCGCCTCTCTGGCGCGCTCGTGCACGATGTCGCCGTCGCGCGTGATGCAGGCGCCCTTGATGACCTCGTCCTCGAAGTCCAGCTTCAGGGCGCCGTCCTCGCCCACCATCAGCTCCACCAGGGACTGCACGTTCTTGGCGTAGAGCTGCGAGGCGTGGTCGGGCATCGTGGAGGCCAGGTTGCTCGGGCCCACGATCTTCACGTCGTGTGCGATCACGGTCTCACCCGCCTTTGTCAGCTCGCAGTTGCCGCCGGTCTCGGCCGCCAGGTCGACGATCACCGAGCCCGGCTTCATCTGCTTCACGGCGTCCTCGATGATCAGCAGCGGCGCCTTGCGGCCGGGCACGGCCGCGGTTGAGATCACGCCGTCCATCCCGCCGATCACGTCGGCCAGGGCCTCGCGCTGGCGCTGCTGCTCCTCCTCGGTCAGCTCACGCGCGTATCCGCCCTCGCTCTCCGCGTTCTCGAGGCCGATGTCCAGCTTCACGAACTTCGCTCCCAGCGACTGGATCTGCTCTTACCCCGCCGAACGCACATCGAAGGCGTGGAGCACGGCCCCGAGGCGACGTGCAGTGG
>Ga0136631_10000417_pt1 | contig 13145 bp, 12 predicted proteins | sample AntDrymUQ6012206_2_FD_104655 | JGI IMG/M metagenome (GOLD analysis project Ga0136631, IMG submission 104655) | Polar desert sand microbial communities from Dry Valleys, Antarctica - metaG UQ601 (22.06) | ecosystem: Environmental > Terrestrial > Soil > Desert | place: Antarctica: Dry Valley... | reverse complement strand
GGAGTGGCAAACGCCGCAGTACTGGATCTCGATCTGGACATCGCGCGGGCCCGGTTCTCTCCGCTCGAACCGGAAGGGCGCCAGCGGCGCTGTCGGGCCCACCGCGGCATATCCCAGCGCGGCGATCCGTGACGGCGGCACCGAATCCGGCTTTCTCTGCATTTCCTTGACGGTACTCATCGTAAGCTCCCTGGGGTTAGTTCAAACGCTGTGATTCAAGGTAGCCTCTCCCCTCAAGTTTCGGCCCCGCTCGCATATCCGCTCGGGGCAGGCTCTTCGCTGCGCTCAGGGAGACAGTAAGCCCCGAACTGTTTCGATCGTATCCGCGTCCTCAGCCTTCTTATCGGTCCGCCATCGCGCCATGCGCGGAAACCGCACCGCGATTCCGCTCTTGTGCCGGCTGGAGCGCTGGATGCCCTCGAAGTGGAGCTCGAAGACCAGCTCCGGTTTCACGGTGCGTACCGGACCGAACTTCTCCAGCGTGTTGCGCCGGACGAAGGCATCGACCTTCCGGATCTCCTCGTCGGTCAGCCCCGAGTAGGCCTTGGCGAACGGTACCAGGTGGCTCCCCTCCCAAAGGCCGAAGGTGTAGTCGGTAAAGAGTCCGGCCCGCTTGCCGCTGCCTGGCTGGGCGTAGATCAGCACCGCATCCACGGTGAGCGGATCCACCTTCCACTTCCACCAGTCGCCCCGGCGGCGTCCCACCCCGTAGCCGGAGGAAAGCCGCTTGAGCATGAGCCCCTCCGCGCCCACCTCACGTGCCTGGCGCCGAGCAATGGTGGCGGCGAGCCAGTCCGGTGCCGGCACCGAGGAGGACAACATGAGCCGCCCGCCCGGTACCGACTCGATCAGGGGGCCGAGCCGGAGGCGTCTCTCGCGCAGGGGAATGGAGCGGATATCGGCCCCGGCCTCCTCCAGAAGATCGTAGGCGACCAGCACCACCGGCACCTCGTCCAGGATCTTCCGGCCCAGGCTCTTGCGCCCGATGCGGCGCTGCAGCTGGGCGAACGGCAGCGGCATGCCGTCGACCCAGGGCAGCAGCTCGCCGTCTATGACGGTTCCGTCGGGGAGGAGCGCGCCGCTTTCCTCCACCTCGGGAAAGCGCCCGGCGAGCAGCTCCTCTCCTCGGGACCAGAGAAATGTTCGCCCCGCCCGGCGGATGAGCTGGGCCCGGATACCGTCCCATTTCCATTCCGCGATCCACTCGGCTGCGTCACCCAGGGTAGAGGGGTCGCCCTCCAGCGGATGGGCCAGAAAGAAGGGGTAGGGCCGGCTGACGTCGGCATCACTGGTGTCCCGGGCGATGAGCTGCTGAAAGAATTCGGGCGAAGGCTCCCACGCGCCCATGAGCCGGTGGGTGACCACGCCTTCGGGTACCCCGCTCATCGCGGACAGCGCCCGGGTGACCAGCCGCTGGGAGGCACCCACCCGGAAGCTGCCGGTGATCAGCTTGTTCCAGACGAACCGCTCCCGGCTGTCGAGCTCGCGCCAGGAACCGACCATCACCTCGCGCTGCACGTCGTCCTCCTCACCTCGGAGAGTGAGAAGCCGCTTCTCGACCCAGTGCGAGAGCGGTAGCTCGCTGGAGTCGCCTCCGGCCGGGAGCAGCAGCGTAATCGTCTCGGCCAGGTCGCCGACGGCCTGGTAGCTCTCCTCGAACAGCCAGGCGGGGATGCGGGCCTCCTCCGCGGCCCAGGCCCGCAGCTTTCCGGAAGAGACCAGGCGCTTGGGCCGGCGGCCGCTGAGGAAGTGGACCGCCCAGGCCGCGTCGGCCGGCGGTGCGCTGGAGAAGTAGGCCACCAGCGCCGCGATTTTTTCGTTGGTGGCGCTGGTCTCGTCCAAGGCGGTGTAGAGCGCAGCGAATTCTTTCATCAGGGCTGCCCCGCTGCCCCGCTGTCCCGCTGCCCCGCCTCTTCCTCAACCGGCTCGTCACGTTCGCCTTCGAACCGAGTCTGCACTGCGCGAGCCTCGATCCCCCGCTCCTGAAGCCAGCGCACCACGGGGCCGGTATAGCCGTGCGTCACCCAGACCTCCCCTGCTCCGGTCGCTTCAATGGCCGCCAGCAGGCTGGGCCAGTCCACGTGATCCGACAGGGCAAAGCCGCGGTCGAGCGAGCGCTGCCTCCGAGCACCCCGCACCATCATCCAGCCGGACGCAAATCCGGTGGAATGATCGCCAAACCGGCGGGACCAGATCGACGAGTCGGCATAGGGCGGCGCGATGACGATGGCACCGGTGGCGTCGGCCCGGCTCTCGGCCGCGCCGGCGTATCGGGTCGGTGGCAGCTCGATGCCTCCCTGGCGATATATGCCGGTCATCCGTTCCACGGCGCCATGGGTCAGGATCGGTCCGATGCCGGGGTCGAGCCCGGCGATGAGCCGCTGCGCTTTGCCGAGCGCATAGCCCAGGAGGAGGCTTGTTCGCCCGGCGGCGGCGTTGGCTCGCCACCAGGCGTTGATCTCGCGGAAAACTTCGGCCTGGCTGGGCCAGCGGTAGATCGGCAGTCCGAAGGTGGACTCGGTCACGAACGCGTGGCAGCGGACCGGCTCGAACGGCGTGCAAGTCGGATCGGGGTCGGTCTTGTAGTCGCCCGACACCACCCACACCTCGCCCCCGTGCTCGATGCGCACCTGGGACGAGCCGAGAATGTGACCGGCTGGATGGAGCGAGATGGTGGCCCCGTTGAGCCTGACCGTCTCGCCGTACTCGACGCCGCGAATCCTTGCCCCCATCTCCAGTCTCGCCCGTAACACATTCATGCCCGGTGTGGAGGTCAGATAAGAATAGGAGCCCCAGGTGGCATGATCGCCGTGCGCGTGGGTGATGACGGCGCGGTCTACCGGCTCCCAGGGATCGACGAAGAAGTCGCCGGCCTCGCAGTAGAGGCCCTTGGGGGTGAGGCGGAGCAGTGACATTCGGGGAAAATAAGACGGAGAGGACGGAGAGGACGGAGAAGGCGGAGGATGGAGCTTACCGCCCTACCGCCTTACCGCCTGTGCTCATACGTCCCCATCAGCGTGCCCTGTCCCAGAATGTGCTGGTCCATAGCCTGTTCCAGCTCCTGCCGGCTGGCGCCGGGCGGGAGGTTGAGCATGATGTCCAGCGCGTAGAGCCGGAAGAAGTATCGGTGCGGCTTGCCCGGCGGCGGGCAGGGGCCGGCGTACGCCATATCCTTCGCCGTGTTGCGGCCGTGGCGCGTGCCCGAGGGAGTCTCGGGAACTGTGGGGACCGCCTGGGTCAGCTCAACCGCTGTGCCCGGGATATTGTAAACCACCCAGTGCAGCCAGGTTCCGCGGGGCGCGTCGGGGTCCTCGCAGATGAGGGCGAAGCTCCGGGTCTCGACCGGCGACCCGGTCCACTGGAGCGGTGGAGATACGTCGTCGCCCTCGCAGGTGAAACGGACCGGAATCTTCTCGCCGTAAGCAAACGCCGCGGAGGTGAGCTGGATCTGGCCCGGGCTGGGGTCGGTACTCATCCGGTCTTCCCCGCGGTGATCCAGAGCCGCACCGCCATGATTAGAATGAAGACCGCGAAGATCCGCTGAAGGGTGGCGGCCGGAACTATCTGTGCCAGCCTCGATCCCACCCACGCCCCGAGGAAAATGCCCCCGGCGATGAGGAGAGAAGCCTTGATGTTGAGGTTCCCATGGCGGTAATAGGTGTAGACGCCGAGCAGGCCCACCGGCAGGATCGCTATGGCAGCGAGAGAGGTACCCAGGGCCACTTTGATGGGGAACTTTGCCAGGAAGATGAGAGCGGGCACAATGAGCACACCGCCACCGACCCCGAAGAGCCCCGCAAAAGTTCCAGCGACCAGACCGATGACGACGTAAATCGGTTCCATAGGCAAGCAGACTCCCGCGGGTGAGGGTGGCAGATCCGGAATATGCTATTGGCTATTGGCTATTGGCTATTGGCAATTAGGATGTAGCTTGGCTGCTATCGATGCGGCCGCTGGCTGACCCACAGCCCAGCCAATAGCCACAGCCAATAGCCAACAGCCAATAGCCCTTACCCACATAGCCCTCCCGGAGACGACCATGATCGAGCGGAGACAGGTGCGACGGGTGACGCCGGTCGTTCTGGCGGCCGCGGTGTTGCTGATTGGGGTTGACGTGGTTGGTGCGCTGGCCGGCAAGCCGCTCGGCTTCCCCTACTCGCCGCTGGGGGTTGTGTCGCTGCTGGTGTATGTCCTGGTGGGGTTTGTGGGTGCCTGGCGGGCGAGTCTTGCCGCGGGTGTGCTGGCGGCGGCGTGCGTGGGCTTCCTCGATGCCACAGTAGGTCCGCTCGCCTCCTGGCTGGCCGGCCCAGGGTCCCTGGACCAGGCCTTCACCGAGCCACGCATCTTTGCCTACGCCATCACCGTCGGAACCGGTACCGCGCTCGTCGCCGGGCTCGTCGGGGCGGCAGCCGGCAGCTGGCTCGAACGCCGGCGAGCCCTGCGGGGCTCGGGAGTCGTCTCTCACTGACGCTTGCGAAAGCCCCGCAGCGCATCTCTCTTACACCGCAGAGCAGGTTTCTTCCGCATTGCCTTTGGAGCACGTCGTGAGTCGTACGGGTGCCAGTCTGGACGGGGAGTGGGAGTTTTACCCGGATCCGCGGCAGCAGCTGACCAGTAAAACTCTCCGGAAGGAGGACCCTTCCCTCCTTCCCTCCTTCCCTCGTTCCTCCCACATACTCCACTTCGGCGCGGTGGATCATCCACCACCGTCTGGCTCAACCGCAATCAGGTGGGCGAGCACCAAGGTGGATACCTGCCCTTCGAGCCGGACGTAACGGAGGCGCGTCGCCGGGCGGTTCCCGCCACGCACCGCGTAACCGTGTGAGTGCCGTCACAGAAGACTGACGGCAAAAGGTCAGTTTTTCAGACTCAGGAGGGATAATGGGAACCAAGACATTTATTGGCGGCCTGACCGCCGGTGCCGGGCTGGTCTACCTGCTCGACCGGGAGCGAGGACAGGTTCGGCGCCAGCGGCTGAGCAGCCGAATTCGATCGATTGTCGATGACGTAGCCTTCGCTCTCGAGAACAGTCAGTCCCAGGCCGGCGACTTCCGGCCGATGAGCTATGGCTCCCGGATCGGCGACCTCGAGGGCCTGGGTGACGCTACCCTGAGATCGGCCCTGCGAGGAGAGCCGGTGTCGGGCTCGGGCACGACCGCTTTGAAAGTGGCCGGCAGTTTACTTGCGCTTTATGGTCTCACCCGCCGTGGTAAGCTGGCCACGCTGCTCCGAACGGTGGGAACCGGGTTCTTGCTGGATTCAGCCAGGCGGGGCCAGATCGGGATACCCGGGGTGCCGACAGCCGACCGGCGCCGAGCGGTAGATATCCAGAAGACGCTCTACATCGATGCTCCGGTCGACCAGGTGTACGCCTTCTGGAGCAACTACGAGAACTTCCCGCTCTTCATGTCCCATGTCCGCGAAGTCGAAGACCTTGGGGGTGGGCGCTCCCACTGGAGTGTGAGTGGACCGGGCGGCCTGCCCATCGATTGGAGTGCGGTGCTGACTCAGCAGGTACCCGAACAAGTCATTGCCTGGAAAAGCGAAGCCGGCTCGATGCTGGAGAATGCCGGGGTCATCCGGTTTGCCGCGGCCGGAAGCGGGACTCGGGTGAACCTGCGCTTCTGCTACCATCCACCTGCGGGCGGCGCCGGCGTCGCCGTAGCCCAGCTTCTGGGGTCGGACCCCAGGGCCAAACTGAATGAAGATCTCGGGCGCATGAAATCGTTGCTCGAGGCAACTACCGGGAGTGGAACACATGGCAAGGAATCTCAGCCGTAAATTCGCCACCATGTCGGAGGAGGAGCGGGCTCGCTTCGAGCTGGCGGAAAGCAAGGGGACCAAGGACCGGCCGGCGGAGCTGGACTTCGAGGAGCCGCGGGACCCGGAGCGGATGGGCGCTCACTATGCCAATCCGAGGGACGAGACCGCCGACCCCGGGCATCGGGATGGCATGGCAGCGCTCCTGGACGACGAGGCCCACGAGCGAGCGGTTCGAAAGGCGTCCAGGAAGCGGAAGACCGGGGAGCCCAACCCGGAGTCGGACGGGTGAGGAGACGTGCACGAGGGGTCTCAAAGCGCAGATTGGTCATCGCCGCGGGCCTCTCGCTCTGGGCAGTTCGCCGGTGGGGGCCTCGCGGCTACAGTCTGAGGGAAAAGACGGTTCTGATCACCGGCGGCTCTCGGGGCCTCGGATTGGCGCTCGCACGCCAGATGCTGCGCGAGGGGGCGCGGGTTGCCATTTGTGGTCGCGATCCCGAGTCGCTCGAGCGCGGGCTCGCGTCGCTGACGGCAACCGGCGCCGAAGTCATGGCCGTGGCGGCCGATGTCACCGACTCGGGGTCGGTCGATCATTTGATCGAGAGTGTGCGCCAGCGGTTCGGACCGATCGATGTGCTGGTCAACAATGCCGGCGTCATCGAGGTCGGTCCGGCGGTCACCATGGCGGTGTCCGACTACGAGGAGGCGATGGACACCAACTTCTGGGGCATGCTCTACCCGACGCTCGCTCTCCTGCCCGAGATGCGGGCAAGGAAGTCGGGACGGATTGTGAACATCACGTCCATCGGCGGAAAGCTGGGCATACCCCATCTCCTGCCCTACAGCGCAAGCAAGTTTGCCGCGGTCGGATTTTCGCAGGGACTTCGGGCGGAACTGGCCGGCGACGGCATCAAGGTGGTGACCGTCTGCCCCGGACTCATGCGGACCGGCAGCCCTCGCAACGCCATCTTCCGGGGCCAGCACCGGGCCGAGTATGCCTGGTTCAGCATCAGCGATGCATTGCCCGGCCTCTCTATAAGCGCCGAGAGCGCCGCCCGCAGGATTATCTCCGCCTGCCGCCGCGGGAGTGCAGAGGTCCTGTTCCCCATGCCCGCCCGGGTGGCCGCTGTGGTGAATGCCGTCGCTCCGGGGCTTACCAGCAGCGTTCTGTCCGCGGTGGACCGTCTGCTCCCAGGGGAGGGGGGCACGGGTGGAAGACGTAAGGGGGAGGAAAGCCAGTCCCGGTTATCCCCTTCATGGCTCAGCCGGCTCGGCGATCGAGCAGCGAAGAAATACAACCAAATTTCATAGGAAGGCCTTATGGCGTTGACAGACAATGGCGGTTCGGACGAACGGTGGGAGAATCTGCGAAGGCACAAGGACCAGGCGGACGTGGGGAAGACCGAGCGTCTGGTGTCCGGACTTGCCGGTGTGGCACTGGTAGTCTTGAGTCTTCGGAAGCGCCGGCTTCGGCCGATCCTGTTCCCGGTGGCTACCGGACTGATCGCCCGCGCGCTCACCGGTCGTGGCCCCACCAAGCGGGCGCTCAGGAAGCTCACTCGCGGGGAGAGCTCCGATAGTCCGGTTGCGAGCGTTGGCCGGGGGCAGGGAACCAAGGTTGAGGAGAGTATCACTATCAACCGCCCGGTGCTCGAGGTATACCGCTTCTGGCGCAACTTCGAGAACCTGCCGCGGTTCATGGATCACCTTGAGGCCGTCACGGTGATCGACGAGACCCGTTCCCGCTGGGTGGCCAAAGGCCCGGCTGGTACTCGGGTGGAGTGGGACGCAGTCATCCACAACGAGATCGATGACGAGCTGATCGCCTGGCGCTCGCTGCCGGGTTCCGAGATCAATAACGCCGGATCGGTACACTTTGAGCCGTCTGCCGACGGGGCCGGTACCGAAGTTCGCGTGGTGCTGAGTTACGAGCCTCCGGCCGGCAAGCTGGGAGTCGCCGTCGCCAAATTGCTCGGCGAGGAGCCCTCGAAGCAGGTCGCCGAGGACCTGCGTCGGCTCAAGCAAGTGATGGATTCGGCGGAAGTGGCCACCGGCTCCCGCGCACGGAAACCGAGTCCGACCACTCGGTGACCTACGACTGCATCGTCGTTGGCGCCGGCCCGGCCGGTCTCAGCGGAGCGTTGATGCTGGGCCGTTGCCGGCGTAGTGTGCTGGTGTGCGATGCCGGCGAGCCCAGGAACGGGCAGTCGGATGGCCTGCATGGGTATCTGACTCGGGACGGAATGCACCCGGGCGAGTTCCTCCGCCTGGCCCGCCAGGATCTCGAGCGGTATTCCACGGTCGAGTTCCGCCGGGGTGAGGTCATCGAGGCCCGGAGGACCTCAGGCGGATTCAGCGTGGTCTGCGACGGCGGTCTTCGGTTGAGCGCCCGGAAGCTGCTGCTGGCCACCGGAGTGGTGGACGAAGTACCCAATATCGAGGGGATCCACGAGCTCTACGGAAAGAGCGTGCACCACTGCCCCTACTGCGACGCGTGGGGGTGGCGCGACCAGCCGCTGGCGGTGTATGGCCGCGCCGAAAACGGCACGGCGCTCGCCCTGGCCCTAACGGTGTGGAGCGACGATCTGGTGCTTTGCACCGATGGTCCCAGCGGATTGTCAGAGGATGAGGAAGAGCAGCTGAGTCAGGCGGGAATAGAAGTGCGCGAGGATGCGGTGGTCCGGCTCGAAGGTGAGGACGGGTTCCTGGACCGGGTCGTCTTTGCCGATGGTGATCCGCTGCCGCGGCGAGCGCTCTTCTTCTGCTCCGGCCAGCATCAGCGGTCTCAGCTGGCTGAGCAGCTCGGCGCCCGCTTCAACGCGGAGGGCACGGTGGATACCGGGAAATGCGAGGCCACCAATGTCCCAGGACTGTATGTGGCGGGGGATGCCTCGAAGGAGGTTCAGTTCGTGATCGTAGCGGCTGCGGAAGGGAGCGAAGCGGGCATGGCCATTAATAAAATCCTGCTCCAGGAAGATCTCGCTCAGAAGAGGAACTCGACGCCCAGCCGCAGCAGCCGGGGAGGGCCGTACGCAAACAGTGGCTGAGTGAAATCCCTGGCCGCTGACAGGTATAGCGGATACAACTCTTCCCGTCCCTCGACATACCCATTCCCATCGATGTCGGCGAAGGCGCGGTACCGAGCCGACTCGTAGGGAATTTCCTCCGGGTGAGCCTGGTAGGCGGCCTCCGCCAATGCCTCGATCCCCGCGATATCGGGACCCGGCTCTCCGGTGTCCCTTCGCACCGCAACGATGTTCCGCCGGTTCAGCAGGTTTCGCACATCCAGGTACACTCCGCCCCGCACACTACCAAGTCTCACCGGCCTGCGGACCAGCAAATCGACAGTCATGGTAGCGGGCAGCCGCGCGTCGTTGGGCAGCCCGAGCAGCGAATCGCCGGCTGCGTTGCTGCGGGAGAACGGCAACCCGGAGCTGAGTCTCACGATGGCGGCGCTCTCCAGTCCCGCGAGTAAGCGCGCACCGAGCAGTCTGGGGCCGGTTTCGCCGGGCACCCGGCTTCGGAGAATGACCGTGGCCGTGTGTCGTCGGTCGTAGTCCAGAGGAAATTCCGCTCGGGCGGGCCGGATGGTGTCTCCAGTGACCGGATCCACCGAGATCAGGCGATTCAGCAGAAACGCATCGGTCGCGGTGGCGGTGGCCTGCTGCAGCGTGTACGCCACCCGTACACCGTACCAGCCACGCATCTCGCGCTCGAACAGCAGCTCGACTCCCTTCACGCTTCCCGCGTCTGCGTTCCCGAAGATGGTGGAATCAGGATCGAGGCCCAGCGGCACCGACGCCACCAGGCCACCGAGTCGCTTCACGTACACGCCGAGCCGAAGTGAGGTGACGGGGGTAGGGCGGAGACGGAGGCTGAACTCGTATTGCGTGGCGTCTTCGAAGCCGATATTGGGGTTGCCGCGACGGAATCGTCCTGTTCTGGTGGTATCGTCGAACGCGGCGTCGGCCAGGTATTGGTAATCGGGGGCCTGCGCGAATCGCCCGTAGCTGGCCACGAAAGTGGCCCTGGCGAGAACCGTCGACACCGCAAACCGGGGGCTGAGCCGGCGGCGGGACCCGCGCGATTCGGCCGCGAGCTGGCTGCCGGCGTTGAACTGGTCGTACCGCAGGCCCGCGGTAAACGCGAGATCCGCCAGACGAACCTGCGTCTCGAGGTATCCGGCGGCGCTGGCGGGAGAGAAGCTGGAGACGGCAGCCGGCGGCACATCGCCACCCACCGGCAGATAACCCAGAGCACGTTGAAAGGTCCGGACCTGCTGCCGCGTCAGCTCGGCGCCGGCATAGAGATCTACCTGCTCGCTGGCCCCGAAGGTGACATCGAGCTGACCTCGGGTCTCGCCGAAGCGGCTCCAGCCCAGCTCCCCGCGCGAGCCGTGCCCCATGAAAAAGGCCGGCACTCCCCACGGAGTAGCCGTGCTCGGCTCGGGGACCAGGAGGCCCGCGAGCGGCGCTTCAGATCCATCCTGGGCCCGCGCGAGACTCTCACCCAGAAAGTGGAATCGGCGGCCGGTGAGGGCACCAAGCGCGTAGTCCACCTCTCCATCCAATGTGCCGCGCAGAAACTCCCGCGTGAACCGGCCTACCCGGAGGTCCGCGATCAGGGCTTTGCGGCCGGGCCTGCTGGCGTACTGAAGGTGGCCGGTGACCAGGTCGCCACGCAGGCGACGCGCCGGTGCAAGACTCAGGTCATACTTGTACGTGTGGTCGTACAGCAGGCTCTGCTCCTCGGTGTGGATACCCAGGGTGCGGAGAGTGAGCTGATCGCTCAGGGGCAACACGATCTTGCCGAGCCCGGTCCACTGCTCGCCGCTGTTATGAGGCAGCATCGTCGGAGACGCGTTGCGTGGATCCAGGGGCTCGCTTGGTCCCGGCGCGTTCACCGGATCCGCGTCGAGCCTGCCGGATACATCGATAGCGGCCACGGCGCCGACCCGTCCGATGATCGGGCCATCCGCCTGCGCCACGAAGCGGTCCAGGCCCAGGTCCCAGCCGCCGCCGAGAGGACGATCGGTCTCGTAGCCCAGGCGGCCCTGCCAACGGTCTCCCGGTTCCTTGGTGACCACGTTGACCAGTCCGGATAGTGCCTGGCCGTAACGGGCCGAGAATCCATTGGTAACGAGGGACGCCTCACTCAGCACGTCCGGAGGTATTTGCAGGCCGAGGCCACCGTTGGCCGCGTCGAGCTGGTTCTTTACGCCGAGGCCATCCAGGATGAAGGATTCCTCGCCCAGTCTGCCGCCACGGTAGCTCTGGCCCACGCTCCCGGCCGACAGGGCCAGCGCCTCCTCCAGCGAGCTCACTGGCAGCTCGCGCAAGTCCTCGGCGGTGATCTTCTGCTCCGTCGCGGTTGCGAGCGGATCGAGCACCGGGTCCACCGGAGCCCTCACCACCAGCGGAGCCAGCTCGAGGGGGTTCGTCTCCAGGGAGAAGTCCAGGGTGGCAGTCGCGCCGGCGCGGACGAAGACGCTGTCCTGCACCACACTGCGGTAGCCGATGTGACGAGCCGCTATGCGGTGCCAACCGCCGCGCACGCCGCGCACCCGGTACACGCCCGCCGTGTCTGCGATGGCCCGGAAGCGGTCGTCCACCAGCACTTGAGCGTCAGACAGACCCAGCCCCGACCGGGCATCGACGACCCGGCCCGCGATGGCGCCCTCGGCCTGAGCCATGGCGGCCCGCGGAGCCACAACCGCCAGGATCAGCGTGGCCACAGCAACCGTGGCCCCGTGGCGGATCACGGCAGTCCGTAGAGGTAGAGGTCGCCACTGCGGCTCACCAGCGTATCCGGTGGCTCAGAGGCAGTGATGATGAGGGGATACACCTCTACGACTAGGCCTGAGCCCGAGGGCGAAATTTGCGGCCGCCGGAATAATCCCGGGCCATCGAGCGTCACATCGGTCGCCGTTTGCAGATCCACCACGTGGAGGATGCCTCCGCTGTCCCATTGCACTGTCCCCAGAAGCGGATCGATCCCGAAACTCACTCGGCCGCCAACCACCGCTGCCAGCCGGCTGCCCACCACGTGCACGTCCCTGGCGATCCCGGCCGGGCCGAAGTCGTGGGCCACGCTGACCGTCCCGCTCGAGAGGGTCCGGCGGAACACCCGCGCATCACCGCCGAGGGTGTAGTAGACCTCGTCCTCATGAGCACCTGCCGACACCCCAGAGGCGAAGTCCGTACCGGGAACGCGGCTCGGCAGTGCACCCGGCTGGCTGACATCGAGCAGCGTCACATCCAGTCCATTCGTCAACGTGTCCCAGCAGACAGGGCAGGTGCGACGGTAGTCCACCCGCTCGCCGAGGTACAGGAGGCGACTCTGCCCCAGCCAGCGCAGCTGAGAGGCGGTGGAGTGCATTCGTTCACCCGGAATGGTATAGGGCAGCCCTCGCAGCGGCGTGCGGGCTTGTGGGTCTGTGACGGACCCAAGAACGATGGCGGCGCTTCCGGGCGTGAGGGCGTTGATGGGAGAGTTGGCGGCGACAAAGGCCAATCTCCCGTCCGCCGATGGGGCCGGCGACTCGAGCGCATCGGTAGAATCGATACCGGTGGGGGTGAGATCGCACGTCAGTCTCCGCTGGCGGCCACCGGATGGCGGGATCAGGGCCAGGCAGACATCGTTGTCCCTGCGGCCAGGCTCCTGCGACGAGTACAGAATCCCCGACTCGTCCGGGAGCCAGGCGGCGCCGCGGTCCGACCCGACGTTAAGGGTGAGGCGCACCGGGGGGCCCGGATTGAAAGGCTGATCGGTTCCGGTTGGCGCCGAGCCAAACGGCTCGGTATGTCCGCAACCGAGAAGCGGGAGAAGGACAAGCCAAGCGCGCAGCGTTGGGAGCCCCGATTGCACCGTCACCGCACCGCCTTGTGTCATCGGTGTGTCGGAAGGAAGTTCGCAGGTGACGCCGACGGGCCGGGTCTTCGCACAGGTTACCGGAAGCGCAGGCAAGCGACCCTGTCGGCGCGCCCCGCCAGGTATCCTCAACATACCTGGGAGCAATAGCTTAGCCGTTGAGGCTTGGTGGCGCGAGGCTTCCTGCTGCCTGTATCTTGACGACGCTGACTAGTGATCGCTGCCCCGATAGCCGATAGCCGATAGCCAATAGCCAGCAGCCAATAGCCAACAGCCCCAGCATGCTTCTCAAACGCTTCTACGATCCCAAGCTCGCCCAGGCCAGCTATCTCCTCGGGTGCACCAGCACCGGCGAGGCCCTGGTCGTGGATCCGAGCCGAGACATCGATCCTTACCTCCAGGCCGCCGACGCGGAGGGACTCAAGGTCGCCCACGTGACGGAGACCCACATCCACGCCGACTTTGTCTCCGGCGCCCGCGAGCTGGCCCATCGCGCCGGGGCGCGACTATACCTG
>Ga0136631_10000416_pt1 | contig 13169 bp, 10 predicted proteins | sample AntDrymUQ6012206_2_FD_104655 | JGI IMG/M metagenome (GOLD analysis project Ga0136631, IMG submission 104655) | Polar desert sand microbial communities from Dry Valleys, Antarctica - metaG UQ601 (22.06) | ecosystem: Environmental > Terrestrial > Soil > Desert | place: Antarctica: Dry Valley... | reverse complement strand
GTCATCGGTGTAGCGATCGATTACGCGCTCACTGCGCAGCTTGCCCTGGCCCCTTGGAAATTTCCCGGCGGCAGCGAGCTCGAAGATGCGCTGGATATCGACGCCGTAGACGGGCTTGGTTTCGAGGCCGAGCTTGAAGCCATTGTATTCGGGCGGATTGTGGGAGCCGGTTATCTGAATTCCGGCAACGACGTCGAGCTTGTGCTGCGACCAGTACGCGACGGGAGTGGGAACGACCCCGATGTCCACGACGTCGATACCACTGGCCAGAAGTCCACTCACCAGGGCGCGATGCAAGCCTTCTCCGCTGGGACGGTTATCGCGCCCGACGGCGAGAGCCCCCTTGACCCCCCGCTCCGCCATGAAGGCGGCGTATGCGCCGGCAATGTTCGACGCGGCATCTTCCGTCAGGTCGCGGCCGGCGATGCCACGTATGTCGTACTCGCGAAAGATATTCCGTGACAGCGACATCGCTTCAGCGCGTAGTGACGACGGGGACGGGTTTCCGTGCGACGTCGAGCGTGCTCCGCTTGGTGAAGGCAACCAGCAGATCCGGAAAAAGGCCGAAGACAAGGATGACCGCGGCGCTTCCCCAGACGACGACATTCGTCCAGCCGGCGGTTCGCGCCGGTACGACCGCGGTGGTCGCGCGAGGCTTCATGAACATCACCATCACGACGTACAGGTAGTATCCCGCGCTCAGTACACTGGTGAGAACGAGAATGATCGCCAGCCTCGTTTGAGGCGCCGGCGTCTGGAGCGCCGCCTGGAGCACGTACCACTTGGCGAAGAAGCCGATGCCGCCGAAAATCGGGAAGCCGAGGAGGGCCAGCATGAAGACCGCCATCGCCACCGCAAGGCCCGGCCTCACGTTCCACAGCCCGGAATATTCCTCGACACCCATCTTGTCCTCTCCGGCCGACCCCATCGCCACGATCACGGCGAATGCCCCGAGCGTGGCCATCGTGTACGCGAAGAGATAGAACATGAACGCGGAGCTGCCGAGGGGGGTGCCGACCACCATCGCAACGAGGATGTAGCCGGCGTGAGCGATGCTCGAGTACGCGAGCAGGCGCTTGATGTCGCGTTGTGCCAGCGCGACCAGGTTGCCCACCACCATCGTCACCGCGGCCAGCCACCAGATCGGATCGTGCCAGGTCGTGAGCAGAGTCGGAAAAGCCTCCAGCCACAAACGGAAGAACGACGCGAACGCTGCTGCCTTCACGGCGGCGGCCATATAGGCCGTGATGGGAGTCGGAGCGCCCTCGTAGACATCGGGAGCCCACATGTGGAACGGAGCCGCGGCGACCTTGAAGCCGAAACCGACGACCAGAAGCCCCAGGCCGACCAGCAGCAGGCCGCTGCCTGCGAGCCCGAGCCTGTCGATGTTGGCGGCAATCGTCGCGAAATTCGTCGCCGCCGTAGCACCATAGACGAGGGCGATTCCATACAACAGGAATGCCGTGGAAAACGCACCGAGCAGGAAATATTTGATCGCGCCTTCCGCCGACCGCTCGCGCCGCCGGTTGATTCCGACGAGGACGTAGATGGCGATCGACATCAGCTCGATTCCAAGGAACACGATGATCAGATCGCGCGCCGCGGCGAGGATCATCATCCCGGACGTTGCGAGCAGCACCAGGACGTGAGATTCGCCCGCGAGTATGCCCTCCCTCGGGTTGTAGTCGAGGGACATTGCGATCGTCCCGATGGTCGCGATGAGGAAGATCTCATCGGCCACCCAGCGGAAGTTGTCCACGGCTATGACACCGTTGCCCGCCGTGTATCCCTCGTACGCGTAGAACCCGACAGCGATCATCACGAGCACGCAAAGTCCAATGCACGCGATACCCACCTGCCGCTGGTTCTCATCGCTTTCCGGACGCCACGCCGACCACAGAAGGAGCAGCATCGCTCCTCCCATCAGGAGCAGATCGGGTCCGAGTGCGGCGGCGAGGTCGCCGGGGAGAGTGAGGTCGAACGTCACCGTACCGCCACGGTGCCGGCACGTGATACCGCGGGCCCATCCTGAACCCTGCTCACGAGCGCCTGGCTTGCAGCCTCCATCCTCCGCAGAACCGGGGCCGGATAAACTCCGAGCCAGATAATGGCCGCCACCAGTGGAGCAAGCAGCGCCAGCTCGCGCCGGTTGAGGTCAGGCAGGTGGGTGTTCTCCGTCTTGTCGAGCGGATTGAACAGAACGCGTTGAATCGCCCACAGCAGATACGCCGCCGCGAAGATCACTCCGGTCGCCGCGACCGTGGCAAAAATGGGGTAGGTACGGAAGGAGCCGACCAGCACGAGGAATTCACCGACGAACCCATTCGTTCCCGGAAGCCCAATGCTGCTCAACGAGACGAAGGTGAGAATCGCGGCGAACATCGGCACGACCCGCGCAATCCCACCGTAGGATTCGATCAATCGCGAATGCTTCCGCTCGTAAATCATGCCGATCAGGAGGAACAACGCTCCGGTCGAGATCCCATGGCTGATCATGATCATGAGGGCTCCCTGCACGCTCTGAACGGTCAGCGCGAAGATCCCGAGCATGACGAAGCCGAGGTGGCTAACCGACGAATAGGCGACCAGCTTCTTGAAGTCCGGTTGCACCATGGCTACCAGCGCGCCGTAAATGATGCCGATCACCGCCAGTACCAGCATCAGCGTACGGATGGTTGGATGCATGGCGGCTCCGGGAAAGAGCGGCAGCGCAAAGCGCAGAAATCCGAAGGTGCCCATCTTGAGCATGATGCCCGCCAGAATCACCGAGCCGGCTGTCGGCGCTTCGACGTGCGCATCCGGAAGCCAGGTGTGGAACGGGAACATCGGCACCTTCACGGCGAACGCGAACGCGAACGCGCCGAACAGCCAGAGCGCCGCGGTGGGGCTGACGCTGGAGAGCCGCAGCAGGTTGTCGTAGCTGAAGTTCGGCGTTCCCGCCGCATCCCGGGCGTGCAATCCCAGATAAATGATCGCGACCAGCATCAGCAGGGACGGCAGCATCGTGTAAATGAAGAACTTGAGGCTGGCGTAAATCCGCCGCTCCCCTCCCCAGATACCGATGATGAAATACATGGGGACGAGCATCACTTCCCACATCACATAGAAAAGGAACAGGTCCCGGGCGAGGAACACCCCTAGCATGCCAGTAGTGAGAATGAGCAGCAGCGCGTAGTAACTGCGAACCTTGGTGCGGACGCTGGTCCAGCTTCCCAGCACCGCGAGTGGCATGATGAACGTCGTCAGCAGCACCATCATCAGCGCAATGCCATCGACCCCGAGGGTAAACCTCACGCCCCAGGTCGGGATCCACCGCACATCCACCGTCGCTTGCCAGCCGGGATTCCCCGGGTCGAAGGACCACCAGAGCCCGATGGAGACGATGAACTCGAGGAGGAAGGTATAAAACGCGATCTGCCGGGCCCCCGGATCTTCGAGGGCGCGGCCATCAGATGACGCGGTCCGACGCCCAACGATGAAGATGAGCGCTGCGCCGAGCAATGGTATCAGCAGCAGAGCAATCAGCGCCCAGTCGTTGTAGCTGATGGAGTCCAGGAAGGCAGCCATTCGCTCAGCTCATCGGAGGGTAAAAGCGCCGAGCATCGCGACGACCCCTATCACGAGCACCCAGGCATAGGTGCCTGTGTTGCCCGTCTGCAGTCTCGAACCCATCCAGCCGAAGCCGCGCGCGACGGCCGCGCTGCCGTTCACCAGGAAACCGTCGATCAGTCCGTTGTCGATCACTCTCCACAATACGTTTCGCGAGATGGCATACGTCGGCGTTACTATCGCGCGATCGTACGCCTCGTCCACGAAATACTTCTCGGCGACGATCCTCTCGAAGCCCTCTTCCGCAACCGCGTCTTTTTTGCGAACGAGCCTCGCCGGCTTCAGTCGCGCCCACGCGAACAGAATTCCCGCGACAGCGACGAGCACGGCGACCCCAATGAGGATTTCCTCGACCGTGGCAGAGGCGTGCGCTTCGCCGGCGCTGATGCGGGTTGTCGCGGCGCCAACTACAGGCTCGAGCCAGTGCCCGAGCGTCTCGCGCGGACCCAGAGGTATCAGGTCGGTGATGACTTCCGGAAGATTGAGCCACCCGCCGATGACGCTCAGCACGCCCAGGACGACCAGGGGGGCGGTCATCACCCACGGCGCTTCGTGGAGATGCTTTTCTTCCTCGGCCCCTGTTCGCGTCGGCCCGTGAAAGGTGTAAAGCATCATGCGTGTCATGTAAACGGCGGTGAGAAGAGCTGACAGGAGCCCTATTCCGTAGATGATGTACAGCAGGACGCTGCCGGGAATTCCAAGCCAGGTGGCCGTGGCCAAGGTCGAGCCGTGCGCGCGCTCGAACACGGACGCCAGAATTTCATCCTTGGAGAAAAATCCGGCGAACGGCGGAATTCCGGCGATTGCCAGCGTCGCCAGCCACATCAGCACCCACGTGACAGGCAGAAATCGCCGGAAGCCGCCAATGTTCCTCATGTCCTGCGCGTCTTCGCGGCTGTGCGTCTGATGATACGCAGCGTGCATCGCGTGGATGACGGAGCCGGCACCCAGGAACAGCAGCGCCTTGAAAAAGGAATGCGTGACCAGATGGAAGACACCCGAGACGTACGCGCCGACACCGACGCCGATGAACATGTAGCCGAGCTGCGAGATCGTGGAATACGCCAGCACCTTCTTGATATCCCACTGCTTGAGGCCGATCGTCGCCGCGAAAAGCGCGGTGATGGCGCCGGTCGTCGCGACGGTCAGCGAGGCTGCCGGGGATAACGAGAAGAGAACCGCGCTCCGCGCGATCAGGTACACACCCGCCGTGACCATCGTCGCAGCGTGGATGAGAGCGGATACCGGCGTCGGACCCGCCATCGCGTCGGGCAGCCAGACGTACAGCGGGATCTGGGCACTCTTTCCCGCGCAGCCGAGAAACATGAACAGACAGATGGCGGTCACGAGCGCGCCACCTGCCTGGAGCTGCAGTGCACGCTCGTTGACCCCGATGAAATCCAGAACTCCCAGATTCGCGAACAGCAGGAACATCGCCACCAGCAGGCCGAAGTCTCCGATGCGATTCACGATGAAGGCCTTCTTGCCCGCGTCGGCGTTGGCCTTGTCGGAGAACCAGAACCCGATCAGAAGATAGGAGCAGAGTCCGACGCCCTCCCAGCCAACGAATAGAACCGGGTAATTCGCCCCGAGCACCAGCACCAGCATGAAGAACACGAACAGGTTGAGATACGCGAAATAGCGCGGATATCCGGGGTCGTCGCGCATGTAGCCGACGCTGAACACGTGGATCAGGCTTCCCACTCCCGTGATCACCAGTACCATGATCATCGACAGCTGATCCAGCTGGAACGCGGCGTCGATCGAAAGGTCGCCGGTCGCCATCCAGCTGAAATAGGTCTGGACGAAGGGCGTCTCCATTGGCGCGCCCGTCATGCGGAGAAACATGCCGAGGGCCAGCGCGAACGACAGAATCAGCACCCCCGGACCAACGATGCCGACAACGCCGGCCCAGCGGTGACGCTTCACCACATGATGATCATCACCCACCGCGCCGGCCTGCTCGGCGTGCGATATCGCGGGCGCCTCGGCCGCCGCTTCCGAATGTGGGTGATGGCCGGGGGTGTTCGGATCGGCCGGTCCGAAGCGGGCGCTGTTGAGCGAGAGGCCGCCGTTGATCACGAACCCCAGGAGCGGCAGAAGGGGAAGTAGCCAGAGCCATTCCGCTACGGTCCCCGACAATGGATGCGATGCCGCATTCCCCGCCGCGGCCGCCTGCAGTAGAAGAAGCATCATCCTCTCAGCAGGTTGATGTCCTTCAGATTGATCGTCTGCCGGTGCCTGAAGATCGCGATGATGATGGCCAGCCCCACCGCGGCTTCAGCCGCCGAGACGGTCATCACGAAGACCACGAAGACCTGACCGGCCGCGCCGTAAAACCTGGAGAATGCGACGAAGGTCAGATTCACCGATGTCAGCATGAGCTCGACACACATGAAGATGATTATCGCGTTCCTGTGCGTGAGAACGCCGATCACCCCGATGGTGAACAGAGCCGCGGTGAGAGCCAGGGACTCAGCGAGCACGCACTGCCCTTCCCCGTCCGAGCACTACGGCTCCGGCGATCGCCACGAGCAGAAGCACGCTCGTCAGCTCGAACGCCAACAGGTACTCGTTGAACAACGGCTTCGCGATGGTCCCCACCGCATTGAGCTCCCGCAGCTCCCGCTCGTTATGCCCCGGGGCGACGACGAGAGACTGCGGAATTCCTCCCCGGGAAATGACCATTATCTCGGCGAGTAGGATGAAGCCGACCGCTCCAGCCGCCAGCTTCCCCCACTTGCCGCGCGCCTGAGCCAGCTCGGACGGGTGGCCGAGGTTGAGAAGCATGATCACGAATACGAACACCACCATGATGGCGCCGGCGTAGACGAGCACCTGAATCACGCCGATGAACTGGGCGTCGAGCATGATGAAGAGCGCCGCCAGGCTGAACATGGTGTTGACGAGCCACAGTGCCGCGGCGACGGGACTCTTGCGCGTGACGAACGCGAGCGCCGATCCGAGCGCGATCACGCCAAAGAGGTAGAAATGAAAAGTATAGAACAGCGGATAGTGCGGTTCCATCACTCGCCCTTGGGGTCTTCGGGGTCCCACATCTCGCACACCGGGTGGGACTGGTCCATCAGCCGCTGAAGGTCGTAGACGAACCCCTCGCGGCTGTACTCCGAGTTCTCATAATGCCGGCCGACGTGAATCGCCTCTTCGGGGCAGACTTCCTGGCAGTAGCCGCAGAAGATGCAGCGGAACTCGTCGATCTCGAACACCAGCGGATACCGGTTCCCCTCCTCGTCTTCCCCCGGAACCAGCTTGATGCAGTTCGCCGGACAAACCGTCGGACAGAGGCCGCAGGCAACGCATTTCGCCTTGCCGGTCTCGGTCGTGAGCATCCGGTGCGTCCCCCGCCATCGTGGAGAAATCGGTGACTTCTCCTCGGGGTACTGCACCGTCACCCGGTCGTTGACGGCGAACAGATGCTTGAGGGTCGAGCCCATTCCTCGGAGCGTCGCCCGAACGTAGCTCACGTCATCCACCGGTCGCTCGACCACCTTCACGCTGATTGACATTACCTGTTCGCCTCCGCGGCGAGCTGTGCGCGCCGCGTCACCTGCCGCATGCGCTCGATTTCCCTTGGGTGCATGCGGCCATACGCAGGGCTGATGATCCGGCCACGGTCGAGAATCGCGAACAGGATGATCACGATGGCCACGTTGACCGAGCCCAGGATCGTCGCGTACATCCGCCCGGGCTGGATATCCGCGGCGCTGAGGCCGAGCATCACGGCCGCGATCAGAATGATGTACCCGAGCGCGAGCGGGAGCATGAACTTCCAGCCAAGAGACATCAGCTGGTCGTACCGGAAGCGCGGCAGCGTCCAGCGGATCCACATGAAGAGGAACAGGAAAAACAGGACCTTGATCAGGAATATCCCGATCGACAGCAGCGTGAGCCAGCCGCTGTACGGCCCGATGTTGTCGTGCGACGTGAAGGGAACGTCCCACCCGCCGAAGAACAGCGTCGCCATCAGCGCGCTTGCCGTGACCATGCTCGCATACTCGGAGATGAAGAAAAGCGAGAACTTCATCGCGCTGTATTCGGTGTGATATCCCGCAATCAGCTCGGACTCAGCCTCCGGAAGGTCGAACGGCAGGCGGTTGGTCTCGGCAAACGCCGCAACCATGAAAATGAAGAACGCGACGGTGAGATTGACCACGTTCCAGCCGCCCCACGCCTGCTGGTTGATGATTGTGTTGAGGCTGACGTTACCCGCCAGAAGCAGCACGGGGATCGTCGCCATCCCCATCGAGATCTCGTAAGAGACCATCTGCGCGCTCGAGCGAAGTCCGCCTAGCAGAGCGTACTTGTTGTTCGATGACCAGCCGGCGAGCACGATGCCGTAGACGGAGAGCGATGTCAGCGCCAGGATGAAGAGAAAACCAACCGGCATGTCGGCAACCACCATGTCGATCCTGCCCCAGCGCGTCGGGAGAGGCGCGCCGAACGGTATAACGCACCAGGCGGTCAGGGCCGGAATGAAGGACAGGATGGGCGCCAGCACGAACAGCGGCTTGTTTACGCCCGCGGGCATCGTCTCTTCCTTCATGATGTTCTTGAGGCCGTCGGCGAACGGCTGACCCCAGCCTTTTCCGACTCTATTGGGCCCGTGACGATCCTGGATCCACGCCGAGATCTTCCGCTCGGCCAGAGTCAGCAGCGCCACTCCGATCATGTAAACGGTGAACACCACGATCATCTTCACGATCGTGAACAGAAAGAACGGAGTTCCGCTCACCGGCGGCTGGTTCGGGTCCGCCGCCTGGAGCAGCGCAAGCACGCCCGAAAAGAAGGTCAAGCAGCCCCCATGGCGAGCGGAGCCTTTGGACCAGTCGCTTCCGCTGTCGCCAGCGGCAAGCCCTTGAAGCCAATCGCGTCGTAGCTCAGACCGGCGAACGCCTTGTTACTCGACGCGAGCCGGGCGAAAACATCGGAAGGCAGAAAAAACGCGGACTGCTTCCCGAGAGCCCCGAGTAGATCGCCGAGCACCAGCCAGCTTGGACGCGTTTCTCCGGGCGCCTGTCTCGCCTGAGTGAAACGCTGAACCCGCCCACGCAGGTTCGTCACCGTTCCCTCTTCCTCGGCGAAGTTGGCAACGGGCAGCACGACCGCCGCATTCGTCACTCCTTCCGGCAACACCGGGCCTATCACTATTACCTGACTCGCGCGCGCAAGCGCCGCTGAATCGACCCCGACGAGGTCCTCGCCCGCGATCACCAGCACGTCGCCCTGTCCGAGACCACCGAGCAGGTCGCGGGTTTTGGTGAAGCCAAGCGCCTCCGCTCCGTAGACGTTGGCGGCTCGCTCGCGACGGAGAGCCAGATCGTCGACACCCGGCAGCGGAGCTTCGTCTCCTTCAACCACCCGGAACGCCCCGCCTTGCATGAGCTGGGTGAGCAGAAACAGCGCTTCGTTCGACAGCATCGGAGAAGCCGCGACGAACGCGCGCTTTCCCTTCAGCACCGCTGCCGCGGCGGTGATCGCCTGCTCCCAGCTGGTCGCAACGAGTGTCGACCCCTGACGAACCATCGGCAGCTCGATCCGGTTTTTCTCGTTCATCCACCGGTAATTCAGTCTGCCCCAGTCGCACATGAAAAACGCGTTGACGTACTCGTTCGGGCGCGGTCGCATTCGCACCAGCTGGTTCTCCCGCGTTTCCATGATGACGTTGCACCCCTGTGTGCAGTTGGGGCAGATGGAAGCTGTGCGATCGAGCTCCCAGGCGCGCGCCTTGTTGAGGAAGTCCTTCGAGAGCAGCGCGCCGACCGGGCAAAGGTCGACGACATTGGCGGCCCACGGGTGCGTGAGATCCTTGCCCTCGAATTTTCCGATGAGGGCGCGGTCGCCTCGCTCACTGACATTGAGGACGGGATCCTCGGCCACGTCGTCCATGAAACGAACACAGCGGGTGCAGAGGATGCAGCGGTTGGGGACATAGACGACGTCGCCCCCGAAATCCTCGGCGGGGTTGAAGCGCTTGGGCTCCCGGTACCTCGAATCCTCGCGACCTTCCTGGTAGGTGTAGTCCTGCAGCTCGCATTCGCCGGACTGGTCGCAGATCGGACAGTCGAGCGGGTGATTGATCAGCAGCATCTCGAGCACGCCCTTCCGCGCTTCGAGGGATTTCTCGTTGTGCACGTGCACGATCTGACCTTCGGTGACGGTCGTCGCGCAGGAAGGAGCGAGCTTTGGCGCCTTCTCGACATCGACGAGGCACATCCGGCACACGCCGGCGACCGGCAATCCGGGGTGGTAGCAGTAGTGAGGGATGAGCACGCCCACCTGCTTCGCCGCCTCGAGGATGGTCGTGCCTTCCGGCACCGTAACCTGTCTGCCTTCGATGGTCAGGGTGATCATCTTCGCCGCGGAAGTCTCCATCAGGCGACTGCCGCTATCACGTGGTGAACGCCGCGCCCCTGAATCAGGGCTTCGAACTCACGTCCGAACTTCTTGATCCCCGAGACAACGGGCGTCGCGCACGAGTCGCTGAGCACGCAAATGGTCTTGCCGGTCATCTGCTCGGCGATGTCGAGGAGCGTATCGAGATCTTCCGTCGTTCCCTGGCCGTCGCGAATCCGCTCGAGGATCTTCGTCGTCCACGCCGTTCCTTCCCGGCACTGCGTGCACTGGGAGCAGCTCTCGTGCGCGAAAAATCGTGCGATGCGCGCGATGACCGCGACCATCGACTGGGCGTCGTCGATCACGATGACTCCCCCGGAGCCGAGCATTGACCCCTGCGCCACGAAACCCTCGTAGTCCATGAGCGAGGCTTCGGCCTCCTCCATCGTCTGAATCGGCACTGACACTCCGCCGGGAATTACCGCCTTGAAGCTGCGTCCGGCCAGAGGGCCCCCGCAGAGGTCGTAAAGAAATTCGCGGAAGGGGAAACCCATGACCACTTCGTATGTCCCCGGCCGCTCGATGTTGCCGCAGACCGAGTAAAGCTTGGTCCCGGTGCTCTTCGGGTTCGACAGGGACATCTTCTTGTACCAGTCCGCGCCGTTCATCAGAATGGGGCAGACCGCGATCAGAGTCTCGACGTTGTTGATCGTCGTGGGCATGCCGAAGACGCCTGACACCGCGGGGAACGGAGGCTTGATGCGGGGATTCCCACGCCGGCCTTCCAGCGAGTTCATCAGCGCCGTCTCTTCACCGCAGATGTAAGCGCCGGCGCCCTTGTGCACGTGAACGTCGATGCGCTTGCCGGTACCCATGGCATTCCTGCCGATGATTCCAGCAGCGTAGGCTTCCTTCACCGCCTGGTTCATCCAGTAGAGCGGCTCAGTGAACTCTCCGCGGATGTAGATGTACGCGGTTTCGGCGCCAATGGCGTAGGCCCCGATCGCGCAGCCTTCCACCAGCGCGTGCGGGGTCCAGCGCATCAGCTCGCGGTCCTTGAATGTGCCGGGTTCCGATTCATCGGCATTGCAGCACAAATAGTGAGGCTTGCCGTCGCCCGGCTTCATGAATGACCACTTCATCCCCGTAGGAAACCCCGCTCCGCCTCTCCCCCGCAGGCCTGACTCCTTCACGACGCTGACGATGTCCGCGGGCGCCATTCCCAGAGCCTTTTCCAGCGCCTGATACCCGCCGCGGCTCTTCCAGCCGTCGAGGGTGCGCGCGCCTTCGTCACCGAAATGCTTCGAGAGAACGGGCGTCTCACGCTGATGCGACTGGTGCGGATAACCCATTATTCGAGCCCGGCGAGGAGCGACGGAATCTTTTCCGGAGTCACGGATTCGATGAACTCTTCGTTGATCATCACCGGCGTGGCAAAACCGCACGCGCCGAGACACTCGACCTCGATCACCGTAAACCTGCCATCGGGCGACGTCACCCCCAGCTCACCCGCGTTGGTGTGTTCGAGAAACGCCCTCGCGACGTCCTCGGCGCCACAGATGCCGCATGGAGACGTCGTGCACACCTGAATGAAATACTTTCCCACCGGGTGCTGGTGATACATGGTGTAGAAGGTGACGACCCCTTTCACGTAGGCCGGGGTGAGATCGAGCAGACCCGCGACCTCGGCCATCCCTTCGTTGCTGACCCAGCCTCGCTCGCGTTGCACGATCCACAATGCGGGAAGCAGCGCGGCCATCTTCTGCGGGTAATGTGAAATGAGCTCGTCGAGCTCGCGGCGCGCTTCGCCACCGGCGGTGAACACCGGCTGATAAGGCTCATGCGCAGCACTGTCGTGCGAAGCGTGATCGGGAGAATCGAGACCGCCTCGAATCTCCGCGGGGGGTGGCGTCAACGGTCGATCTCCCCCATGACGATGTCGATGCTAGCGTTGATCGCGATGACGTCGGAGAGCAGGTGGCCTTCCACCATCTTGGGAATCGCCGCGAGGTTGACGAATGAAGGCGGACGGATTCGCCACCGTACCGGCTTGGCCGTACCGTCGGACACCATGTAGTAGCCCTTCTCTCCCTTCGGGCTTTCCACCGCGACGTACGACTCTCCGATCGGAGGCCTCGGACCTTCCATCACGACCTTGAAATGATGGATCATCGACTCCATCTCGCTCATTGCCTTCGACTTCGGCGGGAGAATCGTGCGTGGATCGTCGATGTTCACCGGTCCATCGGGCAATCTTTCGGCCGCCTGGACGAGGATCCGCACCGACTGGCGCATCTCCTCGAACCGCACCAGATACCTGTCGTAAACGTCCCCGCTGGTCCCGACCGGAACATCGAAGTCGTAAGTCTCGTAGTCGAGGTACGGAAAATCCTTCCGCACATCGTACGCAACCCCCGAGGCGCGCAGCATCGGACCGGATAACCCCCAGTTCACCGCTTCGGCGGGCGACATCACGCCGAGGCCGACAGTCCGGCCGACCCAGATCGCGTTTCTGGTGAGAACGCCATCGATCTCATCGAGCGTAGTCGGGAAAGTGTGGTTGAAGCGGCGGAGTCCATCCATCCAGCCGGACGGAATGTCAGCCGCCATCCCGCCGACGCGCGTTGCCGAAGTCGTCAGCCGCGCGCCCACCCACTTCTCGATCAGGCGGTAAATCTCTTCGCGGCGCTGGAAAGCCCAAAGGAATGGCGTGAAGGCGCCGATGTCGATGCAGAAGGTTCCAAGCCACACCAGGTGCGACATGATCCGGGACAGCTCGGCCGCGATCACCCGCAAAACCTTGCACCGCTCGGTGATCTCTATTCCGAACAGCCTCTCCGCACCGAGCGCGAAGGCGACGTTGTTGCCGAGTGAGTTGAGGTAGTCCTCGCGGTCCGTCCAGCAGATGATCTGGTTGTACTGCCGGTATTCCCCGATCTTCTCGAAGCCGCAGTGCAGGTAGCCGATGTGAGGTATGCACCGAACGACAGTCTCGCCATCGAGCTCCAGCACCAGCCGCAGCACGCCGTGCGTAGCCGGGTGCTGGGGACCGATGTTGATGAGCATGTGCTCCCCATCGAGATCAGGCTCCACTCCCGGCGGCGCCTCGAGGGCGATGGCGGTGCCGCCGTCATTCGTGACGAGGGGAACACGCTGGGGCTTGCCATGGCGGTCGAGCCCCGAGGTGGAGAGCTCGACTTCAACGG
>Ga0136631_10000415_pt1 | contig 13184 bp, 13 predicted proteins | sample AntDrymUQ6012206_2_FD_104655 | JGI IMG/M metagenome (GOLD analysis project Ga0136631, IMG submission 104655) | Polar desert sand microbial communities from Dry Valleys, Antarctica - metaG UQ601 (22.06) | ecosystem: Environmental > Terrestrial > Soil > Desert | place: Antarctica: Dry Valley... | reverse complement strand
TTCAGCATTCCGTCGAGCGTCGGCAGGAGCCGCTCCGTCTGTGCCTGCATCCGACCGAGCCCTGGGCGGACGTCGCGTCTGCTCAGGTCGTGCGTGGCGGAGTAGAGCTGCCACGGAACCGCGGTGAGGGCGACGACGCCCGCCGAGACGAGAAGCTCGAGCACTCGCCGGCGGCGGTGCACGAGCAGTGAGACGGCGACGCCGGCGAAGATCGCGGCGTCGTAGAATACGCCGTCCTGTTTGACGGCCAGGGACGCGGCGAGCAAGAGCGTCGCCAATGCGAGCTGGTACCGCTCCCCGTCCGCCGCCCACCGAATCAACACGAGCGCCCCCGTGGCCCACAGGAGCGCGAGCGGGACGTCGGCGTACGCCGTGAGCAGATGGTGGACGACAGCGGGCATTGCAACGAGCCCCGCCAGCCCGACGGCGAGCGGGACGTCGGGGATCAGCGGGCGCAGAAACGTCCACGAAGTGCCGACTGCCGCCGCGAGCAGGAGCACCAGCTGGAGGTGCATGACGCGAATGTCCGCCTCGCCCATCCAGTGAAACGTCCAGGCGAGCAATGCGTTCATCCCCAACGGGTATTCGAGGTGGGACTGCGGGTGGAGATCCGGACGAGTGAAGACCTGCGGGTCGAGCGCGCCGGTCAGGTGATCGCCACTCGCCCAGAGCACCTTCGCCTTCATCACCCAGTTCAACATCGTGTCGATCTCGTAGGGGGGCTGGACGACGGAGGCGCAGGCGAGTGCCACGAGGGGCGCCGCCACGATCGCAACCGCTATCGGCGCAGAGCCTCGCGGGTTGCCTTCACTCTGAGACAGCCCACGGCCGCGGCGCCGCGCAGACACCAGTCCCCCGACGAGCACCGCAACGCCGAGCGGCAGCACGATCGCCGGCGCGACGCTGAGCCCCGCGTAGAGGAGCAGGGGTCCCACCACGAGGAAGAGCGCCTGCCCCGAGAGGAGGGCGACTGCGAACCGGCTCCAGCGCCCGAGGCGATGCCAGGCGTCGCTCAGCAGAAGGAAGCCGATTCCGGCCGGGATGAGTGCGGCATTCCCGGCGAGGATCAGCACGACGTTGGAAGTCACTGGCTTCGCACCAGGAGGTCGCTCCCGAATCTGAAGACTTCAGCTGTGCCCGAAGACCGCGGCTTCTCTGCCGCGTCGAGCAGGATCAACCACTGTGCATCGGAAGGATCGACTCGGATCCGCGGCGCGAGCCAGTACTGCAACCACGAATCGACGTACTGCAGCCGCGCGCGCTCGCGACGCGCAGCAGCCGTCCTGGGTGCGGATCGGAAGTAAGGGATGACCGCGTACGTGGCGTCAGGTGCCATCGAGGCGAGCGCCTGCTCGGCGAGCGGCAGGTTGCGGTGATTCGCCACGACCGGTGGGGCGCGGACGAGAGCGGCCGATGAGTCGAGCCGATAGTTCGATCGCAACGACTGGAATGCGGGGGTTGCGTTGTGGGCGACCGACAGCACGATCGGGAAAGCGACGAGCACAATCGTCGCTGCCTCGCCGGGCCGTCGGCGCCTGGCGTACGCCAGGGCAACCGTGAGCGTCACCAGAGATGCGAGAAGGAAGATCTCCGCAGTACTCGGCGTCACGGACATCGCGTGAAGCCTAGAAGGCTCCACACGACGCAAACGAGCGCTGAGTCTCAGGGTTTCCCGCCGTACCTCCGAGCTCTCCGCGTCTCGCGCGCGCGCGCGCGCCAGCGGCTCTTCAGCTCGCGCTGGATGCGGTGACTCGAGCGGGCCTCGATCGCGCGCAGCTCGCGCTGCAGCTTGACGTAGTTTCGCCAGCGATCCGGGTCGAGCTCGCCCGACTCGAGCGCCTCGCGCACCGCGCAGTCCGGCTCGGTCGAGTGAGCGCAGTCGTTGAACTTGCACTGCGCCGCAAGCTCCGCGATGTCGGAGAACGCACTGTCGAGGTCGCCCTCCCAGATCTGGAGCTCGCGGAGCCCTGGCGTGTCGATGAGGATCGCGCCGTCGGGCATGACGAGGAGTTGGCGATGCCGCGTGGTGTGGCGACCGCGACCGTCCCCCTTTCGAAGATCGCCCGTCTCCATCACCGTCCGCCCCGCGAGCCTGTTGACGAGCGTGGACTTCCCGGTCCCGGAGGATCCGAGAAGAACGAACGTCTTGGCCGGTTGCAGTAGCGCCTGCACGCCGTCTATCCCCTCGCCCGTCACGTTGCTGACGGCGAAGACAGGCACGCCGACCGCGACCATCTCCGCCTCGGCGAGCTTGCCCGGGTCGTCGCAGACGTCGAGCTTCGTGAGCACGATGACTGGGTTGGCGCCGGAGTCCCATGCTGCCGTCAGGTAGCGCTCCAGGCGACGAGGGTTGAAGTCCGCGTCGAGACCGGCCACGAGTAGCACCGTGTCGACGTTGGCGACGAGGATGTGCTCCTCGGCCTTCAGCCACGGGGTCTTGCGCGAGACCTTCGTGCGACGCGGGAGCAATGCTTCGATTGCGAAGCGATCCCCTGGTGCGTCGCAGACGACGACCCAGTCGCCGACTGCGGGCATGCCGCCCCAGAGCTCGTCGTCGCGCATGCGGCCGCGCGCGCTCGCTAGCCGATCGCCGAGCTCCGAGCGCACGTAGTAGCCGCCGCGGTGCTCCGCGACGACGCGAGCGGGCATGAAGCCGCGCTCTACGTACGGGTTGAAGGCCGCCTCGAGCTCGTCGGTCCAGCCGAGGGCGGCCAGGGTTCCATCGGACAACGGAAGACTCCTTCAGTCGTTGTGAACCGGGCCGCGGCTCGCGCCACCGAGGAGTTCTAGGCCGAGGCAGACGCGAGCCGGAGAGATGTGGCGCATGAGACTTTCATGACGTTCTCTCCTTTCGCTCGACGCTCGACGCTCGACCTGGGCAGGGTACGGCGCGAAGGCCAATGCGTCAACCGCTTGACCGGACGGTCACATTTCCCTTTGATGGCTCTGGGCAGTGAGCGTCGGGGCGACAGCAATCGAGGGGCAGGGCGCGGATCGCGCCTCCATGGTCCGCATGGAGGACGTCCACAAGCGCTTCGGCGACAACGTGGTCCTCGACGGGATCGACCTGAGCGTCGAGCTCGGCGAGGTGTTGTGTGTCATCGGGCCGAGCGGGAGCGGAAAGAGCACGCTGCTCCGTTGCATCAACCTGCTCGAGCCCATCCAGTCGGGCCGCATCTACCTCGAGGGCGAGGAGATCACGCGCAAGGGCGTGGACGTCTCGGCGATCCGGCAGCGCATCGGGATCGTCTTCCAGCAGTTCAACCTCTTCCCGCAGCTGACCGCGCTCGACAACCTCACGCTCGCGGCACGGCGAATCCGGAAGATGCCCCGGCGCGAGGCCGAGGCGAGGGCTCGCGAGCTCCTCACGAGCGTCGGCCTCCAGGAGAAGGCCGGGCAGCACCCGCACCAGCTCTCTGGAGGACAGCAGCAACGTGTCGCCATCGCACGGGCCCTGATGATGCAACCGCACGTGATGCTGTTCGACGAGGTCACGTCGGCTCTCGACCCTGAGCTCGTCGGCGAGGTGCTCGTCGTCATGCGCGACCTGGCGCGTAAGGGCATGACGATGCTCGTCGTCACGCACGAGATGCAGTTCGCCCGCGAGGTCGGCGACCGTGTGGTTTTCATGGATGCGGGGAAGATCGTGGAGGAGGGCGCTCCGCGCGACGTGCTCGACAGCCCGAAGCAAGAGCGCACGCAGCGCTTCCTGCGAAGAACGCAGCTCGCCCATACCCTGGAGGAGCTCATCGACGACCAAGGAGGGACGGAATGAAACGAGTCATGATCGCGCTCGCAACCGTTGCGCTCGCAGCGGGGGTGCTCGTAGCACTGAGCGGCGTCGCGTCGGCCCGGGAGGCGGAGCCGTTCGCAGCCGAGCAGAAGGGGCTTCCGCCGCTGCCGGCCGAGGTGAAGGAACGCAAGCGGTGGAACATCGCCGTCAAGTGCGACACACCGCCGTTCGGCTACATCGGGGCCAAGAGCCAGCACGCTGGCTTCGACGTCGAGATCGCTCGCTGGTTCTCGCGGTTCGCGTTCGGCAAGTCGAACCGTGTCAATTTCACATGCGTGACGACGCCTGGCCGCGAGCCCGTGCTCACGACCGGCCGCGTGGACATGGTGGTCGCGACGTTCACCTACAACGTCGACCGGGATACACGCATCGACTTCTCGCGGCCGTACTACAAGGGCACGGGCCGCCTGCTGGTGCCCAACACGTCTTCTATCCGCTCGATCGCCGACCTCGGCGGCAAGACCGTAGCCACGACGACCGGCTCCATCTACGACCGCTGGGTCAAGAACTGCTTCAAGGACACGAAGCTGATCGTGACCGACAGCTTCACGAGCGCAGTGATCGCACTGCGTGACGGTCGCGCCGACACGCTGATGTGGGACGACACCGCGGTCCTCGGTATCGCCGTGACCGACCGAAGCTACAAACTCACGAACGATGCGTTCCTCCCAGGCCCGTACGGGATCGGGATCAAGCAGGGGAACACCGCCTTGAAGGCCTGGATCGACTCCCGGCTCAACCTGATGAAGAAGCGCGACATGTTCTTCCCAATCTTGAAGAACACCGTCCCGCCAGCTCAGGTCGCCCCGTTCTCCAGGAACATCCTGAGGCCGAAGCAGACGTTCGCCTACAACCAGGTCGATCCCACGACGGTGTGCCCGTAGCGGCACTGCGGTAAGGAACGAGGGAGCGGCCGTGCATCGCGCGGCCGCTCTTCCTCTCTCTCCGCATGACGACCCTAGCCGTCACCTTCGATTGGTCGTTCCTGACCGAGAACGGCGACGAGCTCCTCGCGGGGCTCCGCCGAACGCTCGAGGTCTCTGCGATCGCGATCGCCGGCGCTTTCGCCATCGGGCTCGTCCTCGGTGCGGCGCGCGCGCACCGCGTCCCCGTCGTCAGCCAGGTCGCAGCCGTCTACGTCGAGATCATCCGTAACACCCCGATCCTCGTCCAGATCTTCTTCCTCTTCTTCGGTCTCCCGCAGATCGGAATCATCCTCGAGCCGTTCACCGTCGCCTGGCTGGCCGTGACAATCTGGGGTGGAGCCTTCAACACCGAGAACTTCCGCGCAGGATTCGAGGCCGTTCCCCACCGTTTCCGTGAAGCGGGATTCGCGCTGGGATTTGGGCGTCTCACCAATTTCTTGAATATCACGCTGCCAATCGGCGGCCGGATCGCACTTCCGTCCTCGATCAACACCTACATCAGCGTCGTCAAGAACACGTCGCTGATGTACGTCATCAGCTACCCGGAGCTGACGACGACGGCGCTGCAGATCAACGCACTGACGCTCCAGACGGTCGAGACTTTCACGACTCTGGCCGTCACCTACCTCGTGATCGTGTGGGCAATGTCCGCCTCTATCCGGGTGCTAGAACGACGTCTCGCTTTGCCCGAGGACGTCCGATGAGCTTCCTTCCCGAATGGGCCGAGCCCGTCCTTCGCTACATGCTCGAGGTGGGCCTGAAGGGCACCCTTCAGATCGCCGCGATCTCGCTCGCCGGAAGCCTGCTGATCGGAATCACCCTCGGCACCCTGCTTACGATCAAGTTCCTACCGTCGCGGGCGTTGATCCGCCTCTACATCGAGGCCTGGCGAGGGCTTCCGATCCTCGTGACGCTCTTCCTCGTCTTCTTCCTGCTGCCCGCGATCGACCCGCGCCTGACGTTCGACGCGCTGGTTTCGGCCTCGATCGCATTGACGCTCTGGGGCAGTGCGCAGGTCGCAGAGGCGACGCGCGGTGCCGTGCAGTCGATCCCGAAGGAGCAACACGAAGCAGCGGCTGCACTCGGCTTCGGCTGGATCGGCAGGCACGTGTTCGTGATCCTTCCGCAGGCGCTGCGGCGGCTCTTGCCTCCGCTCGTCAGCCTCCTGGTCAACATCATCCAGACCTCGACGATCGCCCAGGTGATCGGCGCCCCGGAGCTCCTGGAATCTGCCGAGCGCCAGGTCGAGCGGCTGGCCGCTCCACCGCCGATCGGCATCGGGGAGATAAAGGCCTTACCGATCTACGCCACGGTCATGGTGATCTTCTTCTGCATCTCGTTCCCGCTCACGCGGCTGTCGGCGTACCTCGAGAAGCGGCTGACGTAGGTTCCCGTCGTGGACAAGCCGGAGATCACCGAGGTCGTGAACGCCGAGATGCCGCTCTGCGCGACGCTCGGCATCCGGATGTTCGGTGGCCCCGACGAAGTCGACGCGACCCTCGACTGGGCGCCGGGCTTCTGCACGGCTGGAGGGATCCTGCACGGCGGGGTGCTCATGACCCTCGCCGACGCGGCTGGCGCGGTCTGCGCCTTCCTCAACCTGCCGGAGGGGTCGCGCACGTCGACGATCGAGTCGAAGACGAACTTCCTCGGCGCGGTTCGCGAGGGATCGGTGCGCGCGCAGTCGCGCCCGCTCCATGTCGGGAAGACCACCATCGTCGTCGAAACCGATTTGCTCGACGCGACGGGTCGCCGTGTCGCGCGCACAACGCAGACCCAGGCCGTCTTCTCCGGCGACTGACTCGACGCTATCCTGTCGCGGCGCGGTGGCGGTAGCTCAGTTGGTAGAGCCCCGGGTTGTGGTCCCGGTGGTCGCGGGTTCGAGTCCCGTCCGCCACCCCTGGGCGTCCGCAGTCCTGAGATCCGCTCGTGCGGATCTCAGGACGCGACAATCCCTGAAGGCGTCCGCTTCGCGGCCGCGAAACTTGGCGTCTAGGCTTCGGGGCCGATGGGCACTGAAGGGCTGGCCTCCGCAACGAGGTTCCTCGTTCTCGCGCTGAGCGTGCTCTACGCCGTCGCCGCGTTCGGCGCGCTGCTCATCGACTTCGACTCGACGCGCGACGTCGTCTTCTGGATCTCGCTTCTCGTCGTCGGAGCAGCACTGATGCTCGTCGGCCAGCTCGTGGTTCCGCCGGGAGGGCGATCGGCGCTCCTGGTGTCGCTGGGCGCAGCTCTGGGCGGCCTCCCGCTCTTCTGGACGCTCGTCGTCCCCGTCGCCGTCGCCGCTGTCGTCGCGTGCAGCATCGCTCTCGCACGACGTACTGCCCCGGCCTGATGCGCCACACGCGCCACGGCTGGTGGCTCGAGGAGGCCGGCGACGTGACTCCCACGAGCCCTCTCGCTGGCGACGCGAGTGCCGACGTCGTCGTCGTCGGCGGTGGCTATCTCGGATTGTGGACGGCGTGGCATCTCCTCGAGCTCGAGCCGGAGCTCGATGTCGTCGTGCTCGAGTCCGCCGTGTGCGGCCACGGCCCGAGCGGGCGCAACGGCGGATTCTGCGAGACGCTGTGGGGCGACGGGCCACCGCTTCGCGACCACGCCGGCGACGCCGCCGCGCTCGCCGTGTGCCGGGCATCCGAGGATGCGGTGCGCGGGATCGGCGCCTGGTGCGAGTCGAACGGGGTCGATGCCTGGTTCCGTGAGGCACCGATGCTGCGGGTGGCGACCACGGAGTCTCAGCTCGGGTCCTGGGACGGCATCGTGCGCGCGGCTGCCGAGCTCGGGGCTCCGGAGGAGGTCGTCTCGGTCTCGGCGGACGACGTGCAGGCCCGCTGCGGATCTCCGCTGTTCCTCGGCGGTGCCCTCTATCGACTGAACGCGACCGTGCACCCCGCCCGGCTCGCGCTCGGGCTTCGCGCGAAGCTCCTCGAGCGAGGCGTACGCATCCACGAGCGCACCGCCGTGACACGACTCCGTGCCGACGGCAGTGCCGAGGCTCGATCGGGCCGGGTGCAAGCGAACGCCGCTGTCCTCGCCGTCAACTCGGCCGCCGCGAGCTTTCCCGGGTACCGGCTCTCGCTCGCCGTCGCGTCGAGCCATATCGTCCTCACCGAGCCGATCCCCGAGGTCCTCGACGAGCTCGGCTGGACGGGCGGCGAAGCGATCGTGGACAGCCGCACGCTCGTCCACTACACGCGGACAACGCGTGACGGACGCATCGTGTTCGGCTGGGGAGGCGGTGCAATGGGCATGGGCGGCCGCGCCTCCGACCGCCTCGAGCTCGACCGGGACGTGGTCGCCGAGACGGAGCGCGCGCTTCGTCGCTTCTTCCCGCAGACACGAGGCCGGGCGGTGACGCACGCCTGGGGCGGCCCGATCGACGTCTCCCCCACGCACCTGCCGATCTTCGGAAGCCGCGGTCGCGTCCATCACGGCTTCGGCTTCACGGGGAACGGCGTCGGTCCGTCGTATCTCGGCGGCGAGATCCTCGCCCGGCTCGCCCTGGACCGGCGCGACGAGCGCACCCGGCTCGCGCTCGTCGAGCCCGCTCGCAAGCTCTTCCCGCCCGAGCCGCTCCGCTACGTCGGCGGCTCGCTCATCCGACGCGCGCTGATGGCGAAGGACACTGCGGAGGACGACGGCCGCGAGCCTGCCGCGCCGACGCGCCTCGTCGCGGCTCTCCCGCGCCGGCTCGGACTGCGGCTGCCCCGCTAGACGCGACTACGATCGCGGCGTGGAGCCGTTCGACGTCCTCGCCGAGGAGGCCGGCCTGCCCGTCGTCGAGCTGCCGCCGGCCTTAGAGCAGATGTACGGAGGCGGTCTCGCCTTCGCAGAGTCGTGCGTGTACGCGAACTTCGTCGCGACGCTCGACGGGGTCGTCGCGATTCCGGCGTTGCCGAGCTCGAACGAGGTGATCGCCGGCGAGAGCGAAGCCGACCGCTTCCTGATGGGGCTTCTGCGCGCGATCGCCGACACCGTCCTGATCGGGGCGGGCGTGTTGCGGGCGTCGCCGCGCGGCACCTGGCGCGCCGAGAAGATCTATCCGCCGGCCGCCGCTGCCTACGGCGAGCTCCGCCTGAGCATGGGACTGCCACCCGCGCCCGAGATCGCCATCGTCACGGGCACGGGCTCGATCGATCCCGTGCATCCCGTGCTCGCCGGACGCGCGGTGGTGCTGACGAGCGACGCGGGCGCCGATCAGCTCGCGGGAAAAATCCCCGACACTGCTGCCATTGTCTCTCTGGGCGCGGAGACGCCGTTCCAGGGCTCGGAGATCATCGCCGCACTCCGCGAGCGAGGCCACCGCCGGATCCTCTGCGAGGCCGGCCCGCACACCTTCGGCAGGCTGTTGGAGGTTGGTCAGGTCGATGAGCTGTTCCTGACCAGGTCACCCTTCCTGGCCGGCGATGCCGGTACAGGCAGCCGGCTCAGGCTCGTCGAGGTCGCCGACCTCGTGCCGCTCGTCGGCGGACGCCTTCTCAGTCTCCGCCGTCATGGCGACCATCTCTTCACGCGGTACGCGATCGGCGCGTAGCTCCTGCTCGGTCTACGGGGAGGCGTCACGACGATGGAGTCGATGTGACGCGAGCGCTTCGGCGGCAGCCGCCGCGGCGGGGCCGGAAACAGCCGAGAGAAAGGTCGGCGCGTCGATCGTGTAGGCCGCGACCGGTGTCTGCGCGACGACGGTCGCCGTCCGCGGCACCCCTCGCAGAAGAGCGATCTCGCCGATGCCTTCTCCCGGCCCGCAGGTGCCGACGGACGTACCGTCGACGTAGACATCGACCTCGCCCTCTTCGATGAGCAGGTACTCCTCCCCCGTCTCGCCCTCGCGCATGAGAGCGTCGCCGGCAGCAAACGACACCGGGACGAGACTGTCGGCCAACCGATCGAGAGCGGTCAGCGGCAGGGGTGCGAAGAGCGGGTTGCTGCGGAGAAGGGAGAGGCGCGCCTCCGAGAGCGGCGCACGGCGCATCTGCTGGGCGATCGGCCGCCAAGTGAGCAGCGCCAGAACCGGCAAGATCGCGCCCGCCACCACGAGGCTCCAGCGGGCTCCCACCAGCGCGACGAGCGCGGGCCCGACGAGGCTCCCGACAAGCAGCCCGAAGCCGAAGAGCCCCTCCATCACACCGAACATCGCCACGCGATCCTCGTTTCGCACCCCGCGCTGGACGAGCGTGAATCCCGAGACGTCGAGAACCGCGTTGCTCACCCCGGTGACGAGTAGCGCGACGACGGCAAGGGCCGCGACGGGCCAGGCCCCGATGAGAATCAGGGGTAGTCCCCACGCAGCGAGCGCGATCGAGAAGACCCTCGTCAGCCCTGGCCCGCCGGTCAGGCCGAGAGCTCCGAGGGCGCCGATCAGGCCGCCGAGCCCAATCGCGGCGTTGAGGAGGCCGATTCCGCTGTCGCCCATCGAAAGAACCTCGATCGCCGACACGACGATGAGCGTGACGAGCAGACCGCGAACGAATGTCTGCGCCACGAAATCGCCCGCGACGAGCGTTGCGCCCGGATATCGCCGCAGGACTCGCATCGCCTCGGCGAGCCGGAGTCTCGCCGCCTCCTCCCCTCCGCCCCTCGCATCCGCCGCTCGTTCGAACCGAATTCCGGTCACCGCCGCCGCCGCGCCTGCGAACGTCACCGCGACGAGCAGGCTCGCTGCCACGGAGCCGGTTCCCGCGACCACGAGACCGGCGAGAAGCGGACCGACGAACGTCCCGAGACCCTCACCAGTACTCGACGCGACGTTGGCCGCGACAAGCTCTCTGGGGGTCTGTGCGAACGCGGGAAGAAGCGCGCTCTGGATCGGCCGTACGAGCGAGCCCGCACCCGCGACGAGCGCCGCAAGCACGAAGACGAGACCTATCGGCATATCGGCGCCGATGGCGATCGCAGCGAGGAGCGCGCCCGTGCAGCGCACGACGTTGATCGCCGTGAGGACGCGGTCGCCCCGGTAGCGGTGGACGAGGGTCGCTGCGAACGGCGCGGCGATCATGGACGGCACCGTTCGAACCGCGCCGAGAATGCCGACCGCAAGCGTTCCGCCCGCGTCGTACGCGAACACGAGCAGGATGACGAGAAACGCCCAGTCCGCAGCCGTTCCTATCGCCCAGCCGAGCTCGATCCGCCTGATCGACGGATTCCGCAGGACGTCGCGCAGCGCCGCCGCTGCGGGTGAGATGCGCGCCTGCATGGCTGAGCGATTCTGCCGTGTGCGCCGCGCCCAGAGGACATCGAGCGTCCGGCCTGGAAGTCGCCCGGACAAATAGTGAGACGTCAACTCATACGGGGAGCAAGCAAGATGCCGTCAGGACGCAGGATAGTTCCACGTCAGCGGCGTTCCCGAGCGCCTCACGAGTTGCGAGACGTCGAAGCCGCCGGATTGGCCGACGACGAAGCAGCCGAACTGGCTCATTGAACGAGCGGCCACGCTTCTCACCGTCATGCCACGCAATCAGCTCCGAAAGGACGATCGAGAACCTGCTCTCGCCGCATGATCTCGAGCGGGGGAGACAATCGGCCCACGCTGGGAGCAATAGGCCGAGGCTCCCGACCCGAGCGCAGACACGGACGAGGTCAGCCACTCGTAGCTCGAGGCGGCTTGTAGAAGGCCCACGCTAGGCTGGCCGTCCATGATCGCGGTCCTCGGCGGACTCGGAGCCGCGTTCGCCTGGGCCACGACCATGATCTGCGCGACGCGCGCGGCCAGGCTGATCGGAGCGACGTCCGTGCTTGCCGGGGTCATGCTCGTCGGACTCGTACTGACGCTTCCGTGGGCGCTCATAAGCGGCATCCCGGAGGTGGACGGGGCGGCGACGACCTGGCTGGCTCTCGCCGGACTCGGCAATTGTGCGGGACTGCTTCTCGTGTACACGGGGGTCAGGATCGGCAAGGTCGGAGTCGTCGCACCGATCGCTTCGACGGAGGGAGCGATCGCCGCTCTCATCGCTGTTGCAGCGGGAGAACAGCTCGCACCGGGCGCCGGCGCAGCACTCGGCCTTGTCGCAGTCGGGATCGTGCTGGCCGGGGTGCGTCGCGGCTCGCCGAACTCCGGCTCCAGGAACCGCGACCTCGAGGCCGCGCTCTTCGGTGCGGTTGCCGCACTGTCCTTCGGGGTGAGCCTGTACGCGACCGGTAGAGTCGGCACAAGGCTGCCCGTCGCGTGGGCGATCCTCCCGCCCCGTATCGTCGGCGTGCTGGCCATCGCGGTGCCGCTGGCAATCGCCGGACGGCTGACGCTCACGCGCCGGGCGCTGTCATTCGTGCTCGGTGCAGGCGTTGCGGAGGTGGTCGGGTTTGCGCTCTTCGTGCTCGGCGCGCGACAAGGGATCGCCATTACCGCCGTACTCGCGTCCCAGTTCGGTGCCATCGCAGCCATCATGGCCGTCTTCCTGTTCCACGAACGGCTCACCCGGCTACAAGTCTTCGGTATCGCGGCAATCGCAGCGGGCGTCGCCGTCATGAGCGCTCTTCAAGCGTGATCTGGTGACGCCCGACGCGTCCCGAAACTAACGCTCGACGGTGGAAAGACCTGACGCTTCGATCGCGTTCCGCGCGAGTGCGTCGTCCTCCGGTCCCGGCAACCCGCTGACGCCGAGTGCACCGACCCGTCGCTCACCGTCGAAGACCGCGACGCCGCCTTGGAAGAACGTGAAGAAGGGATCGAAGCTCGCGCGTTCGACCGCGTCCTCGCGCGCCTTGGCGGCAAGCTCGACCGTGGACCGAGCGTCGCTCCGGGCGGCGGTATAGGCCTTGCGCTGCGCGTTGAGACGCGTGTCGGGAGCGGCGCCGTCCATCGTCGCCGCAGCTATGAGCTCTCCGTGGTCGTCTGCAACGAAGACTGACACGGGGCCGGCGGCATTCTCCATGACGAAGCGGACCTGGGTGAGCGCCTGCTCGAGCCTCATCGGCCTATCTTGACGCAAGTCACGTCTCTGGTGAGACGCAACGGCCGCTTCCGAGACCGGACTGGCAGACGTACAGTCTCGTCGTGGTCGCAAAAGGGCGGAGCAGCGCTGGGACCGACCGCGTCATGGAAGCCGAGCCCGAAGAGGCGCTGCGTCGCCGCGCGCGCACCGGGCTGGTCGACGACCCGGCACGGGCCCCGGCTCGAGCGCACTTCAGGGCGATGGGGATCCAGCCCGCGCGACTGGGCGGGCCGATCATCGGCGTCGCCTCGACGTGGACCCAGACGATGCCGTGCAACCTCAACCAGCGCGAGCTCGCCGACCGTGTCGGCGAGGGTGTGACAGCAGCAGGCGGCCTCGCGCTCGCCTTCAACACGATCGCGGTCTCCGACAACCAATCGCAGGGGACACCTGGGATGCGCGCGTCGCTCATCTCGCGCGAGGTAATCGCGGACTCGATCGAGCTGATGGTGCACGCCCACGACTTCGACGGCCTGGTGTGCCTGGTCGGCTGCGACAAGACAGTGCCGGCCGCGCTCATGGCCCTCGCCCGCGTCG
>Ga0136631_10000414_pt1 | contig 13188 bp, 13 predicted proteins | sample AntDrymUQ6012206_2_FD_104655 | JGI IMG/M metagenome (GOLD analysis project Ga0136631, IMG submission 104655) | Polar desert sand microbial communities from Dry Valleys, Antarctica - metaG UQ601 (22.06) | ecosystem: Environmental > Terrestrial > Soil > Desert | place: Antarctica: Dry Valley... | reverse complement strand
TCGATCTCGCCGTTCAGGAACGCGAGCATGTCGAAGTTCTGCTTGACGAGCTTGACGTCCTTGTCCGGGTTCATGCCGTTCTTCACGAGGGCTGCCCGCTGCTCGAACTCGTTCCCGAAGATCCAGACGCCGAACTTCTTGCCCTTCATCTTCTTGAACGTGTTGATCCCGCTCGAGCGGAACGTGACCTCCGTTGTGCCGCTGCGAGCGTAGACCTGGCCGATGTTGACGAGGTCGTTGCCCGTGTCGCGCTGGGCCAGCGTCGACGGCATCCAGTTGATCCCGAACTCCGCCTGACGTCCGAGCACGACCTGCTCGGGGAGGATGTCGGGGCCGCCGGCCTTGATGTTCACGTCGAGGCCGACCTGCTTGTAGTAGCCCTTCGCCTTCGCGGCGTAGTAGCCGGCGAACTGCGCCTGCACCACCCACTTCGACTGGAGCGTGACTTTCGTCAGCCCCTGGCCCTGGCTCGAGCCGGCCATTGCCAGCACTGCAGCAACCGCTATCGCCGTCACGATCACGGCTGTCGCCGCGATCGTCCACCTTCGTTTCCTCATGTGCCCTCCTTGGGTCACTCGACTCCTGCCCTGATCGATGGGTGCCAGCTGAGAACCAGACGCTCCGCGAGCGCGACTGTCGCGTAGAAGCCGATGCCGAGCAGGCTCGCGACGAGTATCGCCGCCCACGCCGTCTCGTACTGCGCGACCGAGACCGACGAGACGATCTGCACGCCCAGCGACTCGGTGGATCCTCCGAAGTAGTCCCCCACGACAGCGCCGATCATTGCGAGTACGGACGCGATCTTCAAGGCGGAGAAGACGAACGGCAGGCTGTTCGGGATCCGGACGCGCGCGAACACGACGCGTTGGGGGGCCGCATACGAGGTCATGAGCTCGAGTGATTCCGGCCGGACCGACGTGAGACCGCGCAGCGTGTTGACGAGCACGGGGAAGAAGCAGAGCACGGCGGCGATCACGATTTTTGACCACGGCGAGAGCGTCCCGAACCATGCGTTCGTGATCGGAGCGAACGCGACGATCGGCACCGCGTTGGCGGCGATCATGTACGGCATGAGGGCGCTCCCGAGCGGGCGCCAGCGTGCGAGAACGAGGGCGAGAACGAAAGCGACCGAGCAACCGAGCACGAAGCCTCCCACGGCCTCCTTGAAGGTGATCCACCCGGCGCGGAGGAGCTCGCTGCGCGAGTCCCAGAACGCCTGCAGGACGTCCGAGAGCGGCGGCAGCAGGTAGCGCTCGACGCCGAGTGCCGGGAGGAGCCACTGCCAGGCGGCAAGTCCCATCGCGAAGACGATGAGTGCCGGCCCCCACTTCCGGAGCGTTTGCGTCGTGCCGCGCTCACTGCGAGGCGCGGCCGGCTGGACGATCGTGCTCACTCGTCACCGCCTCCGGCGTGCAACGCCTCGCGCACCTCGGTCACCAGCTCGAAGAACCTCGGATCCTCCCGCGTCTCGAACATCCTCGGCTGCGGAAGGTCGATCGGGATGACCGACGTGATCCGTCCCGGGCGAGGGGACATGACCACGACGCGGGTCGACAGGTACACCGCCTCGGAGATCGAGTGCGTCACGAAGATCACCGTCGACCCGGTCTCAGCCCAGATCCGCAGGAGCTCTGCGTTCAGGCGCTCCCGCGTCATCTCGTCCAGCGCCCCGAAGGGCTCGTCCATCAGGAGCAACGCGGGTGAGAACGAAAGCGCTCGCGCGATCGAGACACGCTGCTGCATCCCGCCCGAGAGCTGCCACGGGTAGTGCTTTTCGAAGCCCTCGAGCTCGACGAGCTTCAGCATCTCCGACACGCGCTCAGCCCGCTTCGCGCGACTCCACCCGAGGAGCTCGAGGGGAAGCGCAATGTTCTTCACAACCGTCCGCCAGTCGTAGAGCACCGCGGCCTGGAAGACGATCCCGTAGTCGCGGTCGAGCCGCGCGCGATGCGCGGTCTTCCCGTTCACGAGGATCTCGCCCGCCGACGGCTCCACGAGATCGCCGATCACGCGCAGGAGCGTCGACTTCCCGCACCCCGACGGGCCGATGAGCGAGATGAACTCGCCACTGCCCACTTCGAGGTCGATGTCCTGAAGAGCCGTGACGCCACCCTTCCCGAACGTCTTCGAGACCCCTCGTGCGGTGACGACCGCCTCGGACCTCACAGGCAAGCCTTTCGCCTGTGAGCGTGGAGGGGTGTGGGGAACCGGGAGGTGCCCCACGACTCCAGGAAGAAGGGGGCACACGGGGGAAACATGGTTTCCCCCGTGACCGCGAGCCGAAGGCGAGCGGTGCTCATACGAGCTGCTCCGGCGCGCGGTGGACGACGAGCTTCTCGACGAGCACGACGACGAGGAAGAACGAAATCCCGAGCAGTGCAGCGACGAGGTTGACCGCCCACAGATTCTCGGGATCGAGCGCGTAGTACTGGTTGAAGTTGATGATCCAGCCGCCGAGCCCGTCCTGGATCGACGACGGCAGCTCCCCGATGACCGCGCCGACGACGCTCGCCGTCGCCGCCACCTTGAACGCCGAGAAGAGGTACGGCATTGCCGCCGGCACGCGCAGCTTCCAGAACACCGACCACTCGCGTGCCGCATACGACTCCATCAGCTCCACGGCGGCCGGATCGGCAGAACGCAGACCACGCACGGTGTTCACCGTCACCGGGAAGAAGGTGAGGTAGGCGGCGATGACGGCGACGCGCATCCAGTCCTTCGGCGTCCAGCCGGCGATGCTCACGTTCCCGAGGCCGACGACGACGATCGGCGCGAGCGCGAGGATCGGAATCGTCTGCGAGGCGACGACGTACGGCATGACCCCGCGCTGGAGAACGCCGAACCGCGCGATCAGCGCTCCGAGGAGGAAGCCGATCGTGGCTCCGATCGCGAACCCGACAGCGGCTTCCTTCGCGGTGAAGAGCGCCGCGTCGAGCATGTACCGCGCGAGCAGCGGCTCGCCTTCGCGGATCGGGTCGAACAGCGCGCCGACGATGTCGTGGAGGTGCGGCATCGTCGTCGCGTTCACGGGGAACGGCCGCGTCCAGCCGGTCTCCTCCCACAGCTTCCGATAGCCCTCCCACAGCGCCCACAGCCCGACGAGCACGAGGCCGAGCACCGCGACGCGAGCCGTCGCCGAGCCGATTCGGGAACGCATCGGCAGAGCATCCCACACTCGAAGAGCCGGTTAGAGTCGTTCGGTGGGGCTCGATCCGAAGCGAACCGTCGCCGAGCTGAAGGAGCTCCGCGAGCTCACCGGGGACGACAACGGCGCGCAGCGCGTCGCCTGGACGGAGACGTGGGAGCGTGCGCGCGAGTGGCTGCGTGAGCTCGTCGAGAGCAGCGGCGCCAGCGAGTCGATCGACGCAGCCGGCAACCAGTGGTTCACGCTCCCGGGCGAATCGGAGCGAGCCGTTCTCGTCGGCGGGCATATCGACTCGGTCCCGAACGGCGGCTGGCTCGACGGATGCCTGAACGTCGTCGCAGGCGTCGAGGTGCTGCGCCGTGTGGCCGCGGACGGCACTCCTCCCGTCAGCGTGCGGCTCGTCAACTGGGCCGACGAGGAAGGCGCGCGCTTCGGGCGGAGCCTCTTCGGCTCGAGCGCCGCAGCGGGGTCGATGACGGATCAGGACGAGCTTCGTCAACTCACTGACCGGGATGGAACACGCCTCCCCGACGCAGTCGCGGCGTACGCCGTCGATCTCGACGCAGCCCTCGACGCACGGACGGAGCTCGACTCGGCCGCTGCCTATCTCGAGCTCCACATCGAGCAGGGACCGGTGCTCGAGTCTCTCGGGCTCCCACTCGGCGTGGTCATCGGAACGTTCGGAGTCGAGCGCCACAGGATCACGTGGCACGGTCAGGCGGCTCACGCCGGCTCGACGCCGATGGACAAGCGCCGAGACGCGCTTGCCGGTGCGGCAAAGCTTGCGCTCGAGATTCGCGAGATCGCTCGGCGCACCGGCGGCGGAGCGGTGTGCACGTCCGGAGGCGTCGTCTGCAAGCCCGGGATCGTGACATCGGTCGTCGAGACCGCCGAGCAGCTGCTCGATCAGCGCAATCTCGACGCGCAGCGGCTCGCCACGATGCTGGCCGAGGCGAAGGCCTCGAGCGAGCGCTTCGCAGCCGAGGAGTCGATCGACGTCGACTGGGAGCGCATCTGGTCGATCGAGCCGATCCTGTTCGACGAGACGCTCCGCGGGCTCTGCGAAGAGGCGATCGGCGAGGTCGCAGGTATGGCGCACCACCTCCCCTCCGGCCCCCTGCACGACGCAGCGGAGGTCTCTCGCGCCGGGGTTCCGACGGTGATGCTCTTCGTCCAGAGCCTCCGCGGCCTCTCGCACACGAAGCTCGAGGACACGAAGGAGGAGCACCTCGAGCTCGCAGTTGCCGCGCTCGACCGGCTCGCGTCGAAGACGATCGACTGGGTCGCGGCCGGCGGCGGACGCTGAACTGACGACGTCAGCGCGTGGCGTCGTCGCAGGGCTCGCCGTCGGCGGCTGCCTGACCTGGAACATCTCGAACGTCGGCGCCGTCGCCGACCCGCTCGCAGACCACTACGACATCTCGCTGGCGGCCGTCGGCCTCATGACGACGGCGCTATTCGTCACGCACCTCGCAGTGCAGCTGCCGGCGGGGCGCGGCGCGGACCGGTACGGGTCGCAACGGGTGGCTCTCGTCGCCATCGCCGCTGCAATCGTCGGCAACGGGATCCTGCTCGCCGACGCCGGCGTCGAGCTGGCGCTTCTGGGTCGCGCCGTGGTCGGAGTCGGCTCGGGAGCCGCGTTCGTCGCGGGGCTCGACCTCGTGCGGGCAGGTGGCGGAGGCGTCGCACTGCAGGGCCTCTACGGCGGGGCGACGATGGCCGGCGGAGGGCTCGCGCTCATGGTGGTGCCAGCCCTCACCGACGCCACGAGCTGGCGTGCGGCGTACTGGAGCGCGACGCTTCTGGCGGTTCTCGCTGCCGTCCCGACGCTCCTTGCATCCGGCCTCCCGCGAGTAGGGCACGCCGGTGCGTGGGTCCTTCGCGACCGCGCGCTCCTGCCGATCGGCGTGCTGCAAGCTGCGACCTTCGGGCTCGCCGTGATCGCGGGGAACTGGGTCGTCCCACTGCTCGAGCGCCAGGGCGTGTCGTCGACCGCTGCCGGACTCGCCGGCGGTCTTGTCCTCTTCGTCGGAATCCTCACCCGCCCGGTCGGAGGTCTCCTCGCCGGACGCATGAGCAGTCGCCTCCTCGTCGCCGCCTCGCTCGTCGGAACGTCCGTCGGTGCGCTGCTCCTCGCGCTCGGCGGCCGGTTCGCGATCTCCGCACTCGGCGCGCTCGTCCTCGGCCTCATGGCGGGAGTGCCCTTCGCCGTGATCTTCGCGGCGGCGCAGCGCACGCGCCCCGATGCACCGGGAGCCGCGATCGCGCTCGTCAACGCGTGCGCGGTTCTCACGATCTTGGTCGGAACGCCACTCGCCGGGCTTGCGTTCGAGCTCTCGGGCGACGGGCGTTTTGCCTTCGCTGCCATCGCCGTCCTCGGCGCAGCCGCTCTTCTACCTCTGCGCAGCACACGCCTCTAGCGTCGATAATCGGGCTTTCCGACCGAGCGAAGGAGAATCCGAGATGGCACTGAGCTTCGGCGTCACCGTCCTCCCCGACCCCCCGTCGAGCCGCTTTCTCGAGCTGATGCAACACGCCGAGTCGAACGGCTTCGAGTACGGCTGGACGTACGACTCACACGTGCTGTGGCAAGAGTCCTTCCCGCTCCTCACGATGGCCGTGCAGGCGACCACGACGATGCAGTTCGGCCATTGCGTGACCAATCCCGGAACGCGCGAGCCAACCGTCCTGGCGAGCGGCTACGCGACGCTCCACGACATCTCGAACGGCCGGATGGTGATGGGTATCGGCCGCGGAGACTCGGCGGTGCGCTACATCGGCGACAAGCCCGTCCGCGTCGCCGAGTTCGAACGACGCTGCGCGATGATCAAGGAGTTCATGAACGGCCGCGAGGTCGAGTGGAACGAGAAGCCGCTGAAGCTTGCGTGGGTGCGGCCGGAGCTCCCCGAGATCCCGATGTGGGTCGCCGGCTACGGGCCGAAGGCGCTGGCGGTCGCAGGCCGAGTCGGAGACGGGGTGATCATCCAGCTTGCTGACCCGGTGATCATCCAGTGGATCATGGCGACAGCCCGCGAAGCCGCTGCCGAGGCGGGTCGCGACCCCTCGGAGCTCAAGTGCATCGTCTGCGCGCCGAGTCACATCACCGACGACATCGCAGACGCTCGCGAGCAGGTCCGCTGGTTCCCCGCCATGGTCTCGAACCACGTGATGGACCTCATCGAGCGCTACGGCTTCGAGTCCGAGATCCCGCACGAGCTCACCGAGTACGTCCGCGTCCGCAAGTTCTACGACTACGACGAGCACTCCCGCGTCGGCGCGAAGCACGGCGAGTTCGTCACCGACGAGATCTGCGATCGCTTCTGCGTCCTCGGCAACGCCGAGCAGGCCACCGCGAAGCTGAAGGAGCTCGAGGCGATCGGCGTCGACCAGTTCAACATCTACCTCATGACGCACGGCCAGGAGGAGGATCTCGCCGCGTACGGCAAGGACATCATCCCGCAGTTTTGATGGATCAGCGCGACGCTCGAGCCGTCGCTACGACCCGGTCGCGAGCGACCGGCTTCAGGGATCCTCGCGCAAGCAGAACCCGCGAATAGCGGGTTCTGCTTGCTGCGGACTAGTTCAGATGATCGTGGCGCCGAGGGCGCTCGCAACAAGCTCGACGGCCGTCGCCGCGGTGGTGTTCTCGCGATCGAGAATCGGGTTCACCTCGACGACCTCGAGGGAGCCCGCGAGTCCTGACTCGGCCACGAGCTCCATGGCGAGGTGCGCTTCGCGGTAGGTGAGCCCTCCGCGAACGGGCGTGCCCACACCCGGCGCGATCTCGGGATCCAGCACGTCCATGTCGAGGGAGACATGGACGAAGCCACCACCTACGATCCGGTCGAGCGACTCGCGGATCGCGCGTTCGATGCCGATGCGGTCGACCTCGCTCATCGAGAAGACCCGTACGCCGGCGTCGCGCAGGAGCCTCCGCTCCCCGTCGTCGAGGAGCCGCGTCCCGACGAGCGCTACCCGCTTCGGATCGACTGCAGGCAGCGGCCAGACCTCGCTCTCGAAGCCAGGACCAGCCAGGCCGAGCGCGGCGGCAAGAACCATACCGTGCACGTTCCCGCTCGGACTCGTCTCGGGCGTGTTGATGTCCGAGTGCGCGTCGATCCAGAGCACGCCGCCCGGCCCGTGCACCGACGCGAGGCCTCCGAGCGTCCCGAGCGCGACCGAGTGGTCGCCGCCGAGGACGAGCGGCAGCGCGCCACGCGACGTCACCTCGGCCACGCGCACCGCGATCAGCTCGCACGTGTCATGGATCTCGGGAAGGAAGCGCGCTCGCTCGTCCCGGAGCGCGGTCGCCTCCGCGACGGCCGTTTCGACGTTGCCCTCGTCGCGCACCGCGTACCCGAGACCGACCAGGCGCTCCTCCAGCCCCGCGGACCGGATCGCGGACGGCCCCATGTCCACGCCCCGCCTTCCCTGCCCGAGGTCGAGCGTGGCGCCGATGATCGCGATCTCCCGCTTCGTGCTCAAGGCAGCGAACGCTACCGCCGGGGAGTTGCAGTGGCGAGGGCCGGACTTGAACCGGCTCCCGCGGGGGAACCCCGTGGTTCCCCGCGATCCCCCTCCTTGCGGCTACGTGACCACCAACCGTCGCCCGCCTTCCGGCCGGCAGAGCCGGCCTTCGTCCTGCGCCGTAACCACAACTCCACCTCAGTACACTGAGGCGTCGCGGCGAGGTAGCTCAGCTGGTAGAGCACACGGCTGAAAACCGTGGTGTCGCCGGTTCAAGTCCGGCCCTCGCCACTTTTCGAGGCTGGTAGGTTCGTCTCGATGGAGCTCGCGTTCCTCTCGGCCGTCGAGCAGGCGCGGCTCATACGCGAGGCCGAAGTGACTTCCGTCGACCTGGTCGAGCTGTATCTCGAGCGGATCGCGCGGATCGATCGGTCGCTGAATGCATTCGTGACCGTCTGCGGTGAGGATGCCCTAGCAGCCGCGAGAACGGCGGACTCGACACCGAGCGACGCACCGTTCCGCGGAGTTCCGATCGCCGTCAAGGATCTCGCCGCGACCGCGGGCATCCGGACGACGTACTCGTCACGGGCTTACGCCGACTACGTCCCGGACTTCGACACGGCCGTCGTCCGTCGGATCCGCGAAGCGGGATTCGTGATCGTCGGGAAGACGAACACCCCCGAGTTCGGCACTACCGCGTTCACAGAGTCCGACCTCAACGGAGCGACTCGCAATCCCTGGGGCACCCATTTCACGCCCGGAGGATCGAGCGGTGGTGCGGCTGCAGCGGTTGCTGCGGGTCTCGTGCCGATCGCCCACGGTACGGATGGGGGCGGATCGATCCGGATCCCGGCGTCGTGCTGCGGCCTCTTCGGTCTGAAACCGTCCCGCGGACGTGTGTCGAGCGCGCCATTCGGCTCCCTCGAAGGCCTGTCGACCGCGGGGCCGATGGCGCGAACGGTGGAGGACGCCGCGCACTTCCTCGACGTCCTCGCAGGCTACGAGCCCGGCGATCCGTGGTGGGCTCCTCCACCCGAGCGACCGTTCGCGGCGGCGACCGTCGGGACGCCGCCTCCTCTCCGCATCGCGGTCACCACGACACCGCCGATCGACATCCGTGTCGACCCCGAGTGCGTCGCGGCGCTCACAGACGCCGCCGAGCTGCTCACAGCGCTCGGCCACGACGTCCGGGAAGAGACGCCACCGTGGCGTGAGGCTGACCTGTTCGAGAGGTTCATCGCCGTCTGGCAGGTCGGTCCGGCGCTCCACCCGGTCGATGCGGAGCTCATGACCCCGCTCAACCGCGGGCTCGTCGAGTCTGCGCGAACGACCTCTGCCGCCGACTACGGGCGAGCCGTCGGTGCGCTGCAGACGCTCGCGCGACGCATCGTCTCGTTCTGGAACGAGGTAGACGTCGTCGTCACGCCGACCCTCGCGCTGCCGCCTGTGCCGATCGGTTGGCAGGAGGAGGTCGAGGGCCCGATCGAGCAGCTCGTTCGGAACACCGAGTTCACGCCGTTCACAGCGGTTGCGAATTTGACCGGACAGCCGGCGATGTCGCTCCCGCTCCACTGGAGCGAAGGCGGCTTGCCGATCGGCGTCCATGCCATCGGACCGCCGGCCGGCGATGCGCTCCTGCTGAGCCTCGCAGCGCAGATCGAAGCAGCTCGACCGTGGAGAGATCGACGGCCGCGCGTCTCGTGATCAGCCCGCGATCGTGATCCGGATGTCCTGCCCGGGCGATGCGTGCAGCATCCGGGCGGCGCTCCCCCGCGAGATCGCGAGCGACATGTTCTTGTAGCTGTCCTCGTAGAGAATCACGTCTCCCGCCCGTGCGTCGGCGAACGTGCGAGCCATCACCGCGTAGTACCGCTCTCCGGCGAGGTCGAGCTCGACGCGCGTTCCGGACACGATCCCGAGCGCATCGACGGCGTCGCGGTCGAGGTTGAGCGCGATGTTCCCGAAGCTGTCCACGTAGAGCAGCGTCGCGGTGATGGCGTCGTCCGCGATGACGGGCTCTGGGAGGTCGAGACGGATGAGAGCCTCCGGATCGAGCGGCGGTCCCAGCTCCGCGAGCGGCACACCGGTCGCGAGATGGGCCGCTGCAGGTGCGAACAGATCGCGCCCGTGGAACGTCCTCGAGATCGAGTCGAGCGCGTAGTCGGGGTTCGCGAGCTCGTATGCAGCGTCGATCCCGATCCGGCCGGCCGCCGGCAGCAGAAGACCGTTGTCGGGCCCGACGTAGATCCGCCCCTCGGTGTCGCGCAGCGCAAGCGGACGTCGCGGCCCGCCGACCCCGGGATCGACGATCGCGAGATGGATGCCGACCGGCATGAACGCGACCGTGTTGGCGAGCACGAGCGCGCCCTGAAGGACCGACGTCGCGGGAATCCCGTGCGTGATGTCGATGATCTGCGCGTCGGGCGCGATGCGCTTCATGACCCCGTGGCACGTACCCACGAAGTCGTCCTTGAGCCCGAAGTCGCTCAGAAACGTGATGAACACGCGCGGAGCGTAACGCCGTTCGGCGTGTGGGAGCTACCTGCGAGCAGCGACGGCGGCCACGCAGCGGCGCGAGCGAACCCGTCGCGACTCACCGCAGATCCGGGCACCACGCGGTCGGATCCGAACGAAGGCGGTCGGCGCTTGCGCCGGCAGCGGGCGCCCCAAGAACAGTGGGCGCGTCATGACGCCCCGATCTCCCCTTCGCGCGCCCCGGACACGGACGCAGCATAATCCGGAGCCCGGTCGCTGCCAGCTCGAGCCCGTGCGAGCTCAACGAGCTCTGCCGTCTCGCGCTGAAGACGAACGAGCTTCGCGGCAATGATCGCGACGTAGACGAGGACGAAGACGAAGACGACCGCGTACGCCGCCGCGACGAGCTCTTCCTGGCTCCAGCTCACTGCAGTGCCTCGCGCAGTTCGCGAAGGTCGGCGTCGAGGCGCTTCCCGGCGAGCTCGACGCGATAGAGGACGTAAGCGAGGAGCGTGACCGCGGCCCACGTGATGGCGAACGTCGCGAACATCGACCCGCTCATCTGCGGCCCTTCGCGAGTGAACACCGTGGGATGGATGAAGTCCTCGGCAAGGCGGATCGCGAGAAAGCTGACCGGGATCAGCGCAACACCGAAGAGCGCGTAGACCGCCGACGAGCGCGCACGCCGCGGGCCGTCCTCGAGCGAGAACCGCAACATGAAGTACGCGCAGTAGAAGAGGAAGAGGACGAGAAAGAGGACGAGCTGGTTCGAGCTCCAGGTCCACCACACCCCCCAGGACGCCTTCGCCCAGATCGCGCCCGTGATCAGCGTCAGCGCGCCGAAGATCGTTCCCTGGTGGATCGCGACGTAGCTCTCGAGGTCATACCGCTCGTCCCCTCGCCAGAGGAGGAACAACGCCTTTACGGCACCCAACCCGAAGCAGAAGTACGCCGTGAGCGCGATCGGGACGTGGATGTAGAAGATCCGCTGCGAGATGCCCTGGTCCGCATCCTCTGGCGCGACGATGAGGGCGAGGATGATCGCGAGGCCCATCGCCGCGGCGGCGATCCAGGCGAGACCTTGAAGGCTGCGAAGTGAAGAGAGAGTCAGGCCGCTACTCCGTGACGACGTACTCGAAGGACGCCCACGAGAGTACCGCGAAGACCGCGTCGTACAGCAGGAGAAACAGCAGGAAGCGCTCGCCGTCCGCCGAGACCGCAGCACCAATACCGCCGACGATGAGTGGGATCGCAAGCGGCAGCACGAGGAGGGGGAGCAGCACCTCGCGGGCGCGAGCGGCCGCTGCCATGGCCGACATGAGCGACCCGACAGCGCAGATCCCGATGTCCGCGAGCAGGACACCGGCGAGGGCAGTCGCGTCCAGCGGCTCGAAGAAGAGCACGAAGGCCGGAAGCGCGACGGCCTGCGCAGCCAGCAGGAACGCGAGCGTCGCAATTGACTTGCCGAGCCAGATCGCGCTGCGGTCGCACGGTGCGAGGACGAGCCCGTCGAGGACGCCGTGCTCCTGCTCCGGCACCCATGCCCTCGCAAGACCGAGGAGCGCAGTGAAGACGATCGCCACCCACAGCAGGCCGTAGGCGGCGTCATCGCCCGCGCCGTCGGGGATCGCGAAGTGGAACACGACGAGGGTCGAAAGGACGAAGAGGAGCATCGCGGGCAGCGTGTCCCGCCCGCGCAGCTCGACGCGGAGATCCTTGCGCGTAAGCGCAGCGACGTCGGCCAGATAGGTCATGTGAGCGCGAGCCGTGCGGTCTGGAGGCGCGCCACTCGATCCGGGTCATGCGTCGTCAGCACGACCGTGCGCTGTCCCGCAAGGCTCTCGAGCTCGCGATCGAGGAGCGTCGCGCCGTCCTCGTCCAGCGCGGAGAAAGGCTCGTCCAGGACAAGGAGGTCGGGGTCGTGGAGCAGCGTCCGACACAGCGCGAGCCGCTGCGTCATGCCGCGCGAGTACGTCGACACTCGCTCGTTCCGCGCGTCCCAGAGCGTGAAGCGCTCGAGCAGCATCCCGACGCGCTCGCGTCGCTCGGGAATGCGGTAGAGCCGGCCGTAGAGCTCGAGGTTCTCGACGGCGGTGAGCTCACGATAGACGAGCGGCTCGTGCGCGAGATAGCCGATGCGCGAACGATCCGCGTCGACGAGGAGGTCACCTCGAGTCGGCTGCGCGAGTCCCGCGAGGAGGCGGAGGAGCGTCGTCTTCCCGCTGCCGTTCGCTCCCGTTACGACAGCGAAGCCGCCTCTTGGCACCGCGATGTCGACCCCCCGCAGCGCGCGCTTGCGGCCGTACCGCTTCTCGACGCCCCGCCCGCGGATCATCCGACGAGCACGTCCAGGGCTACGAACCCGTAGAACACGAGGCTGATCACGCCGTTCAGCGTGAAGAACGCAGCGTCGAGCCTGCGGAGGTCGCCGGGGCGGACGATCGCGTGCTCGTAGACGAGCAGCGTCGCCGTCACCACGATGCCGAGCCAGTAGAAGAACGAGACGCCGAGACCCACGCCGACCGCGGCGAGGAGGACGACGGTGCCGGCGTGGAAGACACGGGCGCCCGCGAAGACGCCGTGCTCGCCGAAGCGCACGGCCCAGGAGTGCAGGCCCTCCGCCCGGTCATGCTCCAGGTCGAAGAGCGAATAGAAGAGATCGAAGCCGGCGACCCACAGCGCGACCGCTGCCGCGAGCGCCCACGCCTCCCACGGGGCTGTCCCGGAGATGGCAAGCCATGCGCCGACCGGCGCCAGCCCCAGGCACGCTCCCAGCCAGAGGTGACAGAGCCACGTGACCCGCTTCAGGTACGGATAGATCACGAACATCGCAACGGGAATCGGCCAGAGCCACCGGACGACCGGCTCGAGCTGCGACACCGCAAGGAGGAACACCGCGAGCGACGCCACGCTAAGACCGACGACCTGCCCACGCGACAGCGCCCCCGACGGAAGCTCGCGGGTGGCGGTACGCGGATTCCGCGCGTCAAGCTCGGCGTCGATCAGCCGGTTGACGGACATCGCGAGCGTCCGGGCGCCCACCATCGCGACCGTCACCCACGCGATGTTCGCGAGCCCGGGCCAGTCGCCGACGGCGAGGA
>Ga0136631_10000413_pt1 | contig 13201 bp, 9 predicted proteins | sample AntDrymUQ6012206_2_FD_104655 | JGI IMG/M metagenome (GOLD analysis project Ga0136631, IMG submission 104655) | Polar desert sand microbial communities from Dry Valleys, Antarctica - metaG UQ601 (22.06) | ecosystem: Environmental > Terrestrial > Soil > Desert | place: Antarctica: Dry Valley... | reverse complement strand
TCAGCGCGCGTTCTCGCGACGACTGCGCGCCGTTGCTCGTCGAGGGGTTGGTGGTGTGGGTCAGCGCGCGTTCTCGCGACGGCAGCGCGCCGTTGCTCGTCGAGGGGTTGGTGGTGTGGGTCATCTACGACTGGCAGTCCGCGCACCAGTACGTGGTGCGGTTGTCGTCGCCCTGGCCGCGGCTGAGGATCGGCGCGCCGCAGCGCGGGCACGGGCGGCCGGCCCTGCCGTAGATCGTGCGGTGCAGGTCCTGCATGCCGTCGCGGGCGGACTGCTGCATGCCCGGGCGCGTGGCGCGGACGACGGCGAGCGCCTCGTCGTCGCTCACGCTCCCGGCGGGGCGCCACGGGTCGATCCCGGCCGCGAAGCAGCCCTCGCACTTCCAGAGGTTGCCGATCCCCGCGATCGTGCGCTGGTCGAGCAGCGCGTCGCCGAGCGGCCGCGTCGGATCGTCCGCGCGCAGCCGGCGCAGGAAGCCCTGCTCGTCGAGCTCTGGGGCGAGGATGTCGGGCCCGAGCTCGGCCAGGCGGCGATCGAAGCGCGTGCGCGACTCGGTCAGCAGCTCGAGCACCGGCCCGTCGAACTGCACCGCCTCGCCCTCGCCGGTACGCAGCACAAGCCACGCGCGGTGCGCTCCGCGCCGCCAGCCCTGGCCCCCCGCGGTAGGTCCCCCAGGAGCCCGTCATGCGCAGGTGCGAGTGGATCGCAAGATCGCCCTCGAAGTGGACGAAGAGGTGCTTGCCGCGGGCGTCCACGCGCGTGACGGCGCGGCCCGCGAGCTTCTCGGGCCAGCGCTCGCCGCGCAGGCGCGGGTGCGGGTGGGCGACCTCCGGGACGCGCCCCTCGACGATCGGGCGGATGCGACGCGCCGCGTAGTGGATCGTGTCGCCCTCGGGCATGCGGTCCAGCGTAGGGGGCCGTGGACGAGCTCGGTCGCATCTTCCGGGCCGCACACGTGCAGTGCGGCGCGGTCGGGGTGCCCAAGCCCGCGCGAGCATGCATACGTGACACATCGGCTGTCTCCGTGGCCGGACCTGTCACCTGTGCATGACATGCGTGCACGACTGACGCATCGAGCGGACAACCAGATCGAGGCGTCACTTCTGCATGGCGCGCTCCGTTGTCGCTCGTTCGCACGCGTCCCGCGCCCATGACGTGGATCGGAGTCACCATCCTTCGTGATGGAGGAACTCGAGCGCATCGTCGGATCCGAGCACGTCATTGCCGGCGCGGTCGTCGGCGACGTGGCGGTGCGCGGCGTGCCGGCGACGCTCGTGTGGCCGGGGAGCGCGGCGGAGGTGGCCGCAGTCGTCGCGTGGTGCTACGCGCACGACGTGCCGATCGTGCCTGTCGGCGGGCGCAGCGGCCTGGCGGGCGGCGCCGCGGTGCTCGACCCGGTCGCGGTCGCGATCGCGCTCGACCGCCTGAGTGCCGTGCGGTCGTTCGAGCCCGGGCTGTGGCGGATGGAGGCCGAGGCGGGCGTCAGGACGCAGACGATCGCGCGCCGCGCGCGCGAGAGCGGCCTGTTCTTCCCGCCCGATCCGGGGGCGCCCGAGCAGTCCCAGCTCGGCGGGACGATCGCGACGAACGCCGGTGGCCCCCACGCCTTCAAGTACGGGGTCACCGGGGACTGGGTGACCGGCCTGGAGGCGGTGCTCGCGCCGGGCGAGCTCGTGCGCGTCGGTGGGGCCGTGCGCAAGGACGTCGCGGGCTACGACCTGCGCGCGCTGCTGACCGGCTCGGAGGGCACGCTCGGCATCGTGACCGCCGCCTGGCTGCGGCTCGTGCCGGCGCCGGAGGCGCAGCTCCCGGTCGTCGCCTCCTACCGGGACGCCGCCGCCGGCTGCGCCGCGGTGCTGCGCGTGCTCGCGGCCGGGATCCTGCCGGCCGCGCTGGAGTACCTCGACGAGCCGGCGATGGCGGCGGCCGGCGCCGCGTTCCCCGGCGAGCCGCTGTGGGGGTTCGTCGTCCTCGCCGAGGCCGACGGCTCGGCGGCGGAGGCCGAGCGCGTGCGCGGGGAGCTCCTCGAGGCGCTGTCGGACGGGGCCGAGCGGCTGCACGCGCCGGATGACCGCGCCGCGGTTCGCGCGCTGTGGCGCTGGCGCGAGGGCGTCTCGCTCGCCGTGACCGCCGCCCGCGGCGCGAAGCTCTCCGAGGACATCGCGGTACCGGTCGACCGGCTCGCCGAGGCGATCGGCGAGACCGTGGCGATCGGCGCGCGACACGGCCTGCCGGCCTGCTCGTGGGGCCATGCCGGCGACGGCAACGTCCACGCGAGCTTCATGCTCGACGCCGGCGACGACGTCCAGCGCGCCCGCGCCGACGCGGCCGCCGGCGAGCTCTTCGACCTTGCGCTGCGCCTCGGCGGGACCGTCAGCGGCGAGCACGGGCTCGGCGTGCTGAAGGCCGGCCAGCTCGCGCGCCAGTGGGCCCCGGGGGCGGTCGCCGCGCAGCGGGCGATCAAGGCGGCCCTCGACCCGAAGGGCCTCTTGAACCCGGGCAAGAAGGAGCCGTGAGGCGGGCGCCGCCAGCCGTATGCTCAACCCGCCAAGCCCATCCGGAAGGGATCCAGGAATGACTGAGACAGACCAGGCGAGAGTGAAGACGGAGATCACCGGCGTCGACTTCATCACGGTGCCCACCCGTGACTTCGAGAAGGCCAGCGAGTTCTACGGCACCGTGCTCGGCCTCCCGTGCTCGGCCCGCTGGGGACGCATGCCCGCCGCCGAGTTCGAGACCGGCACGCTGACCATCGCCGTCATGCAGTCCGACGCGTTCGGCCTCGAGTTCCACCCGCACACGCATCCGATCGCGCTGCACGTCGAGGACGTCGAAGTCGCACGCGCCGAGCTCGAGGCGCAGGGCGTCACCTTCCTCGCGGACACGCTCGACAGCGGCGTCTGCCACATGGCCCATTTCGCGGACCCGGACGGCAATGCGCTCATGTTCCACTGCCGCTACGCGCCCCGCACGGCCTGACGCACCGGGCTCAGGAAGGCGCGTGTACGAAGGGTCTGAGTAGGGTTGCCCGCGTGTCCTCAGAAGTCGTACAAGCAGCCCGCTACCTGATCGCCGGGCTCAAGACCGGCGCGCTGGACGAAGCCCAGGTCGACAGGCTTGTCCGGGCGGTCGGCGCCACGCAGCGCGGCGCGACGCCGGACGAGTCGCGCGACGTGCTCCTCAAGCTCTCCGAGGGGCTCGAGCTCGAGGACTCGACGAACGCCGAGATCGCGGCCCGGGTACTGGGCGCGATGATCGAAGCCGGCCACGATCCGCAGCCCGCGCGAGCACCGATGCTGAGCTGCCTGCGCCGCGTGCTGCCGCTCTCCATCGAGCTCGCCGACGTCGTCCGTCCGCAGGTCGGCGAGCCACCGCCGGGGATGAGCGAGTACGCCGCCGGCAAGTGGGTCGCCAGGCGCGCGAACGAGGCGCTGCGACGCGCGGCCACGACGATGCCGGAGGCGTCCGAGGCCTGGGAGCGTTTGCAGGCGATCTGGCCGGGCGCGATCGCGCTGCTGTCCGCCGACCCGGCGGGGCGCGCCGAGGGCGCCGACCTGCAGCCGCTCGCCGCCGAGCTCCAGGACGTCCACGAGGCCGCCGGCTGGCTGACCGCGATGCTCAGCGTGCTCCACGAGGAGCCGTTCGTCGCGATCGAGCCTGCCACGGGCCACGGCATCGCCGGCCGGATGAGCGGCGTCGTCGACAACTTCCAGCTCAACGTCCTGCTCATGGACGCGGTGCCGTGGAAGGGCAGCCGCCGCGTGTCGCGCTCCGCGGTCGCGGTCGCCACCGGCGAGGGTCCGCAGCAGTCCAAGGAGACCGTGGAAGGAGTCTGGAACCTCCACAGCTACGCGGCGCTCGGGCCCGACGGGACCCTGTCCGCGCCCGCCGCCGACGACGAGGTCGACGAGACGCTGCTCTGGGACGAGGGCATGCCCGCGCAGATCCCGCTGCTCGACGGCCACCGCGTCATCCTCCTCGGCTCGACGACCTACGAGCGCAGCTGGCGCGTGCAGCGGATGTTCGCCAACCTGCCGGCCTCGCTCGATCGCGAAGTGCTCGACGAGGACGCGGTCGCGGGCTGGTTGGCGCGGATCGAGGACGCGGCGCGGGCTACGCGCTGAGCGTCAGCTTGCGCGGCCCGGCGCGGAACCCGAGCTCGACGAGCATCGGCTCGTGCGGGGAGCCGACGACGGGCTCCCCGTCGACGCGCTCGAGCGAGAGCTTGCGCCCGCGGCCGCCCGTGACGAATTGCGCGAGCGCTTCGAAGGCCGGCCGCAGTCGCGGATCGCCGGGGTCCATGAGCGTGACGATCCCGCGCCCGCCCTTCTCGACGTAGAGCACGGGCTCGGCGCCGGCGAGCACGACGTAGGCGCCGCGCACGCGCGCGGGGCGGCGCTGCTCTGAGTCCCGCTGCGGCCACGGCAGAGCCGCGCCGTAGGGCTGCGCCGGGTCGGTCGCGGCGAGCACGAGCGGTGGCGCCTCCTCGACCGCCCGCTGGGCGCGCAGGCGCTCGACCGCTCCCGGCAGCGCGAACTGGGCGCCGCCGAGGCCCTCGACGAAGTAGCCGCGCCGGCAGACGCCGAGCGTCTCGAGCTGCGACAGCGCGTCGTAAAGGACCGAGAAGCCGCCGGGAATGCCCTCCGCGAGCACCTGCTCGCGGGTGACGATGCCGTAGCGCTCGAGCAGCAGCTCGGCGAGCGTGCGCCTGCGCTGGCCGGGCTCGGGCTCGCGGCGGAAGATCGTGTCGGTCAGGGCCCAGCGGCCCTGAACGGTGGGTTGCGCGCCGCCACGCCGGGTGCCGAAGCGGCGGGTGCCGTGCCGCGGGGCGCCCTGCCGGGCCCGCGCGAGCGTCAGCCGCGGCGCGCGCAGCGGCGCGAAGGCGTCGTTGGTCACCTCGCCGGCCCAGACGAGGTCCCACAGCGCCTCCTGCACCTGCTCGGGCGCGAGATCGACCTCGGCGAGCAGATCGCTGAAGAAGCACGGGGAGGCGGCGAGCCGCTCCCGGATGACGTCGTGCTCGCGCTCGGCGGGGCGCTCGCCCTTGAATGGCGCGCGGCCGATCGCCTCGGCGTCCTCGCGGAAGTAGAGCGCGACGCGGCCGGTCGAGCGCCCGAGCGTGCCGGCGCCGACCCAGACGACCTCACCCGCGGCGCAGAGCTGGTCCAGCCATGTCGGCGAGTAGGCGCCGACGCGGCGCGGCAGCACGTCGCGCTCCCAGGCCTCGGCGGGCAGCGCGAGCCCCTGCAGCGGCACGAGCACCTCGCGCAGGCGGTCGATCCCCGCGCCGGCGGCGGGGTGGCGGTCGACGCCCTGCCACGACGGCAGGAACGCCGCGAGCGTGCGCTGGTCGGCCGGCTCGATCTCCTTGCGCAGCGCGGCGAGCGACGCCCGGCGCAGGCGGCGCAGGACCTCCGGATCGCACCACTCGGGCTCGCCGGGACGGCCCCCCGGCCGCAGCTCCCCGCGGACGAGCTCGCCCTCGCGCTCCAGGCGTTCGAGGACCGCGGTCGGATCGACGCCATAGCGCGCCCGCACCTCGGCGGTCGTGAACGGGCCGTGGGTGCGCGCGTAACGCGCAAGCAGCTTCGCCAGCGCGTCGGGCACGTCGGCCGTGAAGGCATCGGGCAGCCCGCCTGGCGGCACCGCGCCGAGCGCGTCGCGGTACAGGCCGGCGTCGTCGGCTGCCAGCCAGCGCTGCTCGCCGCCGATGCGCAGGCGGATCGCGCGGCGCTCCGCGGCCAGCGTCTCGAGCATCGCGCCGGCGTCGATGCCCGCCAGCACGCGGTCTGCGACCTCGTCGGGGGTGAGGTCGCCGAGCCGGCGCAGGACGTCGGCGAGCGCGTCGCGCGTCTCGGCGCGGGTGCGGTCGGAGCGGTGCTGCAGATCCGCCTCCACCTGGTGCAGCGCCCCTTCGTCGATGAGCTCGCGCAGCTCCTCCTGGCCGAGCAGCTCGCGCAGCAGCTCGCGATCGAGCGACAGGGCCGCGGCGCGGCGCTCGGCGTTGGGCGTGTCACCCTCGTACATGTACGTCGCGACGTAGTCGAACAGCAGCGAGGAGGCGAACGGCGACGCCGTCGGGGTCTCGACCTCGACGAGCGACAGCTCCCGCGCGTGCAGCGCGCGCAGCAGCTCCTGCAGCCCGGGGACGTCGAGCACGTCGCGCAGGCACTCGCGGTAGGTCTCGAGGATGATCGGGAAGTCGGGGTAGCGGCGGGCCACCTCCAGCAGCGACTGCGACTTCAGCCGCTGCTGCCACAGCGGCGTGCGCTTGCCGGGATAGGCGCGCGGGATGAGCAGCGCGCGGCCGGCGTTCTCGCGAAAGCGCGCGCCGAAGAGCGCACTGGAGGCGAGCTCAGCCACGACGGCGTCCTCGAGCTCGTCGGGCTCGACCATGACGAGCTCGGCGCCCGGTGGCTCGTCGGCGTCGGGCAGATGGACGATGATCCCGTCGTCGGACCAGATGGCGTCGGACTCCAGGCCGAAGCGCTCGCGGATGCGGCGGCTCAGCGCGAGGCCCCAGGCGGCGTGGACGCGCCCGCCGTAGGGCGACAGGACGCATAGGCGCCAGTCTCCGATCTCGTCGCGGAAGCGCTCGACGACGATCGTACGGTCGCTGGGCAGCACCCGCGTGGCCGCCTGCTGCTCGTGCAGGAAGTCGAGCAGGTTGCGGGCGGCGAAGGCGTCGAGGTCGTAGTCGGCCTGCAGCGTCTGGGCATCCTGCTCGACGGCCCAGCGGCTGAAGGCGCCGATCGCCTCGCCGAGCTCCTTCGGCCGCCCGACGCCGTCGCCCTTCCAGAAGGGCACCGCGCCCGGGGCGCCCGGCGCGGGCGTGACGATGACGCGGTCGCGGCCGATCTCCTCGATTCGCCAGGTGCTTGCACCGAGCAGGAATGTCTGGCCGGCGCGCGCCTCGTAGACCATCTCCTCGTCGAGCTCGCCGACGCGCCGCCCGTCGGGCAGCGTGACGCTGAAGAGGCCGCGATCGGGGATCGTGCCGGCGTTCGTCACCGCGAGCTGGCGGGCGCCCTTGCGCGGGCGGATCGTGCCGCCGACGCGGTCCCAGACGATCCGGGCGCGCAGCTCGCCGAACTCCTGCGACGGGTAGCGCCCGTCGAGCATGTCGAGGACGTTCTCCAGCAGCGGCCGCGAGAGCTCGGCGTAGGAATGGGTGCGCGTGACGAGCGCGTGCAGATCGTCGACGGAGACGGCGCCCGCATCCATGTCCACGGCGCTGGCCGCGATCGAGACGATCTGCTGGGCGAGGACGTCGAGCGCGTTGCGCGGCACGACGGTGGGCTCGATGCGCCCCTCGCGCATGAGCTTGCACACCACCGCGCACTCGAGCAGGTCGGCGCGGAACTTCGGGAAGATGCGGCCCTTGGAGACGTCGCCGACGTTGTGGCCGGCGCGGCCGATGCGCTGTAGCCCGCGCGCCACGGACTTCGGCGACTCGACCTGCAGGACGAGGTCGACCGCGCCCATGTCGATGCCGAGCTCGAGCGAGCTCGTCGCGACGAGGCAGGGCAGCTCGCCGGCCTTCAGCATCTCCTCGACGACCGTGCGCTCCTCGCGCGCGAGCGAGCCGTGGTGGGCGCGCGCGATGTCGCGCGGTGGCGCTCCCTCGGAGAGGTCGGCGTTCGCGAGCTCGTTGAGACGCAGCGCCAGGCGCTCGGCGCCGCGGCGGGCGTTGACGAAGACGATCGTCGAGCGGTGCTGCTCGACGAGCTTGAGGATCTCGGGGTAGATCGCCGGCCAGATCGAGCGGCGGGTGGCCTCGTTGCTCGTGCCGGTGAGCGGGTCGAGCGGGTCGATGGCCTCGGCCGCGACGTGTTGCTCCGGCTCGACCATCGACTCGACCGGGACATGGATCTGGAGGTCCAGCGGCTTGCGCACCCCGGCGTCGACGATCGTGCAGGTGCGGCGCGGGCCGACCATGAAGCGGCCGACCTCCTCGAGCGGGTTCTGCGTGGCCGACAGCCCGATCCGCTGCGGCTCGCGCCCGTCGCCCTGCAGCGCGGCGAGGCGCTCGAGCGTCAGCGCGAGGTGCGATCCGCGCTTCGTCGCGGCGACGGCATGGATCTCGTCGACGATGACCGCCTCGACGCCGGTGAGGATCTCGCGCGCCCCGCTGGAGAGCATGAGGTACAGCGACTCCGGCGTCGTGATGAGGATGTCCGGCGGGTGCCGGCGCATCGCCGCGCGGTCGCGCTGCGGTGTGTCGCCGGTGCGCACGCCGACGGTGAGGTCGGCGCCGATCCCGCGCAGCGGCGCGCGCAGGTTGCGGTCGATGTCGTAGGCCAGCGCCTTCAGCGGCGAGACGTAGACGAGGCGCGTTGTGTTCCCAATGCGGGACGCCCGGGCGAGCCGGTCCAGCGCCCAGAGGAACGCGGCGAGCGTCTTGCCGGACCCGGTCGGCGCGGAGATGAGCGTGTGCTCGCCGGTCGCGATCGCGGGCCAGGCCTGCGCCTGGACCTCGGTCGGGCCCTCGAACGCCGCGCCGAACCAGTCGCGGACCGCGGGCGTGAACTGCGAGAGGGGCACGTTGTCAAGGCTACCTACGCCCTCGCATAGGTCGTGTCGGTCGGACTCGGTTGCCGCGGCCGTCAGCATGCTCGGTTGGTAGCCTGCGCTGCGCGTTAACACCCGATGCCTCGCCAACTATCTGAAACTGACCGCGCGGTTCTCGCCGCCCTCTGCCGCGAATACATCGAAGGAAGGCGCGTTGCCGCTCCGGCTACGCCCGACGAGATACTCGTCGAACTTCGCGCGAGAGGCATCGACCTCGACGTGGATGCACTGCGCGCTCGTCTGCGCCACCTGTGCGCCGAGTACGGGGTCGAGGAGGATCGCCCGGACGTCATGCGCGCGGAGCTCGTCAAGCGCTTGGACGAAGACGGCTGGGTCGAACAATGGTCACGTGCTCAGCACGAGTCCCATCACAATCCGTTCGAACGCTTGCAGGAGTCCACCCACAGGCTCCTCGAGCACATACAGGCACGAGGGATGATCGCAGGAATCGGTGTGATCGCGGCCGTGGCGGTCGTCGCAATCGTCGTCTTCTGGTCGAACGACGACTCCCCCGGTCCGGAGCCGAACGCGAACCGGTACGTCATCGACCCGGATGAGATGACAAACGCTCACGGCGTCGTCAAGTACTGCACCGGCACGGACATCGCTGGCCAGCAGCGGGCTGACGTTGACGCATTCAACAGGCTCTACAAACCTAAAGGCTTGGAGATGGAACTCGTTGAACTCCACCGGAACGCCGACCAAGAACTCGAGAAATTTACAAGGTATCAGCGCACGGGCGAGAACGCATGCGACGTGCTGTACTCCGACGTGATCTGGACCGCGTACCTTGTGCGCAATGGTTGGCTCTTCGACCTGTCGCGCTACTTCAAAGAGCGTCGTCAGGGTGATTTCGTCCCTACGATGCTCGAGGCGGCGACCATCGGCGAGAAGACGTGGGGCATCCCCAAACAGGCTGATGCCGGCCTGCTCTTCTATCGCAGAGACCGCGTCGGGCAAGCACCCACGACCTGGCAGGCGCTGTATGAGCAAGCGCGGACCGGAAGGCTTCGCTACCAAGGACTGGACTACGAGGGGTTGACCGTCAACTTTCTGGAGATCGCCCTTGCAGCAGGTGCCGAGGACATCGTCACGCCCGAGGGGAAGGCGAACATCAATCAGAAGCCCGCGCGGGAGGCGTTGCAGTTCATGGTCGACGGCGTACGGCACGCTGCTCCCTACCAGGTGGTCGTTCAGAGCGAGGACGAAAACACCGCGGCGTTTGCAAAAGGGCGAGCCGATTTCATGCGCAACTGGCTCCCGTACGCGAAGAAAGTGCTCGATCTCAACCCACGCCTCGCAGGCAAGGTCGCCATCACGCGGCTGCCAAGCTGGAGCGGCGGCGGGCGCGGCAGCATCCTGGGCGGCCACATTCTCGTGATCCCCAGGCTTTCCGAGAACCGCGGAGCGGCGCTGAAGGCGGTCGACTTCCTCTCGTCGAGGAAGATCGTGAAACGAGACGCGACCAGGTTTCTGCTCCCGCCGGCGCTCAGCGAACTGTGGAAGGATCCCGACGTTCAGCGAGTGATGCCGAGCGTTCTCAAAGATGCGGTCTTCAACGCCACGTTGCGGCCCCGGGTTTCCAATTATCAGGATGTCTCGAGGGCCATCTACACGAACGTCAACAATGCCCTGAGGGGCGATGTGGAACCAGAGGAGGCGCTTGACTTGGCCAACGACCAGATGAATCAAGCGCTCGAGGCTTCGTCACCACCCTGAGCATCGGAGGTGGACGGCGGGCCCTCACCGCCGATCAGGTGGACGATCGTCGGACCGCAGCCTTGACGGCTTTGGCGACCTTGTCGAACAAGATCTCCTGCTCCAAGTCATTCATCGCCAAGAGCGGCGTCTTGGGATCGTTCAAGGCGTGAAAGCGACGCAGCGATGGGGTCTCCAGAAAGCCGCTGGGGCCCACGATGACGGGCAGAATCGCGGTGCCGTTCGTCTCGGCCGCCCGCAGCAGCGGTGGCAACTCGTTCTCGACGACGAACTCGGAGGCCAGGAAGTCGGCGCTCACCAGCAGCACAGCCGGCGCTCTCGAGCGCCTGCTCGATCTCCGACTTCCAGTCGTCGCCAGGGCGAAGCCTCGTGTCGCTCCAGACGTCGATGACCCCCTCGTTCTGCAACGGCCTCAGGTGGACCAGCATTCGGCTGAGCCAACGCTCGTCCCTGTGGCTGTAGCTGACGAAGACGCGGTTGCGATTGCCGCCGAATGTGGCCTTGACATAGAATGCGAGCTGTGGATCGTCGAACGTGAGGCGCGCGGCCTCGTGGTCGTACAGGATGTGCCGCTCGTACGCGGGGAAGGCGGCTTGCACCTGCGCGATGAAGTCCCCGCGGATGAAGCGCCGGATGCCCTCGGCGAGATCGGGACGGGTCGCGCTCAGCTGCGGCAGCGCGAGGCTACCCTCCGGCGAACGCGCGAGCTCCTGCAAGAGCCTGCGACCGATGTCTTCACCGCCCCCGCCGGCGGACTCGAATGCAACGATGAGGTCGCGGAACTTCGCGCCCATGGCCTGTAGGGCACGGGCGACGGCGGCGTCGACGTCGCTGCGAACCGGCGTGCGGCGGGGTTGCTTCTCGAAGATCTCTACCTGGGTGCACACCTCGTAGCAGAGGATCTGCGCGACGTGGAGACTGCCGCTTGCGGCGCGAACGAGGTCGTCCTTGTTGTCCAGCGCGATGTTCAGGGCCTGCTCGCCCTTTGCGATCATCGTGAGGATGGCCTCGTCCTTGACCTTGTCGAGCGTGAAGACGTCGACCCGACCGGCCAGGTCGAAGCTGTCCTCGATCAAGTGTTGTCCCGTGCCCGGAATGCCAACCAGGACGATGCGGAGGTCGTCGCGCTCGGCGTCTCCGAGGTATTTGACGTAGTTGCCCATCCGGTCGCGCAGTGCCGGCTCGAGACGGTGGAAGTCGTCGATTGCCACGGTGCCGCGGTGCCACGACGGGAGCGCATGTATGCGCTCGACGTCGTCGGGCTGGCGTGCGTTGAGGATCGTGACCCCTCGGAGGGCGGTGTCACCCTCGAGGTTCTTGAGCGCCTGGCGCAACGCGCTCGTCTTTCCGATCCCGGAGGGCCCCTCGATCACGATCCCGCGGCCGGGCTGCCGAAGGCTGAGGATGAGGCGGTCGAAGTCCTCTGGCTCCACGAACGTGACCGTGGGAATGCCGCTGCGCTTGAAGACGTCGTGCAGCTCGTGCGCCGGGACGGCCGGGGCCGGGGCTGCGGCGAGGGTGGGTATGGACGGCGACGAGAGCTGCGTGGGCGGGCTCTGCGGCAGCTCGCGCAGGCGGGTCATCGCGGTTACCTCGTCGAGGCCCACGAGGTCGATGAACGGGACGCCTGCCAGCGGGCCGTCGGGCGTGCACTCCCGGACTCGCACCGCGACGAGGGTGGGAGCGGCGCCCGTCGCCTGCATGCGAACCAACTCGGCCGCCGCGGGCTGATCCGCCAGCGCCGCGAGATAGCTCGGCGACAGGACGGCGATCGTTGTCTGCGTGGTCTGGCGGCGAAGCAGCACGGACGTGACGTCAGCCCCGGTCGTGACCTCTCCCCCATGCATCACGACGCGGTGGCCGGCGGCCTCGAGCCTCCACGCGAGCGAGTCTGCCAACGAGAAGTCGTCGGCGGTGTGGCTCATGAACAGGTCGATTCCCATGGTTGATTCCGTTCTCCGGGTCGCCGATGCATTGTCGCGCTTCATGTGTGGCCGCCAGGAACTCCTCCTCTTGCGCGGCCGCCCACGTCCCCCACGGGCGTGAACTGCGACAGCGGCATGGCGTTCAGGCTAGCTGCTGCACCCGGCTTGACGGCTGGCGCGGCACGGGCGTGTCAGCGGTCGCAGCGATCCTCTGGGATAAGGTGCAAAGCATGGCCCGGGTGCGCCTGCTCCGCTCGTTCTCGGTTGCGCTGGCGGTCGTCGGGCTGGCCGTGATCCCCGCCCATGCGACTCCGTCTGCGCCGTACCACCCGGAGACGCAGACCGCGACCGCCGCGGCCGCGTCGCCGGCTTGCGCGAGGACGAAGGCGATCGTCGAGCTGCGCCGAGCCGCTGCGGCACTGTATCGCGCGGCGGACGACCTGGTCGAGGCTCCCGGGGCCCTCATCCCGAACCTCCGGTGGCAGTTCACTCGCGGCCGGATGCGCGGCGCGATCCGCAAGGCGCACGCGCTCGGGCGGCACGCCGCGGCGAAGCTTTCGTGAGGTAGCGAGCGAGTGTCCTCGTACCCCGACTCCGGAGGCCGCTCGGCCGCGACCGCGTCTTCGACGCCTTCGAGCCGTTCGGGCGGTCGTTTGCGTCCACGGTCCCGCGCAGGCTCCTGATCTATCAAACGACGAATCCCTTCGGTCTCGGTAAGGAGGAGCTCGCGGCGCTGGTGGCGGCGGCGGACGACGAGGACGTCGCCAGGGTCTTAGCCCGGATCCGTGTACCCAGAGTTCGGAGGTGGTGCTGTTGGTGACCTGATCTGGACATAAGCTCGCATTCGCCTGCCGGGGTAGGTCCGGTCCGGGTTGAGCCATCCCGGGTCTGACGGAGACCTCCAAACCAGGATTTCGGTCCTGCAGAGAGGAACACCCCGTCATGCCCCGACCCAAGAAGTACCCTGACGAGCTACGCGAGCGTGC
>Ga0136631_10000412_pt1 | contig 13205 bp, 15 predicted proteins | sample AntDrymUQ6012206_2_FD_104655 | JGI IMG/M metagenome (GOLD analysis project Ga0136631, IMG submission 104655) | Polar desert sand microbial communities from Dry Valleys, Antarctica - metaG UQ601 (22.06) | ecosystem: Environmental > Terrestrial > Soil > Desert | place: Antarctica: Dry Valley... | reverse complement strand
GCGCTGCGAGGCGATCGCCAACGCGCAGCTCGGCGCCGAGCCGATCCGCGTCTTCGCCGCCCCACTTGGCGAGCTCGGCCGCAGCTCGGCGGCCGGCGGCGCCGTGATCGTCGCCGGCACGACGGCCGACATCCGCCAAACGCTGAGCCGGGCGCGCCGGCTCGTGCTGCTCTGCGCGCTGGCGGCGGCAGCGCTCGCGGCGCTGCTCGCGACGCTGCTGACCCGTCGCGCGCTGCGGCCGCTGCGGCGGCTCTCCTCCGGCGCGCGGGCGATCGCAACAACCGCCGACGCCTCCGAGCGCCTGCCGCTGCCCGCAACGCGGGACGAGGTCGGCGAGCTCGCCACGACGCTGAACGCGATGCTCGCCTCGCTCGAGCGTGCGCGCCGGAACGAGCAGCGCTTCGTCGCCGACGCCTCGCACGAGCTGCGCACACCGCTCACCGCGCTGCGCGGCAACGCCGCCTACGTCGCCCGCCACGGAGCCGACCCGGCCGCGCTGGCCGACATCGAGGCCGCCGCGACGCGCCTCGCGACCCTGCTCGACGACCTGCTCGCCCTTGCCCGCGAGGATGCCGCCGCGCCGGCACGCGGCGAGCAGGTCGACCTGCCTGCGCTCGTGCGCAGCGTCGCCGCGGCCGACGCGAACACCCAGGTCGTCATCGAGCCGGGGGCCGAGACGACGACGGTCCGTGGCGAGCCGCTCGCGCTCGAGCGCGCGGTCGGCAACCTCCTGCGCAACGCCCGTGAGCACGGACCGGCCGCGGGCCGGATCACCGTCACGGTCGCCGCAGCGGGCGCAGATCGCGCGCGCATCAGCGTCGAGGACGAGGGCCCGGGCCTGAGCGACGACGACGTCGTGCACGCCTTCGAGCGCTTCTGGCGCAGCCCGCAGGCGCGCGGCACGGGCTCAGGACTGGGACTGGCGATCGTCCGTTCGATCGCCGAGCGCCACGGCGGATCTGTCAGCGTGAGCGGTGCATGCTTCACAATCGAGCTTCCCGCCCTCAGAGATCTCTCAAGGTCCCGCCCTACAACTCCGTCATCACCGCTGCCCGCTGACGAAGGAAGCACGCCATGAGACGACTGCGCCACGCATCCACCCGCCGCCTGACCGCGATCGTCGCGGCCACAGTCGCACTCGTGCTGACAGCCGGTATCGCGCAGGCCGCGCTGACGGGCTCCAGCCCGGTCCCGGCCCCGAAGCAGCTGGCAAACGCGATCCTCGATGCATTCAACGCGCCCGAGCCCGAGGGCATCACCGCGCGGATCCACTTCACGAACAACCTGCTGGCCTCCGGCTCGCTGCCGGGCCAGGGGACCTCGCCGCTGGTCGCCGGCGCCGACGGGCGCCTGTGGATCACCAAGGACGGCCGCTTCCGCCTCGAGCTGCAGTCCGACGCCGGCGACGCGCAGATCGTCTCTGACGGCAAGCGCGTGACCGTCTATGACAGCACGTCGAACACCGTGTACCGGGCGAAGCTGCCCGATGAGGCCCGCCGGGCAGCCAAGCCTGAGAAGCACGAGAAGCTGACGCTCGACAAGATCCAGAAGACGCTGGACAGCCTGGCGAAGTACTGGACGGTGTCCGGCGCCGAACCGACCTCGACCGCCAGCCAGCCGACCTACACGGTGCGGATCTCACCCAAGGACGACGGCGGACTGCTCGGCGCGGCAGAGCTCGCCTGGGACGCCGTGCGCGGAGCTCCGCTGCGCGCCGCCGTCTACGCGCAGGGTCAGGACAACCCGGTCCTCGAGCTCGAGGCCGACGAGATCTCCTACGCCGCGGTCGCGGACTCCGACATCAACGCGGCCCCGCCGGCCGGCGCCAAGGTCACCGACCTCAGTCCGAAGGCCAGTGCCGAGCATTCGCGCGACCGCGACGGCAAGAAGGGCAAGCATGCGGAGGTGACGGGCGTCGAGGCCGTCCAGCGCGAGCTCGACTTCAAGCTCGCCGCACCCGCCGAGCTTGCCGGGCTGCCGCGCAAGGAGGTCCGTCTCGTCGATGTCGACGGCCAGAAGGGCGCGCTCAGCGTCTACGGCGAGGGCCTGGGGGCGATCGGCGTGTTCCAGCACAAGGCCGAGAAGGCTGCCGACGACGAGCGCAAGCAGGACGAAGGAGCCCTTCGCCTGCCGGAGATCAACATCGACGGCGCGACGGGCAGCGAGCTCGCGACCGCGCTCGGCACCGTGGTGACCTTCGAGCGCGATGGGATCTCCTACGTCGTCGCCGGCTCGGTGCCGCCGGTGGCGGCGGAGAACGCGGCCCGAGGGCTGCGGTGAGCGAAGCTGACCAGCCCGCGATCGAGGCCCGCGGGTTGGTCAAGCGCTACGGCCGCATCACCGCGGTCGACGAGGTCGACCTGACCGTCAGCCCCGGCGACGTGTACGGCTACCTCGGACCAAACGGCGCCGGAAAGACGACGACGCTGCGGATGGCGCTCGGGCTGATCCGGCCAGACGCGGGAAGCGTGAAGCTGTTCGGCCGCGATCCCCTCCTCGAGGGGATCCGCGCGCTGGAGGGCGTCGCCGGATTCGTCGAGGCGCCGCGCTTCTACCCCTACCTCAACGGCCGCTGCAACCTCGAGCTCGTCGCGGCGCTCGACGGCGACGGCGCAGCCACGCGGATCGACGAGGCGCTCGACATCGTCGAGCTCTCCGACCGGGCGCGCGACCGCGTCGGCGGCTATTCGCACGGCATGCGCCAGCGACTGGGCATCGCCGGCGCGCTGCTACGCGACCCGAAGCTGCTGATCCTCGACGAGCCCGCCACGGGCCTGGACCCGGCGGGCATGCGCGACATGCGACTCCTCATCCGCCGCCTCGCCGACGAGGGGATGACCGTGCTGCTCTCCTCGCACCTCATGGCCGAGGTCGAGGAGCTGTGCGACCGCGTCGTGATCCTTGGCCGGGGCCGGGTGCGCTACGAGGGCTCGCTCGACGAGCTGATCGCCACGACAGGTGGCCGCTACGAGCTGCGCACGACAGACGACGACCGAGCCGCGCAGATCGCAACGGTCCAGCCGGGCATCGGCGACGTGACCCGCGCCGGCGCCCGCGGACTGACCTTCACCGCCGACGAGCCCGCGGCAACGGCGCTGTCGGTCGCGCTCGGCGAGGCCGGTGTAGGGATCGCGGCGCTCGTGCCGCGCACGGCCACGCTCGAGGAGCTGTTCCTGCGGATGACCGAAGACGACGCGGGACTCCGCGACGGCGGCTTGCGCGCGGCGCTTGCCGAGCAGCCGGTCGAGGTGCGCGCATGAGCGCCGGGGCCGGCGCCGTCTCCGCTCCGCGCGTTGCGCGCCCTTCGAGGGAGCGTCCCAGCGTGGTCACCGTCTACCGCTGGGAGCTGCGCAAGCTGCGCGCTCAGAAGCGCACGTACCTCGGCCTCGGCGCCGCCGCGCTGGTGCCGATGATCTTCGTCATCGCCCTGCTTTCCAGCAGCGGCGGCCCGGACGAGGTCCCGTTCGGCAACCTCGTCCGCGAGACCGGCCTTGCGGTTCCGCTCGTCGGCCTGCTGTTCAGCTCCGTCTGGCTGTTTCCGCTCATCACCGCGCTCGTGGCCGGCGACATCGTCGCGGCGGAGGACAACCACGGGACGCTCAAGACGATCCTCACGCGCTCCACCGAGCGCTGGCAGATCTTCGTCGCCAAGCTGCTCGCCGCGTTGAGCTACACGTTCGTCGCGCTCGTGATCTTCGTCGCCGTCGGGCTTCTTGCGGGCTGCGCGTTCTGGGGCTTCGACCCGCTCACCTCGCTGTCGGGCACCCCGATCAGCCCAGGCCGCGGGATGGCGCTGATCGCGGCCAGCACGCTCGCCTACTTCGTCCCGATGATGGCGATCACGGCGGTCGCCTTCCTGCTGTCGACGGTCACGCACAACTCCGCGGCGGCCGTCGTGGGCACGCTCATCCTGTCGTTCGTCATGCAGCTGCTGGCGATCATGTCAGGGCTGGACTGGATGCGGCCCTACCTGCTCTCCGAGCAGTTCGATGCCTGGCAGGGACTGCTGCGCGATCCGGTCGACTGGACGCCGATCGGCCACGCGGTGTGGGTGTCGGCCCTGTACGCGGTGCCGGCGGTGGCGTGGGCGTTCGTCTCCTTCGTGCGCCGCGACGTGGCCGGCTGACGCGCCGGCGGCGGACCTGCCGCGCCTGATGGGCAGTCCGGGTTGCGAGCAGCGAGTGGAGCAGGTGTAGTGCGTACATGACACTGAGCTACGCGCAGGCCAACCCGCTGCAGAAGGGGCTGCGGCGCCTCAGCTCGAGCGGGCCGGGATCTTGGCTGTTCGCGCGCGTCATGCACCGCATCGACAAGCCGGTCTTCAACCTCACGCGCGGCCGCCACACGTTCTCCAGCCTGCTCGCCGGCCTCCCGGTCGTGATGCTCACGACGACCGGCGCCCGCAGCGGCGTTCCGCGCAGCGTCCCGGTGCTGGGTCTACCGACCAGCGAGGGACTCGTCGTGATCGCGTCGAACTTCGGTCAGGCGCGCCATCCGGCCTGGTATCACAACCTGCGCGCCGATCCACGCGCGACCGTCGCCGTGAGCGGCGCGTCGCACGGCGTCCGCGCGGTCGAGGCGACCGGCGAGCGCCGCGCCCGGATCTGGCTCGAGGGGCTGAAGATCTATCCGGGCATGTCGCAGTACGAGCGCCGCGCGCCGCAGCGCGACATCGCGGTGTTCGTGCTCGAGCCGGTCGGTTGATGGCGGCCTCAGCGTGAGGCGACGACGCGCGCCGCCAGCACGATGTACTTCACGCCGCGCGTCTCCACGCTCGCCGCATTGCTGACGTTGCCCTCGACCGTGTCGAGCATGCCGTCGCGCGGTCGCCCGCGGGCGATCGCCATATGCGACGCGAGCACCCTCGGGCGGAACTTGTAGAAGACGATGTCGCCGCGCCCGATCTGCGACGGCGCGATGCGCTTCAGGCCGCGCCGTCCGGCGACCGCGTCGAGGTAGGAGCGGTGCGGGTCGATCAGCCGCGCGGACAGCCGCACGCCCGCCTGCAGGAACGCCTGGTGCACGAACGCGCCGCACCACACGCGGCAGGGCGGCACCTTCAGGCCCATCGCCCGCTCCCAGCGATTGATCTTGCGCGAGCAGTTCGACGTGCCGATCTCGCGCGTGCCCACCTGGCTGATCGCCCACGTGACGGCAGATTCGCGGGTGGCGCTCGTGGCCGTGGCGCCGTGGGCGCTGGGGAGCAGCGCAGCGAGGGTTGCGGCGAGCGCCAGGGCGAGCGTCAGCGGGGTGGTCCGTCGCGTCATGAGATCCATGATGACTTGTGGCTCGGCCGCTGGCGCTGATGGCGCGAGTTTGCTGCTCGGGCAGCGCCCGACGTCGGGGCCGGCGGCTGCGTCGGTGCGGGGCGACGCACTAGCCTTGCTGCGTGACCAGCAAGCCGCGCGTCATGAGCAGATCGGTCCGGTGGATAGCTCCGAGGTTGTGAGACAGGTCGATGAAGCGGGACTGCGCCTGGTGCGCTTCCTGTGGTGTGGCAACGACGGTACCGTGCGCGCGAAGGCGTCCGCGCGGCAGGGACTGCAGGCGCACATGCAAAGCGGGATCGGCGTGACCGTCGCCATGAACGCGATGAACGGCCTCGATCAGCTCCAGCCGGTGGCAGGGATGGGGCCCGTCGGAGAGACCGCCTCGTGCCCGACCCCGAGACGTTTCGCGTGCTGCCCTACGCCCCGCGGACGGGCGCGATGCTCGTCGACCAGCGCGCGCTGAGCGGCGAGCCCGCGCCCGTCGACCAGCGGGCGTTCCTGCGGCGGATGACCGACAGGCTCGTCGAGCGCGGTCGGCGACTGCAGGTCGCCTTCGAGAACGAGTTCGCCCTCGCGGTGACCGCCGACGGCTCCTACCTGCCGATCGACTCGAGCCTGTGCTTCTCCACGATCGGCATGACCGCCGCGCAGGACTACGCCGACGCTCTGGTCGGAGCGCTTGACGCGCAGGGCATCGCGCTCGAGCAGTACTACGCCGAGCTCGGTCACGGCCAGCAGGAGATCTCGACCGCTCACCGGCCCGCGCTGCAGGCGGCCGACGAGCAGCTGCTCGTCCGCGAGACGATCCGGGGCGTCGCCGCCGCGCACGGCCTGGTCGCGTCGCTGGCGCCCAAGCCGTGGCCTGACGGCGCCGGCAACGGCTGTCACATCCACTGCTCGCTGTGGGATGGCGAGCGCAACAGCTTCTACGACGCCTCCGCGGCGGACCGTTTGTCCTCCGAGGGCCGCGCCTTCCTCGCGGGCGTGCTCGAGCACCTCCCGGGCTTGTGCGGGCTGACCGCACCGAGCTTCAACTCCTACCATCGCATCGTCCCCCAGTACTGGGCCGGCGCGTTCACCTGCTGGGGGCACGACAACCGCGAGGCTCCGCTGCGCCTGCCGTCGGTCTTTCAGGGCATGGAGGAGGCCTCCACGAACCTCGAGCTCAAGGCGGCCGATGCCAGCTGCAACCCCTACCTCGCCCTCGGCGGGCTGATCGCGGCGGGGCTCGACGGGCTCGAGCGGAGCCTTGAGCCGCCCGCCCCCGTCGAGGTCGATCCGGCGACGATTCCAGAGCAGAAGCGCGAGCGCACCGGCATCCGCCGCCTCCCCGCCACGCAACGTGAGAGCCTGGATGCGCTCGAAGCCGACGCGGTGCTCACCGACGCGCTCGGACCTGTCCTGGCGCAGTCGTATCTGGCGGTCCGCAGCTCGGAATGGGAGGCCTACTCGGCCGAGGACGCAGCGTTTGAGCAGCGGGGGCACTTCCTGAAGTACTGACGCCGAGACCCCAGGCGGCGATGCGGCGCTCACCACGACGATCACGCCGTGGGCGCCCGACGCCCCCGTCGTCCCGCTGCTGCCCGACGAGCTGCGCATGTTCCCGGGTCCGAGCTACGCCTTTCCCTCGGGGACGCCGCTGCTCTCCGGACAGGTCCTCGACTCAAACGGCGACCCCGCCCCGCGAGCCCACGTGTGGGCAACGGAGACGGTCCTGAACACGCTGCTCATCGAAGAGGTGCGCGGCGATGACGACGGGGCGGTTCCGACTGCCCGTGCGTTGGTCGTCCGGCACCACGAACGTCCATGCCAGCCACGGCTCGGAGGCCCGGGCGATCGAGGTCAAGCTGCCCGACGCCCTGGCCTTGACCCATCAGATCACGCTGACCTGACCAGGAGCACGCCCATGCCCGAGTACCTGAGCCCCGGCGTTTACGTCGAAGAGATCGACGCCGGACCAAGCCGATCGCACCCGTCGCGACGAGTACCGTCGGGGCCGTGGGCGTCACGCGACGCGGACCCACGACACCCACCCTGGTAGGTCCGTGAGCCTCCTCCGTTCGACGCTCGAGCTCAGATACGCGCGCGGATCGGCTCGAGCTCCTGAACGCCGCGGCCGAGCACATCGCCGCGGTCCGCGACGGCGACATCCTCACCGCTCGACAGTTCCGCGACCGAATGAGCACGTCGGGCGGCGGTCACGTCTCCCAGATCGGTGACTTGGCCTCGGCGCCGGCGAACCCGCGCGCCCATACGCCTCGTCCGTGTCCGGAGACGTTCTGTATCCCCGAGAAGCACCACTGGCGTGAGCGCGCTGCGATCGTCGTTGTCCCGCAGTCGATGCCGCTGAGGCGGGCTCCGCCAAGAAGGGACTCCGTCCTGCCGCGGAGCGTGCGCTCCTCCGGACCATCGTTCACGATCGCCAGCAGGCTTTGCACATCAGCGCCGGTCCGGGTCGGCCTCACGATCACGCACGCTTGGAACCTCACGCCGCCGCCAAGCTGCGTGTAGTCGCCGCAGTGATATCCGGGGTCCGGTGTGAGTGGCGGCTGCCAGCCCGTCGCGCCTGGAGGGACAGGGGAATCGATGAGTTCTGAGGTGTCGGCGGCGAATGAGCAGCCGGAATCGTTTAGGTCGGTCTTGCCGTCTTGGTCGTTGTCACGGGCGGTCAGCGCAGATCGCATGGGTTGCTGAGGCGTCCTGCCACGGCGACCAGACGACAAGCAGAGCACCCACTGCCAGGCTCGCAAGAACAGCTACCGGGATGGCCCGGTGACCGCGCAGCCGCCGCGTCCACGGGAACCGGGGAGGAGGCGAGGGCGGACGACGGGGAGGAGACGCAGCAGACGCTGGCTCGTCCGCTTGCGCGGGCGTTGAGAGCAGCCCGCTCTGGAGGATTCGCTCAGCGAGTCGCGCACGCTTCTGGTTGTGGGAGAACTGCCCCAGCCCGAACTTCTCATACAGCGCGCGCAGGTGGGCTTTGACCGTGTCCTCTGCCAAGAAGACCGCGTTGGCGACCTCCCGGTTGGTGGCTGGGGTCGGGCTGTCCTCTTGGCGCAATGGGCGACAGAGGACACACGACGCGTCGTTCCGCCTCCGTGAGGCGAGGAAGCTGCAGCTTCGCGTAGACGCTGCGCAGGCCGGCCTTGACCGCTTCCTGAGTCAGGGCGAGCTCATCCGCGATCTGAGCGTCGTCGTACGGGCCGTCCTGCGTGATGACGTCGCGGTGCAACAACACGAGGATGCTGCGCTCAGTGGCATTCAGGTCCAACGCAGGCTCGTTGTCAGCCGGGCTCGTCTCGTCCCTCCCCCGACACCGAGATGGGCAAAGACGTGCGCGATGCTCGCTGCCATGCCATCTGGCGCACAGTCTACGGTCGGCGTGCAATCTGGGACATATCCCGTTGACATCGTCGAGCGTGGTCGGCCGGCGCGCGTCACCCTCAGGCTGCAGGCTCTCTGTGGCAGCAAAAGCCGGCCTGTGCGCGGATCTGATTGACGGCAAGCCCTACGGCACCACCCCTGGGTGGTGGCAAGTCTCCACCCGGGTGGCTCTTGTCCGATCACCCAGCGACCGCCATAACCCGACGTGTCCGCACCCTGATCAAGAGCAGTCAGAGCGCAGGACAGCTGAAGCACCTGAACGCGTGGTCGATCCGCCTGCGACTCCCGACTTGACCGACTCGGCGGCCAGTCGCCCCGCACAACCATCACTCCACTACCCCAGAGGCCAAATGACGCAGAACATCAAAAGGAGGATCAGATGATCCACACGACCAAGCGAGGCGTTCAGATCAAGCGCAGGTTGCGATTGGCAGTAACCGCCGCGGCTGTCATGGCAGGGCTCGTCGCGCCGGGCACAGCGCTCGCTGCGCCTATGAAGAACGACATCGCTTTCAACGTACGCTCGAGCGGAGATTGGACATTGGAACCCCGCACCACGCCGCGGCACAAGGAGGACATTGGCCCTATCGTCCTGAAGCCAGACGATGTCCCCCGCGGGGGCCTGTTGGTCAGGCTGATCGACTGGAGGACCGGGAGGCCCTTTGGGAGTCAGCAGTTCTTTGCCGAGAACGTGAGCTATCCCGACGGAAAGATCTTGGCCCTCCGGGAGCCCCGCGGGCGCTGGTTCAGGGTGGAGGCAAAGCGGTCGGGGCCTGGCGTGGACGTCTCGTGGAGCGCCCGGCAGAGTTACGGTTGGTTGTTCTACTGACTCTGACTGACGCACGATATGGTTCGGCCGCGCCGCCAGGCGTGATACTGAGCAGGCGCTGTGCGACAAACTCGACGCCTGGGTGACCCGCGAGCCTGGATTGTGAGCATCAACGACCCGCATGTCTTCCTGCTCAGGACCTATCCGCGCCCCGGCGACGCCGGGGCGCGGGCAGGGACTGCACGGTCGACGTGCAGGTGGTTGACCAGGCCGGCACGGAGTCCGCTTCCGCTACGCGTTCGTCAGCTAGAAAGAGCGACGGGGCGCCCCGAGCCGCAGACCCTCACGAGCGCTGCAGAAGGTCGTGTCGAGGCTGCCCGGTCGCGTGTTTCGGGCGGCAGGCCATCTGGTGGATATCTGCCGCACCCACAAGCAACGCTACATCGTGCAGCAGTGCCTTGTGGGACAGCTGCCGTCTCGCGGCAGACCACAAGACCCTTAGTGCCGCGACTCTCGATGAGACTTTCGCTTGTCGACGAAGGGAGCGCTCTCGTGCACGCCTGCTTCTGGACGGACGGAGCACTCTGAGCAGAGTTCCGCCTGGCGCGCGTTTGGAGCAGCGACCGGCGGTTGTCGCCATCTACGGGGCGATGCCGAGGGCCGATGCTCAGGACCAGGCCGAACGCACCCAGCGGCGGCCCGCGTGGCTGACAAATCCTGAACGTGAATTCAAGTAGGCGGAGCGGCGCCAACAATGCAGGCGACACCGGCGTGGTCACTGAGACGACCGTGCTCGTCGTGGCCCGACCAGCCAACGGCGTCGTCCGCGCTGAGATCGTCGGTTCCAGCGATATGGTCGATCAACAGGCCGAGCGAGGTCTCGCCCCGCGTCCACACCGTCATCCCCGCCAATGCCGCGTCCAAGGACGCCGCAACCTTCCGTGGTTGGCGCGTTCGCGGGATCCGCTGGTTGTAATCGCCCGCGATGATGCACGGGCCGGCACCAAGGTCGCGCCGAAACGCGGCGAGTCGCGTGCAGCACTCGAGGTGTTCGTCCCATCCCGCCGCGTCGCGTCGTCCGGTGCGCGCGTGCGCGTCGCGCCATGGAAATGCAGACTGCGATTACTTCCACGGGGCCAGCTTTCGTATCGGTGACGCCTGCGACGACTCGGCCCTTGCCGGCGCCCTCGTCCATGCGCCTGACGTCCCGCCAGGGATGTCGTGACCACGCCAGCGTCTTGCGGCGTCCGGGAACCGTCGTGTAGCCCCAGTCGTCCCCCGCGTGGATCACGTGATCCTCATCGGGCAGCAGCCCGCCATAGCCCTCCGTGACGACCAGGATGTCTGCGTCAAGGCCGCGGAGCAGTGCGGTGACGCGGTCACCTCGTTTAGAACCCGGAGTTGCCCATCCGACGTTCCAAGTTGCTACCCGTGCCCCTGTCGCCGTGCGCGGCGCTCCAGGCATCCTTGCAAGTTGCATACAGGCAGTCTCCCGCATGCTCTAACGACCAGCGGCCACCCCGCGACCGCAACCCGCTCGGCACGGGCACGCCGCTGGGGGCCGGTGCGCCGTTGAGCTCCGCCTTTGCGTGAGATCCAGAACTCTCCGGCGTCGCGCGGAGCGCTCCTGGCACGCGGTTGCGCACTCTGCCGCACCGCGCCCGGCTGCTCAGTTGCGTGGTGGCTGTTGCGTAACTCGGGGGTCTGTCCGAGGCGCTGAAGAGGATCTGCGGTATGGGTCCGAACTTCTTGGAATGCGATCGCGAGCAGGTGTTGTTGTTGCCGCCGAGCTTGCGTGAGTGGTTGCCTGCTGGGCACCTGGCGTGGTTTGTCATCGACGCTGTCGATCAGATGGATTTGACCGCGTTCTACACGGCATATCGTCGCGATGGTCGGGAGCGCGCGGCGCACGAGCCGTCGATGATGGTCGCGCTGTTGCTCTACAGCTACGCGCGCGGGGAGCGTTCGTCGCGGCGCATCGAGCGTCGCTGCGTAGAGGACATCGCGACGCGCGTGATCTGCGCTAACTGCGCTCCCGATCACACGACGATCGCGCGCTTTCGCCAGCCGGAGCCTGTCAAGCTCGATGAGACGCTTTGTGGTCGTATTTAGTGAGCGACCTTCTTCGTGTCGGGCTTGTTGATCCAGGCAGCGGTTGGTAGCGCGGGCGGAGCCGGTGGCTTGCGCACGAACCGTTCGGGGGTACGCGCGTAGGCCGCTTCGAGCACGCGGCCGCGGGCGGCGTACAGCGCGCTGGCGTGGCCGTGGTGGATGGCGGCTGGCGTCATCAGCCCGATCCCCGAGTGGCGGTGCTGGTGGTTGTACCAGTCGAAGAACCGGCGACAGTGCGCGCGGGCGTGCTCGATGTCATCGAAGCGCTCGGGGAACTCGGGGCGGTACTTCAGCGTCTTGAAGTTCGCCTCCGAGTACGGGTTGTCGCTGGAGGTGTAGGGCCGGCTGTGCGTCTTGGTGACGCCAAGATCGGCGAGCAGGAACGCGACCGGCTTGCCGCGCATCGGCCCGCCGCGATCGGCGTGTACGGTCAGCACGTCGCGGCCGATCTGCTGTTGGTCGGTGGCCTGCTCGATCAGCGCCTTGGCGAGCTGGCCGTTCTCGCGGTGCTGGACCGTCCAGCCGACGACGTAGCGGCTGAACACGTCGAGGATCACGTAGAGATAGAAGTACGTCCACTTCGCCGGGCCCTTCAGCTTTGAGATGTCCCAGCTCCACAGCTCATTCGGGCGCTCGGCGAGCAGCTCGGGCTTGGCGTAGGCGGGATGGGTGAGCTGGTCGCGCCGCTCTCTGACGCCGCCGTGCTTGGCCACCAGCAGCCGATACATCGTCCGCACCGACGCGAGGTACTGGCCCTCGTCGAGCAACGTGGCATACACCTGCTCCGGCGCGCTGTCGACGAAGCGCTGCGAGTGCAGCAGGTCCAGCACCGCGTCGCGCTCGGGGTCCGACAGCGCCCTGGCGGGCGCTGGGCGTGGCCGCGACAGCTTGGGCTGCGGCGGCCAGCGACGACGGTAGATCGTCGCCGGCGACGCGCCCAGCACACGGCACGCGGGCCTGGTGCCGATGATCGGCGTGAGCTCTTCGACGGTCCGCTCGCTCATCGCTCGGTGCTCGCGTCCGCGCTCTCGGTTCCAAGCATCTGCTCCAACAGCGCTGAGACGTTTCCCTGGATCTCGATGACCTTCTTGGCCTTCTGAAGCTCGACTTCCGCGCGCTCGGCGCGGCGCCGCAGCTCGGCGATCTCCCGGTCGCGACGGTCGGCCGGCTTGCGCCCACGCGACTTGCCCAGCTCCTTCAGCGCGCCGTCCTTGACCTGCTTGCGCCAGTACGTCAGATGCGACGTGTACAGCCCCTCACGGCGCAACAGCTCAGCGATCTCGCCAGGCTGCGTGCACGCGTCCGCTTTGGCCAGGATCTCCAGCTTGTACTTGGCGGTAAACGAGCGGCGCTTGGCCCGCTCGACCAGCTCCGGGTCAGGCACCCCCGCCCGTGCGGCGGGCCCGCCGGCCCCGAATCCCAGCTCGCCTACGGCTCGCTGGTCTTCGCGGCCGGCGACAGCATCAGCCACAGCCCCATTCGTGCTCGTCTCCAACATTCCGGCGTTCTCCGTTCTCGCCCTCAAGGTTCATTGATTCCTCGATGGTGAGCGTCTCGCCGGACGTTGACAGAGAGGGAGCGCCACGAGAGCGCGCTGGCCGAACTGTTCGGCGAGGTCCTTGCCCTTTGCGGCGAGGCAGGGCTGGTGCAGGTCGGCGTGATCGCAAGCG
>Ga0136631_10000411_pt1 | contig 13211 bp, 11 predicted proteins | sample AntDrymUQ6012206_2_FD_104655 | JGI IMG/M metagenome (GOLD analysis project Ga0136631, IMG submission 104655) | Polar desert sand microbial communities from Dry Valleys, Antarctica - metaG UQ601 (22.06) | ecosystem: Environmental > Terrestrial > Soil > Desert | place: Antarctica: Dry Valley... | reverse complement strand
GAGCTGACGGACATGACCATCGCCTATCTCAGCACTCGCACGACGGCGATCGTCACCAACCATTTTCAAGCACCGCTGATCCGGTACGCACAATGACCGCCATATTTGCCGCTCCCCGTAATACGCCGACCTCTCTGACTATTTCTACGTCTGGCTTCGCCGAGCCCTGAGAGACATCCACCCCGATCTCTTGTCGACGCTGATGACTCCTAAACAAGAAGAGCTTGTCGCGACCCCCTATCGGCACGGTGGACGTAGGCAGGCGGAGGTGTTCTTCGAGGAGGGGCTCTTCGGCACGTTTGCGCGGATGCGCGACGCCCAGCACCCCAACTTCCCGCTCACGCTCTTCTACGCCTTCAAGCAAGCCGAGGCCCAAGCCAACGGCGCCGTTGCGTCGACGGGCTGGGACACGATGCTCACGGCGCTGCTTGATGCTGAGTTCACGATCACGGGCACATGGCCTATGCGCACCGAGCGCTCCGGTCGCTCAATCGCGATCGGCACTGCGGCGCTGGCGTCATCGATCGTCCTTGTCTGTCGGCCGCGCCCAGACGACGCGCCACTCGCGACACGCCGCGAGCTGGTCGGCGCGCTGCGTGGCGAGCTGCCCGACGCGCTACGGACGCTCCAGCAGGGCAACGTCGCGCCCGTAGACCTTGCGCAGGCGGCGATCGGGCCGGGCATGGCCGTCTTCTCGCGCTACACGAAGGTCATCGAGGCCGATGGCTCGGCGATGACCGTGCGGACGGCGCTCGGGCTCATCAACCAGGCGCTCGACGAGATCCTCGCCGAGCAGGAGGGCGACTTCGACGCCGACCCGCGCTTTGCGATCACCTGGTTCGAGCAGTACGGCATGGAGGAGGCCGACTTCGGCCAGGCCGACGTCCTCGCGCGAGCGAAGAACACCTCCGTGACCGGGATGGTCGAGGCGCAGGTGCTTGCGCAGCGCGGCTCGAAGGTGCGGCTGCTGCGCCGCGACGAGCTTCCCGTCGACTGGGACCCGGCGCTGGACGCGCGCATCGCCTCCTGGGAGGCCACGCACCATCTCGTACGGCGGCTGGAAACGGAGGGCGAGGCATCGACCGCCGACCTGCTGCGCCGGCTCGGCGGGGACTTCGGTGAACGTGCCAAGGAGCTTGCCTACCGCCTCTTCGCGATCTGCGACCGCAAGGGATGGGCGCCGGATGCCGTTGGTTATAACGCGCTCGTCGTCGCGTGGCCGGAGGTCGCGCGGCAGGTCGCCGGCACGCCCGAGGCCGAAGGCCAGCAGGCCCTGGAGCTCTAGGAGGACGCACGGATGGCACTCACGAACACCCAGCGCGTGCAGCGCGCGATGCAGCTGGCCTCCGACGGCGTCGGCCCGTTCGTCGACGCGCGCCTGACGCAGGCGCTCGGCGAAGACTGGCCAGCCACCATTTCGGCTGAGGGCCGCAAGGCGCCCGCCAACGCCAAGGCCGACCCGCACTTCCTGTTGACGGCGATGATCCGAAGCTGGCGCGACGGGGGCTTCGGGGACACGCTCGGACACGCCGGCCGCTCCTGGGTCTCCGAGCTGCTCGAGGCCCGCAATCGCTGGGCCCACAACGAGTCGTTCTCGACGGATCAGGCATATCGTGTGCTCGACACCGCGCAGCTGCTGCTCAACGCGGTCGGCGCGGGTGAGCTCGCGGCGGAGATCGATCCGCTGCGCCAGGAGCTGTTGCGCTCGCGCTTCGCCGAGGAGGAGCGGCAGCTACGGCGCCGCCGTGCGTCCGTCGCCGTCGAGGGCGCGCCGGAGGCCGGCCTGCGACCGTGGCGTGAGGTCGTCACGCCGCACGGCGACGTCGCTTCGGGGCGCTACCAGCAGGCCGAGTTCGCCGCCGATCTGCATCAGGTCTGGCGCGGGGACGCCTCCGACGAGTACGGAGACGCGCGGGAGTTCTTTCGCCGGACGTACCTCACCGAGGGACTGCGCAGCCTCGCGGTCAACACGGTCCGTCGCCTGCGCGCCGAGGGCGGGGATCCGATCGTCGCGCTGCAGACGAACTTCGGCGGCGGCAAGACCCACTCGCTCATCGCGCTGCTGCACCTCGCGGCCGGCCACGCGCCCGCGGACCTGCCGGGCGTCGAGGGCATGCTCGCCGAGGCGGAGCTGGGAGCGCCGCCCCGCGCGGCGACCGCGGTTCTCGTCGGTCACCGGCTCGAGCCCGCGACCGTCACGCGCAAGCCCGACGGAACCGACGTCCGCACCCTGTGGGGCGAGCTGGCCTGGCAGCTCGGCGGCGCAGACGGCCATGCGCTCGTCGCCGACGCCGATCGCGCCGGGACGAACCCTGGAGAGGCGCTCGTGCACCTCTTCCGGGCGCACACGCCATGCCTCGTCCTGATCGACGAGTGGATCGCGTACGCCCGCCAGCTCTACGGCCTGGACGGGCTGCCCGCCGGATCGTTCGACGCGCACTTCTCCTTCGCGCAGGCGCTGACCGACGCCGCGCGAGAGGTGCCGGGAGCGATGCTCGTCGTCTCGATCCCCCGCCTCCGACATCGAGGTCGGCGGGGAAGGTGGCCGCCAGGCGCTCGCACGGCTGGTAAACGTCGTCGGTCGCATGGAGGCCTCCTGGAAGCCGGCGACCGCGGACGAGGGCTTCGAGATCGTCCGCCGGCGGCTCTTCGAGCCGATCCAGCCCGACCTCGTGCGCGAGCGCGATGCCGTCGCCCATCGCTTCGCCGAGCTCTACCGCGCGCGGCGGGCCGAGTTCCCGCCCGAATGCGCCGAGGCCGAGTACGAGCGGCGGATCCTCGCGAGCTACCCGATCCACCCCGAGCTCTTCGACCGCCTGTACGGAGAGTGGTCGACGCTGGAGCGCTTCCAGCGCACCCGTGGCGTCCTGCGCCTGATGGCCTCGGTGATCTACGAGCTGTGGCGCCGCGACGACCGCAGCCTGCTCGTGATGCCGGGCACGCTGCCGATCGATGCCTCGCCGGTCGTCGCCGAGCTGACGAACTACCTCGACGAGGCGTGGACTCCGGTCATCGCCACCGATGTCGACGGTGAGAACGCCCTGCCGCTGCGCCTGGACAGCGAGAACCCGGCGTTCGGGCGCTACTCGGCCACGCGGCGGGTCGCCCGCACGATCTTCCTCGGCTCAGCACCGATCACCGAGTCAGCCAATCGCGGCATCGACGACCGCCGGGTCAAGCTCGGCTGCGTCCAGCCGGGCGAGGCGCCCGCGACGTTCGGCGACGCCCTGCGCCGGCTGGCCAACCAGGCGCTCTACCTCTCCACGGATGGCCGGCGGTCCTGGTACGGGCTGCAGCAGACCGTGACGCGCCTGGCCACCGACCGGGCCGCGACCTTCGGCGACGATCACGTCGACGAGGAGCTGCGGCGGCGTTTGCTGGCGATCCGGGAGACCGGCGACTTCATGCGGCTGCATGCCGCGCCCACGACAGCGACAGAGGTCGGGGACGAACCGGCGGCGCGGCTGGTGCTGCTCGGCCCGGAGCATCCACACTCCGCGAAGGTCGAAGAGTCGGCCGCGCGACGCTTCGCCGCGGAGGTTCTGAATGCCCGCTCGGGCGGCCCGCGCGTGCACCGCAACATGCTCGCGTTCCTTGCCGCCGACGTGGCTCGGGTGGAGGAGCTGCGAGAAGCCGCGCGTACGGCGCTGGCTTGGGACAGCATCCACCGCGATCGCGATTCGCTGCGCCTGGACTCCGTGCAGCTCGCGCAGATCGAAACGCGACGTCGCGAGTGGAACGACACGGTCGACCAACGGATCGGCGAGGCCTACCAGTGGCTGCTCGTCCCCTCGGCGGCGCCCGGTAGCCCCGATGTCACGTGGGAGGCGACCCGGGCAAGTGGCTCGGATCCGCTGGCCGTGCGCGCGTCGCGCCGGCTGCGTTCCGAAGAGGCGCTCATCACGGCCTACTCAGGTGCGCGCCTGCGGATGGATCTAGACGGCATTCCGCTCTGGCGTGGCGATCGCGTGGATGTCCGCGATCTCTGGGGCTTCTACTCGCAGTACCTCTACCTGCCGCGCCTGCGCGATGCGAGCGTCCTCGTCGACGCCATCGCCGACGGCGTTGGGCTCGTGACGTGGCGCCAGGACGGATTCGCGTACGCCGACGGCTTCGACGAGGCGTCGCAGCGGTTCATTGGTCTGCGGGCCGGGGAGAGCATCGTCCTGGCCGATCCGGTGGGCCTGCTCGTCCGGTCCGACGCGGCGGAGGCACAGATCGAGGCTGAACGGGCCGAGCGCCCGAGATCGCCCACCGAGACACCCACGGGCCCGCCGAGTCCTGGCGGCGACACTGCAAGACCCGGACGGACGACGGGACCGGACGAGGAGACGGTCCTGCGCCGGTTCTTCGGGGCCGTCGAGCTCGACCCGACCAGGCTATCGCGCGACGCCAGCGAGGTCGGCGAAGCGGTCGTCGCACACCTCAACGGCTTGCTGGGCGCCGAGGTGCGGGTGACACTTGAGATCCACGCCGAGTCCCCGGACGGCGCGCCGGAGGACGTTGTGCGCATCGTGACCGAAAACGCGATGACGCTGCGCTTCGACACCGGTACCGGCTTCGAGCCGCACTGACCTCTTTCATTCGAAGACGTCAGGATCCTCGGTCTCCTCGAAACCGAGGTCGCGCAGCATCGCTCGCACGCATTCGCGTTCCTCATCAGTCATCTCGCTCCATCCGTCGATCTCCTCCTCGAGCATTGTCATGCTCGTGCTAGGTCATCGCGCTCGATTCTTCGCCCCCCGAAGGGTCTCGACGCAGCCGAGCAGGGCCCCGTTGGACGGGGCCGGGCACGCGGCGACCAGCCAGCGCGAGCGACCCTCGAGGGGTGCCCAAGATCCCGGAGGACTACGGCAGGTCGAACTCGCCGTCCTTCGCGCCCTTGATGAAGGCCCGCCACTCCCGGAGGGTATAGATCTGCGCCGGTCCCTCGCGGTCCTTGCTGTCGCGGACCGCGACGCGGCCGTCGGCAAGGAAGGCCGTCTCGACGCAGCCTGTTTCGTCCGTGCTATGGCGGCTCTTGCGCCACTTGACGTCGCTCAGATCGGGAGCGCTTGAGGCTGGTCGGACGTTTCGTGTCATGACATGCTCCAAACGGGACCGATCATGGCGAGGGACTCCTTCTCTGTGAGTGCGACACCCTCCAAGCGGTGCCATGCATCTGCGAAAGGCTCGGGACGGTCGATGTACAGATGGCCGCCGCGGGTCTCCAGATAGACGAGGTCGTCCTCGTCGCGGAACTGCATGATGTCGAAGCATCCGGAGAGGCAGGCGTGGGCGCCCGCGGCGAGTGGCAGGACCCGGATCTCGACATTCGGCAGCGTGGCGCGCTCGACGAGGTACTCGAGCTGGGCGCGCATCATGTCCGGCCCGCCGATCGGGCGACGGAGCACGGCCTCGTCCAGGATCGCAACGAGCTGCAGCGGTTCCTCGGCCGTCAGGCGCCGTTGGCGCGCCGCTCGCGCAGCGATCGCGCTCTCGATCCGCTCCGAGGTGGCGGCCGGATTCCAGGCCATCAGGACCTCGCGCGCGTAGGCGGCGGTCTGCAGCAGTCCCGGTAGGACGGCGGTCTGGAACGTCGCGACCTTCCATGCTTGCGCCTCGAGCCAGACGTGATCGGCGTCGAGCGCGACGGACGCGTCGACATCGAGCGCGCCTGAGCGCGGCGCCTCCTCCGCCTGGCGGACGAGCGCGTCGCGCTCCTCCCCGCGCACGCCATAGAGCTCCAACATGTAGTGGACCTCCGCGGGCCGGGGGAGCAGGTCGCCGCTCTCCCAGCGGCTGAGCGTGGCGCCCGAGCGCCTGATGCGGTCGGCGACCTGGCCGCCCTTCAAGCCTGCGGCGTCGCGGTGCTGGCGCAGCCGCGCACCGAGCCACCGCCCCCGCATCGTCGCGTGATTGACCCCAACCCGGAAGAACGCCGGCTCGATCGCCGGCGCGTCCCTGAGATCCTCGCGTTCCATGCCGCCTGACCGTAGCGACGCCCGCCTGCTTGCCTGCACCGTTACGCCAAGCAGGCAAGTTACGTATACGAACCTGCTTGTTTCCTGCGCCCGCCTCCGCGGCCAACCTTCAGCGATGAGCCACTACCAGTGAGCCCCGGTCACGAATGTCACACAGGCGAGCATCAGCGGGGCGCCGGTCCGCCCCACGCGCGATCGCCCCCAAGCGTCAGGATCCGAAGAAGCCCCCGGCGATCTTCCAGGCAGCGCCTTCGCGGTCGAGCTCGATCGTCACGGTCTTGTCCTTGGACCCGGAGCGGTAGCTGACCTTCGTGCTCGCATGGGCGCCGCGGATCTCGACGTCGTCGACGGTCAGCTCGAGCGGGTTGGCGTCGCGGAAGGCCTCCTTGACGCCCGTCCTGCAGTTCGTGCCCTGCTTGCGCAGCGCCTCCAGCAGCTTCGTGCTCAGCAGCCGCGTGCACACGACGGCGGGCTCGTCGTCGCGGGCCGCCGTCTCGATGCGCTCGACGACGCCGGCCACGACACGCTCCTCGCCCTTGAAGTCCTTCGCCGAGTCCTGCGGGGCGGCTCCGCACCCTGCCAGCGCGAGGGCCACGAGGCAGAGGGCGGCGACCGATCTCATCGGCCGGGAGCCTATCTAGACTGCCCCGGAGATGACCGACGTCACGTCGTCCCAGCCGCCCGTGCCGCGCGGCCGCCACGCCCCGCCGCTGGAGGTCCGCCTCGAGGTCCAGAAGCAGCGGCTGTTCGACGCCGCCGCGCTCGTCTTCTCGGGCGTCGGCTACGCGGATGCCAGCGCGGAGGCGATCAGCCGCGAGGCCGGGATGTCGAAGGCGACGTTCTACGAGCACTTCGCCAACAAGGAGGAGTGCCTCCTGGCGCTGTTCGAGTACGCCTCGGCAGTCGTGGTCGACGTGCTCGTCGAGGCCTCGCGCGGTGCCGGCCGCAACTTCCAGGAGCGCCACCGCGCCGGGCTGCGCGCGATCCTCGAGATCGCCGAGGCGAACCCGTCGATGGCGCAGGCGATCCTCGTCGGGACCGTCGGCGCCGGGCCGCGCGTCGCCGAGCGCCGCGACCGGGCGCTGAACACGGTCGCCCAAGTGATGTACGAGGAGACGGTGCGCGGCGCCGCGCGCGGGGGCGGGCCTGCCTTCGCCTCCCCCGACGAGGCCTTCGCGATCGTCGGCGCGACGTTCGAGCTGGTGTCGCGCCAGCTGCGCACGGGTCAGCCCAAGCGCCTGCTCGACCTGGCCCCGCTCGTCGAGCGCCTCATCCTCGGGCTGCTCTCGCAGCCGCGCGAGTGAGCCACCTGGAGGAGCTCGAGCGCGAGATCGTCGGCTGCCGGCGCTGCCCGCGGCTCGTAGCGTGGCGCGAACAGGTCGCGCGCGAGAAGCGGGCGGCGTTTGCCGGCGAGACGTACTGGGGGCGGCCGATCCCCGGCTTCGGTGATCCGGCCGCCCGAGTCATGATCTTCGGCCTCGCACCGGCGGCCCACGGCGCCAACCGCACGGGTCGCGTGTTCACCGGCGACCGCTCAGGCGATTTCCTCTTTGCCGCCCTGCACCGCACCGGCTTCGCGAACCAGCCGACATCCGTGCACGCCGGCGACGGCCTACGGCTGCGCGACGCCTGGATCACGGCCGCTGTGCGCTGCGCTCCCCCGGCGAACAAGCCGACGCCGGGAGAGCGCGACACGTGCCTGCCCTATGCCGTGCGCGAGCTCGCGCTGCTGCGCAGGGTGCGGGCCGTCGTGTGCCTCGGCGCCTTCGCGTGGGACGCAGCGCTGCGCTCGCTCACGGCGCGCGGGACTCCCGTCCTGCGACCGCGCCCGCGCTTCGGCCACGGCACCGAGCTCGACCTGCCCGGCGCGCCGGTCCTGCTCGGCTGCTTTCACCCCAGCCAGCAGAACACGTTCACCGGCCGCCTCACGCCCGCGATGCTCGACGCCGTGCTGCTGCGGGCGCGAGCGGTCGCGGGCGTGCGGTGAGTCGCGCTACGCGACCGCCGGCCGCCGAGCGCTGACCGCGGGGGTCGAGAGCCCGACGGCGATGCCGGTCACGGCGATCACGAGGTGCAGCAGGTTGTCTGCCGTGTTGATCGGGATGAGCGACAGCAAGAGGCCACCGTCGCCGACGAGGAAGCCAAGGATGGTGACGACGACGTACACCGCGCCGTAGCCGATGCAGAAGAGCCGGGCTTTCGCGGCCGTGCCCGCCAGCGCCACGCCGACGATGCCGGAGAGCAGGTGCACGACGTTGTGCCAGCCGTTGATGTCGAACAGGATGAGCGTCCCGCGGTCCGCGCTGTCGCCGACGCCGAAGCTCGGCTCGACGAGAAAGCCGAGGATGCCGAGGAGCACGAGCACGACACCCAACGCGAGGGCGTAGACCTGGGCGAGCGTCTTGCCTTGCATACGTACCTCCAGGATCGGTGTGGTCTCTGGAGCGTTCGCACGCAGCGGCGAAACGGATCAGCCTCCCCGCCTGACCTCCTTGGCGATCTGCTCGCCGCGGATGCGCCGCGGCTCGTAGCCGGTGAACTGGATCGAGAGCTGGCCGCCGGCAGCGGCGGCGGCAGCAGCGGGGAGCTGGCGGCTCAGCGACCAGCGGCCCCCGGCGATCTTCGCCCGGTAGTCGAGGAACCTCACCACGCCGTCGCCCCCGCCGTAGCCCAGGCGCACGCGCACGACGCCCCGGGCGCGCGGCGTGATCGTGCCCGCGACGCGCAGACGCCCCTTGGAGTCGATGCGCGACGTCGTGCGCACGAGCCTCGCCTTGCCCCGCGCGGCGCGCAGCGTGACGCTGTCGGGCTGCACAACCGCCGTGCCGCGGTAGACGAGCGTGACGATCCCCGTCGGCTTGGAGCGCTGCGACCGCGGCAGCGCCTTGCGGAAGCGGACCTGGCCCCGACGGATCGCCGCGTCGAACCTCGTCGTCGCGCCGGCCGAGCGGTAGCTCACGCGCAGCTTGCCGGTCGCGCGCGCGGTGATCGCCGCGAGCACGTCGAGCCTGCCGCCGCTGACGCCGGCCCGCAGGACCTCGAGCTTCGCGGGGGCGCGGCGGGGAGCGGACGTGACGGTGATCGTGACGGTCGCCGGCGAGGAGGACTCCGTCGCGTCGGCGGCCCTGTAGGTGAACGTGTCGCGTCCGGTGAAGCCGGCCGCGGGGGTGTACGTGAACGTCCCGTTCGACGCCAGCGCGAGCGTCCCGTGCTGCGGCCCCGTCGCGGGCACCGCCCTCAGCGTGTCGCCGTTGGGGTCGCTGTCGTTCGCGAGCACGCTCGAGCCGCTGAGCTTCGTGCCCGTCGCCACCGTGTACGCGTCGTCGACGGCGAGCGGCCCGTTGTTGGCAACGGTGAGGCTGACGGTGGCGGCATTGGGCGATGCGACGGTGCCGTCGTGCGCGCGGTAGGTGAACGAGTCCGGGCCGCGGTAGCCGGCCTCGGGGTTATACGAGAAGGTGCCGTCCGAGGCGAGGGCGAGCGTCCCGTGTGCCGGATCGCTGACCTTGACCGCCGTCAGCGGGTTGCCGTCGGCGTCGGTGTCGTTGGCCAGCACGCTGCTCGCGGCGAGCGTCTGCCCGCCGTCGGCGGCGTAGGCGTCGTCGACGGCGATCGGGGCGCTGTTGGCACAGCCGTCGCGCGAGGGCCGCAGCCCCCAGGCCTGTAGCGTGCCGGAGTCGTCGCTGGGGAACGCGTCCGACACGTGCAGCGTCCAGGCGCCGTGACGGTTCTCGCCGTCGAACGCCGACAGCGGCTGGTCGGGACGGAAGCTGCCCGTGTAGCCGCCGGGCGGGTTGAGGCCGGGCAGGTCCTGGATCGCCGTCGCGGCGCCGTCGTCGAGGACGAGGTTGACGAAGTCGTCACCCTGGGAGCCCTCCGGGCTCGTGACGCTCGTGCCCGGCCGGTCCATGAGCACGACCGTCGTGCCCGTGGGGCTCGTGAGCGTCATGACGAGGTCGCCGACGAAGGTGTGGGTGAGCCTGTCGATGCGCACCTTCAGCCCATGGACCTCGCCCGGTCCGGCGAACGTCAGCTTCGAGTCCACGCCGCCGTCCGGAATCGTCTTCGGCACCTCGCTGCTCGGCTTGCTGCCGAGCGGAACCTGCAGCGGGAGGCTGAAGCTCCCCTGGTTCGTCGTCATCGCCAGGTCCAGCTGCACGTTCGTGTCGCAGCTCGCCGTCGTCGGGATCGAGACGCGGAACGGTGGCGAGCTCGTCTGCGCGAGCCCCGGGTCGATCGCCGGCCAGGTGGCATTCGGCTGGGTCACGCCGACGTGCGGGGTGGTCGTGCCGAGCACGCCGCTGATGCCGGCGACCGTTGGCGCATGCGGGTTGCGGAGCGCCTCGGTCACGCTGATCGTCTCGCCGGGCTCGGCGACGTCGTCGCCGTCGCCGCCCGGCGCCGGGTCGGACACCGACGTCGACTCGTGCGCGAGCCGCGGCGGAAGGTCGAACGCCTCGACCGCGGTCGTCGCGGCGCTGCTCGTGGTCGTGGCGCTGTAGCCCAGGCCGCGGGCCGCGAAGACCCGCCACAGCGTCTCGTAGTTGGCGCCCGCGGCGACGGCCCGGTCGGCGAGGAGGATCGCGTCGCGAGCCTCCAGGAAGGACGGATTGTTCGGCGCCAGGCGCAGGCCCGCGGTGATGAGCCGCGCGGTCGTGGCCGTCGAAGGCAGCGCCGCACGGAGATCCCAGAGCGTCTGGAGCCAGATCTCGCCGTCGTCGTGGATCTCGAAGCCGGACTGACCGATGCGGCCCATGTCGCCGAGCGTGTAGCCGCCGCTGGCGGCCGTCGCGGTGCCCGGGCAGGCGGGAGCCGAGGTGTTCACCGGGCAGTCGGCCCCCTGGGTGCGAAATCCGCCGGGGACGAGATACCCGCCGATCGTCATCTCGCCGGCCGTGCCGGGCGCATCGGGCCGCAACCCCTGGGTCTCGAGCCAGTCGAGCGCGTACCAGTCGCTCCAGCCCTCGCCCATCGCGCGCGACTGGTTGGCGTCGAGCCCGACCCCGCTTCCCACCGACCGGTTCGTCAGCCCGTGCGTGTACTCGTGATAGACGACGTCGGCCGTGTCGGCCGCGTTCAGCGACGGGTTCGTGAAGAGGAACATCTCCAGCCGCGGGGAGATGCCGTCGGGCCGCGTCGTCATGCTCGCGTTGTTCGTGCTCGTCGTCGCCGGCGCGACCAGCGGGTTGGCGTAGTTGTCGGTCTCCGCCAGGACGGGGTCGCCGCCGACGCCGGGGCCGGTATCGAGGAGCTCGAAGTTGCCCGCGGCGGCGTCGAAGCCGATCGGCGGCGCCTTGAGGTGGTCGTGGAACGCGTTGACGAGGTAGAAGAGCTGCGTCGTCGCCTGGTTGCGGTTCGTCGTCCGGGTTCCCGGCGCGGTCGAGTCCCACGTGCAGCCCGGTGGGAGGCAGGCCTGGCCGGGGACGTTGAACGATGTCAGCGGGTAGATCCAATCCGTGCCCGAGCTCGCCGGGACGTCGACGTCGGTGCCGGAAGGCGGTAGAGACGGGCCGTCCGTCGAGTCGGCGTCGACGAAGGCGTGCGCGTTGTTGCCGCTGAGGCGCGTGGCCCCCGCCGACTGGCTCAGCCAGCTCATGTCGGCGGCGAGATCCACCGTCACCGCCGCTCCGCCGCTCGGCGCTCCCGGGAAGTTCTCGTAGATGCTCGCGTTGGAGGCGAACTCGGTGAGCGACCGCCGCTTGAGCACCCTGCCGCTCGTCGCGTCGAGGACGAGCTCGTAGACGTAGTCGTGCTCGCCGGTCACCTCGACGCGCCATGCCAGCCGCGACGTCGCCCCGTCGTTGAAGAGCGTCAGCCGCGCCGTGTCCCCGCCCGAGAAGCGCGTCGGTCGCTCGGGGCCGCGTCCCTGGCGCGCGCGCGGTGGGACGAGCGCCCCGCCGACCTCCTGCCTGGCGGCAGCGAGGGCGGCTTCGGCGTCGAGGTCCGGCGTGACGGAGCCGACGCGCAGATCGGAGACCGCCGCGCCGCCGACGTTCAGCAGCCGGCCCTCCCCGTCGATGTTCGCGAGCAGGACGTTGTCGTAGGCGGCGACGCCGAGGTACGTCTGCGTATAGGCGAGATGCGACACCCCCTCGGGCGAGCGGTAGCGTCTCGTGAGGCGCAGCCCATCGAGGTCGGCGGCGTCGAGGCCGAAGACGTCGGGCCGCGCGCGGACGTAGTCGAGGGCGATGTCGGTCGACGGGTCCGAGCGCCGGCCGGTCAAGACGCCGTCCGTCCGCGCGACGAGCCGCGCCCCGCCGCTGATGCGATCGGTCGACACGACGCCCTCGTCCCCGAGCGCGCGCTCGAGTGCCACGCGCGCCCGCCGCTCGTTCGCGCTGACCGGCCCACCGTCGGCGGTGCGCACGTCGAGGTTGCGCAGCGGCCGCTGTGGGCCCGGCGGAGCGACGGCGGCCGCGGGAGCGGCGAGAACGAGCGCGGCGAGAGCCGTGGGGACGGCGAATGGGAGGCGAATCATCGGTCGGGTCCGTCCGAGTAACGCACAAACGGTCCGCAATCTTCGGCGTGTGGTCGCGGGAGTGCCGCGTGAGACGGGCGGTCGACGGCAAGCGTGTCGACTTTTCCCTCCATAGAGAGGAAAACGCGACACGGTTGCGACTCGCGGCGGGGTGGGGCTCTGGTCGCTGATCGCCAAAACGGCGGCGGGGATTTCACGGCTGCAGACGCAGGCGCGACGCTCGCAGGGCGCGCTCGGCGCGGTCTGGTCCGACGACGTGGACGAGCTGCGCCGGCAGCCACTCGGCGATGCGCCGCCCGCCGTCCATGGCACCCGTCTGTACTTGGGCCCAGTCATCCAGCCACGCCGCGATCATCTCGTCCTCGTCTCTGCCCAGGCCGCGCAGCAGGCGGTCGACGAACCCACCGCTTCCACCGGCGACGACGTAGGACTCGTTCGTCGTCATCACCCCCCACGCGCCGCTTGGCGGATAGATCGCGTGAGGCACGATCGTCCACGGCTCCAGGGCTTGAAGGTAGGACTGCTCATCAAGCGGAGAGAGAACGTACAGGTTCTGGTCGTCGTGCCCGTGCTCCGGCTTGGCCGCGGAGACTAAGCCCGGATCCACCGATCCAGGTGTTTGGGGCGTGTATCGGGGCGTGGGTTGCGCGCGGCGGTGGTGTGTGGTCGGTCTGGTGGCGTGAGTGGTGTGCTTGGGACGGTTTGAGGGTGGCGGAGGGGGTCGCGAGCGTTCGGCGGAGATGTCGCGAGCGTTGGCGGGCGCGGGTGAT
>Ga0136631_10000410_pt1 | contig 13220 bp, 10 predicted proteins | sample AntDrymUQ6012206_2_FD_104655 | JGI IMG/M metagenome (GOLD analysis project Ga0136631, IMG submission 104655) | Polar desert sand microbial communities from Dry Valleys, Antarctica - metaG UQ601 (22.06) | ecosystem: Environmental > Terrestrial > Soil > Desert | place: Antarctica: Dry Valley... | reverse complement strand
TCGCCAACGCCCGCAAGCTCCGCGCGCTCAACGCCCAAATAGAAGCGCTCTCACTCCACGCCGCCAGCCGCGCCGAGGGATGGGGGGAGAAATAGGACCCGAGAAGTGCGGAAAGGGAGTCAACGGCGACCTGGGCCTGGATCCGGGCAGCGCGGTCACCGGCTTTCCGCCCGGAGCCGTCAACGGGGCACAGCACGTGAGCGATGCCGTCGCCAAGCAGGCCAAGACCGATCTGACGGCCGGGTACAAGGACGCCGCCGGACGGCCGTTGTCTGCGACGGCGTCGCCCGACGCCGGCGGTCGAACGTTGACGGCCGGCGTCTACAGGACCGGGTCGGTCCCGTCGCTTGGGCTGACGGGCAACCTGACGCTGGACGCGCAGGGCGACCCGCGTGCGGTGTTCATCTTCCAGATCGAGTCGACGCTCGTCACGGCAACCGACAGCAGCGTCAGCCTCATCAACGGCGCCCAGGCATGCAACGTGTACTGGCAGGTGGGCAGCTCGGCGACGCTGGGAACGAGAACGGCGTTCAAGGGCACCATCCTGGCTCTGACGTCGATCTCGGTGAACAACGGCGTAGCCGTGGAGGGCCGGCTCCTGGCACGCAACGGCGCGGTCACGTTGATCAACGACACGATCACACGATCGCCGTGTGCGGCCGGCACGGACACCGCCACCGGGCCAGGCACCGGCACAGGGCCCGGCACGGACACCGGCACGGCGCCCGGCGCGGGCACAGGATCCCGCGGCGGCCCGGGCCCGGACCTCGTGGGTCCGCTGGTGACCATCTTCGGGCTCCCGGGCCTCCGCCAGCCGCCGGGCGCTCCCCGGCCCCCTGCCGGCAGCGTCTGTACCGCGCGAAACTTCACGGCGAGCGTCAGGATTCGCGATCGCGCCGGGATCCGGACGGCGAAGGTCTACCTCGACGGCAGGCTGGTGAGACAGACATCCCGTACTCGATTCTCGCTTCGGATACAGGTCCGTGGCCTGCGCATCGGTCGTCACCGGATCACGGTCGTCGCGTATGACCGCGCGGGCAACCGCTCGAGGACGAGTCGTCGCTTCGGGCGCTGCGCTCTCGCACTGACGGTTCCGCGATTCCCGGGCTAAAGCGCGCCGTGGGCACGTCCGGGGTCGGCGGGCCCGCACTGCTCGTGACCCTCGCGTTGCCGATGTCGGCGAGCGCCGGTGCTCAGCCCGACCGCGGCATGGCTCTCTCGGATGGGCGTACGTTCGCCCACTGGGCCCACCCGGCGCACAGAGCGTCCATCAGAAAGCAGCCCTCACGGACCTCACGGCGAGTCGCTCGAGTCCATTACCTCACCGAGGATGGGTTCCCCGAGGTGTATCCCGTCCTGCGGCGCTTCACCGATCGTGACGGGCGCACCTGGCTGCGGATCCGCATCCCGATGCGCCCGAACGGACATACGGGATGGGTCCGGGACTCCGCGCTGGGCCCCTTGTACCGCGTTCGGACCCGCTTGGTGGTGGATCGCGTGCGGCTGCGCGCGACCCTCTACCGCGCCGATAGGCGGATATGGCGGTCCCCCATCGGTGTCGGCAAGGCGGGCACGCCCACCCCCGCGGGCCGCTTCTGGGTCCGCGAGAAGTTCAGGGTGGCGACCCCGCGTGGGCCCTATGGCCCGAACGCGTTCGGGACCGGCGGCTACTCACGCCTCAGCGACTGGCCCGGAGGCGGGGTGATCGGCATACACGGCACGAACGAGCCACACCTGATCCCGGGTCGCCCTTCTCACGGATGCATACGCGTTCCCAATCATGCGATCAGCCGGCTCTATCGGCTCATGCCGATCGGCACGCCGATGCAGGTCCGGTAGGCCACGGCTTGCCTTCGGCAGGCTTCGCGAGCGCCTGAGTAGGAGGGTTCGGGGCCCGACCCGGGAACGGCATCATCCCGGGGGTGAGTGAGCGGCTGCGCCGGATCGTCGAGCAGTTGGACATCCGGCCGGGTCACCGGGTCCTCGAGATCGGATGTGGGCACGGGGTCGCAGCGACGCTCGTCTGCGAGCGCCTCGACGGAGGCCATCTGACCGCGATCGACCGCTCGCCGAAGATGATCGAAGCCGCGACGCACCGAAATGCGGCGTACGTCGAGGGCGGCACAGCCGAGTTCCTCGTCGCGACCCTCGAGGACCTCGATCTCGCAGAGCGCCGCTTCGACACGATCTTCGCGGTCCGAGTTGGCCTGTTCTACCGGGAACCCGAGCGTGCGAACGGCCTCGCCGCCAGATGGCTTGCGCCCGGCGGACGGAGCTTCGCCTTCTTCGACCCGCCCTGATGCGCTCGGATCAGGACGCCGAAGACCAGGGCTTCCCGGAAGCCGGCGATGCAGTTGATCGACTTCAGGCGTGGTGTGACCATGAGAGATCTAGACCATCGGCGAGGCCACGGTGGCCCCGGCGGCCATACGCTCTCGTTCGCCCGAGCAACGCAACCCGGGGGGGACCATCATGCGCGCCCACCGCGCTCTACTTGTCGCATCGGCTGTCCTGAGCGCCTTGGCGGCGCCGGCCGTGGCCCCCGCGCACACCACGGTAGCCGCGCATCAGCAGGACGACGCCGTCGCTCCGAAGACGGCCACGGAGGAACGTGCGCTCACGCGCATGACGCAGACCGCGACGGCGGCCGACGCCAGCGCTGCAGCCGCCGCCGTCCCCGGTGCCGAGGGCGAGGTCGGATCGTGGTCGGAAACCGTCGACTGGCCCGTCGTGGGTGTGCACGTCGCGCTGCTGCCCAACGGCAAGGTGCTCGCCTACGACTCCATCGGCGACAACGCGACCGAGACCTACCCCGTCCACGACCACACCCGGGCGACGGTGTGGGATCCGCAGACCGGCGCGCAGACCGACGTCAGGGTCAACACCGGCTTCAACGTCTTCTGCAGCGGCCTGGCGCATCTGCTCGACGGCTCCGTCTTCCTCGCCGGCGGCAACAAGGACTCGCAGCTCCACGGGATCATCCAGACCCACACCTTCAACCCAGCGAGCAACACCTGGACGCGCGGCTCGAACATGGTCTACGAGCGCTGGTATCCGAGCGTCACCGCCCTGCAGAACGGCGAGATGCTCATCACCGAGGGCGGGCCGGACATCCCCGAGGTGCGCATGACGAACGGCACCCTGCGCAGGCTGAGCACGGCCTCGCTGAACCTGCCGCTCTACCCGTGGCTCGACGTCGCGCCCGACGGCCGCGCCTTCTACTCCGGTCCCGATCAGACGATGCGCAAGCTGAACACGACCGGCACAGGCTCATGGCAGAGCTACACGCAGCGCGACTCGATCGACCGCAGCTACGGCGGCCACGCGATGTACGACATCGGCAAGATCCTCGTCGCGGGCGGGGGCAACTCCACGAAGGACGCCCGGACGATCGACCTCAACGGCGCGAGCCCGACGGTCTCCGCGACCGCGCCGATGGCCTTCGGTCGCCGCCAGCACAACCTCACGCTGCTGGCCGACGGCACGGCGCTCGCGACCGGCGGCAACTCGTCCGGCGCATCGCTCGTCGACCTCAACAACGGCGTCTACGCCGCGGAGCTGTGGAACCCGGCGACGGGCCAGTGGAAGACGCTCGCGGCGCAGCGGGTCACGCGCCAGTACCACTCGACCACGCTCCTGCTGCCCGACGGCCGCGTGGTGTCCTCGGGCGGCGGCATCTGCGGCACGTGCGACCAGGTCGGCTACCTCGCCAAGAACGCCGAGGTGTTCACGCCGCCGTACCTCTACAAGAAGGACGGATCTGGCCAGCTCGCGCCGCGGCCGGCGGTCACGGGCGCCCCCGCGACCACCGACTACGGTGCGCCGCTGCAGGTCGACACCCCCGACGCCGCGGCGATCCGCAAGGTGGGCTTGGTGCGCCTCGGCGCCGTCACCCACTCGGTCGACATGGACCAGCGCTACGTGCCGCTCGCCTTCACGGCGGGCAGCGGCTCGCTGACGGCGACCAGCCCGGCGAACGCGAACATCGCGCCGCCCGGCCCGTACATGCTCTTCGTCGTCGACGCCGCGGGCGTGCCGTCGGTGGCGCGGATGGTCACGGTGACGCCGACGAACTCGCCTCCGGCGGTGAGCCTCACGCAGCCCGCCGCCGGCGCCGCGTTCTTCGCACCGGCGACGGTGAGTCTCGCCGCCAACGCCTCCGACACAGACGGGACCGTCACGAAGGTCGAGTTCTTCAATGGTGCGACGAAGCTCGGCGAGGACACATCCGCGCCCTACGCGTACACGTGGACGGGGGTCGCCCAGGGCACGTACCCGGTCACCGCGCGAGCGACCGACAACGGTGGCAAGACCGCGACGAGCGCGCCCGTGAGCGTCACGGTCAAGCCGCCGAACGTCGCGCCCTCGGTGAGCATCACCTCACCGGCCAACGGCACGGTCTTCGGCTGGATGGCGACGGTCACGATCAACGCGACCGCGAGCGATGGCGACGGCACCGTGAGCAAGGTCGAGTTCTTCCGCAACGATGGGGCGCTGAAGCTCGGCGAGGACAGCACGCCGCCGTATTCCTACGCCTGGCGGCGGGCACCGAGCGGGACGCACGCACTTCGCGCCCGGGCGACCGACAGCGCCGGCGCGGTGACGACGAGCGCGCCGGTGTCGATCAGGGTGCGCACGCTGTTCGGCTGATGCGCCCGCGCCGTCACGCCGGCGCTCCGTCTCCGCGGAACGGCTCGATCCGGCCGTCGGGCGCGACGAGGTACACGGTCTGCTCGTACTCGAACGCCTCGCACGCATCGGAGCCCATCGCCGCCGCCGCGAGCAGCGTGCCGCCGATCCAGTAGACGTCCCGCACGACCCCGAGCTTCAGCAGCGCGCGCGTCTCGTTGCGGACCTCGCCACGCCCGGCCCGCAGCAGCGTGCGCAGCTCCTCGCACTCGCCGTGGGCGGCGACGACGATCGCGATGTTCTCGACCTCGTCCGAGGTCACGGCGGCCAGCGCCCGCGCGCGCTGCAGCAACACCCGCCGCAGGACGAAGCGACTGCCGCCACGCCCGATCACGACCGGGATGCGGGAGTCCTTGGCGCGCGCCACGTAGTCGGCGTCGGCGTTGGACTCGATCGCCAGCACGGGCGCCCCGAGCTCGCGCAGCAGCAGGCACAGCCGCAGTCCCACCTGACCGAGGCCGACGACGACCACGTGCCCCGAGCGGGGCAGGCAGCGGGGACCGAAGATGGCGGTCAGGCGGCGGTCGAGCAGGCGATTGACGACGCCCGCGGTGAACAGCGCGGTGAACGCCAGCGCGGCGATCATCATCACTGCGGAGACGAGCTTGAACCAGCTCGGGCCCTCGTCCACGAGCTGGTTCGGCCCGACTGTGACGATCGTCTTCGTTGCCGTGTAGAACGCCTCGACAGGCGACTCGTGCAGCACGTGCATCGTCGCGATCGTGTCCATGGCGAGGATGAGCAGGAACCCGATCGTGCCGCCCATGAGGATCTTTGCGCTCAGCTCGTGTGGGTGCAGCATCGCCCGAATGTCCTCGAGCAGCCGTGCCCGGCGGCTGCGAGGGGGAAGGTCGAGCGGCCCGATCCGCGGGCCGCCGTCGTCCGCGCGCACGGCGCACAGCCCGTTCGCCGTGCGATGCACCGACAGCACGCGATCGCCGAGGCACGGTCCGGCGAGCGTTGGGACGACGATGTCCGCCATCGACATGACGCGCACGTTGCGCACGGCCCGCTCGAGCTCGACGGCGACATCGCGGTCGAACACCGTCACGACGAGCGGCGCGCCGGGGCGGATGCCCTCCACGACGAGCGCGTTGCGCAACGAGATGTGATCGTCCTTGGAGATGACGACGACGGTGTCGACGGGACGCCCGAGCGCCGTGCGGATCGCCAGGTCGGTGGGGTCGCGCAGGTTCGTGACGGTCGCCCCGGCGTCGCGCAGAGCGCGGTGCGTGACGTCGGTCAGCTCGTCGTTGCCGATGAGCAGGACGCGGGTGCCGCCGGGGCCGGCTGGTGAGGGTAGGACGTCCACGCCGGCGGATTATCGGCGGTCCAGAGAAATCCCCGCTTACGCCGCGGCGTCTGAGATCGTCACCGACGGCATGAAGAAGCTGCTCGTCGCCATCATCCTGCTGGTCGTCATCGCGGGCGGGGGCTCGCGGTCGTCAACGTCGCGTTCGACCATACGAAGGTGAAGACGCACACCGTCGCCCAGCCGTTCCGCGAGATCGTGGTGAGGTCCAGCAGCGGCGACGTCGATCTCGTAACCGCGGGCAAGCAGATCGAGGTGCGCGAGACACAGCACTACGTCTTCGAGAAGCCCACGTTGCACCAGGACGTCAAGAACGGGGTGCTCACGCTCGACACCGACTGTCACGGTCTCGGTCCCAGGGGCGACTACGCCGTCGGTGCGGGAACGGACTCCGGCGACGTCACGATCGACGGGATCACGCGCAACGATCGCGCGCAGAAGTCGATCCAGGCGCGAACGGACTCCGGGGACATCACGCTGCGCGGACGCTGACCGCGCCGCCTATCGGCCGGCGCCGATGCGATCGAATTGCTTGGACGCCTCGTCCACCTGCGCCTCGAACGCGTCCCGGTCGGACCGCGAGATGACCGCCAGCGGTCCGAGCCTGCCGGCCGCCGGGCGCGACCGCCCCTGCACCTCGTAGCTCGCAGCGTTCAGCGCCGACCAGCCGAAGGCGGCGTCGCCGTCGTCGCCGACCGCGACCTTCGCGGCGAACGCGTCCTCCGCCAGGCGCGACAGGTCCGTCAGCGGTCCGAGCGCTCCGCGCGAGGAGCGCGACCGCGCCTGCACGCGCACGCCGTCGCGATCGAACGCCAGCCATGTGAAGAGGGCGTCGCCGTCGCCGTCGACCGCGACCTCCGGCTCGAACCCGTCGTCGGCGGCATCGGACAGCGTGATGCGCGGGCCGATCGCTCCGCGCGCCGAGCGCGACCGCGCCTCCACGCGCGCCCGTCTGGCCGACGATCCACCACGTGAAGACGGCGTCGCCGTCATCGTCGACCGCCACGACCGAGTCCCAGGCATCGTCGGCCGGGTCAGAGAGCGCGACGACCGGACCGAACGTTCCCTTACGCGACCGCGACCGCGCCTGCACGGACGCGCGGAAGCTCGCGTCGAGCACGAGCCAGTCGAAGACGGCGTCGCCGTCGCGGTCGACCGCCACCTTCGCCTCGCCCTCGTTGCGCGCGCCGTCGGAGAGGTTCGCCACCGGCCCCAGCGCACCGCTGGCCGAGCGCGCCCGTGCCTGCACCCTCGTGCGACCGGTCGCCGGATCGCCCTGCGTCCAGGCGAACATCGCGTCGCCGTTGCCGTCGATCGCGACCTGCGGGCCGAACGAGTCAAGCGTGGGATCGGCAAGGTCGAAGACGGTCCCGAGCACGCCTGCCGCCGACCGCGACCGCGCCTTGGCGCGCAGGGAGCCGGTGGCCAGGTCGAAGGTGGTCCACGTGACGACCGCGTCCCCGGCGCCGGAGATCGCGACCTTGTGCTCGCCGACGTCGGTGCCGGGCTCGGACACATCGGCGACCGGCCCGAGCACGCCCCGTGCCGAGCGCGACCGCGTCTTGAGTCCCAGCCCGCGGGTCGCTGCGTCGATCTCCAGCCAGCTGAAGACCGCGGCGCCGCCGTCGTTCACCGCGACGCGCACGTCGAACGCGTCGGCGGCGGGGTCCGAGAGGGCGACGATCGGTCCGAGCCTGCCCCTCACGGAGCGCGTCCGGGCCCGCACCTTGGTGACGCCGGTCGTCATGTCCGACGATGACCACGCGTAGACGGCGTTGCCGCTGTCGTCCACCCCGACCTGCGCGCCGAGCGCATCGATCGCCGAGTCCGACACGTCCGACCACGAGGCGCCTGTCAGGTGCGGCCTTGCGTGCCAGTCGGGCGCGGCCGCGCGGCGCGCCGGGCGTCTGCCGGGGCTGAGGTGGCTGATCGCTTCGTCGCTCACGGGGTGCCCGGCGGCTCGTTGAGCGGCGATCGCGTCTTCAAGGTAACCGGTGGTGGAGAGAACGCAGGCGTTGACGACGAGGCTGTGGCAGTGGGCCTGGGTGGTCTGGTCGTCGTGGCGGGGGTAGCGAACTTTGCCGCGGTGGGCGAAGAAGATGAACCGGCGCAGGTCGTTGAGCGACTCGCCGAGGTTGAGCTGGCGGCCGATGCGCCGGCGGAACGCCTCGTCGGTGAACCAGCGCAAGGCGTGGACGGTGCGCAGCAGCTTGCCGTACTCCAACATCGCCTTGGCGAGCGGGTGCTGCCTGGATCCGGCCTGGAGCTTGGCTATCAGCAGCGCCGCCGAGACGTACCCGAGCTTCAGGGATGCTCCGATGCGCAGCAGGTCTTCCCAGGACTCGTCGATGACGTCGATCTGGGCGTGATGCCTGAGCAGCGGGCCGGCCAGCGGCCAGCGCTCGTAGTGGCTTGCGGCGTGCGGGCGCCAGAGCCTTTTCTCCGTGAGCTTCGCGATCCGTGGCGAGAGCCGCAGGCCGACGATGTCGAACATCGCGAACATCGCGAACGTCGCGAGCGTCTGGCCGTGGCTGTCGGTGGCGTGCTCGAGGATCGCCAGCTCGCTCGTGTTGCCGAGGATCTCATCCAGGGTGTAGGTGGCGTCGCGCTCGGTCGAGACGATGATCTGGGTGCCGAACGTCGTGTACTGGTCGGAGACGTGGGTGTAGCTCGTGACGCCCTCATCAACGAAGTACCGCGACAGCGCCCGCGCCGTGAGCGACTTGCCGCGCATCGGCAGCCGCAGGCCGTCCGAGGACGAGAGCGTGCCGCCGCCGAGCGCGGCGGCGAGCGGGTGGCGGTGGTGGGCGTTGATCATGTCGGCGTTCGCCGGGCGCAGCGTCTCCTCCCGGAGGTACCACTGGGTGGTCCAGTCGAGCGTGTCGACGGAGATCCCGGTCAGCTCCGCCATGCGAGACGTCCCGTAGTTGCAGGCCTGGGCGAGGATCGCCGCGTAGAGGTTGCGGCGATGCTCCAGCTCGGAAACCCGCGGCCTCGCGCCGCCGGCGTGCGTGAGGTGCTTGCTCCAGTGGGCTTCGAGGTCGCTCTCGATCAGCAGCTCGGTCAACGGCAGACCGGGCAGCCGTGCGACGACCGCGTCACGCTCGGCCAGCACCGCTGGGTCGACGACCTCGGCGGCGAGCGGGCTGAGGTGCAGGTCGCCGTGCTCGTCGAGACGAACAGGGCTGTCCGGGTCGGCGAGCAGAACCTCGAGATCGTCGAGGTAGCGCGCGATGTCGGCGTCGATCGCCGCGAGACGCTCAGCGAACGTGCTGGTCATCCCGGTGAGGGCCAGCGCCTCCTTGCGTTGTGCGGGCCAGTCCTCGACGGGGATGAGGTAGGACGCGGGGTTGGCGTAGCGGCGTGATCCCTCGACCCAGATCTCCCCGGAGCGCAGCGCGCCCTGCAGCGCGAACAGCACGCACAGCTCCCAGTAGTGCTTGTGGAGGTTCTCCTCACCAGCGGCCCGGGCCCGCTCGAGGTAGGGCCGCCACCTGCTCGGGACGAAGCTGGTCGGCGCTCCGTCGGGGACGTGCCGGCGCCCTTCGGCGTTCATCGCCTGCAGCAGCTGCACGCCGTCGAGCACGTCGCTTGGCGTGACGCTCGCGGCGAACGACAGTGCGGCGAGGACTTGCGGTGCGAACGCGCGCACGTGGGAGTAGGACGCCTCGACGAGCGCGAGGTGCCCACCATCGCGGGGTAGCCGCTCGTCCTCGCCGCGGACCGCCTTGGCCAGTCGCTCGGGCCCAAGGTCGCGCAGCGCCGCGCCGACGGCGGCGTCGTCGCGGTCGGTGTCGAGGACGACGTCGAGCATTTCGTCGAGCAGGATCAGGCGCCCGACGTCGGCGGCGACGAGCTCGGCCTGGCGCGCGGCGAGGCGGTCGCGGGCGCGGCTGTCGGTCCCGGCGAGCGCCTGGTCGAAGAGCCGGACGAGCTCGTCGACGATCTCGGTGTGGCTGGCTGCCAGCGCGGCCAGCAGGATCGGGTAGCGCCGCTCGGGCGCCATCTGGCGCAGCGCCCGCGGCGTCGAGCGCCGCGCGATCATCGCGAGCTGACGCAACCGCTCTGGCGGAATCGCGCTCAGGTCCAGCCGGTCGGCGCCGAGGCCGCGCAAGTAGGTGAGCTTCACGAGCTCGGCCTTGACCGACTCCGGGGACGCGCCGGTCGCGCCGTCCCCCAGCCAAACGAGCGGCGCGACACCAAGGTCGGGGTCGGTGACGACCAGGGCGTCGAGACGAGTACAGAGATCGGGGATCAGCAGCGGCTGGAGGCGGCGGTGGATCTCCTTGGTCGCCGCGGCTCTAGCGGTGGCCACGGCCCGCATCAAGCGGTCCGGTCCCGGACGAGCGATCTTCTCGGCCTGGAGGTGGTCGAGGGCCTGGCGGAACAGGACCGCCTGGGTGTCGTGCTCGAGCGCCCGCATCAGCAGCCAGTCGCCGAGCGCGCGCCACTCGCCGGACCCGCAGGTGCGCCACCCCGCCCGCGCGATGACCGCCTGGGCGTGCTCGCGACGCGACCTGTCGCTGACGAGCTCGACGTAGCGCGCGAGCTCCCCCGGGGGCACGCCGATCCGCTGGGCGAGGCGCTCGACGACCTCGACCGGAGTTGTCGTCAGCTCGGCGGGGATGAACCCGAGGAACGGCAGCGCGCACAGCTGGACCGCGAGGCCGAGGCGGTCGGCCGCAGCGCGGGGGGAGCGGAACGAGCGCACCCACCGCAAGTCCTCGAGCGACAGCGTGAAGAACGCCGCGAGGTCGCTGCGCGCGACCTCCTGGGGCCAGCTCGCGAGCTGCTCAACCTCCCGGTCGGAGAGGATCCGGCTCGGCATCCGCGCTCAGACCTGTGAGGAACGTCCGAACAGGATCCGGCGCCGCTATCGGCGACCCGCTGAGCACTCTTCGTGGCGCGCCGACATCGCCCGCGGTTGGGCGGCCTGGGTCAGCGCGAGCCGGTAGGTGGCGGGATATCGAGGTCACGGCAGACCTTACGCGCGAGCGGCCACGCGATCTCGCTGTGCCGTGGAAGCACCGATGCCTGCCCGGCGGGCCACGCCACTTCTCGTGCTTTGTGCCGCCCACGACGCGGCAGCCGTGCTCGCGCAGGTGCGTCTCGAGCGCGCGACGCTTCAACTTTGGGCGGTGAAGACGAGCGGCTCGCCCCGCGCGGGTTCATCGAGCGTCTCGTCGGGCGTCAGCATCGTCTGCAACGCGTCGATCACGTTCGCGCGCGCTTCCTCACGCGTGCGGCCCTGGCTGTGGGTGCCCCTGACCTCGGGGATCGCCGCGACGATCCAGCCGTCGCCAGCGTCCTCGTACACGATCGACAAGCGCAACGATTCGCTCACCGCCATAGCGTAGCCCCTGCCGGGCCGCCCGATCAGAGCGGCGGGTGAAGGCCCAGCAAGTATTCGAGGCCGAGCTGCTCGTCGCTCTTGCTCAGCTACCGCTCGATCGTGCCCGCGGACAGCTCGTCGGCGAGGTCAAGGATCGCTGTGACCACCGCGCGAGCCTCCCGGTTCGCGGTCTCGACACGCGCCACGGCACGCTGCTGAGACGGGGTCAGGCGCTGGCTGCGCCAGCGCCGCAGCTGCTCGTCGTACAGGCCGCAATACTCCAGGCTCTCACGGAAGACGCGCGTGGTACGAGCGATCGTCGCGTCGTCGAGGACGTACGGCTTGGGGCGCGCCTCAAGCAGAATCTCGTACTGCTCCCGCGCCGACTCCAGGCCACCGTCGATCGCCGCCGCGATCACCGGCAGCGTGCTGATCGGATGCCAGTTCGGCTCACCACGCCCTTTCACCCGCACAACGCTAGCCGACCAGGCGCTACAGGCGCTACAGGCGCAACGATGATCGACCCGCCAAAACCATGCAACGAGCGAAGTCTTGGCCGACGTCGTCACGTCGCGGCCCCCGGTTGCGTCTCCGGGTCGGGGACGTCAGGCGCCGGATCCCGTTCCGGTGTTTCCTCACGTGCCGCGACCGACTGCGAGGTTCAGATCTCGACCAGGATCGCTTCGAGTGCGGCGTCCCGGTCGGCCGCGGAAGGCAGGCTGTAGCGCCGCGTCGTGTCCAGGCGCCGATGACCGGCGATCTCCGCCACGAGCACCACGTCAGCGCCCGAGCGGATCAGGTTCGTCACCGCGGTATGGCGAAGCGTGTGCGCCGAGAGCTCGAGGCCCGCGTCCTTGGCCAGCCGGCGGATCACGAGGTCGATCGCCCGGGAGCTCATCCGGGTCCCCTGGCGGGAGAGCCACAGCGCCTCGACCTCACCCGCCGGCCTCGCCTGCGACCACTCGTCGAGTGCCTTGCGGCACGCGCTGTTCAAGGGCACCTCACGGTAGGAGTCGCCTTTCCCCGCGCGGACCCGCACCATCCCGCGCCGGGCGGTCACCGACACGTCCACGAGCTCCAGGTCGGCGAGCTCCGAGAGCCGCAGGCCGGTGTAGAAGAAGACCGTCGCGATCGCGCGATCCCGTGCCGATGGTGACGCCTCGACCGTGCGCAGGAAGCGTCGCTGGTCGCTCTCGTCGAGTGCGCGCGGCGCCAGCTGAGGCAAATCCTCGCGCGGCACCTCGGGGCGGCCGCCGCCGAGCGAGCGGTAGAAGTTGTCGATCGCCGCCAGCGCCTGATTGACCGACGACGGCGCCCAGCGCGCCTCGGTCTTGACATGGCGCTTGTAGTCGCGCACCGCCCAATCGCGGACATGCGGATCCGACAGCGCCCCGGCTGCGTGCTCGGAGGACACCAGCCAGGCGAGGAACCGCGCAACCTGCGCCGCGTATGCCTCCCGGCTGCGCGCCGCCAACGACTGGCGCGCCAACCAAGCTCGGTAGGTCGTGAGGAGTGCGTCGACGTTGACGGCCTCCGGGGGAGCCGGTTTTGGAGCTTTGGGCATCTCGTCTCCTCTGTTAGCGGAAGCGATCTCGGGGCCCTACGATCGGCCCCAGCCCACATTAGGGCTCACGACTGAGCAACTGGCGGCGTCCGGTGAGCTCAGCGCCCGGAAACGCTGGGGATTGACGCCTGTCACCACTTCATTTGCCAAGTCCGGAGCCCTTAGTAGAAGCTGGAGGCGACTGGGCTTCCACTAAGAAGCACTATGTTCACCCGTGTGGTGTTGAGCCCCGGCGTTGCTGAGGATTCGTGTTGTGGACATGTCAGGGACGAGTGGGAGGGCAGCACCGAGCCGGGACGCTGTAAGCGAGTACGACCGAAACG
>Ga0136631_10000409_pt1 | contig 13229 bp, 14 predicted proteins | sample AntDrymUQ6012206_2_FD_104655 | JGI IMG/M metagenome (GOLD analysis project Ga0136631, IMG submission 104655) | Polar desert sand microbial communities from Dry Valleys, Antarctica - metaG UQ601 (22.06) | ecosystem: Environmental > Terrestrial > Soil > Desert | place: Antarctica: Dry Valley... | reverse complement strand
TGTCGGTGCAGCTCGCCGGGCGCCCCGACAGCGAAGCGACGCTCTTCGCGCTGTCGCGCCAGCTCGAGACCGCCCGCCCGTGGGCCGACCAGCGCCCGCCGATCTCTTGACGACGAGGGCAAGCGCCACCGAGCTGCGGCTCATCGCCGCCGAAGCCGCGCGCGCCGCCGGCGAGCTGCTGCGCGAGCGCTTCGTCGCCGGGGGTGAGCGGGCAGTCGGATCGAAGTCGTCGCCGACCGACCTCGTCTCCGAGGCCGACCTCGCCGCCGAGCGTGCGATCCGCGCGGTCATCGCCGAGCGCCGGCCGGGCGACGCGATCCTCGGCGAGGAGGGCGGCGAGACGCAGGAGGGCGAGGGCCTGCGCTGGATCGTCGACCCGCTCGACGGCACCGTGAACTTCCTCTTCGGCGTGCCGCAGTGGTGCGTGAGCGTCGCGGTTCACGACGACGAGGGCGGCCTCGCCGGCGTCGTCTTCGACCCGTTGCGCGACGAGCTGTTCGCCGGCGAGCGCGACGGCAGCGCGACCCTCGACGGCGTGCCGGTGACCGGCTCGCAGAGCTCCGACCTCGCGAACTCGCTCGTCGCCACCGGCTTCGCCTACTCGGCCGAGGTGCGCGCGGTCCAGGCCGCAGCCGTCTCCCGCGTGCTGCCGCGCGTGCGCGACGTGCGGCGCATGGGCAGTGCCGCGCTCGACCTCGCATGGACCGCCGTCGGGCGCTACGACGCCTTCTACGAGCGCGGCATCCAGATGTGGGACATCGCCGCCGGCGTGATCCTCTGCACGTGCTCCGGCCTGGAGGTGCGCAGGCTCGAAGCCGAGGGCGTCGCGCCCCCGGGCCTCGTCGTGGCGCCTGCGGGGCTCATCGGCCCCCTCGCCGAGCTCGTCGCGTAGCGGCCGAGGCGGCTCGTTGGGCGGTGGGTCTTGCGGATTGCGTCCCTCATCGGGGGACGCATCCGCAAGACGCCCGCGTCGCGCCCGATACAGCTATGGGGCGCGTGTTCGAACCCTGAAGTCGTGGTTGAGCTTCGGCGCATCGCCGAGGCCGCTGCAGCGATCCAACGCGGCAATAATCCGACGAGGCAAGTCGCGCGGGAGCCGGCACGGCCACGACCTGGTTGGGTGTACGAGGTCGTGGTTGCTGTGCTCGGAGCGTCCGACCAACCGCTGCGACCGCAGGAGGTCATGCAGCGGGCCGAGCGGGTTCACGGCCGCCGACCGAGCCGACACTGCGGTCGTACGGCTTGACTACGGTCGCTATCGACTGCGTCGGTAGCGTGCCCATGCTGGCCCAGAGTTTCGGCCGACGTGCAAGCAGGGAGCGAGGAGGTACGCGGAAGCGGCTGTGAAGGCCACAATCGGCCTGATCGGCGACCGGTCGACGCCTGCACCTTTGCGCCGTGCGCCACGTCTTGGCAACGCCGTAGGATCGACCGCGTGGCACGCCGAACCCTGGCATACGTTACGCCGAAGGTTCTGCTCTGGGCGCGGGAGTCCGCGGGATATTCGGCGGAAGACGCAGCAGCCGCGATCAACTTGAGCTGGTCCGAGCTCGAGATGGTGGAGAGCGGCCACAACCTCCTGACCCTCCGCCAAGCCGAAAGGCTCGCCAAGCTCTACGGACGGCCACTCGCGACGTTTTTCCTGGCGGCGCCGCCAGCCGAGGAGCCGCAGGAGACCCAGTTTCGCCGGCTTCCGGGCGCGCCGGCACCACCTTGGCCGGCTGAAATGCGACTCCTCGCGCGGCGCATCCGCGAACGCCAGGACGCGGCGATCGAGCTGTACGAGGCGCTTGACGAGGCCCCACCCTGGACCGCCAACGCTAGAAGCTTTGTTGCTGGCGACCGCACATCGCTGCCGCGTCTCGCGCGTGAAGTCCTAGGAGTCGGGCGAGACGAGCAGGCGAGCTGGTCCGAAAAGTACGCGCCGCTGCGAGCATGGACCGACGCCGTCGAGGCGCAGGGAATCCTCGTGATGCAAGACGGCTTGATGCCCGTCGAAGAAATGCGTGGGTTCGCTTCGATCGACTCCGCTGTCCCGGTTGTCGTCGCGAACACGACGGACGACCCGCGGGCACGTGCATTCACGGTCATTCACGAGTTCGGGCACCTCGTGCTCGTCGCCAACGGCATTCCTTCGGTCCGCCACACGGAACGCTGGTGCAACGAATTCGCAGGCGAAGTGCTGATGCCCTCGGACTGGCTGGCTGAGGCATTCCGCGAGTCAGCAGCGCCATCGTTGCTGGGGAGGCTCGAGCAGATCGCGCGAGTGTTCAGCGTGACGCCCCTCGCCGCCGCTGTCCGGGTGCGTGCGAACGGGCTGGTCGCCGAACGGGACGGCGACGACGTCATCAACGAGATCCGGTCGCGCGCTTGGGAGTCGGTGCCCACTCGCAGCGGAGGCGATTACTACCTCAACCAGATCGCCAGTCTCGGTCCCCGTTTCATCCAACTGGTGTTTTCAGCGCTTGATGGTCAAGCCGTGACCTACCCGGTCGCATCGACCCTCCTGGCGGGGGTGAAGGTCAACCACTTCGAGCGGCTGCGAGACCAACTCGCGCATCGGACCTGAGCATGCTCGTCTTTGACACCAGCGCCTACCTGAACGGACGACGGGATCACTACCCGCCAAACACGTTCCCGAGCGTCTGGGATCTCGTCGCGGCTGCGATGAGCGACGGCCGCATCATCGCGCCACGCGAGGTCTACCGCGAGCTCGTGGCCAAGGACGACGAGGTCACCGCGTGGTGCAAGCAGCTACCGGCGCACGTCTTCGTGGACCCGATCGAGCCGGTTCAGCGCAGGGTGGGCGTTGTGTACGCGCAGTTTGCGAACCCAGGGCGGCGGGACGGGGCAGATCCGTTCGTCATCGCCGAAGCGCAGCACCGCGGGTTCACGGTCGTGACCTACGAGGGCCGCAGCTTCAGCGGGATTCCGACTCGCAACTGGGACCGAACGATGCCCGGCATCTGCCGGCATTTCGCGGTTCCGTGCTGCACCCTTCCTGAGGCGCTGACATTGCTCGGGGCGTCGTTCTGAGACTGGACTGTCCGCGCGTCGGCGCGTCAAGTATCACCAACTAGCAGCCAGGCCAGGTTGGCGCGCTGGAGCTGAAACGACTAGGCCAGACGCTCAGCGCGAACTAGGCGCCGCGCACCGCCCAGTTCGCGCGGTGGGCCAAAAAGCGGGGCGGTTTGCAACCGCGCCAGCGCGCTCGCCGCACCGCGCTCGTCGCGGCCGTGCGGACGTTGGAGAGTCCGGTGTTGGCGGACGGTTGCGAGCTACGCCCGACCGGCGCGGCTTGACTGAAGAACGCTCGCGCCTGCCGACGACTGCGTCGCTCGTGGTCTGCATCGGCAAACCAGCGCCGCCGTGAGCGGTTGACGTACGCGGCCCACATAGCGGCCCATGCGGGCCTCAAAACGCGAATGCCCTGTGGTTACGGGCGAAACGAGTACCCGGGGTGGGATTCGAACCCACAATCCCTCACGGGCAATCGGTTTTGAGCCGATCCTGTATTCCAGTTCCAGCACCCGGGCGCGGGGGACGATTGTAGGTCGGTGGCGCTGGCGGACACCCCCGGCCAGATCCGTTAGGCCGGTTGCGGCGCACGCGGGCCGGCGCCGGTGGGGTGCTCGACCTCGACGCTCCACTTCTGTGCGAAGCCGCGGGCCGCGAAGACGATGAGCAGTACCTGTAGCGGCACGAGGACGATCGTCAGCAGGCCGAGGATGCTCTCGTCCAGCAACGGATTGGCGAATCCTTCCTTGTCGCGCGCGAACCACTGCGGCCCGCTGATCGCAGCGAAGATGAGCAGCACGATGGCGAGCGCGGCGGCGACGGGCAGCATCCCGCTGCGCCAGCGGCCGATCTGGAAGGCGATCACGACGTACACGAGGACGTAGGCGATCTGCAGGGACCTCGCGCCCTGCAGCGCCTCCCACCCACCGACGGTCACGAGCGCCGTGATCGCCGCGCTGAGGAGCAGCAGCGCGACCACGATCGTCTTCGTCCCTCGTGACTCTGGCTTGTCGCGATTGGGGTGCTCGATAACGAGGGCGCCGTGGGCCATGCCAGGCCAATATACGATTCCCCAAGGGCGCCGCCGGGATGTTTTCGCGGCGGCCGCGCGCGGGCGTGGTGGAATCGGTAGACACGCCGGCTTTAGGTGCCGGTGGCGCAAGCCATGGGGGTTCGAGTCCCTCCGCCCGCATCGGGGGCGAGTCCTCGAAGGTTGCGAGCAGATCGACGGGCATTGCATGCCGTCGGTCGATCCCGGGACCTCGGCGCGCCCACCGGCCGTATCCGGGATGTGGGCCGCGATGACCCTGGATCCGCCGACGCCGGCGACGACGCGCTCGCGTGGGCGGCTGGCCGGGGTAGTGTCGCGGCGGTGCCGGTGCTGGCGGACATCGCGGGGCGCGAGGGCGCCGGCCGGAGGCGCTCGCTGACGCGCCGGGGCCGGCTCGGCGAGGCGGCACTCGTACGCGCGGCGCAGCGCGGGTCCGAGGAGGCGGTCGAGGAGCTGTTCTCCCGCCACTGGGGCGCCGCCTACCGTGCCGCGCTGCTCGTCACCGGCGATCGCGCGGCGGCCGAGGACATCGCGCAGGAGTCCTTCCTCGCCGCGTTGCGGGCGCTGCCGCGCTTCGACCTGCGCCGGCCGCTGCGGCCGTGGCTGCACCGGATCGTCGTCAACCGGGCGATCGACTGGTCACGCGCGCGGGCGCACCGCCACGAGGTCGGTGCCGACGCCGCGCCGGAGGCGGCAACGCTCGACGGCGACCCGCGCGCCTTACGCGACGACGTCGCGGCGGCGCTCCTGCGCCTCGGGCCCGAGCAGCGCGCGGTCATCGTCCTGCGCTACGTCCTGGACTTCACGCCCGGCGAGATCGCGGCCGCGCTGGACCTGCCGCGCGGCACCGTGAACTCGCGGCTGCGGCGCGGCCTGGACGCGCTCGGCGACTGGGTCTCGGAGGAGGAGCGCCCATGAGCCGCCACGCGCTGCGTCGCGAGCTCGACCGGGCCGCACCCGACGATCCGGCCGCGCGCGAGCGCTCGTGGCGCGTCGTCCAGGCCGCATACGCCGGCTACGAGCCGCGCCCGCGGCGCCGGCCGTGGGCGGCGCTCCTCGCGATGGCGCTCGTCGCGCTCGCCGGCGCCGCCGGCGTGGCGGCGGCCAGCGCGCCGCGCAGCGACGTCGGTCGCTTCGTGCGCGGCGTCCTGGGCGTGGGGAGGCCCGACGCGCGTACGGCGCTCGTACGAGTGCCCGGCGGCGGACGCCTGCTCGTCGCGTCGGGCTCGAGCACGTGGATCGTCTCCGACGACGGCGCCAGGCGCCGGCTCGGCACCTACGACGGCGCGTCGTGGTCGCCGCGCGGGCGCTACGCCGTCGTCTGGCGCGGCGCCGAGCTGACGGCGGTCGACCCGCGGGGTCGCGTGCGCTGGTCCCTGGCGCCGCGCGCGCAGCCCATCTCCCACGCGCGGTGGGCGCCCGGCGACGGCTTCCGCGTCGCCTACCTCGCGGGCCCGTCGCTGCGAATCGTCGACGGCGACGGGACCGGCGACCGCCGCTTCGCCGCCGCGCGCGCCGACGTCGCCCCGGCCTGGCGGCCCGGCGCCACGCACGTCCTCGCGTACGTCGACCGGCGCGACCGGGTGAACGTCGTCGCCACCGACAGCGGCGACCGCGCGTGGCGCGGCGGCGCCGTCGCGCGGGGGGCGCAACTGCTGTGGTCGGCCGCCGGCGACCGTCTGCTCGTCCTCACGCCGCGGCGCCTCGCGCTCTTCGACGGCCGCGGCCGGCTCGTCGCCGCGCGCGGGATCGGGGCGGGCCTCATCGCCGAGCATGCCGTCTGGTCGCCGCATGGCCGGCAGGTCGCCGTCGTGCGCATGAGCCGCGCGACGCACCACAGCGAGGTCGTCGTGCTCGACGCGCGACGCGGGCTGCGCGAGCGGCTGCTGCCCGCCGGGCCCGGACGCTTCGGTGCGCCGGCGTGGTCGCCGGACGGTCGCTGGTTGCTGCTGCCGTGGCCCGAGGCCGACCAGTGGCTCTTCCTGCGTCCGACGGGGGCGCGGCGCGTCACCGCGGTCGCGAACATCGCCCGCCAGTTCGCACCGGGCGCGGGCCGGCCCTCGTTCCCGCGAACCGTGACGTGGTGCTGCCCGGCGGCGGCGCCGTAGCCCCTATCCGGCTGGCCCCCGTGGCGACGACGACCGCGGTACCCCACGGGTCGCGGACGAGGAAGCCGTCGCTGCGCTCCTCGGTCGGCAGGCCGGCGGTCCGCACGCGCTCGCGGACGGCCTCGACCTCCTCGGGACGCTCGAGGACGATGATCCAGTGGCGCAGGCCGGCCGTCCCGTCGGGTCGCGGGCCGACGTCCTTGCCGAGCCAGACGTTGAAGCCGAGATGATGGTGATAGCCACCGGCGGAGACGAAGGCGGCGCTGCCGAGGTTCACCATGACCTCGAAGCCGAGCAGGTCGCGGTAGAACGCCAGGCCGCGCTCGATGTCGGCGACGTGGAGATGGACGTGGCCCATCTGCAGCCCGGTACCGGCCTGCGGCTGCGGCGCCTCGCCGGCGACCGAGTCCAGCAGCGACGTCACGTCGAGCGCGATCGTGTACATCTCGACGCGCTCGCCGGGCGTGCGGGGAGCGGGCCAGGTCGCGCGCGGGCGGTCGGCGTAGAGCTCGATGCCGTTGTCGTCTGGATCGCGCAGGTAGATCGCCTCCGAGACGCCGTGGTCGGAGGCGCCCTCGATGCGTGTGCGGGTGTCGGCCAGCCGCCGGACGGCGTGCGCGAGCTCCTCGCGCGTCGGGAACAGCAACGCGAGGTGATACAGGCCGGCGTGGCGACCGCCGGGCCGTGCCCCGGGCTCCTCGACGAGCACGACGAGGTCCTCGCCGCCGGCGCCCATCGCGGCGGTGTCATCCTCACGGCGCTGGGCCTGCAGCCCGAGCGAGCGTTCGTAGAAGGCGATCGAGCGGTCGAGGTCCGAGACGGTGAGGTGCACGGGCCCGAGGCGCAGCGTGTCGGGCAGCTGCGCGACCGCGGTCGTGTCGGTCGGGTTCATGGGCACCTCACGCCGCCGGCTCGACGCTGCGGGCGCGGTCGCGGTAGATCGTGGGCGGCTGTCCGTGGTGGCGCTTGACCCTCGTGCAGGAGCTCCTCGCCGAAGCGGACCGCCGCCCCGCGGACGGCGTGCGCGCGCTCGAGGACGTGGACCTGGCCGCGCCCGATGACGGTCAACGTCCCGGGCACGACCGGCACCCCGCGGCCGTCGAGGAGGTGGTGCCCCGATCCCTCCTTGATCCAGATGAGCTCGTGGTAGTCGTGGCGGTGCGGCTCGCGCACCGCAGCCCCATCGCTGCCGACGTCGAGGACGTCGAACAGCACGACCTGCACGGGCCCGCCGGCGCTCTCGAGCCGATCCACGGTCAGCTCCCCGTCGCCACGCCGGGGTGGCGCGGCCGGTGCGGGCTCGGCGGGCGCGCCGCTCACGGTGTCAATCATCGTCCATGTCCCCGACGGGGTTCGGCGCCCTGCGCCGGCGGGGTCAGGAGGCCTTGACGGCCGAGACGTCGATGTTGATCCGGACCTTGTCGCTGACCATCATGTTGCCGCTGCCGAGCGCCTGGTTGAACTTCATGTCCCAGTCGCTGCGGTTGAGCTCGCCCCGCGCCTCGAGGCCGGCGCGCGTGTTGCCCCACGGGTCCTCCTCGGTGCCGGTCACCTCGGCATGCAGCGTGATCAGCTTCGTGACGCCGTGCATGGTGAGGTCGCCCGTGACGTGGAACTCGTCCTCGTCGATGACCTCGATCGACGTCGACTCGAACGTGATCTCGGGATGGTTCTCGACGTCGAAGAAGTCGGCGGAACGCAGGTGCTCGTCGCGCTTGGGCTCGCCCGTGTCGATCGAGGCAGCCTTGATCTTGCCGAAGGCCTTCGACGAGGCGACGTCCTCGCCGATCTCGATGCGGCCCTCGAACTCGCGGAACGAGCCGCGCACGGTCGAGATGCCGAGGTGCTTGACGCGGAACTCGATGCTCGAGTGCGCCGGGTCGACGTTCCAGGTGCCGGTCGGGATGGCGGTGATGGCTGTCGTGCTCATGTGTTCTCCTCAGGTTGCTTCGCCTGGCCAAGTAGTTGTGCGTGCAATGATTCTACCCGGAGGCGGACGGCGGTATGACAGGAGTTGGCCGATCCATGGACTTTCGCATGCGATGCCAGCCCGCGGCGATGCTCGGCGTCCGGCGGACGTTCGTCGCGAGTAGGTAGGCCGGACGCGGCCGTGGTCAACGGCGCGCCCGGGCAGGCGGACCGCATCTACAATGCCCACCCCCACGGGGGGACTGGTGTATCGGTAACACGGCGGTCTCCAAAACCGCAACGCGAGGTTCGACTCCTCGGTCCCCCGCTCGTCGCACGGGCCAGCGGCGCCCCGCGCCGGTGCCGCGGCTACTCTGGGTCCGCATGGACGCCGCCTCGTTCTCAGCCCGCGCCGCCTGCGCGGTCCTCCTCATGTGCTTCGTCGTCGTGCCTTCGGGTGCGGGCGCGGCCGAGCTGCGGCCGGTCAGCGGGCCGCTGGAGGTGAAGATCGGGATCGCCGACCAGAAGGCGGCGACGTTCGACGACGCTCGCCTCCAGGGCCTCGAGCTCGGCTACGCGCGGCGCTCGGTGGCCTGGGACGCGCTGCGCTTCCCCGATCAGCGAGACGATCTCGACGCCTGGGTGGAGGGCGCGCGGCGCATGGGCGCCGAGCCGCTCATCACCTTCGCCCGGTCGCGCGACCGGGCCGGTCGCCGGCACCGGCCGCCCGGCCCGACGGAGTTCCTGCTCCAGTTCCACCGCTTCCGCAAGCGCTACCCCGACGTGAAGACCTACTCGACCTGGAACGAGGCCAACCAGTGCGGCACCGGCACGTGCAAGCGGGCGGACCTCGTCGCGCGCTACTACAACGCGATCCGCCGCAACTGCCCCGGCTGCAAGGTCGTCGCCGCCGACCTGCTCGACCAGCCCAACATGGTCAGCTGGGCGCGCGCGTTCCGGCGCGCCGCGCGCTTCGAGCCGCGCTACTGGGGGCTGCACGACTACCTCGACGCCAACCGCTTGCAGACCGTGCGCACCGCACGGCTCCTGCGCGCGGTGAAGGGCGAGGTCTGGCTCACCGAGGTGGGCGGACTCGTCGCACGGCGCAACCGCTCGACGGTGAGCATCCCGCAGGGCAAGGCCCACGCGGCGAAGGCGATGCGCTTCATCTTCGACGGTCTTGCCCGGTTGAGCCCGCGCGTCGCGCGCATCTACGTCTACCACTGGCGCTCGTCCACGCCGCGCGACAGCTGGGACTCCGCGCTCGTCGGCTCCGACGGGGTCCGGCGCCCGTCGCTCGCCGTGCTCGAGCGCGTCCTGCGCGAGACGCGGCCGGCGGGGTCCGGCAAGGGAGCGGGTGGGACGGAGTAGACCCGGACGTACCATCGGTCCGATGCGGCCGACCGGCAGACCGAGGTTCAAGGTGTGCTGCATCCGCAGTCTCGACGAGGCGTACAGAGCGATCGAGGCGGGTGTCGCGGCCCTGGGACTCGTGTCGCGCATGCCGAGCGGGCCCGGCGTCATCGCCGACGACCGCATCGCCGAGATCGCGGCGCGGGTGCCGCCCGGCGTCGACACGTTCCTGCTCACCGCGCTCCAAGATCCCGACGCGATCATCCAGCAGCACCGCACGGCGCGCACGAGCACCCTCCAGTTCGTTGACGAGGTTGCCGACGGCGGCCTCGCACGACTGAGCTCTGCGCTGCCCGGCATCCGTCTCGTGCAGGTCGTGCACGTCACCGGCGAGGAGTCGATGGAACAGGCCGAGCGCGCCGCCGAATCAGCCCATGGCGCACTGCTCGACTCGGGCAACCCCGCCCTTGAGATCAAGGAGCTTGGCGGCACCGGCCGCCGGCACGACTGGGCGATCAGCGCCCGCATCCGCGAGCGGCTCGACGTGCCGGTCTATCTGGCCGGCGGCCTGACCCCGGAGAACGCGAGCGAGGCGCTGCGCACCGTCCGTCCCTTCGGTCTCGACGTCTGCTCGGGACTCCGCGATCGAGCGTTCGATCTCGATTCCGACAAGCTGGCGCGCTTCGCGCGTGCGGTGGCATCGGGCGCCCCATGAGCCTGGACTGGACGAACGTCAGCCCACCCCGAGCGGCGCGGTATCCTCCCCCTGGGCGTGCGGGCGAAGTGTTGTGGCTGCACAGAAGCCTTCCAAGCTTCTAGGGCGGGTTCGATTCCCGTCGCCCGCTTCACAGCCACGGGGAGTGGCGCAGTCTGGTAGCGCACCCGGCTGGGGGCCGGGCGGTCGCAGGTTCAAATCCTGTCTCCCCGACTACGGAGAAGCCCTGCATATACGGGGGTTTTAGCTCTTGGCGGGGATGACGTTCGGCAGGTCCCGTGTACTGTCTGTGTACTGTTTGGGGCCTGCTCTGGTCTCCGTGAGCGTCGCTTTTGCTCGTCGCGGTCCGCGAACGCGTCCGGGCGGGTGGTCGTCGAGCGGCCGAGCGTTGTGCTTGAATTTGCACAGGACGTGCACTTTCAAGCAGACGTGGAGATGCCGAGAAGCGCCTACAACACGATCGTGGACATCGCTGCCGAGCAGCAGGGCTACGTGACTCAGCAGGATGCGCGTGGCGCGGGCATCGCCGCGACCACGCTCGCGCGGATGGCCGAGCGCGGCACCCTGGTCCGCGCGAGCCACGGCGTCTACCGCGTGCCCCTCATCCCCGCCGGGCCGCTCGATCAGTACATGGAGGCGACGCTGTGGCCTCGCGGCGTGCGCGGCGTGCTCAGCAACGAAACCGCGCTTGGCCTCTATGACCTCAGCGACGTCAACCCCACCAAGATCCACATCACGGTCCCGCGCGCGCATCGTCCGCAGCGTGAGACGCCCGGGCTGTACGTCGTGCACCGCGCCGCCCTGCGCCACGACGAGATCACCGCGTACGAGGGCATCCCGATCGTCACCCCCGTCCGGGCGATCCTGGACGCCCACGCCGACGGGCTCGGACCGGCCCTGATCAGCCAAGCCATCAACGACGGTCAACGCCTCGGGGTTCTGACCCGCGCTCAGGCGGCGCAGCTTCGCGACGCGACCGCCGGCGCACGGTGAGCCCCGCGTCGCGACAGGGGCCCGTCAAAGGTCACCTCGAGCAGCTCATCGGCCGTCACAGCCGCGACAACGGTGTCGCCGCCGATCGCGTGCGGCGATGGGTTTCGACCATGGCGCTGCTCGGTGCGCTGGAACGCGCAGCGCCCGCCCATGCGCGCCCACGCTTCCTGCTCAAGGGCGGCGTGGCGATTGAGCTTCGCGTGCGGACGGCAGCTCGCGCCACCAAGGATATTCCGCCACCGTCAGCGCACGAGCCCCGAGCGACGGAATCCACAAGCTAGGGCCATCAGCCCAGAACTCTCCCGATCGGCCGTTCGCTGTTCGCCGGGCTCCGACGGCCTTCCGGAGTGGAAGGGCTGCGGGGACGCAGGGTCCTCAGAGCGCACGCCAAGCGCTTACAGCCTTCGAAGATCCTCAGGACTGAGCTCCAACGCGGTCGTGAGCGCGTCGATCTTCTTGGTCCATTCGTACCAGTCCCGACGAAAGGCCAAGAACTCGGCGTTGGCGTCCATCTGATTGCCGTGGCCGAAGAACGCCCACGACTGCTCGTACCCAAGTGCCGTTTGCAGCTGACTATCGAGGTGTTCCCGCATCGGCGCGGTGTCTCCGACATGCACCTGACGCGCCTCCAGGTCGGCCACGAGAGTCATGGCATATCGCAGCCTCTGCGTGACCTCTACGGACTTCTGGCCCATCTTGTTACCGCCCCGCGGGCCGAGCCCTTTCACGGTCTTGCCGCATCCGCAGAAGCACTTTGCCATGCCCTTTGAATAGCACGGACGATGCGGTAGGGGGAACATCGAAAGCAAATTGGAGAGCATCGCGCGGACTCGACCCCACGGAAGGTGCATGGTCGAAGACGCTCCGTCGCAGACGCGGTCTGCGAGTCGACGCGCGAACGCGTGAGGTCGACCTTCGATCGACGTGCAGCACGATCGCCCTGCCGATCAGTCGCCCACTGCGGCGACCTTCGACCTTCTACCCCCGGTCGCCAAGCGACCACGACCACGCGTGGCCGCCTACCCGGGCAACTACGACTCGCACGCCTGCAGGGGTTCGTCGACACCAAGCGCCGGAACCGGTGGCACGCAGTCACCGTCAGCGTCATACGTGTCAAAAGATGCGAGCGGTCTAACCAACCTTGATCGTCGATGCCCGTTCCAACACATGTTCGGGCAGGCGGGAGCGGCGCCTGGTGGCTTTGTGGGCCGGTCAGGCGGCGTGTGGGAGCGCGCGGATGCGCGTGAGTGCCTCGACGAAGTCCTGTGCCCATGGCCAGCGTGCCGGGAGGTGAAGCGTCCAGCGCCGGGCGGTGCGTGTCAGGCGGCCGGGAAGGCTGAACAGTCGGCGGCGGATCGGAAATCCCTGCGGCATGCCGCACCCGTTCGACGCAGATGAGACTGGGCGCAAGGGTTCCGTCCTGTGCAGAAGCTAGAACTCCGACGGTCGCAACCTCTGGGCGGCCGGGCGGAGTCTCATCAACTCCGCCCGCCGTCGACATGTCCGGGCCTCGTGCTTTGCTCTTGAGCTGCGCCGCGGCGGGGGTGATGCCCTCGTGGTTCTGGGCGGCGCGACCGTTGCGACACGACACAGGAGTTCAGCGTTCCGATGGCGATGGAGTTCATGCAGCCGGAACTGCTCACCTTGAGCGGCAAGCTCACGCGCGCGCGAGCGCTGGACGCGTTGCTGAGGGTGGGTCTGTCCTCCGGCAGCGCCGCTGACCTCATGCTGTGCGCGGAGAGCGTGACCGACGTCGACGTCGTCGCCGGCGCTGCTGCGCGGCTGCGGATCTGCCGCCACCTCCGCGAGAGCCCGGGTGGGCAGGTGACGATCGTCCCGCCGCGGGACGCGAGTACCGCTGAGCGCCTGCTTGAACTGTTGTCGCCGTTGCCGGTCGGGGTGCTGCTCAGCGATGATCGCGCGGTACCTGACCAGACTCGGTACGGCTTTATGCCTGCCACGCTGATCCCGAGTTCGACAGTTGGGATCGTGCTGGATCTGTGGAAAGCGATTATTTCCAGGGGTTTCGCTGCGGCTGGCGTGTCAGGGCGTGTTACTAGATTCGGCGATTTCGCCGGATCGG